>JACDJB010000452.1_pt1 | contig 43635 bp, 39 predicted proteins | sample 7454121 | NCBI WGS metagenome assembly JACDJB01 (sample SAMN14253290, study PRJNA609438) | sludge metagenome | isolation source: sludge after 25d culture with pyrite | collected 2018-12-20 | reverse complement strand
GCGTACCGTTTCAATCGCCGCTTCCGCCTGCGCGAAATGCTTCCGCGACTGGCAACGGCGCTGATGCGCTGCAAGCCTTGTCCTGAGCCGATTCTGCGTGCGGCGAGCAATTTTCATGGCTGAGGGTCAGGGCTAATCAGGATAATTTATGAAGACACGGTGTTGATCCGCACCTGTGTACCGGGGGCAAGTGAAAGCGCCCCGGTGCTCCAGAAGCCCCCCTTTGCTTGCTGGCGGTTCAAAGCCTGCGTTTGATTCGATTAAATTTCTTCCAATTGTGTCACGGAATCTGGAATCCAGGGTCAGTATGGACGCTTTTTCTCCCTCCTTCGCACGCGAAGGGAAGTCACGAAGCGCCGATCCGGGCGGATAATAGGTATTTTCGACAATGGGGCGGTATTCGCGTTCCCGCGCCTGCGCGGCGTCGGTGTCGCCGGCTGTGCGCAGGGCGCGGGCGTAGCCTGCGGTACGCGGTTTTTTTGCGCCACGGTCGTTGGTGAACTGGTCGGGAGCGAACCTCTCGTGGTCGTCCGATGACATGGCGTATGGCACCTGTACGGCACTCAGCACTGTTGTCGTCACGCTCACCGTCAGCAACCCCTACGGGACGTACTCCAGCAATAAGTCCTTCACCTGCCCGATGGGGCCGATTCCGTGAGGGAATCTCTGAACAGGTTTGTTCTGCATGGAAAACCCGCCGGAAAACGCTGACTCCTGTAGGGCAGATTTTCTGCAGCAGCTCGTTCAGAGGTTTCTTGGGATGAAGGGAAAGCGCCGCAGGTTCGGTTGCTTTAATCACGGACAGTTCCTCCTCACCCCGACCCTCTCCCCCATTTGCATGGGGGAGAGGGAACTGCCGGCTGAGTCCCGAGACTAGACAGTCCGGAGCATTGGGGGTGGAGGAGCCGCGTGTGCGGCACGCCCGAGCGCCGCTGCGCACGCCGGCCGCGCGTGACACGATCCGTCGCCCGATTGCGTACTGATCCCATGGGTGAGCCGGTTCGGCGCGGTCTTGCGCCTTCTCTCCCTGCCGGACGCGACGCGATGCGCCCGCCCCTTCACTCAGACCGAGGTGCCGCATGAAACCCGCAGCCCGCCCCAGCGTGAACCCCACCCTGCTGATTCTCGCCGCCACCCTCCTGCCCGCCGGTGGCGCGGCGGGGGCCGTGCCCGATGCGGTCACACCGCCCGCGGCCGCGCCGCGCGTGATGCTCGACGCCGGGGCCGACAACGAGGCAGTCGGCGGATTCATCGTCTACTACCGCGACGACGCCGCGCCCGGGGACGAGGCCGCCAAGGCCGCGGTGGATACGCGCAGGGCGGTGGATCAGGACCTGGCGCGCGTCAACGCGGCGCTGTCCGTCAGCGCCAAACGCGAACGCCGCCTGGCCACCGGCGGCCACCTGCTGAGCCTTTCCAAGGCGCTGGGCAAGAGCGCGGCGACGCGCTTCATGCGCGAGATGGCCGCCAACCCCGCGATCGAGTCGATCGAGCCCAATGTCCGACACTGGCCCACCGCCGTGCCCAACGACCCGAGGTATCCCAGCCAGTGGGGGCTGCGCGAGGCGGCCGGCGGGCTCAACATCGAGCCGGCCTGGGACCACTCCGTGGGCAGCGGGGTGGTGATCGCGGTCATCGATACCGGCCGCACCGCGCACCCGGATCTCGATGCCAAGACCGTGCCCGGCTACGACTTCATCAGCAACGCGGCGGAAGCGCGCGACGGCAGCGGGCGCGACAGCGATCCATCCGACATGGGAACCTGGAACGGCGCCGGCGAGTGCGGCGCCGGCGAGCCGGCGAAGGATTCCAGCTGGCACGGCACCCACGTGGCCGGCATCGCCGCGGCCCTGACCCACAACGGGGTAGGCGTCGCCGGGGCCGCGCCGGGCGCGGCGATCCAGCACGTACGGGTGCTGGGCCGGTGCGGCGGCACCACGGCCGACATCGCCGAAGGCATCATCTGGGCCAGCGGCGGGCAGGTCAGCGGCGTACCCACCAACCCCACCCCGGCGCGCGTGCTCAACCTGAGCCTGGGCGGCAGCGGCGAATGCGGCACCACCTATCAGCGCGCGATCGACAGCGCGCGCTCACGCCGCTCGGTGCTGGTGGTCGCGGCCGGCAACGATTCGATGGCAGCCGCGCTGGCGCGCCCGGCCAACTGCAGCGGCGTCATCACCGTGGCGGCCAACAACCGCGAGGGAAAGAAGTCCGACTACTCGAACTACGGGCTGGCGGTGAACGTCGCCGCGCCGGGCGGAGAGGGCTCGGGCGACGGGATGATCCTTTCCACGGTCAATTCGGGCCGGACCACGCCGCTCTCGCCCACCTACGCCGGCATGAACGGCACCTCCATGGCCGCGCCCTACGTGGCCGGCGTGGTGGCCCTCATGCTGGAACGCAACCTCGCGCTCACGCCCGACCAGGTGGCCGGCATCCTGCGCGACACCGCGCGCCCCTTCCCCAGCTACTGCCTGGGCGGCTGCGGCACCGGCATCGTCGATGCGGCCGCCGCGGTGCGGCGCGTGCGCGGCGGGCCCTTCTACGCGTTCCCGGCGAGCGTGGCGATCTACGGCAACGGTGCGGGTACGGTGACGAGCCTGCCCCTGGGCATCACCTGCGGAACTTCGTGCGCAAGCCGGTTCGATGCGAACACCACGATCACCCTGCGCGCCACTCCGGAAGAGGGTTACGAATTCACCGGCTGGGCCGGCGCCTGCCAGGGAACGTCGCGCACCTGCGAGCTGGCCATGACGCGGGGGCACGCCGTCTTCGCCACCTTCAAGATCCCGGTGCTGGCGATGAGCAACGGCTCGGTGCGCACCGGCCTGGCGGCGTCCGGCAGCAGGAAGCTGATGTTCTCCATCGACGTTCCGGCGGGCGCCACGAACCTGGCGTTCGAGATGAGCGGCGGCAGCGGCGATGCGGACCTCTACGTGCGCCGCGATGCGGAGCCGACGACGGACGGCGAAACCTTCGACTGCCGACCCTGGAAAATCGGCAACAGCGAAACCTGCAGCTTCGAGGCGCCCGTGGCCGGGCGGTATTTCGCGATGATTTCCGCCGACGGCAGCTTCAGCGGGGTGCAGCTGCGGACCCGCTACACCGCCGGCCCGAACGGCGGCAGCTCCCTGGCCCGCAACGCGCCGGTGCGCAATGTGTCGATCCCGGCGGACGGCGCGCGCTACTACCGGTTCACCGTGCCCCAGGGCGCCACCGACCTCAGCATCAAGATGCAGGGCAGCAGCGGCGATGCGGACCTGTACGTGCGCCGCGGCGGCGTGCCGACCTTCGACACCTTCGACTGCCGTCCCTACCTGGTCGGCAGCAATGAGACCTGCGCCACGGCCACGCCGGCCGCCGGCACCTACTACGTCATGCTGCACGCCGAGGCGGCGGTGAGCGGGCTGACCCTCACCGCGAACTACACCCCCTTCGTGCCGACCCGGCAGCTCACCATAGGCTGGGCGGGCCTGGGCGGCGGCAGCGTGGCCATACGGCGCGCGGCCACCGGAGAGACCCTGGCCACCTGCGGCGCCTTCCCCTGCACGGTCGCCGTACCCGAGAACATCTCCTTTGACCTGATCCCCACCGCGGCGTTCGGTTCCAGCTTCGCCGAGTGGCAAGGCGTCTGCGACAGCCGGCCCGGCGCGAACTACTGCCGCATCAGGCTCGCGGCCGCACGCAGCCTGACCGCGCGCTTCGTGATGTCGCGGCCGAACAGTCCGTCGCTGACGATCGAGCGGCAGGGCTCGGGCAGCGGCACGGTGCTGGTCAAGCGCCTGGCGAACGGGCAGGCGCTCGGCACCTGCACGCAGTATCCCTGCCGCCTGGGTCCCTCGGACGCGACCTACGAGCTGGTCGCCACGCCCAACGCCAGCTCGCGCTTCCTGGGATGGATGTCCAACCAGTGCGACAGCATCGTCAGCGGCAACTGCCGGGTGCGCACCTCGCGGCCGACCACCATGACGGCGCGGTTCTCGCCCAAGTAGCGCGGTCCGCAGGGCACCGGGGTGTTCCTTACCCCGGTGCCCTGCGGACCGGCACGCGCCGGCGCGGCTACAGCGAAAACGCCTGCCCTTCGCGCGGCACGCGGGCGTTCCAGCCCAGCTCGCGACCGATGCGCACGCGCAGGGCTTCGGAGGCGTCCGGCTCACCGTGCACGATGAAGACGCGCTCGGGCCTGCGGCGAAAGCCGGACAGCCAGCGCATCAGCTCGTCGCTGTCGGCATGGGCCGACAGCATGGGCAGGTCAGCCACCTCGGCAAGGATCGGGATCCACTGGCCGAACATCTTGACCTCGCGGCTGCCGCCGAGAAGCGAACGCCCGCGCGTGCCGCTGGCCTGGAAACCGGAGAACAGCAGGGTGCTGGCGTGGTCGCGCCCGAAGGCCGCGATGTGGTGCAGCACGCGGCCGCCGGTCGCCATGCCGCTGGCGGAAATGATGACCTTGGGATACGGATTGGCCGACAGTGCCTTGGAGTCTTCCACGTCGCGCACGATGTTGACCGCGGCGCAGGCGGCCTCGTAGTCGGCCGGGTCGAGGCGATGGTCGTCGGGCCACCGGCGCATCAGCTCGGTGGCGCTGGTGGCCATGGGACTGTCGAGGTACACGGGCGTGTTGTTCAGCCGCCCGTCCTGGCGCAGACGCCACAGGTACCACAGCAGCGACTGGGTGCGGCCCACGGCGAAGGCCGGAATCACCACCGTGCCGCCGCGGTGCACGGTGCGTTCGATCACCGCGCCCAGCGCCTGCACCGGATCGATGCGTTCGTGCAGGCGGTCTCCGTAGGTCGATTCGATGATGATGCAGTCGGCCTCGGCCACGGGTTCGGGATCGAACATCACCGGGTCGTCGTAGCGCCCCAGGTCGCCCGAGAACACCAGGCGGCGGCCGCCGATGTCGATCTGTGCGGTGGCGGCGCCGAGGATGTGGCCGGCGCGCCGCAGCAGGCACCTCGCCTCGCCGGGCAGGCGGAACTCGCGGTGCAGGGCGGTCGGCGCGAAGCGCCCGATGGCGCGCTCTGCATCGGCGGCGCTGTACAGCGGCAGCGCCGGATGGTGTTTGGAAAACCCCCTGCGGTTGGCGTATTCGGCATCCTTTTCCTGCAGGTAGGCGCTGTCGCGCAGGATCAGCGCGGCGACCTCGCAGCTTGCCGGAGTGGCGTGGACCCTGCCGGAAAACCCGTCGCGCACCAGCCGCGGCAGGTAGCCCGAGTGATCCAGGTGCGCGTGCGTTAGCACCACAGCGTCCACGTCGCGGGCGCGGATCGGCAGCGGCTCCCAGTTCTGCTCACGCAGGTTCTTGAGGCCCTGGAACAGGCCGCAGTCGACCAGGAGGCGGGTGTCGCCGTCGCGGATCAGGTGCTTGGAGCCGGTGACGGTGCCGACGCCGCCGAGAAAGGTCAGCGTTGGCATGGGCGGACCACTGCGATGGATTGCGGCGCGGGCCCGCTGTCCGGCAAGCCCCTGCGCGCGCGGCTGGCGGCGCGCCCTTCGCTCGTTCGATCCATCACGTCCTCCGCCGATTCGTGTTGCGCGATTCTAGCCTGCGCGGCGCGGCAACCGCGCCCGACGCTGCGGCACTTGGGCACAATGCCGGGATGAACCTGCGCTTCCTGTTCGACCGGTTTTCGCTGGCGCTGATCGCCACCGTGGTGCTGGCAAGCCTGTGGCCGGTCGCGGGCGCGGCGGCCACCTGGTTTTCACACCTCACCACGGCGGGCATCGCGCTGCTTTTCTTCCTGCACGGCGCGCGGCTGCCGCGCGAGGCGGTGGTCGCGGGCCTGCGCCACTGGCCGCTCCATGCGACGGTGCTTGCCGCCACCTTCGCGCTGTTCCCGCTGCTCGGCCTTGCCATGCAGCCGCTGGCCGGCATGCTGCTGACGCCGGAGCTGTACCTGGGTGTGCTGTTCCTGTGCGCCCTGCCCTCGACCGTGCAGTCGTCCATCGCCTTCACCTCGATCGCGCGCGGCAACATTGCCGCCGCGGTGGTCGCGGCCTCGCTGTCGAACCTCGCCGGGGTGTTCCTGACGCCGCTGCTGGCGGCGCTGCTGCTGGCCACGCACGGGGCGATGGGTTCGCCCTGGCGCGCGATCATCGACATCCTGCTTCTGCTGCTGGCTCCGTTCGTGCTGGGACACCTGCTGCGGCCCTGGCTCGCGCGCTGGGTGCAGCGGCGCGCGCGGCTGCTGTCGCTGACCGATCGCGGCACGATCCTTTTGGTGGTCTACGGGGCCTTCAGCCACGCGGTGATCGAAGGGCTGTGGGCGCAGGTGCCGGGGCGCACGCTGCCGGGCCTCGTGGCGGTAGCCTGCGCGCTGCTGGCGCTGGTGATGGGGCTGATCTGGCACGCGACGCGCCGGCTCGGGTTCAGCCGCGCCGACCGCATCACGATTCTCTTCTGCGGCTCGAAGAAGAGCCTCGCCACCGGCGTGCCGATGGCCAACATCCTGTTCGCCGGCCAGGCCACGCTGGGCATGATCGTGCTGCCGGTGATGGTGTTCCACCAGATCCAGCTGATGGTCTGCGCGGTGCTGGCGCAGCGCTTCGCGCAGCAGGTGCCGGCCGGCGATCAGGCCGGCGGCGGCAGCCAGTGATCGATCAGCAGGAAGGCGAACAGCAGCATCAGGTAGACGATCGAATAGCCGAACACCGCCATTGCGAAGCGTTCCGACGGCGGATTCAGCAGGCGGATCGCGTAGTAGATGAAGACCGCATCGAGCACCAGCACCCCGCCCAGGTAGAACGGACCGCTCATGCCGGTGAGCCAGGGCAGCATCGTCGCCACGGTCAGCAGCAGGGTGTAGAACAGCACGTGCCAGCGCGTATAGACCACGCCGTGGGTGACCGGCAGCATCGGGATCAGGGCGCGGGCGTAGTCGTCGCGGCGAAAGATCGCCAGCGCCCAGAAGTGCGGCGGGGTCCAGACGAACACGATCAGGAGCAGCAGCAGCGCGTGCGGATGCACCTCGCCGGTGACCGCGACCCAGCCCAGCAGCGGCGGCGCGGCGCCTGCCAGGCCGCCGATCACGATGTTCTGCGGCGTGGCGCGCTTGAGCCAGGCGGTGTAGACGATGGCGTAGCCGATCAGCGAGGCGAAGGTCAGCACCGCCGTGAGCACGTTGGTCCACAGCACCAGCACCGTCATCGACAGCGCGGCCAGCACGCAGGCGAACGCGAGCACCTGGCGCGGCCGCAGCTGGCCACTGGGCAGCGGCCGGTGCGCGGTGCGCGCCATGACCACGTCGATGCGCTGGTCGATCAGATGATTGATGGCCGCGGCCGAGGACGCGGCCAGCCAGATGCCGACCAGACCCGCGACCGCCGGCACCAGCGGCGGCAGGCCCGGCACCGCCAGCAGTATGCCGATCAGCGCGGTGAACGCGATCAGCGCCACCACGCCGGGCTTGGTAAGGGTCCAGTACTGGCGCAGCTTGGAACCCATCAGGCGGCCGCCTCGGGCCGGCGCAGCCGCGCCAGCAGCACCACCAGCACGAACAGCAGCAGCGCCGCCACCGCGTTGTGCGCGACCGCGATCTTCAGCGGCAGGCCGGAAATGACGTTGAGGATGCCGAGGCCGAACTGCAGGCCGATCAGGATCAGCACGGCCGTGCCCCAGCCGGAAATTTCCGGCACCGCGCGCAGCCTGCGCCCGAGCCACACCAGCCAGCCCAGCGCCACCAGCGCGAACAGGCGGTGCATCATCTGGATCGCCACCCGCGCCGGCCCGTCCAGCACGCCGCCCTCGTAGTCGGTGCCGATGCCGCGCCACAGCACCAGGGCTTCGCGGAAATCATGCTCGGGCCACCACTGGCCCAGGCAGGTCGGGTAATCGATGCCGCAGGCCAGCGCCGCATAGTTGGCCGAAACCCAGCCGCCGAGCGCGATCTGGATGGCGACGATGGCGATCGCACCGATCATCAGCGGGCGCAGCCGCCACGCCGCCGGAAGAACCAGCGAGGCCTGCGGCGAGGCGCGGCAGGCCATCCAGGCCAGCAGCGCCATCGTGGTCATGCCGCCGAGGAGGTGCCCCATCACCACCACCGGCTTGAGCAGCCAGGTCACCGTCCACATGCCCAGCAGCGCCTGGAACACGATCACCGCCAGCAGCAGCGCGGAAATGCGGGAATAGTCACCGCGCGGCGAAGCGACGCTGCCCGGGCGCAGCGCCCAGCCCAGAAGGATCGTCTCTCCGGCCACGGCCAGCGCGGAAGACAGCCCGTACTCGCCGCGCATGTACAGCGGGATCGCCAGCGCCACCAGCAGGCTGGCCCCGATCACGACGGCCTTGCCGCCGCGCAGGCGGCGCGAGCCGAGGAACGCCAGCGCGAACACCAGCATCCCGAGCGTGGCGGCCAGGTGGCGGTGCACCTGCTCGCGCCAGGCCTTGTGCGATTCGACCGGGCGGTCGAAGGCGTCGTTGGCCCGGTCGATCTCGTGCGCATGCACCGGCCAGGTCGCCTTGCCGTAGCAGGTCGGCCAGTCCGGGCAGGACAATCCGGCGTTGGAGAGCCGCACGAAGGCTCCGAAGACGATCACGAACAGCGCAAGCAGGGTCGCGATCCACGCCAGCCGGTGGAAGTTGCGGTGCGGTGTCATGAGGCTCATTTCAGCAGCTTGGCCACGTCCGCGCGCAGGTCGCCCGGATCGAAGCCCGGCGCGTAGTGCATCACCAGGAAGGCGCGCGGATCGATCAGGTAGGCGGACGGTGCCCCGCTCGTGGCCAGCCCGGGCAGGCGCGCATTGAGCGCCGGATCGACCTGCATCGGCAGCAGCGCGCGGAAACCGTCGGCCTGTTCCGGCACGGGGCCGAACCACAGCACCTGGAGCCGATCGGCGCGCCGGCCCTGCAGCTGCCAGACCTTGGCGAGGCTGTCGATCAGCTCGCCGCACGCCGCGCCGCAGTCGGCCGGCGGCACCACGGCAATCTGCCAGCGCGCTTCCTGCGGGGCATAGCGGTACTCGCTGCCGTCGGCATGGCGCAGCGCGAGGTCGGCCAGCGCCACCGGCGGCTGCAGGAGCGTGCCGCGGTTGGCCGTGTGCTCCGGGCGCCAGCCGCTTTGCTGCAGGGCCACGGCAACCATCAGGGGCAGCACGAAGCAGAGCACCAGGAGCACCAGCATGATGCGGTTGCGGCGGCGGCGGGCGGGATCGAAGGGCAGGGTCTGGTTCATCGGGATTTCCGGCGCAGGGCCAGCAGCAAATAGGTGATGATGACAGTCAGCGACAGGCCCCACCACTGCACCGCGTATCCGCGGTGCCGCTCGGGCGGCATCGGGTCGGGCAGGAGGCCAGGCTCGCGCGCGTAGCCGAGCGGATCGGCCGGATCGGGCTGGAGGATGCCGTTCCACACCTGGACGTCAAGATGCGCGGCGATGTCGTCGCGCTCCAGGAAGGCGAGCAGGATCGTGTCCGCGCCTTCCGGCCAGGGATTGTCGGCCAGACGCAGGCCCTGCCCCGGCCACGGCAGCAGCAGCCCCTGGATCCGGCGGCGGCCGGCGGGGACTTCCACCGCCGGCAGCGTGCGGTCGGCCGCCAGCGGCAGCCAGCCCAGCTCCATCAGCACCACGCCACCACGCCCGGCATCGGCAGGGACATAGGCGCGCACGCCCACGCGTCCGTCGCGCTGCTGGTTGTCGAGCAGGAGCAGCGGTGCCGGGCGGATCACGACCTCGCCCTCGACCCGCATCGGCAACGAAGGCGAATCGGCGCTCAAGGCATCGGCGAGCAGCGCGGGGCCGGTCGCTTGCGCCGCTTCGCGCGCCGCCAGCATTCGCGCCTTTTCGTCGGCGCGGCCCGCCTGCCAGAATCCCAGCGAGGCAAAGCCGCCGGCCACGAGCAGGGCCAGCGCGGCCCAGGCGACGCGCGCACCGGCGTTCACGCGCGCGCGCCCGCCGCCGTGCGAAAATCGTTTGTCCGGTCGAAGTTCCCGCCCAGGGCACCTGGCCGCCACCCCACGCACGCAGAGTCGGATATCACCATGTGGCCAAAAGTCATCATCTTCACGTTCCTGGTCCTGATCCTCTACAACCTCGGCGCGGGGCTGTACTACATGATCGTGGACAAGGGTCGAACCAAGCGCACCGTCAACGCCCTGAGCTGGCGCGTCGGCCTCAGCGTGGCGCTCGTGGTCCTGCTGATCCTGGGCATCTGGACCGGGGTGATCTCGCCGCACGGCGTGGGCGGCTGATTCAAACGCCGGGAATGGAGAATCGGGAAGGGTCAGGAGCAGGTTGATGCCGGAGTGCAAGGTTCAGCCACCCCGACGCCCTTGACGATTCCCAGCTCCCGATTCCCGGTTCCCGGCCTCAGAGCACGTACACGAACAGGAACAGCAGCAGCCACACCACGTCGACGAAGTGCCAGTACCAGGCCACCGCTTCGAAACCGAAATGGTCATCGGCGGTGAAGTGCCCCTTGAGTACGCGGAACCAGATGACCGTCAGCATGATCGCGCCCAGCGTGACGTGTGCACCGTGGAAGCCGGTGAGCATGAAGAACGTCGAGCCGTAGATGCCCGAGCCGAGCGTCAGGTTCAGCTCGGTATAGGCGTGGATGTACTCCTCGACCTGAAAGAACAGGAAGGTCGCACCCAGCAGGACGGTCAGCCCCAGCCACAGCAGCACCTTGCTGCGGTTGCCGGCCTTGAGCGCGTGGTGGGCGATGGTCAGGGTCACGCCGGAAGTGAGCAGCAGCACCGTGTTGATCAGCGGCAGGCCCCAGGCCGACATCGTCTGGAAGCTGCCGCCCACCTGCGCCGGACCGTTGCTCGGCCAGGCCGGATCGAAGCCGCTCCACAGGAGCGCGTTGGTCATCACTCCGTGGCCCTCGCCGCCGATCCATGGCACCGAGAAGTTGCGCGCGTAGTAGAGCGCGCCGAAGAACGCGGCGAAGAACATCACTTCGGAAAAGATGAACCAGATCATGCCCATGCGGAAGGACACGTCGACCTGGCGGTTGTAGGAACCGGCCACCGACTCGCGGATGACCGCGCCGAACCAGCCGATGAACATGCCGATCATGATCGCAATGCCGAGGAAGAAGACGGCCTTGCCCCAGAGGTGGCCGTTGAACCAGTTGGCGGTTCCCACGGCGAGCGTGAACATGCCGATGGAGCCGATCAGCGGCCAGGCGCTCTGCTTGGGAACGAAGTAGAGATCTGCGTCGTGGGTAGCGTGGGCCATGGCGATTCCCGAGGTTTGGCTGGTCGGTCAGGGGGCCGCGTGCGCGGCGAGTTCACCGGCGAGGCGCTGCGTGGCCGGCTCGTTCTTGTAGAAGGTATAGGAAAGCGTGAGGCGGTGGATATCGGTCGGCAGGTCCGGATCAACCACGAAGCGCACCGGCATCGGCCGCTCTTCCCCGGCCGCCAGCATCTGCTCGGTGAAGCAGAAGCATTCGGTCTTGTTGAAATAGGCCGAGGCGCGGCTCGGGGCCACCGAGGGCACCGCCTGCCCGACCAGCGCCAGCGCGCTCTCGTTGCGGGCGTAGTAGAGCACGTCGGTCGGTTCGCCCGGGCGCACCTTCACCTCGGCCTGGGCCGGCCGAAAGGCCCAGGGCAGGCCCGAGTTCACGCCGGCATCGAACTCCACCGTGACCCAGCGCGAGGTGTCGATTTCCGCCGCCACCGCGCCGCCCGGCCCGCCGAGCTTGATCCCGAAGAGCTGTTCGCAGGCGATGCGATACAGCGGCACCAGCGAGAAACACAGGCCAAAGGCAAGGGCCGCGACCCACAGCCCGCGCTTGAGCACCCGGGTGCTGGCGTCCGGCGCGCTCATCGGCCGATCAGCCCGGCGACGAACGCCGCATAGATCAGGACGACCAGCACGGTGGTCACCACCACCGTGCGGCGCACGCCGCGGCGGCGCGCCTGGGTGTCGTTGTCCTGGATCGGTGGATTCATGGCCATGGTGTCCGGCACGGGGCTTCGCCGCAGCGCTGCCTCAGTGCTCGATATCCTCATGCGCAAGATCGCCTGGGCGGATCACCGGCGGACGGGCGAAGGTATGGTGCGGCGCCGGCGAAGGCACCGTCCACTCCAGGCCGCGGGCACCCTCCCAGACGCGCGCGCTGGCCTTCTCGCCGCGGCGCAGCGAGTGCAGCAGGATGAAGGCCATCATGAACGGCGTGACGAACATGCCGAAGGCACCGATCGAGCTGACCAGGTTCCAGTCGGAGAACGCCACGTTGTAGTCCGGGATGCGGCGCGGCATTCCGGCCAGGCCGAGGAAGTGCTGCGGGAAGAACAGCAGGTTCACGAAGATCAGGCTCCACCAGAAGTGGACCTTGGCCCAGGTCTCGTTGTACATGCGCCCGGTCCACTTGGGCCACCAGTAGTAGATGGCCGCGATGATCGAGAACAGCGCGCCGGTCACCAGCACGTAGTGGAAGTGCGCGACCACGAAATAGGTGTCGTGATACTGGAAGTCGGCAGGCACCACGGCCACCATCAGACCCGAGAAGCCGCCGATGGCGAACAGGATGATGAAGGCGATCGACCAGAGCATCGGTGCCTCGAAGCTGATCGAGCCCTTCCACATGGTCGAGACCCAGTTGAATATCTTCACCCCGGTCGGCACCGAGATCAGCATCGTGGCGTACATGAAGAACAGCTCGCCGCCCAGCGGCATGCCCACGGTGAACATGTGGTGCGCCCACACGATGAAGCTCAGGAAGGCGATCGAGGCGGTGGCGTACACCATGGCGCGGTAGCCGAACAGCGGCTTGCGCGAGAAGGTCGGCACGATCTCGCTCATCAGGCCGAACGACGGCAGGATCATGATGTAGACCTCGGGGTGCCCGAAGAACCAGAAGATGTGCTGGTACATCACCGGGTCGCCGCCGCCGGCCGCCGAGAAGAAGGTGGTGGCGAAGAACTTGTCGGTGAGCAGCATCGTCACCGCGCCGGCCAGCACCGGCATCACGCCCAGGATCAGGAAGGCGGTGATCAGCCAGGTCCAGCAGAAGATCGGCATCTTGAGCAGATCCACGCCGGGCGCGCGCATGTTGAGCACGGTGGCGATGATGTTGATTGCGCCCATGATCGAGCTGATGCCCATCATGTGGATGGCGAAGATGGCGAACGCCACGTTGCTGCCGCCCTGCAGCGACAGCGGCGGATACATCGTCCAGCCGCCGGCCGGCGCGCCTCCGGGCATGAACAGGGTGGCCAGCAGCACCGTGAAGGCGAACGGCAGGATCCAGAACGACCAGTTGTTCATGCGCGGCAGCGCCATGTCCGGCGCGCCGATCTGCAGCGGGATCATCCAGTTCGCCAGTCCGACGAACGCCGGCATGATCGCGCCGAAGATCATCACCAGCGCGTGCATCGCGGTCATCTGGTTGAAGAACAGCGGGTCGACGAGCTGCAGCCCCGGCACCGCCAGTTCGGCGCGGATCACGACCGAGAATGCCGCCCCGACGATCGCCATGATGAAGCTGAAAAGCAGGTACAGGGTTCCGATGTCCTTGTGGTTGGTGGACATGAACCAGCGGCGGAAGAAGGTCGGGTGATGGTCGTGCTCGTGCGCGTCGTGGTGCGCCTCGTGGCCGACATCGATATCGCTGCGGACGGTTGCCATGGTCTAGCCTCTCAAAATGCGTGCGACGGGCAATCAGCCCTGGGTGGGAACGACGGGCGCGGATTCGTCGACCTGCGCGGTGCGCTCGGCCTGCTGCCCATAGGTCGATCCCGGCTGCGCGCTGAGCCAACCCTCGAATTCGGCGCGCGGCACCGCGCGCACCACGATCGGCATGAAGCCGTGGTCCTTGCCGCACAGCTCGGCACACTGGCCGCGGTAGGTGCCCGGCGTGTCGATCCGGGTCCACTGCTCGTTGACCATGCCGGGAATGGCGTCCTGCTTCCACCCGAACGCCGGCACCCACCAGGAGTGGATCACGTCGTCTGCGGTGAGCACGAAGCGGATCTTGGTATCGGTCGGCAGCACCAACGGGTTGTCGACGTTGAGCAGATAGCTCTTGAACTCGCCGTCCGTCACCCCGCTCGGATCCACGCCCGAGCCCAGACGGCGCGCGGCGTTGCTCTGCGCATCCAGGCGGCTGGCGAAGCTGACACCGGTCTGCTCGCCGCGGTAGTTGAGGATTTCGTACTTCCACATCCACTGGTAGCCGGTGACCTTGACCGTCATCTCCGACTCGCTGGCGTCGTACATCTTGTACAGCGTCTTGGTCGACGGCCAGCAGATCAGGACCAGGATCACGACCGGAATGGCGGTCCAGATGACCTCGGCCTTGGCGTTGTGGCTGAAGGTGGCCGGCACTGCACCCTTGGACTTGCGGAATGCGAACATCGCATAGCCCATCGCGCCAAAGACCAGCAGGCCGATGATGGTGCAGATCCACAGGATGAGGTTGTGGAGCCAGTAGACCTCGCGCGACACCTCGGTCACGCCCGGCCCCATGTTGAGCTGCCAGGGCTGGGGATCGGCGCCCAGCGCCACGCCCGCCGCGAGAAGTGCCGTCAACCCGAAACCGATGCGTAGCATGCGCGCTGCCTTGGTCATTGTCTTACCTCGGGGACGAGCCCCTGCCTTGAACCCCATGCGTCCACGCTGCATTCCTGCCTGCAGCGTCTCCCTAGTGTGTTTCGCGTGGCTGCCGGCAGCCAGTCCCGTACCCGGTCTGAACCCTGCGCGAACGTTGCGAATTGTCCGATCATAGCGATTGCGCGCAAGCCGGGGCAACACGGACCGTGCCGCAGGTCACGTCGGACCCCGTGAAAATCGCCGGATTGCGCGATGTCGGCGCGGCGCAGCGAGTGGGAGCGCGCGACCGTTGCGCGCCCCCGATCCGTCCTGCAGCCGGCGTCGCGCCGTGCTGCGGCTCAGCGCCTGGCAGCCGCCTGACCGTACAGCGATTCGGCACGCGCGCTCAGGCGCGCGACGTCGGCTTCGTCGGCCTCGCTGGAGTCTTTCTCGTTGAGAATCAGGTCGCCGGCTTCGTTCCATCCCACCAGCGTCGTGACCCCTTTCTGGACGCGCTCGACGACCCAGGGCTTGCCGCCCTTGTAGGCATAGCGGAACTGCGCCGATCCGGCATCGCCGTAGTCGACCTGCTCGCGCGCCATGCGGATCTGCCCGCTGTCCTCGACGAAGGCGTCCCAGCCCACCGCGATATCGTCCTCCAGGCGCTCGCCCTGGATGCGGCGCAGCGCGCCGATGCCGGCGACGAGCTTCTCGAACTCGCCCTTGGCCACCTCTGCCGGCGGCACATCGGCGGCCGGCTGGCCGCCGCGCACCAGCGACACGGCGAGCTCGCCCTTGGGCGCGCCCTGTGTCAGCACGGGAATCGGGCGATCGGTGCCGTAGAGGACCAGGGTTTCCGCCTGCAGCATCACCTGGAGGCCATAGTGGTGCGAGGCGTCGATCTTTGCCGGATCGTAGCCAAGCGCGACCTTGAGCGGCAGCGCCGCCGAGGCGGGCTGGGTCGATTCGGCCACGACCACCGGAAGGTTGGCCGCGTCGGTGACATCCACCAGGCGCATGATCAGCGACAGGCCCGGCGGCAGCGTTGCCAGCTGGTCGATGCTCACCTTGGCCGTGATGGCCGGACCGGTAACCGCGGGCGCGGCCGCCGCAGGGGCCTGCGTCGCGGACGCCGCGGCCGGGGCATTGGACTGGTTGTTGCAGGCGACGAGCGCCAGGGCTGCGGCAACGGTCAGCGGAAGAACGATGAACTTCATGGGATCACTCGTGGATGGGTGTGAACGAGGAAGGCAGGCACGTGGGCCGGCGAAGGTACACGCACTGTCGCTGTCGACGGCGGCCCGGAAACGCGCTGCGCCGGGCGTCGCTGCGCCGGCATTCCCGACGCATCAGCCTGCCGGATTCCAGCCGCTGGGGGCGCGGCAGGTCGATTAGCTTAGAGCAAAACCGGCGAAAGCGTCATGCGGCCCCGGTCCAGGTGCCCGGCAGCGGGCCGTGAGGGAACGCGCCGCGCGCGAAGCCGGTGCCGGGACACGCCTCAACCGGCTGCCGCCAGGCGCACGCGCGCGAAGCTGCGCTTGCCGATCTGCAGCACGCCCTCGAAGCCGGGGGCAAACACCCGTGCCGCATCCTCCAGCACCGCGCCATCCACGCGCACGGCGTGCTCCTTGAGCTTGCGGCCGGCCTCGGAGTTGCTGGCGGCCAAACCCGCCAGCACCAGCAGCGGCGCGATCCGCAGTCCCTCGGCCGGCACTGCGAGCTCGTTGAGCGGCAGGGCCGAGACATCGCCCTCGCCGCGCACCGCGGCGTTCCATCCGGCCACGGCCTGCGCGGCGGCGCTGGCACCGTGAAAGCGCGCCGCCAGTTCCTGCGCCAGGCGCAGTTTCAGGTCGCGCGGGTTGAGCTGGCCGGCCTGGATGTCGGCCTTCAGGCGCTGCGCTTCGGCGATGGATATCTCGAAGCTCAAAAGGTCGATCCAGCGCCACATCAACGCGTCGTCGATCTTCATGGTCTTGGTGACGATGTCGATGGCCGGTTCGGCGATGCCGATGTAGTTGCCCAGCGACTTGCTCATCTTCTGGACGCCATCGAGCCCTTCCAGCAGCGGCATGGTCAGCACGATCTGCGGCGGCTGGCCGTGATGCTCCTGCAGGCCGCGGCCCATCAGCAGGTTGAACTTCTGGTCGGTGCCGCCCAGCTCCACGTCGGCCTTCAGCGCCACCGAGTCGTAGCCCTGCACCAGCGGATAGAGGAACTCGTGGATCGCGATGGGCTGCTGCGCCGCATAGCGCTTGGCGAAATCATCGCGCTCCAGCATCCGCGCCACGGTGTGCTGGCCGGCCAGGCGGATCATGTCGGCCGCGCTCATGGCACCGAACCATTCGGAGTTGAACCGCACCTCGGTGTGTTCGCGGTCGAGCACCTTGAACACCTGGTCGGCATAGGTTCTGGCGTTGGCCAGCACGTCCTCGCGCGAGAGCGGCTTGCGTGTGACGTTCTTGCCGCTGGGGTCGCCGATCATCCCGGTGAAGTCCCCGATCAGGAAGATCACCTGGTGCCCCAGGTCCTGGAACTGGCGCATCTTGTTGAGCAGCACGGTGTGGCCCAGATGCAGGTCGGGCGCGGTCGGGTCGAAGCCGGCCTTGACCCGCAACGGGCGACCGGCGCGCAGCCGCGCCTCCAGCTCCTCGCGCTTGAGAATCTCGTCGGCACCGCGGCCGATCGTGTCCAGGGCTTCCTGCAGTACCGTCACTGGCGTATGCCTCGCGTTGCATCGAACTTGGAATGGCGGCGCGCGCCACCGAGCGGGCCAGCTTAGAGGATCGCGACGCCTCGCGGTGGCGCGCCGCGGGGTGCCACGCGCGCCGCTGGAGGGCAGTGTTAATGATCCGTTAAAGTCGTTCAGGAAAAAAGTCTGCGCGAACAAGGGTTTGACGAACAGTCTTCCCGCTCGTTATCGTTTTGCCCGGTTTCAACGCACCGCGCGCTCGCGCCGGGGACACACGCATGCAGGAACACGCGGAACAGCACCGGCACGGCGCGGACGCAAAAACGAAGGCTGCCGGCACGCGCCCGCACGAGCGCTGGCTCCTGGCCAGCACGGTGGCCGCCACCGTTTCCCTCATCGCCGCCATCGGCCCCGGCTTCGCCAGCACCACCGTCGATGACCACCTGATCCAGCGCTGGGTGCAGCCGCTTCCGCTGCCCGAACCCATGGCCGAGACCGAGGCCGGCGCGCACGGCGAGGACGCCGCCACACAGGGCACCCAGGTCGCCGAGTGGCGCACCGTGGAAGTGAAGCCCGGCCAGACGATGGGGGCGGTCTTCGCCTCGCTGTCGCTGCCCTCTTCCCTGCTGCACCGCCTGCTGGAACGCCCCGGCCTGCGCGAACCGCTGACCCGCGTGCGCGCCGGAGCGCGCTTCGATTTCCTGATCGAATCCGACGGCAGCCTGCGCGGCCTGCGCTTCGAGCGCGACGAAGCGCGCATCGCCACGGTGACGATCGACGGCGACGCGATCCACGAGGAAATCGCCCAGCGCGACATCCAGCACCGGGTGAACATGGCCAGCGGCGTGATCGAAGGCTCGCTGGTCGCTGCGGCGGGCAAGTCCGGGATCGGCTACGGCACCGTGCTGGAAATGGCCAAGGTGTTCGGTTACGACATCGACTTCACCCAGGATCTGCGCGTCGGCGACACCTTCAACGTGGTGTACGAGGAGGTCTATCGCGACGGCGAGCGCCTGCGCAGCGGCGACATCCTCGCCGCCAGCTTCATCAACCAGGGCAAGCCCTACCACGCCTTCCGCTACACCTTCGCCGACGGGCGCACCGAGTACTTCGACCTCGAAGGCCGGCCGATGAAGAAGAGCTTCCTGCGCATCCCGGTCGAGTTCACCCGCATCAGTTCGCAGTTCACCACCGCGCGCAGGCACCCGGTGCTGGGCACGATGCGCGCCCACAAGGGCGTGGACTACGCCGCGCGCACCGGCACCCCGATCATGGCCGCCGGCGAAGGCCGGATCAGCTTTGCCGGCTGGCAGAATGGCTATGGGCGCACGGTGATCGTCGACCACGGCCGCGGCTACACCACGCTGTACGGCCACATGTCCCGGCTGGGCGGGTATGCCAAGGGCGCGCGGGTGCGCCAGGGCGACACCATCGGCTACGTCGGTGCCAGCGGCCTGGCCACCGGCCCGCACCTGCACTACGAGTTCCGCATCAACGGTGCCCACCGCGATCCGCTCAAGGTGACCCTGCCCAAGCCCGAGCCGCTGCCGGCCTCCGAACTGGGGCGCTTCCAGGAGCAAACCCGCCCGCTGCTTGCCAGGCTCGACCTGCTCGGCGGCAAGCGGCACTATGCCGCGCGCTGAGGATCCCGGCCTCGGCGAGGCGCTTTATCTCGGCCTGATGTCCGGCACCAGCGTGGATGGCATCGATGCCGCGCTGGTGCGTTTTTCCCAGGACGACACGCCCGCGCTGGCGGCGGCGCGCACCTTCGCGTGGGAACCGGCGCTGCGCGAGGAAATCCTGGCGCTGTCGCAGGCGACGGTGACGGTCGAGCCGGACCGGCTGGCGCGGCTCGACCACCGCATCGGTGCCGCCTTCGCACGCGCCGCCGGCCGGCTCCTGGACGAGGCGGGCATCGGCGCCTCGCAGGTCGCCGCGATCGGTTCGCACGGCCAGACGCTGCGCCATGCGCCCTCGGGCGACGCGCCCTTCAGCTGGCAGCTGGGCGATCCCAACCTCATCGCCGAGCGCACCGGCATCACCACGGTGGCCGACTTCCGCCGCCGCGACGTGGCCGCCGGCGGCCAGGGCGCGCCGCTGATGCCGGCCGTCCACCGCGCCCTCTTCGCCGAGCCGCGCGAAGACCGCGCGGTGCTGAACCTGGGCGGCATCGCCAACCTCACGCTGCTGCCCGCCTCGGGCGAGGTCCGCGGCTTCGACACCGGCCCGGCCAACGGCCTGATGGACGCCTGGATGCTCGAACAGCGCGACGCGCCCTGCGATCTTGACGGCGCGTTCGCCGCGTGCGGGCAGGTCGATGCGCGGCTCCTGTCCGAGCTGCTCGCCGACCCTTGGTTTGCGCTGGCCCCGCCCAAGAGCACCGGCCGCGACCGGTTCCACCTCCGCTGGCTGCGCGCGCGCCTGGGCGAGCGGACGCTCGCCGCCGAGGACGTGCAGGCGACGCTGCTGGAGCTGACCGCACGCAGCGTCGCGGAGGCGCTGTTGCGCACCCAGCCGCGCACGCGACGGCTACTGGCCTGCGGCGGCGGGGTGCACAACGGCACGCTGATGCGCCGCATCGCCGCGCTCCTGCCCGACGCCGGGATCTCCAGCACCGCGACGCTCGGCGTCGATCCGGATTTCGTCGAGGCCATCGGCTTTGCGTGGCTGGCGCGGCAGACGCTGCTCGGACTGCCCGGAAACCTGCCCTCGGCCACCGGCGCGCGCGGCGCGCGCGTGCTGGGCGCGATCCATCCGGCCTGAGGCCACGTCAGCCGCGCAGGGTTCGGTGCCCCGCAACGTCGGCCGCGCAGGGCCGACCTACGTCCCCGACGGACCTTCCAGATTCGTAGGTCGGGGCTACGTCCCCGACGGAACGTTTTCGCATACCACAACGCCAACGTCGGCCGCGTAGGGCCGACCTACGTCCCCGACGGATCTTCCAGATTCGTAGGTCGGGGCTACGTCCCCGACGGAACGTTTTCGCATACCACAACGCCAACGTCGGCCTCGTGGGGCCGACCTACGTCCCCGACGGAACTTCCAGATTCGTAGGTCGGGGCTACGTCCCCGACGGAACGTTTTCGCATACCACAACGCCAACGTCGGCCGCGTGGGGCCGACCTACGTCCCCGACGGGGTTGTATCGGGCCCGGGAGCCTGCGCGGCGGGTCAGTAAGGCGTGTCGTCGGGCAGCTGCTGCATGGCTCGCATGGCTTCGGCCAGCGCCCGCGATTCTTCGTCTTCGAAGGCTCCAGCCAGGCGCGCGATGTCGCCGGGCTCGGGCACTTCCGGCTGCTCCATCCCCAGCGCCTCCTTGATCAGGCGCAGGATCACGTCATTGATCGGCCAGCCGCGTTCACGCGCGATGCGCTTGATGCGATCGGCGACCTGCGGTTCGATGTCACGGACGAGAAAGTCGGGCATGTGTGATCGTTAGTGCGGCCGGAATCACGACGCGACCCCCTGTTGCGAAACGCACGCGGCGCAGCCGGGAACATAGCACGACCGCGAGCGGCTGCGCAGTCGGCTGTAGCAAAGGTTTGCCTTCCGTTCGATCAGTGCCCCGACGGGTTGGCCTGCGGCACGCGCGGGCGCAGCCAGAAAAACAGCAGCAGCGCCGGAATCGCCAGCGCCGCGGTCAGCACGAAATAGCCCGCGTAGCCTGCGCCCAGCTCCACGATGCGGCCGGAGAAGAATCCGAGCACCTTGCCCGGCAGCATGATGAGCGAAGAGAACAGCGCATACTGGGTCGCGGTGTAGCGCGTGTTCACCAGCGCCGACATGTAGGCCACCGCCACGGTGCCGAGAAACCCCTGCGCCAGGTTCTCGCCGGAGATGACCAGCGTCAGCAATGCGATATCGCCGCCCGCGCCGATCAGGATCAGGTACAGGAGGTTGCTGGCCGCGCCCAGCGCGATCGCGACCAGCAGCGGCCACGACACGCCCCAGCGCGCCACCGCGAGGCCGCCGAGGAAGGTGCCGGCGATGCCGACCCAGATGCCGTAGACCTTGGTCACCGCCGCGATCTGGGTCTTGCTGAAGCCCTGGTCGAGGTAGAACGGCCCGATGATGCCGCCGACCAGCGCCTGGTCGGAGATCTTCATGCCGAGGATGAACAGCAGGATCGCCAGCGCGACCCTGCCGCCGAAGCGGCAGAAGAAATCCGCGAACGGCTCCACCACACCCTCGCGCATCGCCGCCATCCAGCCCTGCGCGCGCGTGCGCAGCACCTGCGGCTCCGGCGCGCGCAGGCACGCCGCGATCGGGACCAGCATCAGCAGCGCCATCGCGCGATACACCATCGGCCAGGCCACATGATCGGCCAGCACCAGCGCCAGTGCGCCGCTGGCGATCAGCGCGATGCGGTAGCCCAGCGAGTAGGTCGCCACCAGCGCGCCCTGCGCCTCGATCGGCGCGATCTCGACGCGGTAGGCATCCACGACGATATCCAGCGTCGCGCCCAGAAAGGCCACCGCCACGGTCATGCCGACGAACAGCGACAGCCGCTCCGGGGTGATTTCCGCCATCGCCAGCAGGCCGATGCCAATGGCTCCCATCGCCAGCAGCAGCCAGCCGCGCCGCTGCCCGAGGCGACCGAGCAGCGGCAGCCGCCAGCGATCCACCAGCGGTGCCCACAGGAACTTGAACGAATACGCCAGCCCGGCGCTGGCGATCATCGTGATCTCGCGCAGCTCGATGCCGCCTTCGCGCAGCCAGTACGCCAGGGTGACGCCGACCAGCAGGAAGGGCAGCCCCGAGGCGAAGCCGAAGAAGAACATCGTCCACGCCGAGGGCGTGGCGAATGCGGCCAGCGCCGTGCGCCAGCCGGAGGCGGGCTGCGCTGCCGCCTCGCTCATCGGGTGTAATCCACCAGGTAAGGCGCATGATCGGAAAAGCGCGGCTCGCGCCAGACCTCGCAGGCGCGCAGGCGCTCGCGCAGGCCGGGCGTGGCGAGCTGGTAGTCGATGCGCCAGCCGACGTTGTTGGCGTGCGCCGCGCCGCGGTTGGACCACCAGGTGTACTCGTCCGTGGCCTCGGGCTTCAGCGCGCGGAAAGTGTCGATCCAGCCGGCTTCCGGCTGCGGCGAACCATCACCGCAGGCGTCGGCGATCATGCCGTTGAGCCAGGCGCGCTCGGGCGGAAGGCAGCCGGAGTTCTTCTGGTTGCTGGTCCAGTTCCTGATGTCGCCGCGCGCCCGCACGATGTTCCAGTCGCCGCACAGCACGTAGTCGCGCCCGCTCGCGAGCCACTCGTCCAGGATCGGCCGCAGCCACGCCATCACCTCGAACTTGAAGCCCTGGCGCTCCTCGCCCGAGGAACCGGAAGGAATGTAGAACGACACCACGCTCAGGTTTCCGAAGCGCGCCTCGATGTAGCGCCCTTCGTCATCGAACGGTGCCCAGCCCAGCGACGTGTGGATCTCGTCCGGCTCGCGCCGGCTGTAGATCGCCACGCCGCTGTAGCCCTTCTTCGTGGTCGCATCGCGGAAGGCGACGCGGTAGCCGGCCGGGCGGAACGCCTCGTCGGCCAGCTGGTGCTCCTGCGCCTTGGTTTCCTGCATGCACAGAACGTCCACGTCCTGCGCGGCAAACCAGGGGAAGAACCCCTTGCTTGCCGCCGAGCGCACGCCGTTGGCGTTGAAAGTCATGATCCGCATCGAAGTTCCCGCCTCCACACGCCGGGCCGGAGGATGATAGCCGCTCGCGGCCGGCTGGCCGTTCCGGTGCAGGCACGCGGGCGCGGCGGCAGCCCATACCGCACGGCATGGTGCAGCGCGACACGCGCCTTGAACATTGAAGTGGTACTGTGCGCCCGGCGCGCGCCGGGGGGCCGCGCGCCTTGCTGTCCATATCCATTCGATGGGGAAAATTCGATGATCCGTACTCGCTTGCTCGCAAGCCTGGCGCTTGCGCTTGGCTTCTCCTCGCTGGCCCTTGCGGCCGGACCCGGCGCGGATGCGCCGTTCGCCTCGCCGGGATCGGCCGCCGAAGAAGCCGCGCTCGCATCCCGCCTGGCGTCGGAAGAAGTGCAGCTTCGCGCCATCCGCGCCGAACTGCCCGCCCTGTTCGCCGAGGCCTACGCCAGCTACCCGCAGATTCCTGCCGGCACGCTGGAAGCCATCGCCTACTCGCAGAGCCGCTGGATGCCGCTGGCCAAGGGCGGTGAAAACGACGGCCACCACCACATGCCCACCGCACACGGCGTCATGGGCCTGTATGCCGGTGAAGGCTTCACCAACCAGATCAAGCAGGCCCAGGCCCTGCTCGGGGTTTCCAGCCACGCCATTGCCACCGACAGCCGCTGGAACATCCTTGCCGCCGCCGCGCTGCTGGCGCGCGAGATCGACGCCGACGGGCTTTCCAAGCACGGCAGCGCGGCGGATCCCGAGGCGATCGCGCCCGCGCTGGCGCGCTACGCCGGCCTGTCGCCGATGAAGGAAAGGAAGAGCGCGATCGACGAATACGCGCGCCAGAGCTTTGCCTTCGACGTGCTGCTGGCGATGGACCGCGGCATCAACGACAAGGGCATGGTGGTGCCCGAGCGCGCCGTCGAGTGGGAAAAGGCGTTCCCGATGGATGCGCTGGTCAAGCTGCGCGCACCGTTCGTGCGCCTCGACGCGACCCGCGACAGCATCGACGTCGGCGGCTATGCCATCGACCCGATCAGCGAAACCCTGGTGCGCACCGACGGCAGCGCCACCGCCAAGAGCACCGACTACGGCCCGGCGATCTGGAACGCGGCCTACTCGGGCAACTACACGGCGTCGCGTTCGCAGGCGATCAGCGCGGTCACCATCCACACCACGCAGGGCAGCTACTCCGGCGCGATTTCCTGGTTCAAGAACGCTTCCGCCAAGGTCAGCGCGCACTACGTGATCCGCAGCTCCGACGGGCAGGTCACCCAGATGGTGCGCGATGCGCACACCGCCTGGCACGTGGGCAGCCAGAACGGCTACACCCTGGGCATCGAGCACGAAGGCTACGTCAGCAACAGCTCCTGGTACACCACCGCCATGTACAACGCCTCAGCCGCGCTGGTCCGGCACATGTGCGCCAAGTACAGCGCGATCAGCTGCGCCAGCGCCTACAAGGGCGCCGCGAGCAGCGGCATCAACGTGCTCGCGACCTCGGTGAAGGTGAAGGGCCACCAGCACTACGCCGGCCAGACCCACACCGACCCGGGCATCTACTGGAACTGGGCCAACTACTACACCCTGCTCAACCCCGGCTCCGGCGGGCCCACCGGCGTGGTCAAGATGCTCGACACCTTCGAATCCAGCGTCGGCCACTTCACCAACTCGCCCGCCTATTCGGGAAGCACCACCGGCATCTCGACCGCATCCACCGCGCTGCGCGATTGCAGCATGAAGAAGAACGGCAGCTGCTCGCTGCAGGTCAAGCTGGTGGACAACGCTTCCAGCTCGGCGGCCTGGGCGGTGCGACTGCTCTCCGGCGGCGGCACGCCCTCGGCCAACACCTCGCTGAGCCGCGCCAACGGCAAGGTCGGCTTCTGGGTGTATTCGGGCGGCACCGGCCTCTCGGCGGCGCTGGGCATCGATGACAGCGACGGCACCGAGCGCTCCATCACCCGAGCCATTCCCGCCAACACCTGGACCTATCTGGAGTGGAACCTCGCCGACGCCAACCAGTGGAACGCCTGGGTCGGCGGCAACGGCGCCATCACCGCCGGCACCGTGACCCTCGACGCGATCTGGCTGTTCCGCGACCAGACCGCCTACAACGTCTACGTCTACATCGACGACGTGCAGATCAAGAACTGATCTGCATCCGCCTCGGGAAAGGCCGCGCCGCACCATCGGCGCGGCCTTTTTCGTGCGTCAGACATGGCACCTTTCGCCAATTATCGGTGGGTGGCGATCGTCTCCGGCGCATGGGCAAGGCATGGTTCAACCCGGACGACCATGCCCGCGATCTCGTCGCGGCCTCGCACTGCCCGCAGGCGCAAGCCAATGCCGACGCCTGGCAGGAAGGCATGCGCCAGTTGGAGGCAGCCATTGCCGGCAGGCACGATCATGCCTTCGAGACCACGCTCGGCGGCAATTCCACTCCCGCCAGGCTGCACGATGCCGCCGCCACGCGCGACGTGCTGATGTGTTTTTGCGGGCTGGATTCGCCAAAGCGCCACCTCACCCGCGTGCGCGAACGCGCCACCCGTGGCGGCCACGACACCCTCGAAGCCAGGGTGCGGGAGCGCTATCAGACCTCACGCCTCAACCTGATCGCCCTGCTGCCGCAGCTTGCCCGACTGCAGGTCTGCGACAACAGCATTGACGCCGTTCTCGGCCAGCCGATGCCCAACCCCCGCCTGCTGCTGCAAATGGAGCGCGGCCGGATCGCCTGGCCCAGCGCCGTCGAAACCCTGCGCAGCATCCCGGACTGGGCCAAGCCGATCATGGAAGCGGCGCTGTCGATGCACTGACTACCCGCCTCGCGCGGTCCTTTGCGGGATCCCGATAAAGCACAGCGCCGGATTTCTCCGGCGCTGTTTTTCGATGCGGTGAACTACGCGGGCGTTACGCCGCGTCCTTCTTCTTCTCCTCGTAGAACTGCGCCTCCTCGGTGGAACCGGTGAGCGCGGTGACGGAGGAAGCACCGCCCTGAATCACGGTGGTGACGTCGTCGAAGTAGCCGGCGCCGACTTCCTGCTGGTGGGACACGAAGGTGTAGCCCTTCTCGCGCGCGGCGAACTCGGGTTCCTGCACCTGCTCGACGTAGTGGCGCATGCCTTCGCCGCGGGCGTAGTCGTGGGCGAACTTGAAGCTGTTGAACCAGTTGATGTGGATGCCGGCGAGGGTGATGAACTGGAACTTGTAGCCCAGCGCGGAGAGCTCGTCCTGGAAGCGCGCGATGGTGGCGTCGTCGAGGTTCTTCTTCCAGTTGAAGCTGGGTGAGCAGTTGTAGGCCAGCAGCTTGCCGGGGTTCTTTGCCAGCACCGCCTGGGCGAACTCGCGCGCAAAGCCCAGGTCCGGGGTGCCGGTTTCACACCACACCAGATCGGCGTAGGGCGCGTAGGCCACGCCGCGCGAGATGGACTGCTCCAGGCCGTTCTTGACGCGGTAGAAGCCCTCGGCGGTGCGCTCGCCGGTGAGGAAGGGCTGGTCGTTGGCGTCGTGGTTGGAGGTGATGAGGTTGGCCGCTTCGGCGTCGGTGCGCGCCAGGATCAGGGTCGGTGCACCGAGCACGTCGGCGGCGAGACGCGCGGCGACGAGCTTCTGCACGGCTTCCGCGGTGGGCACGAGCACCTTGCCGCCCATGTGGCCGCACTTCTTCACTGCCGCGAGCTGGTCCTCGAAGTGCACGCCCGCCGCGCCGGCGACGATCATGTTCTTCATCAGCTCGTAGGCGTTGAGTACGCCGCCGAAGCCGGCTTCGGCGTCGGCCACGATGGGCAGGAAGAAGTCGATGGCGGCCTTCTCGTCGAGCTTGCCGTCGCAGATCGCCTTCCACTGGATCTCATCGGCGCGCTGGAAGGTGTTGTTGATGCGGCGGACCATCGTGGGCACCGAGTCGTAGGCGTAGAGCGACTGGTCGGGGTACATGGTTTCCGAGGTGTTGCCGTCGGCGGCGACCTGCCAGCCGGAGAGGTAGACCGCTTCCAGCCCGGCCTTGGCCTGCTGCATCGCCTGCCCGGCGGAGATTGCGCCGAAGGCGTTGACATAGCCCTTCTTCGCGTCGCCGTTCACCAGCTTCCAGAGCCTTTCCGCGCCGCGTTTGGCGAGCGTGTGCTCGGGCTGCAGGCTGCCGCGCAGGCGCACCACGTCGGCCGCGGCGTAGGGGCGCGTGACCCGCGCCCAGCGCGCGTCGGTGTTCCATTCCTTTTGCAGGGCGTCGATCTGTTGCTGGCGGGTGGTCATGGTGTTCTCCGGGATTGGGGATTGGGGATTGGCAAGAGCGGCGGCGGTGCGGGTTTCGGGAAGGGGTTGGGGTGCAGGCTTGGCTTTCACGATTCACCAATCCCCAATCCCTGCCCCTCAAATCCGCTCGTAAGCAGGCAAGGTAAGGAAGTCGGCGAGTTCGTCGGCACGGGTGAGTTCGGAAAGCAGCGCCATCGCCTCGGGGATCTTCGATTGCCCGGGCAGGCCGCTTTCGGGCAGGCGCTGGGGGACGCGCGCCAGGACGGCGTCGAACCAGGCGAAGTCGACCGCGGCACCGTCCTCGAAGACCTGGTCGCCCAGGTGCAGCCACTGCCACAGCTGCGCGCGGCTGATTTCGGCGGTGGCGGCGTCTTCCATCAGATGATTGATCGGCACGCAGCCCAGGCCGTCGAGCCAGGCGGCGAGGTAGCGCACGCAGACATCGACGTTGGCCTGGAAGCCCTCGCGGGTGATGCTGCCCCCGCAGGGCGCGATCAGCGCGTCGCGTGCGGCGCTGGCATCGTCACGCGCCACGGCGAGATTGTTGGGGCCGGACATGAGCTGGTCGAACACCGCCTGCGCCACGGGAATCAGCGCCGGATGCGCGACCCAGGTGCCGTCGTGGCCGTTGCGGGCCTCGCGCTCCTTGTCGGCGCGCACCCGCGCCAGCGCCTTCTCGTTGGCCTCCGGATCACCGCTGATCGGAATCTGCGCGGCCATCCCGCCCATCGCAAAGGCACCGCGGCGGTGGCAGGTGCGGATGAGGAGCTGGGAATAGGCGCTCAGGAAACCCGAACCCATGGTGACCTGCGAGCGATCCGGCAGCACCCGATCGGCGTGGCGGCGGAAGGTCTTGATGTAGGAAAAAATATAGTCCCAGCGGCCGCAGTTGAGCCCGACGATGCGCGCGCGCAGGGCGTGCAGGATTTCGTCCATCTCGAACACGGCCGGCAGCGTCTCGATCAGCACCGTGACCTTCATCGCGCCGATGGGCAGCCCGAGGCGCACTTCCAGGAAGGCCAGCACCTCGTCCCACAGCGCGGCCTCCTCCATCGCCTCCAGCTTGGGCAGGTAGAAGTACGGCCCGCGGTCGCGCGCGGCGAGCGTGGCGGCATTGTGCAGGGCGAACAGCGCCAGATCGAAGATGCCGCCCGAGACGCGATGGCCATCCACCAGCACGTGCTTTTCCGTGAGGTGCCAGCCGCGCGGGCGCACCATCAGCACCGTGGCCGCGTCCGGCTTGAGCGCATAGTGCCTGCCGTTCTCGGCAGTGAAGCTGATGGAGCCGGCCACCGCATCGCGCAGGTTCACCTGCCCCTCGACGAGGTTGGCCCAGGTCGGGCTGGTGGAATCCTCGAAATCGGCCATGAACACCCGCGCGCCGGAATTGAGGGCGTTGATGATCATCTTGCGGTCGACCGGCCCGGTGATTTCCACGCGGCGATCCTGCAGGGCGGCGGGAATCGGCGCCACGCGCCAGTCCGATTCGCGGATCGAGCGGGTATCGGTGCGAAAGTCGGGCAGCCCGCCGGCATCCAGGCGCGCCTGGCGCGTGCGGCGCGCCGCCAGCAGCGCCTGGCGCTGCGGCTCGAAGCGGCGGTGCAGATCGGCGATCAGCTCCCGCGCGGCCGGCGTCAGGATCGCTTCCTGACCCGGCACGGCGGCGGCCGTGATCTCGATGCCGGAGTGGTTGGATGCATCGGCCATGGCGGCCTCCTGAGCGGTGGGATGGGTCAAAGGTAGGCAGCGGACGTTGACTTTGCCAAGACAAATGTTTCAATGCTTGGCATTAACAATACCAATACGCGAATGGAGCATCTGCTCGAATCATGGCCAAGACCTCTCCGCGTTTCTACTACAAAGGCAGTCGACTCAAGCAGTTGCGGGCTTTTTGCCACGCCGCGCGGCTGGGCTCGGTCACCCGCGCGGCCGAAGCGCTGTTCCTCAGCCAGCCGGCCGTGAGCCTGCAATTGGGCGCGCTGGAGAACGAACTGGGCGTGAAATTGTTCGATCGCCAGGGCCGACGCCTCAACCTCACCCACGAGGGCGAGGAGCTTTACGAGCTGGCGCGGCCACTGATGGACGGGCTCGATTCGCTGGAAAGCGACTTCCGCGACCGCCTGCGCGGGCTCTCGGCCGGCGAGCTCAACATCGCCGCCGGCAGCTCGACCATCCTCTACTTCCTGCCGCCGTTCGTGGAGGCCTTCCGCGCCGCGTATCCCGAAGTGCAGCTCAAGCTGCACAACGTCACCGGCAAGGACGGCCTGGCGCTGATCCGCTCCGACGAGGTGGATCTGGCCGTGGGCTCGATGCTGGACGTGCCCACCGACCTCGACTACGCCCCGGTGCGCAGCTTCGACCCCATGCTGATCACCCCGCACGACCACCCGCTGGCCGCGCGCCACCCGCTCACCCTGGAAGATCTTTCACCCTACGGCCTGATCCTGCCGCCCAGCCGCCTGACCACCTATCGCCTCGTGGACCTGGTATTCCAGCAGCGCCGCGTGCCCTACACCGTGGCGCTGGAAGTGGGCGGCTGGGAAATCATCAAGCAGTACGTCGCGATGGGCCTGGGCATTTCCATCGTCACCGGCATTTGCATCACCGACGCCGACCACGAGCGTCTGGCGGTGCGCAACCTGCGCGCCTATTTCCCGCCGCGCAGCTACGGCGTGGTGATCCGCAAAGGCAAATACCTCTCGCCCCAGGCGCGCGCCTTCGTCGACCTGGTGAAGCCCTCGCTCTTCGGCCGCCGCGACGGATTCGATACCGGGCATTCGGAACGCTGAGGCACGCGAATACGCCTACGACACCGCCGGCAACCGCAGCAGCCAGGCCGACGCGCGCAGCGTCACGGCGACCTACAGCCACGATGCCCTGAACCCGGCTGACCGCGATCGCGTACCCGGACAGCGCCCTCAGCGCGCCTCCAGCACCACGATCTCCACGCGGCGGTTGCGGGCGCGGCCTTCGGCGCTGGCGTTGTCGGCGACCGGGCGGTCCTTGCCCAGGCCCACGGCGGTCAGGCGGGTGGCGTCCACGCCGTCCTGGACGAGGGCATCGCGCACCGCTTCGGCGCGCTTTTGCGACAGCACCTGGTTGAGGTTGGCACCGCCCTGGCTGTCGGTGTGGCCTTCGATGAGCACGTCCTTGTCGGGAAAGCGGCCGACGAACTCGACCACGCGCTGCAGGTTGGCGCGGGCTTCGGGCTTGAGGCGCGACTGGCCGCTGGCAAAGGCTTCGCCAGAGAGCGTCATGACCTGGCCGCGCGCCTCGCTGGTGGCGGTCATGGTCTGCAGCTGAAGCCGCAGGCTGTCGGCGGCGGCAAACGCGAGATCGGCCTCGCGGCGCGCCAGCGCGGCCTCCTGCGACTGGGCTTCGGCCAGGCGCTTGGCCTGTTCGGCCTCGGCGCTGGACAGCTCGCTCAGCGCGATGGCGCTGGCGGCCGCTTCCTGCGCGCGCTCGGCCTCTTCGGCGCGCGCCAGGCTCTGCAGGCGCAGCTTTTCGGCTTCCAGGCGCGCGGCCTCGGCGTCGCGGCGGCTGGCTTCCAGCAGGATCTGGTCGCGCTCGCGCTCGAGCTGGGCGATCTGCTGCTGCCAGGCTTCCGCTTCGGCTGCGGCGCGGGCGATGTCCAGGCGCCGCTCGGCCACCAGCAGCGCGTCCGACCGTTCGCGCCGGGAGGCGGTGGACAGCGCCTCGATGGCCTGCTGCGCGCGCAGGCGCTCGGCCGGTGCCAGGGTGCCCAGGGCGGGCTCCTCATCGAGCGAGCGAAGCTGCGCGCGCAGCCGTTCCATTTCCGGATCGACCTTCTGCGCCAGCGCCGGCGCGCACAGGCACAGCGCCAGGACCACGCTCATCAGCAGGCGATTCATGGCGTGCCTCCCTGACCCAGCAGCTCGCGCCGCAGGCGCGCGTTCTCCTCGTTGCGTCGCCGCACTTCCTCGCGCCCGGTCGCGGCGCGCGAGCGGTACTGCGCGAGCTGGGCCTCCAGCAGGGCGTGTGAGGCCAGGCGGTCGGCATCGGCGTACTTGCGCTCGCCGAAGGCGACCTCGGCGTCGCCCAGACGCTGCTGCGCGCGCGCCAGTTCCATCGGGGCGTAGTCCCGCGCGCCCAGCGTGCTGGCCTGTTCGATACCCGTCTGCGCGGCCTCCAGCGCCGTGCGCGGCGGCGGGGTGGTGGCGCAGCCGGCGAGCAGCAGCGCGCCAATCAGTGCGGCAAATCGAAGTCTGGCGGCGTGGGGTGTCATATCATGCAACCGTCAAGGGGGCATCGCACATCGGCCCGGATGCATGGCATTCTGGCGTCCCGTGGGCTCTGCCCGCAATCGCCAACTGCGCCGGCACCGCCCGACCTGCCGGAAAGACAGACCAAGGACCACGCATGGACATCGGCTATTTCCTCAAGCTCATGACCGAGAAGAACGCCTCGGACATGTTCCTGACGACCGGCGCGCCGGTGAACATCAAGGTGGAAGGAAAGCTCTATCCGCTGGGCAGCACGGGCCTTCCCGCCGGCATGGTGAAGAAGATCGCCTACTCGCTGATGGACGAGGGCCAGGTGCCGCAGTTCGAGCGCGATCTGGAGCTGAACATGGCGATCGCGGTCAAGGACGCCGGGCGCTTCCGCGTCAACGTGTTCAAGCAGCGCGGCGAGGTCGGCATGGTGATCCGCGCGATCAAGAGCGAGATCCCGACGATCGAGCAGCTCAAGCTGCCGCAGGTGCTGCAGGACATCATCATGGAGCCGCGCGGCCTGGTCCTGGTGGTCGGCTCCACCGGCTCGGGCAAGTCCACCTCGCTCGCGGCGATGATCGACCACCGCAACACCAACACCACCGGCCACATCCTGACGGTGGAGGATCCGATCGAGTTCCTGCACCGCCACAAGAAGTCGATCGTCAACCAGCGCGAGGTCGGGCTGGACACCCACGGCTTCCACAATGCGCTCAAGAACGCGATGCGCGAGGCGCCGGACGTGATCCTGATCGGCGAAATCCTCGATCAGGTGACGATGGAGGCGGCCATCGCCTTCGCCGAGACCGGCCACCTGTGCCTGGCCACGCTGCACTCCAACAACGCCGACCAGACCCTGGAGCGCATCCTCAACTTCTTCCCCGAGGCCGCGCACAAGAACATCCTGATGAACCTCTCGCTCAACCTGAAGGCGGTCGTCAGCCAGCGCCTGGTGGTGGGCATGGATGGAAAGCGCATGCCGGCGGCGGAGATCCTGATCAATACGCCGCTGATCCGCGACATCATCCGCCGCGGCCAGATCCACGAGATCAAGGAAGCGATGGAGCGTTCGCTGCAGGAAGGCATGCAGACCTTCGACCAGGACCTCTTCGCCATGTACAAGGACGGGCGGATCGAGCTGGAGGAGGCGCTGCGCAAGGCCGACTCGCGCGATGGGCTCGCCCTCAAGATCCGCCTGTCGGAAGGTGCCAGCGGCGAGCACGACCCCTACGCGGACGCGTTCAACGCCTGAGCGGCGGCGCGGCGGCGCGCGGCGCGCGGCGCGGCGGATGCCTCAGGGCGCGTCCGGCTGCGCCTCGGGTGCGGCGTCCTGAAATGCCGCCAGCGCCATGCAGTTGGCCTCGATGCGCAACAGCGTCGGCCAGGCCGTCAGGTCCATGCCGTAGCGGCGCGCGTTGTAGAGCTGCGGAACGAGGCAGCAGTCGGCCATGGTCGGGGTTTCGCCCTCGCAGAAGTCGCCGGTGGAGGGGTGATCGGCCACCTGCGCCTCCAGGCCCTCCAGACCGAGCGCCATCCAGTGCTGCATCCAGGCCAGGCGCTGCGCCTCGTTCGCGCCCAGCTCGCGCTCCAGATACCGGGTCACGCGCAGGTTGTTGAGCGGATGGATGTCGCAGGCCACCACCATGGCCAGCGCGCGCACCCGCGCCCGGTCGCGCGATACCGCCGGCAGCAGCGGCGGGGCGGGATGCACTTCGTCGAGGTATTCGATGATGGCCATCGACTGCCGGATCAGGCGCGCGCCGTGGCGCAGCACCGGCACCTGCGCCTGCGGGCTGATCTCGTGGAACTGCGGTCGATGCTGCTCGCCGCCGTCGCGCGCCAGGTGTACCGGCACCTGCTCGTACTCCAGGCCCTTGAGGTTCAGCGCGATGCGCACGCGGTAGGCCGCGCTCGATCGCCAGTAGCCGTACAGCTCGAAACGCTCGACCATGATCCGGCCCTCCCGCGGTTTTCGCCCAGCGTACCGCGATCTCAGGCCGCGTGCGACGGGATCAGACGGCGATGCGCTGCTCGATGGCACCGAAGATGCTGTGGCCCTCGCGGTCGAACATCTCGATCCGCACGGTGTCGCCGTCCTTCATGAAGGGCGTGATCGGTGCGCCGTGTTCGAGCGTTTCCACGGTGCGCTTCTCGGCAAAGCACGAGGCACCCAGCGAAGTGTCCTCGTTGGCGACCGTACCCGAGCCGACCAGGGTGCCGGCCGTCAGCGGGCGGGTGCGGGCGGCGTGGGCCACGAGCCGGGCAAAATTGAACTGCATGTCCACGCCGGCCTCGGGCGCACCGAACCATGCGCCGTTGATGTGCGTGACCAGCGGCCGGTGCAGCGTGGAGTCGCGCCAGTCCGGGCCCAACTCGTCCGGCGTGACGAACACCGGCGACAGCGCCGAGCGCGGCTTGGACTGCAGGAAGCCGAAGCCCTTGGCCAGCTCGGCCGGAATCAGGTTGCGCAGCGAAACGTCGTTGACCAGTCCGACCAGCACGATGTGGCCGGCCGCGGCTTCGGGCGTGACGCCCATCGGCACGTCGTCGGTGACGACAATGACCTCGGCCTCCAGGTCGATGCCCAGATCCTCGCTCGGCACCTTCACCGGATCGCGCGGGCCGAGAAACCCGGCGCTGGTGGCCTGATACATCAGCGGATCGACGTAGAAGCTCTCCGGCACTTCCGCGCCGCGCGCGCGCCGCACGCGCGCCACGTGCGGCAGATAGGCCGAACCATCGACGAATTCGTAGGCGCGCGGCAGCGGCGCGGCCAGCGCGGCAGGATCGAGTGCGAACACGTCCATGCCGTTGATCGTCGCCACGTTCGGTGCTTCGATCGCCTCGGCCACGGTCGCCAGCCGCGGTGCCGTGCGCGCCCAGTCGTCGAGTGCGGCCTGCAGCGTCGCCGCGATGTCGGGCACGGCCACGGCGCGCGACAGGTCGCGCGAGACCACGATCAGGGTGCCGTCGCGGCCGCCCTCACGAAGCGAAGCTAGTTTCATCGGCAAGACTCGTTCTGAAGCGGAAAGGGCGGATCAGCCGCCGGTGAAGTGCCGCGCAAGGCCCATCCAAACGTCCGGATAGTCCGTCTGGCGGTGCGGCGCCTGCAGCGCCTGCGCCACCGGCCGGATCACCGCGCGGGTCTCGAACATGATGGCCATGGTATCGGTGACGTAGTCGGGCCGGGAGGTATCGGCGCGGCTGGCCTTCTCGAAGGTGGCCGCGTCCGGCCCGTGCCCGGTCATGCAGTTGTGCAGCGAACAGCCGCCGGGCGCGAAGCCTTCCGCCTTGGCATCGTACACACCGTGCACCAGGCCCATGAATTCGCTGGCGATGTTGCGGTGGAACCAGGCCGGGCGGAAGGTGTCCTGCATGGCGAGGATGCGCGGCGGGAAGATCGCGAAGTCGAGATTGCTGGTGCCGGGCGTATCGCTGGGCGAGTACAGCACCAGGAAAATCGACGGGTCCGGATGATCGAAGCTGATCGAGCCGATCGCGTTGAAGCGGCGCAGGTCGTACTTGCAGGGCGCGTAGTTGCCGTGCCAGCCGACGACGTCCAGCGGCGAGTGGCCGATCGGCGCGCGCCACAGGTGGCCCTGGAACTTGGTCAGCAGCTCGAATTCGCCTTCCACGTCCTCGTAGGCCGCCACCGGATAGAGGAAATCGCGCGGGTTGGCCAGGCCGTTGCTGCCGATGGGGCCCAGGTCCGGCAGGCGCAGCAGCGCGCCGAAGTTCTCGCAGACATAGCCGCGCGCCGGCCCGTCCGGCAGCACCACGCGGAACCGCACCCCACGCGGCACCAGGGCGATCTCCTGCGGCTCGATTTCGACGATGCCCAGCTCGGTTTCAAGCCGCAGCCGGCCCAGCTGCGGCACGAAAAGCATTTCCGCATCGGCGTTGCAGAACCAGCGGCCCTGCATGTCGCGGTTGGCCGCATAAAGATGGATGCCGACGCCGGTGCCGGCCACCGGCCCGCCGTTGCCGGCCATGGTGTAGAGGCCTTCGATGAAGTCGGTGGGTGCCTGCGGCAGCGGCAGCGGGCTCCAGCGCAGCTTTTCCGGCGTCACCGGCCCGGTGCCGAAGTCGCTGTGGAACGCGGGCTGGGAGAACGGCTCGAACCTTCCGTGCACTGCCGCCGGGCGGATGCGGTACAGCCAGCTGCGCCGGTTCGCCGCGCGCGGCGCGGTGAAGGCGGTGCCGGTGAGCTGCTCGGCGTAGAGCCCGTGCGCCACGCGCTGGGGCGAGTTGCGCCCGACCGGCAGCGTGCCGGCCAGCGCCTCGGTGGCGAACTCGTTGCCGAAGCCGGTCATGTAAGTACTGGATTGCGACATCTTCAACCTCGCATGTTCAAGCGCCTCTCCCGGGGAGAGAGGGGAATTCCTTGCGTCTTACAGCACGCCGCGCCGCATCTGGTCGCGCTCGATCGATTCGAACAGCGCCTGGAAGTTGCCCTCGCCGAAGCCCTCGTTGCCCTTGCGTTGGATGATCTCGAAGAAGATCGGACCGAGCGCGTTCTGGGTGAATATCTGCAGCAGCAGGCGCTTTTTCGTCTCCGGATCGGCGTCGATGAGGATGCTGTTCCTGCGCAGCCGCGGCAGGTCTTCGCCGTGGCCGGGAATGCGCTCGTCGACGTAGTCGAAATAGGCGTCGGGCGTGTCGAGGAAGGCGATGCCGGCCGCCTTCATCTTCTCCACGGTTTCATAGATGTCGTCGGTGAAGCAGGCGATGTGCTGGATGCCTTCGCCCTTGTACTCGTTGAGGTACTCGTTGATCTGGCTCTTGGGATCGGAGGATTCATTCAGCGGGATGCGCACCAGGCCATCGGGCGCGGTCATGGCCTTGGACAGGAGGCCGGTCTTGGCGCCCTTGATGTCGAAATAGCGGATTTCGCGGAAGTTGAACAGGCGCTCGTAGTAGTCCGACCACTTCGCCATGTTCCCCTCGTAGAGGTTGTGGGTGAGGTGGTCGATGAAGGTCAGGCCGAAGCCCTTGGGCATGAGCTCCACGCCCGACAGGTATTCGTAATCCGGGTCGTGGATCGTGCCCTTGGCATCGTAGCGGTCCACCAGATACAGCATGCAGCCGCCGATGCCCTTGATCACCGGCGCGGCCACGGCCTTGGAAAGCTCGTCCTTCGCGTCGAAGGCCTCGGCACCGTTCTTGAGCGCCTGCACCCGCACCCACTCGGCCAGCTTGTTGAAGCGGATCGCGAATCCGCAGGCCGAGGGGCCGTGCTGCGCCGCGAAGCGCGCGGCGAAGGAGTCGGGGTCCTCATTGATCAGGAAGGTGCAGTCGCCCTGGCGGTAGGTGCTGATCGCGCGCGTGGTGTGGCGCGCGACCTGCACGAAGCCGAGCTTCCTGAAATAGTCGTGCAAAAGCCCGGCCTGGCCGGCGGGCGCGGCATACTCGACGAACTCGAAGCCGTCGATGCCCATGGGGTTCTCGAAGGTGACCGGCTTCATGCCGGCGTCGGGCTGGGCGCTCATGGGATTCTCCTGGAGATGGACGCGGCCGCGATTGTCCGGCCAAGTATTCGCCTTTATAGTTTCAACTGAAACCATTTGCAATCGGCAACGCACCATGCCCCACCGCCCCGCACTCGACTTCGCCAACTTTCTTCCCTATCGCATGTCGGTGGCATCCAACACCATCAGCCAGGCGATCGCCGCCGACTACGAAGAACGCTTCGGGCTTTCGGTGACGCAGTGGCGGGTGATGGCGATCCTGGGCCGGCACGACGGTCTCGCCGCGCGCGACGTGGCCGAGCGCACCGCGATGGACAAGGTCGCGGTCAGCCGCGCGCTCTCCGCGCTGGTCGAGCGCGGTTTCGTCCTGCGCGCCACGGCGCGCGAGGACCGGCGCGCCTCGCGCCTGCGCCTGAGCGCGGCCGGGCGCCGCGTGCACGACGAGATCGTGCCGCTGGCGATCGAGCACGAGCGCCGCCTGCTGGCGCGCCTGAGTCGGGAGGAACAGCGCTGGCTGGTGCGCCTGCTCGATGTGCTCGCGCCCTCGCCCGAGCCGGCGGACGACTGACGCCACGGCCGGTTCGCGGCCCGCGCGCCGATCGCGGCGCTCATCGCCGCGGGCATGCGCAGACGGAAACGGCGGCCAGGGCCGCCGTTTCCGAAGTCATCGATGGTCTGTCAGCGGCCATCCATGGCCTGCACGGGATGAAGACATCCTGTCTTCACTTCACGCCGTGCATGAGTTTCTGGATGAGCGGGGCGATCAGGAACAGGAACACGCCGGAGCCGACCAGCACCCAGAAACCGAAGGTGTAGCCGGACAGGGCCGATTCCACGCTCATGCCGCCTTCGCCGCTGACGTGGCTGGCGAAGATGCCCGAGAGGTTGTTGCCGATCGCGGTGGAGAGGAACCAACCGCCCATGCCGAAGCCGACCAGGCGCACCGGCGCGAGCTTGGTCACCATCGACAGGCCGATCGGCGACAGGCACAGCTCGCCGATGGACTGGATCACGTAGACCATGAACAGTGTCCAGAACGGGATCTTGAGGGTCTGCGGATCGACCATGCTCGACAGCGCGATCATCAGCAGCAGGAAGGCCAGGCCGTTGAAGATGATCCCGAGGCCGAACTTGCGCGGAATCGACGGATTAGCGCGCCCCAGCTTCACCCAGATCCACGCGACGACCGGGGCCAGGGTGATGATCGCCAGCGAGTTGACCGACTGGAACCAGCCGACCGGGAAAATCCAGCCGCCGAAGTCGCGGTTGACGATGTTCTGCGCGAGGAAGTTGAACGAGCTGCCGGCCTGTTCGAAGAAGATCCAGAACAGCACGTTGAAGGCGAAGATGATCAGCATCGCGATGGCCATGTCGCGCCGCACCGCGCCGTCGCGGAATCCTTCGCGCAGGATCAGCACGCACAGCGCCACGAACAGCGCGGTCAGGAGCCACTGCAGCTGGCTGGCGTCGATGGCGAGCAGGAAATAGATCACCGGGATCGCCGCCAGCGTGCCCAGCAGGGTGAACACCACCCGCTGGATGCCGCCGCTGCCTTCCGCCGGACGGCCGATGCCCACCAGCTGCCTGCGGCCGAACCAGAACCACACCAGGCTGATCAGCATGCCGATGCCCGAGGCGATGAACACCACCTTGTACGCCGGCATGTCGGGCGAGCCGCCGAACATGCGCTCGGCCAGCCAGCCGGTCAGGATCGGCGCGATCAGGGCGCCGGCGTTGATGCCCATGTAGAACAGGGTGAAGCCCGAATCGCGGCGCTCGTCGCCGGTGGCGTACAGCTTGCCGACCATGGTCGAGATGTTCGGCTTGAACAGGCCGTTGCCGGCGATGATCGTGGCCAGACCCAGCTTGAAGACCTGTTCGTTGGGCATGACGATCATGAACAGACCGGCGGCCATGATGATGGCACCCAGCAGGATCGAGCGCTGGTAGCCGATCACGCGATCGGCGACGTAGCCGCCGAACAGCGCGGCCGCATAGACCAGGGCCAGATACGCGCCGTAGAGCCGGCTTGCCGGCGCTTCACCCGCGCTGTCGCCGGCGTAGAACTGCGCCACGATGTACAGCGCCAGCGCCCAGCGCATGCCGTAGAACGCAAAGCGTTCCCAGAATTCGGTCATGAACAGCATCCACAGCGGGCGCGGATGGCCGAGCATTTGCGGGAATGCGGGCAGCGACGCCTGGGCGGAGTCGCCGGTCGCCGGGGTTGGGGTCGAGCTCATGGGCCGGGCTCCGGATCGATATGTGAACGGGACGCAACCAGCCGACGGCTGGCGCAATGAAGGCGCGAGGATGGCGGGTGGCGAGCGCTCGCGTCAAACCGGCCTGGGGCGTGGTTCGGCGCGCGGCGGCGCTTGTGCAATGCAGCACCGACGCCGGCCGCGGATCACGCGCCCGCGTCACCCAGCGCCAGCCAGCCGGTGAGCGTCGCGCGCGCCTCGTCCACGCCCTGGTGCGAGGTCGCGGAGAACAGCTGCACCGCCACGCCCGGCGCAACCGCGCGCCGGGTTTCCTGCAGGGCGCGCGCCGCCTGCCCGCGCGGCAGCTTGTCGGCCTTGGTCAAAAGGCAGTGGCAGGCCAGGCCGCGCGCGGTACCGTATTCGAGCATCTGCCGGTCGAAATCGCGCAGCGGGTGGCGCACGTCCATCACCACCATCAGGCCTTGAAGGCTGGCGCGGGTGCGGAAATAGGCCTCGATCAAGCCGCGCCAGTGGTCGCGCAGACTGGGCGGCACCTTGGCGTAGCCGTAACCGGGCAAGTCGACCAGATAGCGCTGCGGGGCCACCTGGAAATACACCAGCTGCTGGGTGCGTCCAGGGGTCTTGCTGGTGCGGGCCAGGCCGTTCTGGTCGCAAATGGCGTTGATTGCGCTGGATTTACCGGCGTTGGAGCGGCCGGCGATCGCCACCTCGCGGCTGTCGTCCGGCGGCAGCTGGTGAAGTTCGTGCACGCTTTTGAGGTAGTACGCGGTGCGCAGCAGGTTGGGTGGGGACATCAAGGATCGTCTCTGGTTTGACCGGCTACCGGCCGACTGGAATAATTCCTGCGTTTCTGCGTCGTCGGGTGGAGCACCCGCTGTCGCTTGCCCGGATCGCGAAGGTTGCCGCCCGCAGGCGGCGACCGCAACGCGCCCGATCCCCGAGCAGCAGCGTCCCGACGCGCAGACCGGAACACACTTCTTTGCGGAGCACACACATGAACCTGCGTTGCTATTGTGGCATGGTCGTCGCGCTGGCCCTCGGCCTGGGTCTGGCATTCACCGCGTCCGCACAGGACACCGCCACGCCCGCGGAAGTCACCGCCGCACCCGAGGCCGAACCGGCCCCGGCCGAGGTGTTGACCGACGCACACGGCCCGGCCCTGCCCGGCGACGCGGCGGCAGGCGAGGCCAAGTCGGCGGTTTGCGCGGCCTGCCACGGCATGGACGGCAACTCCATGATCCCGATGTACCCCAAACTCGCCGGACAGCACGAGGCCTATGCCGCGCGCCAGCTCGCCATGTTCCAGGACGGCACCCGCGTGGATCCGGTGATGCTCGGCATGTCGGCCGGGCTCACCCCGCAGGACATGCGCGACCTGGGTGCCTACTACGCCACGCTCACCATCACGGCCGGCATCGCCGACGACAGCAAGCTGGACGATGGGCGTTCCTTCTACGAGGTCGGCCAGGCGCTGTATCGCGGCGGAGATACCCCGCGCGGCATCCCGGCCTGCCTGTCCTGCCATGGCCCGAGCGGCCAGGGCAATCCGCTCAGCGGCTATCCGGCGCTCGGCGGCCAGCACGCGACCTACACCGTCAAGCAGCTCGAATCGTTCCGCTCCGGCGTGGCCTGGGGCGCGGGCGACAACGCCAACACGGTCATGGTGGACGTGGCCCGGCAGCTGACCGACCAGGAGGTCCAGGCGCTGGCCAGCTACATCGAAGGTCTGCACGCCGCTGCCGACGTGGCAGCCCAATGAGCCGCCTGAACGTCGTCGCCACGCGCGGGCTGATCGCGCTGGGCCTGCTGGCACTGGCCGCCTGCGGTGGCGAAAGTTCCGCGCCGAATCCGCCCGCCGCGTCAACCCCTGCCGCCAGCGCGCCCGCAGCACCGGCCGAAGCACCGGCTGAAGCAACTCCCGCCGCAGTGCCCGCCGACGCCGCGCCGACGCAAGCCGCTGCAGCCGAAGCAGACGCCATCGAGGCCACGCCTGACGCGCCATCCGCCCCGGCGCAGGCGGCTGTGGCCGACGCCGCACCGGCGCAGCCGGTCGTGCCGGAAGGCCCCGAGCCGCGCCTGGGCACGGACTACCAGCCGATCGACCCGCCGCAGACGCTGACCTCGGTTCCGGGCAAGGTCGAGATCGCCGAGGTGTTTTCCTACACCTGCATCCACTGCGCGCGCCTGCAGACCCTGCTCCCGGCCTGGGAGGCCTCGCTTCCGCCGCAGGTGAATTTCGTCCAGGCCCCGATGTCGCACGGCGCGTTCGAGCCGATCGCGCGCGGCTTCTACGCCGCGCAGGCGATGGGCGTGCTCGAGCAGACCCAGGCCGGCATGTTCAAGGCACTGGCCGAACAGCAGCGCCTCGGGGCCGGGAAGATCGACGACATCGCCAAGCTCTACGCCGAACTGGGCGTCGATGCCGAGGCGTTCAAGGCCACGGCGGCCTCGTTCGCCGTCAACACCCAGATCTCGCGCAGCCAGAAGACCCTGGTGCGCTGGGGCGTGGAAAGCACGCCGACCCTGGTCGTGGCGGGCAAGTACCGCGTGCCGCCGACCGGCGATCGCGGCCACGAGGGCATGCTGCAGACCGCGCGCTGGCTGGCGCAGCGTGAAATCGCCCAGCAGCAGGCGGCCGCGCGCTGATCGCGCCCGCCTCGCCCGCCGGGTACCAGACGATCCCCGCCGCGTGCGGGGATCGTCATCTGGGGGTTCCTGAATCAACGTTCCGCCCGGCGGATGCGGAACCTTCGCCGCGCGCGGTAGTCTAGACACCACTTCGGGCCGACGTCTTCGGCTCTTTCTTCAAGGCAGGGAGATTCCCGATGTTGCAGCGTTTCATGCGCCGAAGCGGCCAGATGGCGGCTCTTGTACTTCTCACCGCGGCGTTTGCCGGCGCGGCGTACGCCCAGTCCACCGATCCGGTCGAAGGGCGCGACTACACCCTCATCACGCCGGCCACCGAGACCAGCGCCGACGCGATCGAGGTGGTGGAGGTGTTCGGCTATTCCTGCTCGCACTGCGCCCACTTCCAGCCGCTGGTCAGCCAGTGGAAGAAGACGCTGGCGGACGACGTGAAGTTCGAGTACCTGCCGGCGGCCTTCGGCGGCGTCTGGGAAGTCTACGCGCGGGTCTACTACACCGCCGAAACCATGGGCGCACTCGACAAGACCCACGACGCCCTCTTCGAAGCGTTGCACACCGAGCGCCGCCCCGTCAGCAAGATCGAGGATCTGGCCGACTTCTACGCCGAGCACGGCGTGGACAAGGCGCAGTTTCTGTCCACCCTGGACAGCTTCCCGGTCAATGCCAAGGTCGCCAGCGCGCGCGAACGCGCTTCCGCGTGGAGCATCGAAGGCACGCCCACCATGGTCGTCGCCGGCAAGTACCGCGTCATGGCACCGCCGCAGGAACGCGGCGGCTTCAAGGGCATGCTGGAGATCGTCGATCGGCTGATCGCCCGCGAGCGCGCCGCGCGCAAGCCGGCCGCCGCCTGAAACGCGAATCCGACCCGGCTTGAAGCCCGTGCGCACCGTCCCCAGTTCGGCAGCATGACCCTGAAGCCGTCACCGCACCCTGTCGCGCCGCGATTCGAGTCGCGGCGCCTGTCGCTGCTCAGCGCCAACATCCAGGCCGGCCACGCCACCAACAGCTATCGCGAGTACGTCACCGGCTCGTGGAACCATGTGTTGCCGAGCCGGCGCAAGCGCGACAATCTCGACGTGCTGGCCGATCAGGTCTCCGGCTTCGACCTCGTGGGCCTGCAGGAAGCCGATGCCGGCTCGCTGCGCTCGGGCTTCGTCAACCAGACCCACTACCTGGCCGAACGCGCCGGCTTCCCGTACTGGAGCCACCAGCCCAACCGCCGCCTGGCCGGCGTCGCGGCCAGCGCCAACGGCCTGCTGTGCCGGGACCAGCCCGATGAAGTGGTCGATTACGCCCTTCCCAGCCGCATTCCCGGCCGCGGCGCGCTCGTGGTGCGCTACGGCCACGGCGCGGATTCGCTGACCATCGCCATCGCCCACCTCTCGCTCTCCCTGCGCGCGCGCACCGCGCAGGCCGCGTTCCTCGGCGAGCTCCTGACCGGCCCGGGACACAAGGTGCTGATGGGCGATTTCAACTGCGAATCCGATTCGCCCGAGATGCTGTCGCTCTATCGCCACACCCAGCTGCGCCCGCCCGACGAGCGCATCCTGTCGTTCCCAAGGTGGCAGCCGCGCCGCGCCATCGACCATATCCTGGTCTCGGGCGAGGTCGGCGTCGAACGCCGCTGGGCGCTGACGGACCTGTCCTCCGACCATCTGGCCGTGGCGGCCGAACTGGTGCTGCCGCCGGTGGCGAGCGCCGGCTGAAAAAGCTGGCGGATGGGGTGGGGTGAACAGGGCTTTCGAGCAGCGGAAGCTGCGAGCCTGTGAACGCCATCGCGCCTGCAAGCGCGATGGCCGGGAATCACTTTGGCAGAGCCACCGCAGGTGGCGGATGGGGTGGGATTCGAACCCACGGTAGTGTCGCCACTACGCCGGTTTTCAAGACCGGTGCCTTAAACCGCTCGGCCACCCATCCATATCTTTCAACGGTACCGCAACGTCACGCCGGCGACGCCGGTTTGACTCGGGGCATCCTGCCCCTCGCCCCTTCGGGGCCATCGGCTGCGCCGATGTTGGCTC
>JACDJB010000451.1_pt1 | contig 43642 bp, 43 predicted proteins | sample 7454121 | NCBI WGS metagenome assembly JACDJB01 (sample SAMN14253290, study PRJNA609438) | sludge metagenome | isolation source: sludge after 25d culture with pyrite | collected 2018-12-20 | reverse complement strand
GTGCAATTCATCTCATTGGGGGTGAGGGCCACCTTCGGTTACGCCTACGACAGTCACCAGGGCATCCTGTTGGAGCGGATCCTGGGCCATCTGCGCGCCAGTGTCCCCCTGTCCAGCTACGAACTGCTGGATTGATCTACCACCCCGGCGGCAGCAAACCCTTTCTCCAGATCCGCGATGAGGTCTTCGGGATCTTCCAGGCCGATGTTCAGGCGGATCACCGTCCTGCCGGCATACCTGGAGCCGGCCGGCCGTCGGTACTGGCCGGCGGTGATCAGGCTCTTGAAACCGCCCCAACTGAAACCGATGCCGAAGAGATCCAGCGCGTCGACAAAAGCCGCGATGCGCGACTGGGGCCAATCTTGTTTGAAGGTGAAGGCGAACAGGCCGGAGGAACCTGAAAAATCCCGCCGCCAGAGATGATGCTGGGGGTGGGACGGCAGGGCCGGATGCATCACCTCGTCCACGACATCGCAGGTTTCCAGCCATCGGGCCACCCGGAGGGCGGATTGTTCATGGCACTTCAGGCGCACCGGCAACGTCTTCAGGCCGCGGAGGGCGAGGTAGCAGTCATTGGGAGAAGCGAAAATTTCAAGGGTTTTGTAATAGTTGGCAAACGTCTCGGCTCGCTGCGCATTGACGGTGACCGCCCCCAGCAGCACGTCCGAATGGCCGGAAATGTACTTGGTCACCGACTGAATGGACACGTCCACCCCCAGGGCAAACGGCTTGAGGTACAACGGCGTCGCCCAGGTGTTGTCGATGACGGTGACGATACCCTTTTCGCGAGCGATCTGCGCAATGGCGGGGATATCCTGGATTTCAAAAGTGTTGGAGCCCGGCGATTCCAGAAAGATCAACCGGGTCTCCGGCCGGATGAACGCGACGATATCCCCACCGACGGCGGAAGGAACGTAGGTGGTCTGGATGTTGAATTTCGACAGGATCCGGTCGCAGAACCGCGCAGTGGGGCCGTAAACATTCTCGCAGACCAGGATGTGATCGCCGCTGCGCGCAAACGCCATCAGGGTATGGGTGATGGCGCTGATGCCCGATTGGAACGCCCGACAAAGATGTCCCCCCTCGATATCCCTGAGGGCATCTTCGAAGCTCCGCTGGGTCGGCAGGCGGTCCGTCCCATAGGTGACACCGCCGTACTGGCCCGATTGGGCCCGGTGCATGTCCTCGCAGCATTCGAACAACACCGTCGACCCCTGGAACAACGGCGGATTGACGGTGTTCAGCGGCTTGCCGCCGATGGTATCGGGACAATGCGCCGTGTTGATCAGCTTCGTCGATTCATTCATCGCAGCGGCTTTCCGTTCAATCGATCTTCTTCATTTCTTCTTCCACCTCCTCGGCCCCTTCCGCATAGAACTTGGCTTCCTCCGGATCCAGGGCGTGCAGCAGGCGAAGAAATTCGCCCGCATGAACCCTCTCCTCGTCCGCGATATCCTTGAGCACTTCGATGGCCAGTTTGTTGTCGGTGGACTCGGCCAGTTGCATATACAACTGAATGGCTTCGTACTCGGCGGCGATCATGAACCGGATGGCCCTGACCAGCTCCTCGTGGGTCAACTTGCGGCCGTTGGCCAATCCTGAAAAAGGCGATCCAAATTCCGGCATAAGGCTCCTCCTCTTTTTTTATGGTAATGGATTCATGGGGCGGTTGCGATCTTAAGGTGACGCCGGTTTGAAGTCGGCTCCGGTGATTACCGTACCGACGCCGATGTCGATGTAGCGGGGACCGTAGGCTTCCCTGAAACATTTTCGAGCCAACACTCCCGAGCAGTGACAGGGCGCGGCGTAGCGCACCCCCAGCCGCTTGAAATCATCCACGATACGTCGAATCTGCCCCTCACCGTAGGGCGAGAGGTGGAACCCGCCCATCACCAGCAGAATCTTGGGTCCCATGAGCGCCCGGGCCCGTTCGACGATGGCCACGATTCCCGGATGCGCACAGCCGGTGATCACCACGCCGCCTTCGGTGGTGGCGATGTAGAGGACCTGTTCGTCGGGCCAGAATGCACCGCCGGACATCTTGCCCAGGGTCACCGCTTGGCGGCAGAGAGGACGGGGGTCATCCGCCACCTCTTCCAGCAGGGCCCCCGCCTTGCGGATATACGCTTTGACGGGCGCGGAAAAGGAGGATGGCACCCACACCGACAAATTGGTGCGCATCTGGAAAAAGGCCGGCAATCCACCGATGTGGTCGCCGTGCTCGTGGGACAGCACCAGCAGATCGACCTGTTTCGGGGAAATCTTCAACCCTTCCATGTTCTGGGCGAAAATCGCCCCATCCAGGCCGGTGTCAAAGAGGATGGTCCGCTCCAGCCCCTGGATGAAGCAGGAAAATCCCCAGTCGGCTCGCAGCTTTTCGTTTCCGCCGAAGTTGTCGTAGATCACTGTTATCCGCAACTTCTGGATATCGATGGGCTCGATCATCGGGATCCCCTCCGCCTGGGCGCTCGAATCCATGCCGTGGGCACCGGCCATCGGCAGCAACAACAGGACAATGCCAAAGCATGCCATTCGTCGGCCCATATTGTTGTTTAGGCGCTTCAGTGTTCCCTTGGCAAGCCCAAATGTCAACCCAACCCCCGGCCTGTCTTCTTGATCACCGCCGACCGCCATGGTATGGGGTCGATTTTCATGGCCTTTCCACCTTCGTCCGCTGCCGTTGGGGAAAGCCCGCCGCGATACCTCATTTAGGCCAAGGGAGAATCTCATTTGGGTGGTTTTGCCGAGTATGAAGACTACGACGCACTGGGCTTGGCCGAGTTGGTTCGTCAAGGGGAAGTGACACCGCGGGAGCTCTGCGAAGCGGCTATAGAACGGATCGATCGGGTCAATCCGGTCCTCAACGCCGTGGTCTGCCGCATGGACGCCGAAGCCCGGCGCCGGGCCGCGAAGCCGGCCGATGGCCCTTTCACCGGTGTCCCTTTTCTGCTCAAGGACCTGAATTTCGCCGACCGCGGGATCCCCATGACCAACGGCTGCAAAGCCCTGAGAAGCTACCGGCCGGACTATGAGGACGAGATGGTGGTGCGCTTCAAGAGGGCCGGGCTGGTCGTTGTGGGACGCACCAATACCCCCGAGTTCGGCCTGATGGCTGTCACGGAGCCGGAGCTCTCCGGCCCGTGCCGCAACCCGTGGGATCCCGCCCACTCGCCGGGAGGCTCCTCCGGCGGGTCGGCGGCGGCGGTGGCCGCCGGCATCGTTCCCATGGCCTCGGCCGGCGACGGGGGCGGCTCGATCCGCATCCCTTCCGCCTACTGCGGCCTCTTTGGCCTCAAGCCGTCCCACGGCCGCAATCCCAACGGTCCGGGCATTGCCCGCAACTGGCAGGGGGCCGTGCAACTGCATGTCATCAGCCGATCCGTCCGCGACAGCGCCGCCGCTCTGGATGCCACCTGCGGTCCTGACACGGGGGCCCCCTACGAAATCCGCCCCCCGGCGCGCCCTTACCGGCAAGAGGTGGGCGCCGACCCGGGGCGGCTCAAAATCGCCTTCAACACCCGCTCGCCGATGGGCACGCCGGTGCATCCCGAGTGCATCAGGGCCGTCGAAGACGCCGCCCGGCTCCTTGATCGCCTGGGCCACTACGTCCAGGAGGCCTTGCCGGACATCAACGGCCGGGCCTTGGCCAAGAGCTACGTGACGATGTACTTCGGCGAGGTGGCCACCGACATCCGTGAGCTACAGCACCGCATCGGGCGCCGGGCCAGACGCCGGGACGTGGAACCGGTAACCTGGCTGCTCGGGCTCCTCGGCCGCACCCAGACCGCCGCCGATTTCGTCGCCGCCATGCGCCGCTGGGACCTGGAAGCCCGCCACATGGGCCGCTTTTTCGAGGATTACGACCTGTATCTGACCCCCACCACGGCGCATCCGCCCCCGGCCGTGGGCGAGCTGGCCCCCCGCGGCATCGAGGCATTGATGATCCAGGCAGTCAATGCGCTGAATCTGGGCGGTCTGCTCCAACGCTCGGGAATCGTGGACAAGATGACCGAGCGCAGCCTGGAACGCGTGCCGTTTACCCAAATCGCCAATCTCTGCGGCCTGCCGGCCATGAGCGTGCCGCTGTACTGGACCGAGGCGGGCATGCCCTGCGGCGTCCAGTTCATCGGCCCCTTCGGCACCGAGGCGCGGCTCTTTCGCCTGGCGGCCCAACTCGAATCGGCCCGTCCCTGGTTCACACGCCGCCCGCCGGTGCCCGACGACAACCTGCGATCCGGACTTCGGACCCAAAATTGAAACGGGGCTCTGCATGAAAAACGAAATCGATGTCCTGACCTTGGCCGAACAGGTCAAAACCGTCCCGGAAGGGGCCATTTACGACGTACGGATGCGCGCCGACCTGCTGGCCAACCCGCAACGGATTCCCGGGGCCCAGTGGCGCGACCCGGAACAGGTGGACCGCTGGGCCGCCGAGTTCAGCAAAGGCCAAGCCGTGGTGGTGTACGACCTCACCGGAGGCCCGGTGAGCCGGACGGTGGCCGAACACCTGCGTCAAAAGGGCATCGAGGCCCGCCATCTGACCGGCGGGCTGGCCACCTGGTTGGCCTGGGCCGCATCCCAGCCCCGCCAAGGCTGAAGCGGGAGGACGACACGATGGAATGGACCGAAGAGGCCGAGGCGGCCATCCGCAAAGTCCCCTTTTTCGTCCGCGCCAAGGTGCGCGCCCGGGTAGAGGCCGAGGCCGCGGCGGCCGGACACCATCAGGTGACCCTCCAGGAGGTGGAAGACAGCCGCCGCCGCTTTGTCTCAGGCATGTCCCGGGAGGTGAAGGGCTACCAGGTGGACGGGTGCTTTGCCGCCGGCGGGTGTCCCAACCGCATCGGCGACGGCAGCCGACTGCTGGCGCGCATCGAGGCGGTGTTGCAGGAGGCGGACCTGCTCTCTTTCCTGAAGTCCACGGTGGATGGACCGCTGAAGTTTCACCACGAGTTTCGGGTCAGCCTGGCCGAGTGCCCCAACAGTTGCAGCCAGGTCCAGATCAAGGACATCGGCATCCTGGCCGCCTCGACCCCCCGGATCACCGATATCCCGTGCAGCGGCTGCGGTGCCTGCGTGGAGGCCTGCCCGGACGATGCCATCCGTCTCGACGATTCGCCATCCCCCCGGATCGATTCGTCGCTGTGCATGCGCTGCGGCCGCTGCATCGCCGCCTGCCCCACCGGGACGCTGGCCCAAGGGGAAACCGGCTACCGGATCCAGCTCGGCGGCAAACTGGGGCGCCACCCGCGTCTGGCCCGGGAGCTGCCGGGCATCTACAGCGAAGACCAGATCATCGAGATCGTCCGGACCTGCCTGGCCCTGTACAAGGAGAAGAGCCGCGGCGGACGCCGCTTTGCCGATGTGCTGGACGACGCGACCTTCGAGGGTCTGGCGCGGCGTTTCGCCCCGGCAACCTGAGTTCGTCACGTCCCTTTTGCCCTGTAAAGCCGCTATTCAAGCCCCTATTGCCGGCCGCGCCATGGTTGGGCCGACGCCGAACCGCTGGGCGGAAACCTCTTGCATCCGGGGAAAGCGCATCATCAGTCCGGATCGAACCCGCCGCAAAGCAAGCCTTGGCCAAAATGCACCGATTGTGCTAAATCAGAATAAAAATCGATAACCCTCAATCCTGCGACCACCGCCCGTGAGCCTCGACAACCGACCCAATACCGATTCCAACGGCCCCGACCTTCGGGTCAGCGTGGGGGGCATCCGCATGGCCAACCCGGTGATGACCGCCTCGGGCACCTTCGGCTACGGCGCCGAATTTCAGGATTTCGTCGACCTGAACCGGCTCGGGGCCATCATCGTCAAAGGGTTGTCGCTGAACCCGGCCCGGGGCAATCCGCCGCCGCGCATCGTGGAGACCCCCTGTGGCATGCTCAATGCCATCGGCTTGGAAAACGTGGGCCTGGAGGCGTTTCTCGGCGAGAAGATGCCCTTTCTGAGAACCCTCACCGTACCGGTAATCGTCAATCTCTACGGCCGCAGTATCGACGAGTACGCCGAGTTGGCCGCTCGGCTGGACGGAGAGGCGGACATCGCCGGCCTGGAGATCAATATCTCCTGCCCCAACGTCAAGGCCGGCGGCGTGGCCTTCGGCGTCGATCCGGACGCCGCGGCCCGGGTGGTATCGGCGGTGCGGCGGAACACGAACCGGCCGGTGATGGTGAAACTCTCGCCCAATGTCTCCGACATCACCGCCATCGCCCGACGGGTGGAGGACGCCGGTGCCGACGCCGTTTCCCTAATCAACACCCTCACCGGCATGGCCGTGGACATCACCACCCGGCGGCCGCGGCTGGCCAACATCACCGGCGGGCTGTCCGGGCCGGCCATCCGCCCGGTGGCCCTGCGCATGGTCTGGCAAGTGGCCCATGCCGTCCGCATCCCGGTGGTGGGCATCGGTGGGATCATGACCGCCGAGGACGCCTTGGCATTTCTCATCGTCGGCGCCACCGCCGTCCAGGTGGGCACGGCCAATTTCGTCAACCCGTCGGCCACCGTCGCCATTATCGACGGCATCGCCGCTTACCTCGAGGAGCAGAAAATGGCGGGCATCGAGGCCCTCATCGGCAGCCTTCGGCTCGATGCCCCATCCGTCTGACACCCTGAACCCATCCTGGAGGAATGTGCCCATGAATTTCAAAGACTATAAGGACATCCTGGAATTCGCCATCGAAAAGGAAAAGGAAGCGGCCGCCTTCTACACCGAATGCAGCCGGCAGGAGGACTTTGCCGGTATCCGCCAGATGTTGGCGGATTTCGCCGCCGAAGAACGCAACCATCAGCAGATGCTGGAAAAATTATTGACTGAAGGAACGGCCGAACCGGCGCCGGATTACAAGTTCAAATGGATTCCCGACATCCGTCGCTCCGATTACGTTGAAAACATCGAATATCGCCCCGGCTTGGCCTACCATGAACTGCTGCTGGTGGCGATGAAGCGGGAGGAAGCGGCTCTGAAACTCTACAACCTGCTTCAGGACAAGGCCACAAACGAGGCCCAGCGCAACCTGTTCAAGATCCTGTGCCAGGAAGAGGCCAAGCACAAGCTGGGCCTGGAAACGATGTACGACGATTACATGGCCAAGATGGGGGACTGATCGCCGCTGGAATCACCGTTTTCCGACGACGACGCAGCCGATGAACGAACACTCTGGAAGGAGGAAACCGAAATGAAGCGCGCGTTGATCTGTTTGGCCCTGGCCGCGTTGGTGGTGACGGCACCCGCGGCGGCCGAGGAACTCAAGGTCGGCATGAAAGCCCCGGCCTGGTCTTTTCCCGATGCCGACGGCAAGGCGTTCACCATGGACCACTGGGCCGGCAAGGTGCTGAGCATCAGCTACGTGGACCCGGACGAATCGGACCTGAACGACCACTACACCGACGCCCTGAAAAAAGCCAAGACAGAGGCTCGGCTGAGCGACGAGCATTACAAGGGATTCGGCATTGCCGACTGTGCCGCCACCTGGAAACCGAACGTCCTCATCCGCACCATCGCCGGCAACAAGGCCAAAAAGTACAACACCACCATCCTCTTTGATACCGACGCCAGTCTGCGCAACGCCTGGGGCCTGGCCAAGGACACGAGCAATGTCATCATCCTGGACAAGGACCGGGTATGCCAAGCCATCGTCCGGGGCCGGGTACCCGACGACCAAGTGGAATCCCTGGTGCAACTGGTGGTGGACTTGCAGGGTAAATAGAAACTCGAAATTGGAAATTGGATTTGGGATGCGAGAAGCCAGTGGCATCCGATAATTGAGTCCGACCGGCCCGACCTGTCAGACGAGTCGGGCCGGTCGGACAGTTCGCCACCATGGGCGCACCCTCGCAATTTTTCAGCCATGCAAATTCTTATCGCCCCCAATGTCACCATCGACGCCGACGAGTTGCAGTTTCGTTTCGTGCGCGCCTCGGGGCCGGGGGGCCAAAACGTCAACAAGGTGGCTACGGCGGTGCAGTTGCGCTTCGACGCAGCCCATTGTTCATCGTTGAGCGACCCAGTGCGCCGGCGCCTGATGCGCCTGGCGGGAAAACGCCTCACCGCCGAGGGAGAAATCGTCATCGAGGCGCGACGTCACCGAACCCAGGAGCAAAACCGCCAGGACGCCATCGACCGCTTGGTGGCCTTGATCCGCCAAGCCCTGGTAGCGCCCAAAACCCGCCGCAAAACCCGCCCGACCCTGGCCTCCCGTGAGCGGCGCCTGGCGGCCAAGCAACGGCGCGGGCGCATCAAGCAGAACCGCGGCAGCATCGATGCCGACCAATAGTCCCCTATCCGCTCACCTGTCCCCCACCGGCAACCTGCAGATCATCCTGGCCCCCCTGCGGGGATTCACCGACGCCGTTTACCGCACGGTCTATGCCCGGCATTTCGCCGGCGTGGACATGGCCGTGGCGCCTTTTGTCGTCGCCGCCGGCGGACGGGCTTCGTTGAAAGCCATCGCGGATCTGCGGCCGGAGGCCAACCTGCTGATGCCGGTAATTCCCCAGATCCTGGGAAACGATGCCTCCCGTTTTCTCGATTTGGCCCAGCGTCTGGCGGACCTGGGCTACGCCAGCGTCAACTGGAACCTCGGCTGTCCGTTCCCCATGGTAACCCGCAAACGCCGGGGCAGCGGCCTGCTCCCTTATCCGGCGCACATCGCCGCTTTCCTCGACGCGGTGTCGCCCCGCCTGCCCCTGAACCTTTCCATCAAGAGCCGCCTGGGCTACGCGAATTCCGAAGAACTCTTCGCCCTGCTGCCGATCTTCGACCGCCACGCTTTGGAAGCCCTGGTGATCCATCCGCGTACCGGCATTCAGCTCTACGACGGAAAGGTTGATCTGGAACGTTTCGCCGTCTGCCTGGCGGCCAGCCGTCATCCGGTCATCTACAATGGCGACATCACCACCCGCGCCGATTTCCTGCTTCGGTCCAACCGATTTCCGACGGTATCCCAGTGGATGGTGGGACGGGGCGTTCTGGTGGACCCCCTGTTGCCGGCACGCATCAAAGGCTTGCCGTTACCGGAAAAACCGGCCGATGCCCTGTCCCGTTTCTATGAAGAGCTCACCGAGGCCTACGCCCGACGCCTCAGCGGCCCCGGGCATCTGCTCGATCGCATGAAGGGGTTCTGGCGCTATGCGTCTCGGGGATTTGAGGACGGGGAAACGGTCTGGCGTCGGATCCGCCGCACCCCGGACCTGACCCGCTACCGCCGCCTGACCGGTGTTATCTTTGCCGATTTTCCCCTGAAGGCGCCACCGTCACAATCGGTCTAGCGCCCGGACATAGGCATCCTTGTGCTGGACCCCCAGGATGCTGTGAACGACTTGGCTATTGCGAAAAAACATCACGTGGGGAATGCCGGTGATGCGATAAACCTTCGTGAGGTCGGCGTTTTGGTCCACGTTGACCTTGTAGAAGGCCGCTTTGTCCGGGTGGGCGCGGGCGATCTCTTCCAGCATGGGCGACAACTGGCGGCAGGGAGCGCACCAGTCGGCATAAAAATCCACCACCACCAGCCCCGCGCCAGCCTCGGTCAGCGCCTGGCGAAACGCTTCGGCACCTTCCAGCGTCGCAACGACCGATTGGCCCCCGGAGCGGCTCTCCGGAGGGCTTTGCGAACACCCCACCGTCACAGAACCGAACAGGACCGAGACGGTTCCCAGAATAACCACGATTTTTCGCCATCTCATGAAGTTTCCGTTCTCCACCAGGTTGAAGATTTACTCCAAAAGGCCACCGACAAAATGATTCGCATCTTTTAGAGCCCGAAGGACTGCCTCGGTTACAAGCCTCCCCCGTTTTTTAATGTCACCCTATCTTATGAATCCCGGCCGCTGCCGTCAATCGCAAAGGGCGGCAGTCCGGCGGGTTGCCATGCATACCGGCAGGGGCGGGTCACCAAGTCCCTTGAAACCATGACGTATTTCATAATTGTAATTTAATGCATGGACCCTCCCATTTTTGTATGATTCATTCCTCCTTCGAATGTACCTTTATTCAGCCATTTGTTCTTTTTAAGTCAAACACTTAAAGCCCTATCTTCCCCTGTGGCATACGATTTGTAGAAGCTGCCTTGTCAAACGACATCCGCGATTTTCCGGAAGATCGACGTGGTGGTCGACGACGCCATGGCCGACGAGGTGGTGAATATCATCCAGAAAACCGCCTGCACCCACAAGATCGGCGACGGCAAGATCTTCGTGCTGCCCATGGATGCCGTCACCCGGATCCGCACCGGCGAGACGGGGACCGCGGCGATTTGAGACGCGATATTAGAGCCTTGAAATTTGGATCCAAAATGTTGTCAACCAAGGAGTCGTAAAACCATGAAAACTGTTCTGTCATCCATTGTCTTCGTCTTGTGCGCCGCCTCGCTGGGCTGGGCGGACGATCCGGCCCCCACCATCGCCTCCAACAGGGCCGCCATCGACCTGGTGCAGACCCACGCCAACTACCTCTGGACCCTGGTGGCCGCCTGCCTGGTCTTTTTCATGCAGGCCGGTTTCGCCCTGGTGGAAACCGGGTTCACCCGGGCCAAGAACGCCGTGAACATCATGATGAAAAACCTGATGGACTTTTCTCTGGGATCCATCGGGTTCTGGGCCGTCGGCTTCGGCCTGATGTTCGGCGCCACCCCCACCGGCTGGTTCGGCACCAGCGGATTTTTCCTTGGCGACTTCACGTTGGGCGGCGATCCCTGGGTCCTGGCCTTCTGGATGTTCCAGGTGGTCTTTGCCGCCACGGCCGCCACCATCGTCTCGGGGGCCATGGCCGAGCGGACCAAATTTTCCGGCTACCTGATCTACAGCGTGGTAATCAGCGCCCTGATCTACCCGATCTTCGGTGCCTGGGCCTGGGGTGGACTGTTCAACGGCGGCGGGTGGCTGGAAAAACTCGGTTTCATCGATTTCGCCGGTTCCACGGTGGTCCACTCGGTGGGTGGTTGGTGCGCCCTGGCCGGCGCCATCGTCCTGGGACCACGCCTGGGCAAGTATACCAAGGAGGGCGGCGTGCGGCCGATTCTGGGCCACAACATGCCCCTGGCGGCCCTGGGGGTCTTCATTCTCTGGCTCGGCTGGTTCGGCTTCAACCCCGGGTCCACCACCACCGCCGACAAGAGCATCGCCATGATCTTTGTCAACACCAACCTTTCGGCCGCCGCCGGCGCCGTGGCCGCCATGACCGTCTCCTGGATCCGCTTCGGCAAGCCGGAAATCGGCATGAGCCTCAACGGGGTCCTGGCCGGTCTGGTGGGTATCACCGCCGGCTGTGCCAACGTGTCACCGGCCAGTTCGATCCTCATCGGCGCGGTGGCCGGGGTGCTGGTCTTCTCCGCGGTGCTTTTCTTCGACAAGATCCGGGTGGACGACCCGGTGGGGGCCATCTCGGTGCACGGGGTCTGCGGCGCCTGGGGCACCCTGGCCGCCGGCCTCTTCAACATGGGCGGCACATCGGCCAAAATCCTCGGGGTGCAGCTGCTGGGCATCGGCGCCTGCTTCATCTGGGCCTTCGGCACCGCTCTGGCCCTGTTTTTGGTGATCCACAAGACCATCGGGTTGCGAGTCTCGGCCGAGGAAGAAATTGAGGGTTTGGACGGCTGCGAGCACGGCGGCAACGCCTACCCGGACTTTGCCGGCGCCAGTCACGGCAGCCTCGGGGCCGGGACGCCGGGGACAGGGGGCATCCCGGCCATGGCGCGACGCCTGGTGGAATCTCCCCAGGGGGGTACCGTCTGAAATCAAGTCCGCCTTTCAACTTACAGCAGGCCGCCGGCGGTTCCCGTGGGCGGCTTGCTGAAAAAGGTTGACCCGGACGCCGAACGGCGGTAGCCAACGCGTTTGGTTCGAATGCGACGGCAATTCATTTTCAACCGGTTTTTAGAGGAAGGCGGATGTATACGGTACTGCTTGTTTATCTGGCGGTGGGGGCCGTGGCGGGAGTTCTGGCCGGCCTGTTGGGAATCGGCGGCGGGCTGGTGATCGTGCCGATGCTGGTGTTCTGCTTCACCTGGCAGGGGCTGGATCCGGCCATCATCATGCACTTGGCCCTGGGGACCTCCATGGCCTCGATCATCTTCACGTCGGTGTCCAGCTTCCGGGCTCACCACCAGCGTGGGGCCGTGCGCTGGGATGTGGTGCGACGCATCGTGATCGGAATTTTCGTGGGCACGTTCCTCGGCTCTTGCGTGGCCGCCCGCCTGAGCACCAACTTTCTCAAGGGCTTTTTCGTCCTGTTCCTCTACTACGTGGCGTTGCAGATGCTCACGGGCAAAAAGCCCAAACCGTCGCGACGATTGCCGGGAGCGGCCGGCATGTTCGGGGTCGGGAACGTCATCGGTGTGGTATCCAGCCTGGTGGGCATCGGCGGCGGCACGTTGTCGGTCCCCTTCATGATCTGGTGCAACATCCCGGTGCACCACGCCATCGGCACTTCAGCGGCCATCGGCTTCCCCATCGCCATTGCCGGCACCATCGGTTACATCGTCAACGGCTTGGCCGCCACCGAACTGGCCCAGGCCATGCTCGGCTACATCTACTTGCCGGCCCTGGCCGGAATCGTGGTGGCCAGCGTCCTCACCGCGCCCATCGGCGTTCGCATGGCCCACAGTCTGCCGGTGGACCGGCTGAAAAAAATCTTCGCCTTCCTGCTCCTGGCGGTGGCCACCCGGATGTTCTGGGGGGTCATCAAGGCCCAGGGGTGGCTGTAAGCCACGGCACTAAACACCGGCTACGCCCCGGGATCGATCCGCAAATCGCCGCCCGTTGAAGGGTTCCTCGGCCGTCGGCCGGCCGCCGTCCATCATTTTAAAAGTATGCCTGACAATCGCCGCGGGCACCAGCACCCTGGAAGGTTGCCGGCACACCGTCAAACGACCTTCCTCGTTGGATATCGCCGCTTTCCGCCGTTGACGCCATCACAGCCACACGATGGCCGCCGGCAGCAGCCCCGCCCCGGCGGCAACCACCAGCCAGTCCACCGGCTGCATGCGATAATCGCGGCAAAAGGTTCGGCCGGGACGGGAAAACCCCCGGGCCTCCATGGCCTCGGCCAGCTCGTCGGCCAGGGTGAAGGTCTGGATCAACAGCGGCGCCAGAAGGGCCGGCCAGTGGCGCAAGGCGGCCCACCCCGGTTCCAGAGGAATACCCCGGGACCGCTGGGCCTCGATGACCCGATGCGCCTTGCGGCCGATCACCGGGGCGAACTGCAGCGCCGCGCTGAAAACAAACGCCACGGCAAAGGGCAGTCCGGCAGCCACGAGACTGTTTCCCAAATCCTCCGGGGCCGTGGCCTCGAAAAAGATGAAAAAGACGGTGGTCAGGCTCAGCAGCTTGAGAGCGGCGACCCCACCCTGGGCCAAGGCGCCGGCCGCCCACCCGCTCAAAGCACCGAAGAACAAAGCCATCGGCACCACAAGGCGCAACCAGCGGAGATACCGGCCCCCCCGGTGCCAGAATCCGATCAAGCCCCACAGCAACAGGTATTCTCCCACCAGGGCCAAGGCCCCCCCGGTGGCGACCACCGCCCCGGCGGCACCGCAGGCCAGGGCCAGCCGGCTACGCGGATCAACCATGATCCACCGCCTCCAGGCGGCTTCTCAGGCGACAGGCGTCGGTGGGCATCAGGCCGCAGCGCGCCAGCAGCGCCCCATCGGCCATGATCCGTGCCGGGGAGCCGTCGGCGACGATGGTGCCATTGCCGAGCACCAGCCACCGCGAGGCGTAGCGCTCGGCAAAGCCCAGGTCGTGGGTCACCATCAGCACGCCCCGGCCTTCTCCCGCCCAGCCGAGGAGCAACTCCCCCAAAGCCCGGCGAAAGAAGAGATCCTGGCCGGCGGTGGGCTCGTCGAGGACCAGCACCTCCGGTCGCGAAGCCAGGGCCGCGGCCACCGCCACGCGCTTTTTTTCGCCCCCGCTCAGACGAAACGGCGCCCGGTGCATCAGCGCCGTCAGCCCCAACCGCTCCGCCAGCAACGCGATCCAATCCTCGGCCTCGATGCCGAGGGCCCTTGGCCCAACCCGGATCTCATCGGCCACCGTCAGCTTGAAAAACTGGCAGTCGGGGTTCTGGAACACCAAGCCGACCTGACGGGCCAGGCTGGAAGTGGGCACCCGGCGGGTATCCCGACCGCAAACCACCACCCGCCCCTTTCCGGGTCGCATCAGCCCGTTGAGATGCCGCGCCAAGGTGGTCTTACCGGCGCCGTTGGCGCCCACCAGAGCCACAATCTCCCCCCGCCGAAGCTTGAAGGACACATCTCGCAGCACCGGCCGCTGCTCGCAGTGGGCACCCACCTGATCCACCGAGAGCAGCACCTCCCCTTCTCCCCCCGTCGCCGGGGGGGACGGCAGCAGATCGGCGAGACGGAGTTTGGCGTCACCGGTCAGCGGCAGCTTTTCCACATCCAAAATCACCGGCCTCAGCCCGAGACAAAGGCTGGCGCCAGCGGCCAGAGGCGGTTCCAGCGCCCAGGGGCGCACGTCCTTGGACAAGACGCTGGCCGGCGGCCCGTCGGCCGCGATTCTCCCCTGGCAGACCACCACCATCCGGTCGGCGTCGGGGGCGGTCAGGGACAGGCGGTGCTCACAGACCACGAGGTGACTGTGGCCCTGTCTGCCGATCTTCGCCAGGACCCGGCGCAGCCGCGCCGTGGCCACCGGATCCAGGTTGGCGAAGGGTTCATCAAGGATCAACACCCGGGGACGCAGGGCCAGGATCGCCGCCACGGCCGTCAGTTGCTGCTCTCCGCCCGAGAGGTGATGGGGAAAACGCTCCAGCAGATCCTCGATCCCCGCCGCGGCGGCCGCCTCGGTGACGCGCCGGTGAATATCGTCGCGCTTCAGCCCCAAGCTCTCCAGGCCGAAGGCGATTTCCCGGGCCACGGTACGGTTGAAAAGCTGGGCTTCGGGATTCTGAAACACCATTCCCACCCGGTGGAAGAGGCGCCCGACACTCAGCGCGCGGGTGTCGGCCCCGTCCACGAGGACGCGGCCGACCAGCCGACCGGTGTAAAAATGGGGGATCAATCCGTTGAAGGCGACAGAGGGTGGACTTGCCGGAACCGCTGGCACCGGCGATGAGCAGGTACCGATCCCTCCCCGCTTCGAGGTCGATATCGGACAATGCCGGCTGTCGATCTCCCCGGCCATAAGTGAAACCGAGGTTCGAGGTCTGGATCAACAACGGCTGGGACATCAAGGACGTGGACCTGCCAGTTGAATGACGTCCGCTCGCTGGAGCAGCCGGAGGGCCAAGACCCCCATCACCGCGCCCGCAAGGGTGGAGCCGAGAAAGGAGGGCATCAGCGCCAGGAGGGGGATGGCCCGTTCCATGAGCACCGGCGCCACCAACAGGGCGCAGATCACCGGTGCGATGAGCCCCGTGCCCACCACCTCGCCGACGGCCGCCGCGGTCAAACGGGGCCAATACCGGTAACAGAACCCTGCCAGCAGCGCTCCGATCATGCCGCCGGGAAAAGCCAAAAGGGTCCCCGCGCCCATGACGTTGCGCAGCACCGCCACCCCACCGGCGATCCCCACCGCCCACCCGGGCCCCAGGAGCACGGCGGCCAGCACGTTGATAAAATGTTGGGTCGGGTTGACCTTGGCGATGCCCACCGGGATGGAGGTGTACGGTGCCAGGGCCACCCCCATGGCCACCATCACCACCGCGTAGGCACTCCGTCGGGTCGGGGATAAGACCGCTTTTGTGGGCATCGGGCCTCCCGCTTCAATCCACCACCATGCCGGCGGCATCGTAAAGGGCGTAAAAATGCTGCACCGGCCCATGCCCCTGTCCGATCCCCGGCGCCCGGGCGATGGCTTCGGTGATGTACTGCTTGGCCTGGTCCACCGCCTCGAAGAAATCCTTTCCAATCGCCAGGTTGGCCGCCACGGCGGAGGAAAAGGTGCATCCGGTGCCGTGGGTGTGGCGGCTGTGGATGCGCTGGCGACTCAACTCCTTGAAATCACGGCCGTCGTAAAGCACATCGGTGGCCGCGGCCTCCCCGAGGTGGCCTCCCTTGACCACCACCTTGGCCGCCCCCAGGTTACGGATTTCGATGGCCGCCTCCCGCATTTCAGCCACGGTGCCGATGGATCGGCCCACCAGGGCCTCGGCCTCGTGGATGTTGGGGGTGACCACCTCGGCCAACGGGAAAAGCCGGGCGATCATCGCCTGGCGGGCCTCGGGTGCCAGCAGGGGAAAGCCGCTCTTGGAGATCATCACCGGGTCCAGCACCACCGGCGGCCGCGCCACCTGCCCCAGGGCCTCGGCCACCGCCTCGATGAGCGATATGCTGGAGACCATGCCGATTTTCACCGCATGAATCGGCAGGTCTTCGAAAAGGCAGAGGATCTGATCGCGCACAATGTCCGGTTTCAACTCCTGCACCGCCGCAACACGCAAGGTGTTCTGGACGGTGACGGCGGTGATGGCGCTGACACCGAAGACCCCGTGGGCCTGGAAGGTCTTCAGATCAGCCTGAATGCCGGCGCCACCGGATGAATCGGAGCCGGCGATGGTCAGAGCGACACGCATGATATTTTCCTTGGTAAAAGGTCAGGCCGCAGCCCGTGACCGGCTACGGCAAAACAACGAACCGCGCATGGACGGACGGATTTGAACAGAGGGATAAAGCTGGGGAAGGGAGCCTTGCGGCCTGGGCTGCAAACGGACCGAGGACGATTCCGAACTCCCTACGACAGCATGAACTGTATCAGGTTCCAAGGGTATGATCTCAGTTCCGGATGTCTCCCCGGAACACCCCTGCTCGGATGATTTGATTTTATTAGCACCGGAGCGTTGCCGAGGCAAGCCCAATCCCGTCATCGGCAGGGCCCCGTCAAAGTCGGGGTTCCGTCACTTTTTTTGCCGAATGGCACCGTTTTCCTTCGATCTTCCCAACCGCGGATGCCTCACCGACGTTGGGCATGAGATGGGGAAATTCAAGTGTCAAGTGAGCTAAAGTGACTAAAGTGAGCTAAAGTGAAGGAATTCAGGTAGTTATATAAAAAGCCGGAGCGCAGCGACGCCACAACTTTAGGCACTCAAAAACCAAGTTACGAGTGACTAAAGTGACTAAAGTGAAGGAATTCAGGCAGTTATATAAAAAGCCGGAGCGCAGCGACGCCACAACTTTAGTCACTTTAGTCACTCGTAATTTTAGTCACTAATTTTTAGTCACTCGTAATTTTAGTCACTAATTTTTAGTCACTCGTAATTTTAGTCACTAATTTTTAGTCACTCAGAAAAGCGTCAGCGACGAGGGATCTGCAGTTGAGAACATAGGCGGGAGGAGGGCCTAAACCGGAAAAAACCTCGAAAGGATCATCGCAAAACTTTGACGAGGTCCTGCCGTCATCGGCCGTTCAGGTGGAGGCACCGGCGGAGCGGCGCAGGGCGGCCAGGTTTTCCTGGACTCGGTGATAGAGGGTGCCGGCGGGGTAGACCCCCTCGGCATCGGGTCGGCCGGCCGGCATCCCGGTGAGGATTTCGATGCCCTGGTCCACTGTTTCCACGGCCCAGACATGAAACTGGCCCTGGCGCACCGCCTCCACCACCTCGGCGTTGAGCATGAGGTTGGCGACATTGGACCGGGGAATGGTCACCCCCTGGGCTCCGGTGAGTCCCTTGGCGCGGCAGACCTCGAAATAGCCTTCGATCTTCTCGTTCACCCCGCCGATGGCCTGGATCTGCCCCTTCTGGTTGACGGAGCCGGTGGCGGCGATCCCCTGTCGAATCGGCACCTGGGCCAGGCTGGAGAGCACGGCGTAGAGTTCGCTGGACGAGGCGCTGTCACCGTCGATGCCGTTGTAGCTCTGCTCGAAGGTGATGCTGATGGACAGGTTGAGGGGGTAGCGCCGGGCGAAGGTGCGGCCCAGCCAGCCGGAGAGAATCATCACCCCCTTGTCATGGCTGGAACCGGACAGGTCGGCCTCCCGTTCCACGTTGAGCACCCCCGCCTCTCCGGCATAGACCTCGGCGGTGATGCGGGTGGGCCGGCCGAAGGCCAGTTCGCCGATCTCGTAAACCGCCAGGGCGTTGACCTGGCCGATGACCGCGCCGTCCACGTCGATGAGAATCGTACCGTCCAAATAGGCCTGCTGGATCTTCTCCTCGCTGAGGTTGTGCCGGAACCGGTGCTGTTCGAGGGCCCGCTCTACGTGGATCGCCTCGACGGTGGCGGATCGGTCCTGCCGGCCCCAGTAGTCGGCCTCCTTGAGCAGCCCCCCGATGAGCCCCAGGCGCAGCGACAGCTTGCGCTGGTCTCCGGTGAGGACCTGGCCCTGCTCCACCACGGCGGCCACCGCTGCGGCGCTGAAGGGTCGCAGCCCTTCCTCCCGGCATACCCGGGACACGAAACGGGCGTACTGGCGAACGCTGGCGGCGCTGCGGGGCACCTCGTCGTCGAAATCCGCCCGCACCCGGAATAGCTTGTTGAACCGTGAGTCATAGTTCTGCAACAGGTAAAACGGCTCCCAGCCACCCAGCAGAATGACCTTGACTTCTAGGTCGATGGGCGCGGGCCGCAAGGCCGAAGTGCCGATGCCGGCGGCCCCGGTGTCTTCGATGATGAGGCGGCCGTTGGCCAGGGTCCGTTTGAGGGTTTCCCAGACCGAGTCGGCGTTGAGCACCGATTCGATCTCCAGGATGAGATACCCGCCGTTGGCTTCCAGCAGAGCCCCGCCCTGGACCAGCAGGTGATCAGTTTCCACCGCCCCTTCGGTACGGCGACGTTCGATGCGGCCGAAGATGTTGGCATGGGTGGGATTGGGCTCGAAGACCACCGGCGCCCCGGCCAGCGATTGCCGATCGGCGAGCAGATTGACCCGATAGCGCCTGAAAAGCTCGTCATCGGGGGAATCGGCCTCCGCTTCACCCGAAGCCTCCAGGTCGACGAAACGTTCCAGTTGCCGGCACAGATCCGCCTTGGCCGCCTCAAGAAAAGCCGATACCGGCGCCAGCTTGGCGAAACCGGCGTGCAACGGCTGGATCCGTTCGCGCACCAGCTTGCAGACGGCCTCGGTCCGGAGGCGTTCCAGGGCCGTGCTCATCTTCTGGCCGGCCCGGTCCGCCTTTCGATCGGCCGCGTTGATGGCCTGATGAACCCGCTGCACGCCGCGTTGGATCTCATCGCGCCGGGCTTTTGGAAGGGCCTGGAACTGCTCTTGGGACATGGGCGCGCCGTCGGCGAGCACCACCGGCACGATCCCCTCGTCGGTGCGGCTGATCCCCAGCCCCAGGCCCGCCGCCTTGCCTTCGATCTCGGCGAGCAGCGCTTCGGTCTTTTGTTGGTATTCTCTTTCGATGGCGGCCCGGCGCTGCTGGTAAGCCCGGGCGTGGGCCACCCGCGGCAGCCGCTGGCGCAGGTCATCGATGAACCGGTCCATCCCCTCGGCCAGGGCCCCTCCCTTGCCCGCGGTTAGACGCAGGATCCTGGGCCGGTGGGGATCGGTGAAGTTGTGCACCAGGCACCAGTCATCGGGCACGGGCCGACGCCGGGCGTGGCGACGGACCAGGTCGCCCACAATGGTGGTCTTGCCCGCGGCGTCCGGACCGGTGGCGAAAATGTGATAGCCGGAACCCGAGAGGTTGAGCCCGAAGGTGATGGCCTTCACGGCCCGCCGCTGGCCGATGACGTTGTTCAGGGGGGAAAGTTCTTCCGTGGTGGCGAAAGGCAGCGCCTTTGGATCACAGGTGCGTCGCAGGGCTTCGGCTTTGAGGGCACGGACGGCAACCATGTTCAGGCCCCTTCCGGGGGCACCCCCGGCACCTGGGTTTCACTGGCCACCCAGTCGAGAAAGGGCTGGTGGCCGCCGGTGACCGGCAGCGTCACGATACACGGCACCGCGTAGCTGTGCATGCGGCGGACCGTTTCGATCAGTTGCGGCACCTTCCAGGCGACGGTCTTGGCGATGAGCACCACCTCGGCCTGCTCCCGCAGCGCCCCTTCCCACATGTAGATGGCGGTCATCGGCGCGATGATGTTGACGCAGGCCGCCAGCCGCCCGGCCACCAGCACGCGGCCGATGGTGCGCGCCTCCTCGGCACTGGCCGCCGTCATGTAAACCAGATGAATCTTCATGTCGGCCCTCATTTATCCGCCCCCCCAACGGTCACGGGGCGCACGTTTTTTAACAGCTCCCGGGGGCCGTGTCCACCCGGCGGGCAATACCGGCGATGTCTCTCTATCGTGGCATCCGGTCCCCGAGGATCAGCTTCTGGAGCCCCCGACAGATCCACCGGGCCACACCACCGCTGCCGGCCCAGCCGATGGCGGTGAACATCACGTAGACCACGGCCCGGGATGCGGGGCTCATTTCCGGGGTAAAGAGCATCGGGGCCAGCCAGAGGGCCGCCGCCACCCCGATGGCCAGGCGCCAGGTATCCGGCGCAAAGATCAGGTAGAAGACGTAGTAAGTGGGGCCTTTTTTGGTCATTGATTCGATATCAACCCGATATTTTTATGCTTTAACAGTTGCTTCCCCCGGCCGTATCATCCAGATGAAAACGGTCACGATGCCATAGCATCCGGCGGAAATGAGGCAGTTCACCGCGTAGGAGCCGGTGGTGTCCGCCAGCCAACCCCACAGATAGGGGCCAACCCCTCCGATGATGCCATGCCCCAGAGTGATCGCCCCTGTCAAGGTCCCCACGGCGTGTCTGCCAAAAATATCGCCGAGAAATGGCGTGTAGAGCGAAAATGGCGCGCTGTAGAAAAATCCCAGCACAACGATGAAGACAAAAAAAGACGTGCTGTCTTCAATGATGTAGTAGCCGGCCATCCAGATCAGGCCGGTGAACAGGTTGGAAATGATGAGCATGCGGCGTTTCCCAAACCGGTCGCCCAGGCTTCCGGCCAGAATCCGAATGGGGATGGACGGGATGGCCAGTGCGGCGAGAACCATCCCGGAATTGATCTCCGAGACGCCCACCTCCACGGCCCAGACGATGGCATGGCTCAAAATCCCTTGAAGGGGGATGCCCGTAACGGAATAAACGATGAAAAAATACCAGAAATTTTTTGTTCTCAAAGCCTTGCCGGGCATCATGCCAAGGGATGAAGAAACCCGGTTCGCACCTTGGGGACTGTCCCCGTCCTCCGGCCGGGACGGATCGGCTTGGGGCATCTCCCCGTCCGGGAACAGCCCCATGGACTCCGGTGTATTTCGGACCAGGAACAGGGCGATGAGAATGATCAGGCCGCCGATGACGATACCGCAGATGAGACAGGCGGTGCGCCAACCGGCCAGAACCCCCAGCCGGCTGACAACCGGTGGCAGGACGCCGATGCCCACCACCGTTCCAACGGTCACGAGGCTGGTGGCCAGCCCGGCCTTTTTGACAAACCACTTTCGGACAATGGCCGTGTTGGGAACGAAATGGGTCATCGAAACGGCTGCGGCCAGGACAATGCCGAAGATCAAAAAAAACTGCCAAACCGTCTCGACCCGGGACAGGCCGATCAGGCCGAAGAGCATCAGGATGCCGCCGGCCAGAATGATGGCTCGGCCGCCGATCCGATCCAACAGCCTGCCGATGACAAGGGCAAAGATTGCGTAAGCCCAGAAATGGATGGTGAATGCCAAACCGATGGTGTCGCGGGACCAGCCGGGATCCTGCATGACAAAGGGAAACAGCGATGTCAGGATATAGCGGCCCATCGGCCCCAGAAGGGCCACGCCAAACAATCCCGCGACGACAAGCCACCCATGAAAAAAGGGAACGCGCCGACTTTTGATCATTACCGGGAGCTTCGCCAACAGCGCAGTCTTTCTCGAGCCGATTTTTTGTCTTATGAAATCGACAGGCTTCCCTTGGCCTTCACGATGCCTTCAGCGATGATGTTCTTCTGGGCGATCTGGGTGCCATCGAGGGCCCCCAGGGCTCTGGCGTCCCGGAAAAAGCGCTCCACCTCATACTCTTGGACATAGCCGTACCCCCCCAGTAACTGCACCGCTTCATCACAAACCACCAACGCCGTCCGGGTAGCCTGCAATTTGGCCATGGCGCTCAATTTCTCGCTGGCACCGCCTTGGTCCAGGGACGACGCCGCCTGGTAGGTCAGCAGGCGGGCGGCCTGAATCCGGGTCGCCATGTCGCCCAATTTTTGCCGGGTCACCTGGAAATCGATAATCTTGCGACGAAACTGTTCCCGCTGCGCGACGTGTTGAAAAGCACGCTCGAAGGCGCCCACCGCAATTCCCAACAGTTCCGCCGCCGCCTGGATGCGACGCTCGCTCCGGCAGGCCAAGACCTGGGCGCGTCCCGCGTTCTCGCTGCCCACCAGGTGATCCAGCGGCACGCGCACCTGCTCGAAGCCCACCGTTCCGATGCGCATGGATCGAAGTCCCAGCACCGGCCCGGCGTCGGCGACAGTCACCCCGGCGCGGTCCGCCTCCACCAGAAAAGTGCTCAAATGGTTATCGGAATCCGCCTCGCCGGTGTTGCACAACACCACATAAACCCCGCAAAGCGGCCCGGCGTTGAGAACAAAGGATTTAACGCCGTTTATGACCCATTCATTGCCCTCCTTGACCGCCGTGGTGCCACAGGCACCGATGGGGTCGTCATCTCCCGGTTCCAGGAAGGCGCCGCCGGTGATAATTTTGCCTTGAGCGACTTTGGGCAGCCATTTTTTCTTCTGGCTTTCATTTCCAAAACGGAGAATGAATTCAGTGGCATACCCCGCCCTGGACACGCAGGCGCCGACGGAGGAATCCGCGCGGCACAACCGTTCGGTCACCAGCACGTTTTCCACCATCCCCAGGCCTTCCCCACCGAACGACTCGGGGAAATGGATCCCCACAAACCCCAAATGGCAGGCTTTTTTCCATATTTTTTCAGGAAATTGTCGGCTTTCCGCCAACTGGGCCACCACTTCCTTTTTGAATTCTCCCCGGGCAAAATCATCCACCGCTTTTTCGATTTGCTGCTGGGATTTGTCGATTTGAAAGATCACGATCCGCTCCTGGCGCTTGGGTCCCTTTTGAGGAGATTGAAAGCTCTACCGGGGACAATCATTGGGAAAAGGTGTGCTACGATTTCAACAGCCCCCGGGAAACAATCAGTCTCTGAATTTCGCTGGTGCCTTCATAGATCCGGTACAACCGCACGTCCCGCAGCAGGATCTCGATCTGATGCACCGTCAAAAGGCCTTCTTCCCCGAAAATTTGCAGTGCATGATCAGCGACACGACTCGCCATTTCGGTACAAAAAATCTTCGTCATGGAGGCTTCGCTGGTAATCTGCCGGCCGTCGTCCCGGAGCCGGGCCGCCTGATAAAGCATCTGGCGAGCCGCAAAAATCTGGGTCGCCATATCCGCCAGCATGAATTCGGCAGCCTGGGAGGAGGTTCCGGCGGTGCTGGCCTGACGCTTCTCCCGCATCCGCTGGATGCACAGGGTCATGATCTTTTGGGCCGCCCCCAAGGCGCAGGCCGCCATGCAGAGACGCCCCTTGTCCAAGACGCGCATGGCGGTCTTGAACCCTTGGCCCACCATCGGCATTCCGCCGATGACATTCTCGGCGGGGACCCGGCAGTCCTTGAAGATCAGCTCGTTGGTATGAGAGCCTTTCAACCCCATCTTGACGTCCGCCGCACCGATGGAAAAGCCCGGCATCCCCCTTTCAACGATGAAAGCCGTCACACCGCCGCGGGCGCGCTTTTCTTCGTCGGTGACGGCGATGGTGGTAAACAGTTGTGCTTGGTCCGCGTTGGTGATGAAGATCTTGTTGCCGTTGAGGACCCAATGGTCACCATCCAGAACAGCGGTGGTGGCGATGTTGCTCGCATCCGAACCGGCATTGGGTTCAGTGAGCGCAAAGGCCGAGCTCCATTCCCCGCAAGCGATGCGTGGCAAATAGAACTCTTTTTGCGCTTCGGTGCCGTCATAGACGATCCCCATGGAACCGATGCCGTTGCTGGTACCGATTCGCGATCGATAGCAACCGTTGGTCTGGGTGATTTCCTCGTAGATCATGACCTCCTGGAGGGTCGTCAAGCCGAGGCCGCCGTAGGCCTTGGGGATCGGCATGCCAAAAAGGCCCATCTGGCGCATCCGGTCAACGATCGGTTCAGGAATTTGTCCCTGCGTTTCAACCGCCAGGGAAATCGGCTCCAGTTCCTCTTGCACGAAATGGCGAACCTGAAGACGCAACCGTTCAAATTCGCCGGAAAGCGTATGTGGCATGACCCACCTTTCTGGGGCATCGTCTAGATTGTTTTGTCAATCCGCCCTGAATGCGTTGGGCAGGAGGGCCAGTAGGTCGCCCGCTCGATGGGCGCCGACCCGGTATCTTGAATGCGGGTGGCCTTGGTTCAACGACCAGTGAAGCGCGGCTTCCGTTTTTCCAAAAAGGCGGTAAACCCTTCCTGCCGGTCCTGGGTACCGCGCACAGTGGTGCTGCCTTCCGCTTCGACCCGGAGACCGATATCCAGGCCTTCATAAAGGCCGGCGGAAATCGCCTTGAGCACGCAGCCCACCGCAATCGGCGGCCGTTCGGCCAGTTGGCGGGCAAAGGCAAACGCCTCTTCCATCAGTTTCTCCGGAGCGGCCACGCGGTCCACCAGGCCGATGGCCAAGGCTTCTTCACCGCCGATCCGCTCACTGAACAGGATCATGTTCAGCGCGCGCGCGCGTCCCACCAGGCGCGGCAGGCGCTGGGTGCCGCCCCAGCCGGGGATAATGCCCAAATTCAACTCGGTAAGCCCCACCGTGGCTTTGGGGTCGTTGGTCATGATGCGAAAATGGCAGGACATGGCCAACTCCAGTCCGCCCCCCAGGGCGAAGCCGTTGATCACCGCGATGACCGGTTTGGCGAAGCGGTCGATGCGACGCCACAACGAGCGCCCCAACGGGCTGATTTTATCGGCATTACCGGCATCGCGGACGTCAAAACCGGCTGAAAAACACTTCTGGCCGGCACCGGTGATCATGACGACCCGAACGGTATCGGACGCTTCGACGGCGTTGATCGCTTCTTCGAAGGCCATCATGGTGTTCAGGTCCCAGGCATTGGCCGGAGGATGGTCGATGGTAATTAAGGCGATATGCTCCGATTCTTCGATTCTGATGTTTTCCATCATCATGTTCCTCTTTCGGTTTTCAAGATCCAGACCGACAAACCGTTCACTTTGTCTTGGTTTTCTTGTCAGGCCAAGGGATCACCAACACCGGCTTGTTGGTTTTTCTCAGAACTCTGCGCAGCACGCTCCCTGAAAATGCGCCTTCTGCCAACCCCGACCGCGGGCCCCCCATGACGATCGCGGCGCAATTTTTTGCTTGGCTCACCGTCAGGATTTCATCCGCGACCTGTCCCTCGGTGACCATGATTTCATCGATGACCACTTTCTGAAAATCCGCCTCGGAGCTGGATTGCACCGCTTCACACATCCGACCGATGGTTTCCTCGGCCACCAGCGCCTCGGTTCTCTTGTTGATCAGGATATGGCGTGCATGATCGGTTTTCCGTTTCTTCAGATCGGCATAAAGTTCTTCTCCAAAGGCTGTTTCAACACGATGGGCCGTTCCCGGAGGGGTCTCCTCCATCACGTGCAGAATAACGATGCGGGCTTGGTAACGGCTTGCCATTTCCATGGCATAACCAAAAAAATAACGTGCATTGGATGATAGATCCGAAGCGAAAAGAATGGTCTTCACCGCTGCAATCATAGTTGTTTCTCCAGGAAATGATGATTCATGCCACCACTGCACTTTCGATTTTTTTTGAAAACATCTACCCACCAATCATCAGGTTGGGCAGCCAGGTGGCCAGCGCCGGAAAAATCATGATCAGCACCAGGGTCAGCGCCTGCAAAAGCACAAAGGGGATAATGGAACGATAGATATCCGCCATCTTGATTTCCGGCGGGACGATACTTTTCATGATAAACAGATTGAAACCAAAGGGCGGCGTGACGTAGGCCATCTCCATATTCAGGGTAAAAAGGATCCCGAACCACAAGGGATCGAACCCCAGTTCAATAATGATCGGCACAAAGAGCGGGGTCGTCAACATGAGAATACCGGCGGGATCCAAAAACATGCCCAAAAGGAAATAAATCCCTTGAATGGCAATCAAAATCATCCAACGCGAAACATCCAAGGCCAGGACGCCGTCCTTGATCAACCCCTGAATCTCGGTGAAAGCCAGAAAATGGGCGAAGGCGTTGGCCCCGATGATCAACCAGAAGACCATGCTCGTCAGTTTGGTGGTGGACCAGAGGGACTCTTTCAGATTTTTCCAGGTGAGCTTTTTTTGCAGCGCGGCGCAAACGATGGCGCCGAAAGCCCCTACGGCCGAGGCCTCGGTGGGGGTGCAGATGCCGAAGTAGATCACCCCCAGGACCAGCAGGACCAGAAAAATGGGCGGGAAGACACTCTTCAACACCATCAGTTTTTCCCTGAAAGAGTAGCGCTCCGCCACGGGAGGGGCGAGGTTTCGGTTGAAGAGGGTTCGCACGACGATATAGCCGATGAAGACCAGGCACAGCAGAAAACCCGGGATGATGCCTCCGATGAAGAGCTTGCCCACCGACACTTCGGTCATGGCACCATAGAGAATCATGATGATGGAGGGGGGGATCAAGATTCCCAAGGCCCCTCCGGCCGAAATGCTTCCCACCGCCAAGTTCTTGTCGTAGCCGCGGCTGAGCATCGACGGCAGGGCGATGAGTCCCATGCTGATGGTGGCCACGGAGCTGATTCCGGCCATGGCGGCGAAGATGGCGCAGATGACCACCGTGCCGATGGCCAGTCCTCCCGACAAGTTGCCCATCCAGCGGTACACCATTTCGTAGAGGTCATCCCCCATTCCGCTGAACTTCAACTGGTTGGCCATGAAGATGAAAAGGGGAACGGCCAGCAGTAAAAAACTGGTCGATTCGGCATAAGCGGTATTGAAGAGCAGGTAGAGGCCGCTCGGCCCCCAGGTCGCCAAAACCCCCACCGTGGTGATGCTGCACAGCGTAAAGGCAATGGGGATCCCCAGGCTGAGCATGAGGATCATGACACTCAAAACGATGATGCCCAACAGACCTGGTTCCATATACTCAAACGTCCTTTCCTGAGCTTGATGCCGGCGCAATGAGCGTCATCAAACCGCGCAAGCCCCTTGACAGGCTCTGAAGCCAAAGAAGAAAAGCCCCGATCGGTACGAGCACCATGGACGGGAACAACGGCAGTTCCAAGATGGTGCTGGATCGCTTGTCATGAACGAGGGCGTCGTAGCAAAGCTCTCCCCCGTACCAGACAATGGCCGAGGCAAAAATCAGAACGGAAAAAAAGGAGAGTAATTCAACGACGGCCCGTTTCCGGGGGCTGAAATTGTTGTAGAACACGTCCATGCGGACATGATCGTCCGCCGCGAGGCAGTAGGCACTGCCCAGCATGACCACCGCCACCTGCAAGTACTGGCTGATTTCGTTGGACCATTTGGTCGGCGAATTGATAAAATACCGGCAAAACACCTCGTAGATCAGAATGGCGATCAGCGGCAGAAGGATAAACGCCGATAATTTCCCGATGGCGATATTGAGACGGTCGATGAATTGAACCCATCGCTGCATGCGCGGCTCCTTTCGAAACCGTCCGATCCTCGGGGCGCCTGGCAAGCCAGGGGCCGCCAAAGGCCGGACGGCTTCCTCACGGCTGGATTCTTCAATCCATCTGGATCCCCTTCTGGGTCAGATAGTGCTTCAGGCTGTCAACCAGTTTGGCACTGACCTCGCTCTTGGAAGCGATTTCGTCCCAGAGCGGCAGGGTCGCCTTGCGGAACTGGTTCACAGCCTCCGGGGCCAGATCGATGATCTCGATGTTTTTCTCACGGCAGGTCTGGTATCCGCCCTCGTCCCACTGGGGGCTCAGGGCGACTGTCCTCAAGAAGGCATCCCAGCCGGCCTCATCAATGGCGGCGCGGTAATTATCCGGCAGTTTTTCAAGCGATTTCTGGTTGAAGAGGATTTCGATCACCCCCGGGGTATGAAGTCCCGGGCGGATGATGTGGCTCACCACCTCGTAGAACTTGTAATTCTCGATGGTGTAGAAGGGGTAATCGGTCCCGTCCACCGTCCCCCGGCTCAACGCCATGTACTGCTCGGCGCCGGAGAGGGCGACCGGGGAACCTCCCAAAGCCTCAACGATTTTTCCCTCCATGCCGACGGCCCGGATCTTGCGTCCCTTCATGTCGGCGAGCTGATGCACCGGGAACTTGGTCAGCAATCCCATGTCGCCGCAACACATGGGGGCCACGTAATGGACCTTGTGCTTCTTGAGAGCCTCGCGCATCAGATCGAGCCAGCCGTGGTGCTCGTACATCTCCTGGACTTCCTTGGAATTGGCCCAGCCGAAGGGCAGCCACTCGCAGTTGACCTCGGGCACGTAGCCGGCAAAATAGAGCATACTGCCCGAATAGGCATCGATCATCCCCTTGGCCATGGCATCGAAGGCCTCGTTGGTTTTCACCAACTGATCCGGGGTGAAGACCTTGATCTGAACGTTGCCGTCCGTCAGTTCCTTGACGCGGTCGGCAAAAAACTGGGTGGTCTGTCCCATGTGGGCTTTTTCCGGATAGACGCACTGGAGGCGAAACGTGTAGGTCTTGGCGCTTGCAATCCCCTGAAAGGCCAGCGTGAAGATAACCGCGAGGCCCATGAGACCGAGTAATGTGCGTTTCATGCGTGTTTCCTCCTTGAGTAAGCCACCATTGAAAGGTTCCGGGTTGAAACGAAACGGTTTTTGTTGCCAAAGACAGCCCCGCCGTCCGTGGCGGCGATAGGGATGAATACCAGCTATCGTCATGCCCGATGGGCCAGCACCCCGGGCACCGGTTTCCCGTCAGGGACAAGGCCGTAGGGGAGCAGCCCGCTTTCCCGGGCCGAGTGCGCCAGGGCTTCCCGGTGGTCCGGGTGGGCGATGGCGATGAGGGCCCGGGCCCGTTCATTGACCGTCAGACCCCGCAACCGGGCGAGCCCCCATTCGGTGGCCACGCAATCCACCATGGATCGGGGAACGGTGACGTTGGCCCCCTTTTCCAGCAAGGGCACGATCTTGGAGACGCCCCCACGCTCGGAGTAGATCGCAATGACACTGATGCCCTGCTGGTCTTGGGCCAACATGGTTCCCATGACAAAATCTAGCTGCCCACCGGTTCCGCTGACCTGGTAGGGACGATCGCCGGGGATCTGTTCGGAAGCGACCTGGCCGGTGAGGTCCACCATGGCCGCGCTGTTCAAGGAGAACATTCGGGGCTGCTGGGCGATGACCAGGGGATTGTTGGTGTAATCGACCGGGTAGCTGGCAAAAGCGCTGTTGCGGTGGGCGAAATCGTAGAGTTTACGGCTCCCCAGACAAAAGGTGAACACCGTCTTGAAACGGTCGCGTTTTTTTTCGCTGTTGGTGACGACGCCGGCCTCGATGAGGTCCAGCATTTTTTCGGTGAGCATCTCGGTGTGGAAACCGCAATTTTTGATACCGGCATCCTTCAACAGATCCAGAACCGAATTGGGCAATCCACCGATACCGATCTGCAAGGTGGTGCCGTCTTTCAGCAGATCGGCCGCCATCACATTCCTGGCGATGTCCAGGTCCTGCCCGGTTGGCGAAACCACCGGCAGACAAAAGGTCTCGGTGCTGTCGTCTTCAACGATATAATCCACCCGGGAGATGTGAATCGCCTCCTCATCGCCCCCGAAAATCGTCGGCATGTCCTTGCGCACCAGGACCACGATCTTTCGGGCCGCATCGGCGATGGCCATGGTTTCCGAGACCGTCAAGCCGAAGTTGAAGTATCCGGCGTCATCCATGGGGGCGGTTACCAGATAAAAGATATCGATTTTCTGATAGTTGCGAATGAAGGCCGGCACATTGTGCCAGGTGCTGGGCTGGTAGATGCCCACGCCGCGCGCCCTGGAATAGGGCCGCGAGTAACCCAGCACGAACCCGCTGTACCACTTGAAAACCTCGCCTTGCGGGTCCACGTCGCAAACCTTGAGCGAATGGGTGTCCAGGTAAGTCCGCACGGTGACGTCGGAAAGCTCGTCTTTCCGCTCGGCCAGGTGCCGATCGATGAGGGTCGCCAAGCTGGCACTGCCACCGAGGTTCACCGTCATGCCGGATTCCACCAGGCCGGCCGCATCCTGGGCGGAAATCAACTTGCGCCGATAGGCTTCTTGAAAACGATTGGTCATTCTTCTGGTCTCCGTCCCTTATGATCGCATCAAATTCTCCCAGATCATGGTGTACCCCTGACCGCGCCCGACGCACAGCGTGGTCAGCCCAAAACGCAGATCCGGATTCTCCTTGAAGTGACCTTTCATGAAGGCCACCAGCCGCGGCCCCGAAGCGGCCAGGGGATGTCCGTAGGCAATGGCGCCGCCCCATGGGTTTACCCGGGCATCCCGGGAATCGATCCCCAGCCGGTCCAGATCGTAGAGGGCCTGAACGGCAAACGCTTCGTTGAGCTCGATGATATCGATGTCGTCCGCCTTGAGTCCCGCCCGCTGGAGGGCCTTTTCCGTGGCCGGGACCGGAGCGGTCCCCATGACCCTCGGATCCACCGCCGCCACGCCGGTGGACACCCACCGCATCGCCGGCTGGAGCCCCAGCGAATCGGCTTTTTCCCGGCTCATCAAGAGTACGGCGGCGGCGCCGTCGTTGAGACCGGACGCATTTCCCGCGGTCACGCGTCCGTCTTCCCGGAAGGGGGTTTTCAGGGCGGCCAGCCCCTCCAGGGTGGTATTCGGTCTGGGATGCTGATCGGTGTCCGCCAGAATTTCGGAACCGTCCGCGAGGGTGACGTTCATGGGAATGATCATGTCCTTCATCTTGCCGGCACGGATGGCTTTATCGGCCTTCTGCTGGCTTTCCAGGGCATAGGCATCGGACATCTCACGGGTGAACTCCGGAAACCGGTCGTGGATGTTCTCCGCGGTCAACCCCATGTTGAAGGCCGTCTTGTCCCCCAAGGCCACTTCCGCCCGGGGGTGGTTGTCCCGCATGTACCCCATGGGCAGATGCCCCATGTGCTCCACCCCACCGGCGATGAGGCAGTCGGCGGTGCCGGCGGCGATGGCGGCGGTGGCAAACCCCACCGCGGTGAGACCGCCGGCGCACATCCGATCCACTGAGCAACCGGGAATCTCCCAGCCCCAATCGGCCAGCATCGAAATCATCCGGCCGATGGTACCGCCTTGTTCCCCGATCTGATTGGTGGCCCCCCAAATCACGTCTTCGATCATGCCCACCGTTACCGCCGGGTTGCGCTCGGCGAGGGCCTTGAGCACCGTGATGGAGAGATCATCGGCGCGGGTTTTCCAAAAAATGCCTTTTTCACCGGCCCGCCCGAATGCCGTGCGCACCGCATCCACCACCACCACTTCCTGAATCGTCCGTTTCAACTGTCTGTCCTCCTTGTCGTCAACCATCGGTCGCCGCCATGATTCCGGCGATGCCAAGACCGCCCCCGCCACAGATACACTCCAGCCCGTAGCGCGCCCCCCGCCGCCGCATCTCGTGGAGCATGCTCACCAGCACCCGGGTGCCCGTACAAGCGATGGGATGGCCGAGGGAGATTCCGGAGCCATTGACATTGACCTTGCCGTAATCATCCGGTCCGACCCCCATCTGCTTCAGGTCCGCCAACACCTGGGCGGCGAAGGCTTCCTGAATTTCGATCAAATTCATCGCCGACAACCGGAGATGGGCCATGGCCAGCGCCTTTTCCACCGCCACCGGCACCGTTCGGTAAGCCCGCCGGGGATCATCCCCGGCCACGGCGCAAGAGACGAACCGCGCCAGCGGACGGCAACCAAGGGTGTTGGCCACTTCCGCCGACATCACCACCACTGCGGCCGCCCCGTCGTTTTCGGTGGAGGAATTGCCGGCGGTGCAGACCCCGCCCAGCACCGGCTTCAACCTGGCAAGTTTCTCCAGCGAGGTATCGGCCCGCGGATTCTCATCCTTGGTCACCACCACCGGATCCCCCTTTGGCTGGGGAACCTGGACCGGAACGATCTCGTCATCAAATTTCCCGGCGGCCATGGCGGCGCAGGCCTTCTGATGGCTTTCCAGGGCCCACCGATCGCATTCTTCCCGTGAGATCCCTTCCTCGGCGGCACCGGTTTCCGCCCAGGACATCATGGAAGGCAAGACGCCATAACGTTCCACCGGCTGAGACATGACCCTCGCCCGCTGAATGCGGTCGTAAAACGGAAGCCCCCAGATGGAGAGGTCTCCGTGGCCGCGAGGCATGCCGCGCTCTCCGCCGATGCCCCACTTGATGCGGCCGGGAAGGTAGAATTCGGCGTTGCTCATGCTTTCCACACCGCCGGCGACCACGATTTGGGCCTGACCGGACTGAATCAGACTGGCGGCGAACCGCACCACATCCAATCCCGTGCAGCAGCGACGGTCCAGGGTCACCCCGGGAATCCGCTCCGGCCACCCCGCCTTGAGCAGGCTCATCCGGGCAATGTTGACCGATTCGCCATTCTGGTAGGACTGCCCCAGGATCACTTCGTCCACCCGATCCGCTTCAACTCCGGCCTTTTCAAGGGCCGCATTGAGGACCAAGGCCCCCAGATCGAAGGCCTCTACCGTTTTTAAAGCCCCCATATAGCGCCCCACCGGGGTTCGAACGGCGCTGACAATAACGACTTCTTTCATCTTTCACCTCGTGTCTTCAGCACAACAATCGGCCGGTTGCGTCGCTCCTCGCCGATGGCCTCCTGGCCGCATACCCGTCAAAAAACGAGCAGCTCGACGGAACGCAACCGATCCACCGTCTCTGTCAAAAGCCACCGTCGGGCATCTCGACAATCTCGCGTCCGGTGCGCAGGCAGGTTTCGATGTTGGCCAAGGTGTGGGGCAGTGTCGTGTCCACGAAAAAGGTCGCCTGAAATACTTTGCCGCGATGAAAATCGTATTTCTTGCCTTTTTTCAGTGAATCTTCGTAGGCGATCAGCGCCATATCCAGCAGACGCCAGGCCATGGTGACATCGGAAAAGGCCAGCAGCGCCGGATACGTGTACGAGGCCCACTGGGTCGGGTCTTTTTGTCTCAGCGTCACCATCCCGGCGGAAGTCTCCCAGAGTCTCGACGCCACCCCGGCCAGGGCCCGGACCCGGTCGCCCAGTGCCGGGTGCTCCCGATGGGTTTGGCAAAACGTTTCGATTTCCTCCCGGAAAGCCCGCACGCAGGCCCCATCCCGGATCGTCATCTTGCGGCCCATCAGATCCATGGACTGGATGCCATTGGTGCCCTCGTACAGGGACATGATCTTTGCGTCCCGGAGGTACTGCTCCAGTGGATAATCCCGGCAGAAGCCGTAGCCGCCCAGGCACTGAATCGCCGTCTCACAGACCCGAAAACCCATATCCGAGCAGTACGCCTTGATGATCGGGGTGAAAAAATCCACAAGGTCCTGGTAGTGCGTCTTCTCCTCGCCGTCCGGCAATTCCAGGGCCAGATCCGACCAGAAAGCCCCGGTGTAGAGCATGGAGCGCATGCCATCCACGACCGCCTTCATCCAGATCAACATGCGCCGCACATCAGGATGCTCGATGATGGGCACCTCTTCCGCCGTTTTTCCCGCGATATTCCGCCCCTGACGCCGGTCCCGGGTGTAGGCCAGGGCGTTCTGGTAAGCGGTGCTGGCCAACGTCATCCCGCTGACCCCGGTGTTGATCCGCGCGGCATTCATCATCTGAAACATGTGGGCCAGGCCCTTGTTTTCAGTTCCGCACAAATAGCCGATACACGCATCGTGAGCACCGAAACCGAGCTGGGCCGTCGGGGAAGCGTGCAACCCGAGTTTTTCTTCGATCCCGGTGCAAATCACGTCATTGGGGCCACCGAGAGTCCCATCGGCGTTTACCCGGATCTTGGGCACCACGAACAACGAAATCCCCTTGACCCCCGCCGGCGCGCCGTCAATCCTTGCCAGCAACAGGTGAATAACGTTTTCCGTCAGGTCGTGATCCCCCCAGGAGATGAAGATCTTCGATCCCTTGATTTTATAATGATCCCCTTCCGGGAAGGCCGTGGTTTCGATCGCCGCCAGATTGGACCCGGCGTTGGGTTCGGTCAGACACATGGTGCCGGTCCAGGTGCCGCCGAACATTTTCGGAACATAGGTGTTCTTCAACGCCTCGGTGCCGAAGGTTTCGATGAGATGGGCGGCACCGTGGGTCAGGCTTGGCGCCATATTGAAGGATTGGCAGGCCCCGTACATCATGTCGTTGATGACGATCCGCATCATGTTGGGGAACCCCTGTCCCCCGTAAGTCTCGTCCCGCGCGGCGGCAATCCAGCCGTCGGCACCGTATTGTTGATACGCCGACTTGAACTCCGGCGGACAGGAAACCGTGCCGTTTTCGTAGCGCAACCCCACCGTTTCTCCGATTTCATTGAGGGGATCGAGCACGCCCTTGGCAAAACTGATCGCTTCGTTGACGAGCAGATCGAGGGTTTTCTCGTCCAGGTCCCGGTATCTTTCAAGCTGGCAGAGGCTTCCGTATTTCAGTTGATTCTTTAGAATGAAAAAAATATCTTTTGAATTGACTTTGAAATGTGCCATGAATTTTTTCCCGTTTCTCTCCGAAGATCGGAATTCGTGATCAACGCCAATAAGGATTCTTCGGAAGATCGTTTATTTTCTCTTCCCGTCCGAATCGTATTCGTACCAGCCCTTGCCGGTCTTGCGGCCCAAGTGCCCCGCCTTGACTTTCCGGCGAAGCAGTAGCGGCGGATAAAAGCGTGGATCTCCCGTCTCCTGATACATGGCGGTCATCGCACCAAAGGTGACATCGAGACCGACCATGTCCCCGGTTTCGAAGATCCCCATCTTCCGGCCCGAGGCCAGCCGCAACCCCTTGTCGATATCTTCCACGGTGGCGACACCCTCTTCAACCAGCTTCATCGCCTCTATCGTGGACGGGAAATTGATCCGGTTGATGACAAAACCGGCGACATCTCGATTGACCATGATCGGCTCCTTGCCGATCTTCTTGACAAAGTCCTTGCCAATCTGAGCGGTTTCGTCGGTGGTGGCGATTCCCTTGATCACCTCCACCGCCTGCATCATCGGCACCGGGCTGAAAAAGTGAATCCCGAGCACCTGATGCGGCCTCTGGGTCATGGCGGCCAGCTCGGTAATGGGAATCGCCGAAGTGTTGCTGGCAATCAATGCCCGCGGTTGGCAATGGTGGTCCAACTGGCCGAAAATCTCTTTTTTGAGGTCTATTTTTTCGAACACGGCCTCGATGGCCAAGTCGACTTCGGCGCCGGCGCTGAAATCGCTGACCGGATGAATCCTGGCCAGAATCACCTCTTTGGCTTCGTTCAGTTTTCCCTTTTCCAAAAACTTGCCGACCGACCAGGAAATGGATTGGACCGCCCGATCCAATGCCTCGCGGTTGACGTCATTCAGATAAACGTCAATTCCTGCCTGAGCACAAACCTGGGCAATTCCACTTCCCATCAACCCGGAACCGACCACCATAACTTTTTGAATTTCCATTTGATCCCTCCTGCGATGATGAACACCGATGAATCGCGCCTTGAAGGCGGCCATATTTTTCAAATCACCTAAGAAACAAGCGTGCTGCCGAACAGCCGAAAACCTCCGCGGATTCCATCCGCCCGCCGTATCGCCCCCCGAAAAGAGAGGTGCAAGCACGATGAAACCAGGACAGAGCAAGAAGTTTGCCAGATGGTTGTTTTTTTCCGATCCATCTGGATTTCGTTTTCTTAAAGATAGTTAGAGCGCCAAACCACCGAGGCGCCAAACCCTGCGGAAAGCAAAAGTGTATAGGTTTCGCTACAGTCTTTGGAGGGGGGATGGATCAAGGGGCTGGTTTTGCGGACTTCAACCAGGGTTGAACAGAATCCTCTACATGTCGTGCTCTCTATACATTTAATGAACCCGAATCACATTAAAGCCAAAAAAAATCACCCAATGCCGTATTTTTTCATTTTTTGATAGAGCCCAGTGCGATGAATTCCCAACAAAGCCGCCGCCCGGACACGATTGTTGTCACAGCTTTCCAGGGCCGACATCACCGCCTTGCGCTCCGCGCTGTCCAGGATCTCTTTGAGGGAAGACGTCCCGGCGGCTGCGGGGGTTTTATGCGGCGGGGTTTCGCGAACGGAAATCGGCAGATCCGCCAGTTCAATTCGTCCCTCTTTGCAGACAATCATGGCCCGTTCTACGACATTGCGCAACTCGCGCACATTACCTGGCCAGGGGTAGTTTCCGATCGCCTCCAGCGCCGGAGCGCTGACGTGATGCACCGACTGCTTCCGCGTTTCGTTCAGCCTTTTCATCACATGCTTGAAAATCAGGGGGATGTCCTCGGGGATGGTTCTTAAGGGGGGCAGATGGATACTGATCACGTTCAGGCGATAGTAAAGATCCAAGCGAAACATTCCGGTGCCGATCATTTTTTCAAGATTCTGGTTGGTGGCGCTGATCAACCTGAAATCCACCGGCTTGGGGCCCCTGCCCCCGATTCGCTCCACCTCCTTTTCTTGCAGCACCCGCATTAACTTGACTTGTACATCGCTGGGCATATCCCCGATTTCGTCCAAGAATATGGTGCCCTTATCCGCCAATTCAAATTTTCCCGGCTTGCCTTTCTTATTGGCGCCGGTGAAGGCCCCTTCTTCATAGCCAAACAGTTCGGCCTCAATCAAATCGTGGGGGATGGCGGCACAGTTGACCCGAACGAAATTGCTTCCGGCGCGGGGGCTCGCCCGGTGTATGCTGTGGGCGAAAAGCTCCTTGCCGGTCCCCGACTCCCCCACGATAATGACGGGAACATCATTCTCGGCCGCTTGGAGCGCAAGGGTCTTGGCCTGCTGGATCAACTCGGAGTCTCCGATGATCGAATCGAAGGTGTAGCGGCTTCCATTCAGCGCGTTGAGCTCTTCCTTGTAGAAATCCAGATTCTGTTCCAGCGTGTCGATGCGCTGGTAAAGCGATTTGAGCTTGTCATGGCTCATGAACATGAGCTTCCCGACAACCCCCACGATCCGATTGCCCCAACTCAACGGTATCCGGGCCACAACCCGCCACTGATTGTTGAGTAACATGCTACGGCCGATCTCGGCCTTTCCGGTTTCCAACACGCGCAGCATTTCCGTCCCCGGGCTGACTTCCGAAATATGACGACCGATGGCGTCTTCGGGCGACAACAGATAAATGCCATCATTTGCACGGCTCATGGAGCGGACGATGCCATGGGAATCGATGAGGATCATGGACTCATACGGATTGTCCAGCAAGGCCATCAAGAGGTCTTGGGGAATCGAGGTCAACAACTCCTCCTCCCGAATCTTATCCTCAGCGTTATCTATTTTCGACGCCATCCTTTTTTCCTCTTTGATATCCAACCGACAAAGAGAGGGTAACACACTGGCCGCGGCAAGCGGAAGATCTGATGAGCCCTTGAAAATTGGGCGGCGGGAAGAACCGGGGAACCGGATGACACCGATTCCCCGGCCGCGGGAATGCTTCAGCCCTTGATGATGCGGGGCAGAATCAGGTGGTGCTGGGGGCAGATGGACTTGGGATTCTGGTAGGCCGCCCCGGCGAAGGCCACCAGGTAGTGGCGCAACTCGCCCAGCGGCACGATCTCGTCGAGCATCCCGGTGCGGGCGCAGAACTGAGGACGCGACTTGTCGTGGTAATCCCGGGCAAGCTGGTTCATCTTCTCGATCACCGGCTCGATGGGCCTTCCGGCGTCTTTTTCCTTGACCAGACGCCGGGCGTAGGTGGCCACGGCAGCGGTCTCCCCATGCATCACGTAGATCTCCGAGGCCACCGTGCCCAGGGTGAAGGCGTTGTGACGGTTGGCCGTGGGGCCGCCCATGACGTAATGGGCCGCCGCGGTGCCCTTGCGCAGCACCACCAGCATCATCGGCACGTCGGTCTGCTGGATCGAGTAGATCAGCGATTGGCCCAACCCGAGCAACTCGGCCTTCTCGGCGGTATCCCCCACATCGATCCCCGAGGTATCCTGGAACCAGATCACCGGAATCCGGTCACGGCCGCAGAGGGTGACAAAATCGTTCATCTTGATCAGGCCCTGGCGGTAGAGCTTACCGCCGATGCCCGGGTAGTCGGCGTACTCCGGGTATCCCTTGCCCAGATACCCCTGACGATTGCCGATGCAGCCCACCAGGTACCCGTCCACCTTGCACAGCCCGGTGTAAACTTCCGGACCGTAGTCGGGCCGAAATTCCATGTGCTGGCTGCCATCCACCAGACGCGCCAGGATCTGATCGAACTCGTAGACCTTCTTAGGCTCCAGGGGCAGCAGCCGATAAATGTCCTCCGGTGGGTAGGCCGGCGCTTCGGGCTTGGCCACCCGGAAGAATTCCGGATGGTAGGCCGGCATCTGGGCCATATAGTCCTTGAGCCCGTCGAGAACGCCCTCCTCCGTCTCGTACATGTAGCGGAAAAACCCGGTCTCGTCGTAGTGGACCTTCACCGATCCCGGTGGCTTGGCCTTGAATGCCCGCGCTTTTTCGATGAGGCCCTCGGCCATCTCGGTATCGAAGTAGCCCTTGGGGGCCATTCCCGAAACGATCCCCGCCCCGCCCACGGCGATGTTGCAGTTCTTGTGGGCAAAGAGGACGGTGGGGCTGACGCCCTGGTAGCCGCCGCCGGCCGGATTGGTGCCGTAAATGCCCGCCAGTACCGGAATGCCCGCCTGCTCCAGCTCCGCGTGGCGGAAAAACGGCGTGCCGGCCCCCCGGCGGTTGGCGTAAAACTTCTCCTGCTCCGGCAGCTTGGCGCCGCTGCAATTCACCAGCCACACCAGGGGCACGTTGAGGCCCTTGGCCAAATCGGTGACCCGCAGGATATTCTCCGACTGGCCCGGCAGCCAGGCCCCGGCCATCACCTTGTTGTCAAAGCCGATGATCACGGCCCACTTGCCGCCGATCTTGCCCAGGCCGTCGATGACGTTGGTGGTCCCTTCTTCATTGTCCAACGGATTGAAAAGGGTGTGCAGCGGGCACCAGGTCCCGGGGTCGACGAGGTATTCCAACCGTTGCCAGACGGTCATCTCGCCGCGGGCGTTGATTTTTTCGGTGGGAAACCCTGCATTGCGCACCCCTTCAACGGCCCGAGCCACCTCGGCCTCGGCATCCTTCACCGTCTGCACGCTGTCTTCGGTGCGCTTGATTTCACCCTTTTTCAGGGCACGGCCCAGATCGGGCATCTTCTCAAAATACGGTCTCATGATCGACTCCTGTGGCTCTTCAAAGACTTGGTGCTGTCTCGCGGGGAACCAGCTCACCCGCCAGCGTTCTTTTCTCTCAACGTTGCGGCCTTTTATTCAATCACCGCCAGCACGTCGTCTTCCTCCACCGAAGCGCCCTCTTTCACCAGCACTTCCTTCACCGTGCCGTTGCAGGGCACAAACACCTCGGTTTCCATCTTCATGGCCTCGATGACCATGGCCTCGTCGTCTTCCTCCACCTTGTCACCGACGTTGATCTTCACCGCCACGACCTTGCCCGCCAGGGGGGCCAGAATTTTTTCCGCCATTTTTTTCTCCTTGCGTCTAGTTGGTTGATAACTTACCGGTTTCTATATTTAAATTTTCCACGACAGCACGCTCCCGGTTTTTACCGGCGTGCTGTCGCGCACAGGATCGGGCATCTCAGTTGAGCAGGGTGAGAAAAATCCCCGCCGCGATCACCGTGCCGATCACCCCGGCCACGTTGGGCCCCATGGCGTACATCAGCAGGTAATTTTTCTTGTCGGCCTCGGCCCCCACCTTGTGCACCACCCGGGCCGCCATGGGCACCGCCGACACGCCGGCCGCCCCCAGCAGCGGGTTGATCTTGTCCTTGAAAAACAGGTTCATGAGCTTGGCCAACAGCAACCCGGTGGCCGTGCTGACCATAAAGGCAAACAGCCCGAGAAAAAAGATAAACAGCACTTTGGGTTGCAGAAAATTTTCCGCGTTCATGGTGGCCCCCACCGGCAAGCCCAGAAAGATGGTGACGATGTTGAGCAGTTCGTTCTGGGCGGCGTTGGTGAGCCGCTCCACCACCTTGGCCTCGCGAAAGAGGTTGCCCAGCATGAACATCGCCATCAGCGGCGCCGACGGCGGCACGAGCAGAATGAGCAGAATCGCCGCCACCACCGGGAAAAGGATCTTCTCCAAGTGGCTGACCTTGCGGCCCTTCTTCATCCGGATGCAGCGCTCCTCCTTTGTGGTGAGCAGGCGCATGATGGGCGGTTGGATGATGGGCACCAGGGCCATGTAGGAATAGGCCGCCACCGCGCAACTGCCCAGAAGCTGAGGCGCCATCTTGGTGGCCAGAAAAATCGTGGTGGGCCCGTCGGCTCCGCCGATGATCCCGATGGTGGCCGCTTCCTTCAGGTCAAACCCCATGAAATAGGCGATAAAAAAAGTCAGGTAAACGCCGCCCTGGGCCCCGGCACCGAGAAAAATCAGCCGCGGATTGGCCAGTACCGGGCCGAAATCGGTCAACGCGCCCAGACCGAGGAAAATCAGCGGCGGAATCACCTCCCATTGAAGGCCATAGTGGTAAAAGCGCCACAGCAAGCCTTCGCCGGGGGCCATCAGGTTGGCCAAAGGCAGGTTGACCAAGAGAATCCCGAAGCCGATGGGCAACAGCAGCAAGGGTTCATAGTTCTTGGCGATGGCCAGGTAGATCAGCACGAAGGCGATGACCCACATGACCAGCATGCCGGGGGTCAGGAAGAAAAAACCCGATGTCTGGAGCAGTTCGCTGAAATTTTCCATGTCAGGCTTCCTTGCCGGCGCCGATGCGATCCACGACCAGCGAGATGATCCGGATGGCGATGTACAGCAGGGCCATGCCGACGAAGACCCCGCCGATGCCCACGACAAAAATTCCCATGGCTTGGTTCATGTGGAAACCTCCTCGGTCTAAACCCGCGACCGTCTATTGACTTTTCGCTGATGGCCCCGGCGGCCAATCCCCACGCTCGGTCAAGACGGTCCGCAGGGTTTTCAACGCCGTGTTGGTGGCTGGCATCCCGCCGTAGATGAAGGTCTGGAACATCGTCTCGGCGATCTCCGCCGGCGTGCATCCCACGTTCAAGGCGGCGTGGATGTGCAGCTTGAGCTCCTCGGGCCGGGAAAGCACCGTCAGGGCCGCCACGGTGACCAGTTGACGGATCCGGTGGGGCAGCTTTTCCCGGGCGTACATCTGTCCGGTGATAAAGAGGGACAGGTCCTTGGCCAAATCCCGGTCGAAGGCCTTCCAGAGGGCATACGGTCCCTCATCCTGGACCCCTTCGAAGTAGAGAGCCGCCGTCTGGCGGGTTTTTTCCACTACATCATCGTTCATGCAAACGCGCTCCTCAACCTTTTTTTGCGCCACGGCAGGCCAGTATCCGTCCGATCGGAGGTTTCCCCGAGCCAGGTGACGGGCATCTCAAATGGTTGCCGGCAATGCCGCTACCGGTTCGCCTTGCGGATACCGAGCTGGTCCTGGGCGATGATCCATTTGCAGATGTTCGACGAGCCTTCCACCATGGTGTACGTGGGGGCATCACGGTAGTAACGGGCCACGGGATACTCGGTGGAATACCCGTAGGCCCCCATGATGCGCATGGCATAGATCGAACACTTGGTCACCGCCTCACCGGCGATGTACTTGGCCATGGCGACATCCAGACCGTTGTTGAGCCGGCCCTGGTCCTTGCCCCAGGCGGCCTTGTAGACCAGCAGTCGCGCCGCCTCGATCTCGCAGACCATTTGGGCGATCATGTCCTGGTTCATCTGGAAGGTACCGATGGGCTTGCCGAACTGCTTGCGCTCGTTGCAGTAACGGGTCACCGTGTCCAGGCAGGCCTGGGCCAGGCCCACGGCGCCGGCGGCGGCCGAAAGGCGGGTCTGGTTCAGGGAACTGAAGACGATCTTGGTGCCGTCCCCCGGCTTGCCGAGGATGTTTTCCTTGGGAATCCGGGTGTCGGCGCAGAACACCTCCCCGGTGGGGCTGGAAAATGACCCCATCTTCTCCAGGGCCGAGGTCTTGACCCCGTTGAAATTCTTGGGCTCCAGCACGAAGGCCGAAAACCCCCGTGAGCCGGCGGCCTTGTCGGTGTAGGCGTAGTAGATAAGCACGTCGGCCACCGGTGCGTTGGAGATCCAGGTCTTGGAGCCGTTGACCAGCCAGTGATCCCCCTTGTCCTCGGCGGTGGAGGCGATGGCCATCACATCGGAGCCGGCGTCCGGCTCGGTGATGGCGAAGCCGCCGATGTAGTCGGCCCGCACCAGCTTTTCCACGTACTTCTTGCGCAGTTCTTCGGTGCCGTAGTTGAAAATGGTGAAGGCGCACCCCAGGGTCTGCATGTTCACCTGCACCCGTAGCGAACTGGAGGCCCGGGCGATCTCCTCGGTGACGATCATCGCCGCCAACCAACCCATGTCCTCGCCGCCGTATTCCTCGGGAATCACGGTGCCGAAGAACCCCAGTTCGCCCATCGGCTTCATCGCTTCCTTGTAGGGCAGGTAGTGCTCGGCGTCCCAGGCGTCGGCATTGGGGGCGATCTTCTTGGCGGCGAATTCGCGCACCGCATCGCGCAACATCTCCAGCTCTTTGGACAACTTGAAATCCATGGAAACCCTCCTTGTGATCGAAAAAAAAAGATAAAAGTCGTACCCGCCATTGCGCCCTGTTTGTGTCAGGCGGCAACGGTTATTCCACTTTTTCCCGCTTTGCCGGCCCCGTGCCCCCATCGCCGATCTCGCACCCCATCATGCGGGAGAACACCTGTGCCTGCCGGCACAACTCCGCGATGCAAAAGGACCGGTACCCGCTGTCTTTGTATCGGATTTCAGGAACGGCCAGGCTCAGTGAACCGAGCAACTGGCCGCGATGACCGAAAACCGGGGCGCTGAGGGACCCCAGTCCCCGATTGCGCTCGCCGAGGCTGGTCGCGTAGCCCCGGGCCGCGATGGATTCCAGGTCCCGGCGCAACACTTGCCAGTCGGTGATGGTACGCTCGGTAAACGGCGTCAGGACGGTAAGTTTGTCCAGATACCGCTCCCGAAACGACTCGTCGCTGAAAGCGAGCAGGCACTTGGAAGAAGCGCCGGCGTACAGCGGCGAGCGACTCCCCACGGGCATGGACGCCTTGAGGACCTGGCGCGACTCCAGGGTATCGATACATACCCGTTCGGCGCCTTCGATGATGTTCAGGTGAACCGTTTCCCCGGTGGCTTCCAGCAGCCCCTGCAAGAAGGGCTGGCCGGCCCTACCGATGGGATAGGCGCCCTTGAGCGCATGCAGAAACGTGTAGAACACCACGCCGAGCCGGTATTGCCGGGTGGCGGGGTCTTGGGCCACGAAGCCATTGGATTTGAGGACCTGTAAAATCCTCTGGACCGTGGCCGGACTGAAACCCAGATGCGCACTCAGCTCTCGAACCCCCCAGAAAGGATGCTCGGCCTGGAAGGAGAGCAGAATCCGCAAGGCTTTTTCGATGGAATTAAAACGCTCAGCTTGTTCCATAATATGATACACTGTTTTATATTTTGCGCTTTTCTATGCCACCCTAAACAATGCCTGTCAACCGGAATCTGAATCTCCCACCAAAAATCAATGACACCCGCCAGGATTTTGGCGTTCT
>JACDJB010000450.1_pt1 | contig 43683 bp, 42 predicted proteins | sample 7454121 | NCBI WGS metagenome assembly JACDJB01 (sample SAMN14253290, study PRJNA609438) | sludge metagenome | isolation source: sludge after 25d culture with pyrite | collected 2018-12-20 | reverse complement strand
ATTTGGTGGCCACCATGTAGTGGGGGCTGCGGTTTGGGGGCATGTGTTGGGGGCGTGGCCGCGCCGGGGGGCGCGACGACGGCTCGATGGAGCCGTGCGGTACGGCCGTGCCCGCGAGGGGCCGGCGGATGCTGGCGGGTGTCAGGCGCCGGCGAGCGGAGCGCTACCAACGGGGCGCGCTCCCAGAGAGCGGAGCTTCAGCTGCTGCAACATGGGGCACCTCCTTCCGGGTTGGCGTTCTGGACGGGGCACATGGTGGCCTGGTCGACGGTGCCATGTCCAGCGAATTACGTCCGGCAGGAGCGGCGAGCGCCTCGCTCAGCTTCTACAGTGCTCGCCATGTCGCCGATCGCAGCAGAGCGTTGCGTCGGTGGCAACGACCTCACCGAACCGCGCCTGGCTCAGGGCGGCCGATTGCTGGCCTTTGCGTCGTCGACCGCAGGTGTGGCATCGCTGGTGCTGCACAGGTTCGACGGCAGTGCCGACGAGGTGCTGGCCAGTGCCCCGCCGTTGCGGCCGGGCAGGGGGCTCGGCGGCGGGTCGTGGGCGTTCACTCGTGATGGTGGCGCCGTTGTCTACATCGGCGTCGACGGCAACGTGTGGCTGCAGACGATCGACGGGAGGCCGGCCGAACGACTCACCGATCACGGGCCGGATCGAGTGGCCACGAGTCCGTGCGTTGCAGCTGACGGTGACGCGATCGTCTACGTCCTTGATCTCGAGGAGGTGCACCGGGTCGACGTGGCGAGTGGGCACACGACGCGACTGGACGACGGTACGGCCGACTTCTGCATGGACGCGTTCGTCGATGCCGACGGAGTGAGCGTGCGCTGGCTCGCCTGGAACGTGCCCGACATGCCGTGGGATCGCAGCCGAGTGCAGCGGGTCGGTGCCGATGGGCTCGTGCACGACGAGGTGACCTCGGAGGGTGCGGTGCAGCAGCCTCGTTCGTTGCCCGACGGCACACCCGTGTGCGTTCGCGACGATTCGGGATGGCTGAACGTCTGGGTGGGCGAGCAGCCGCTGATCGAGGAACCGTTCGAGCATGCCGGGCCGAGTTGGGGGCCGGGGCAGCAGTCGTTCGTCGTCTCGCCCGACAACCGGCAGGTTGCGTTCACCCGCGACGATGGTGGCTTCGGTCGGCTCTGCGTGGTGAACCGCGCCGACGGTCACGTTCGCGAGATCGCCCGCGGTGTGCACGGCCACCTGTCATGGAGTGGGCAGCGACTGGCCGCGGTGCGCTCCGGCGCCCGCACACCCACCCAGGTGGTCGTGTACGACACCGCCACGTGGCAGCGCACGGTGGTTGCAGTGGGGCCGCAGCACGAGTGGCAGATCGGCGATCTGGTGGAGCCGGAGCGGGTGGAACTGCCGGTTGCAGATGGCGTGCTGCACGCGCGGTTGTATCGCACTGCCGCTGCGGGGGCGGCCGGCGTGGCGTCGGAGCGCAAGCTCATCGTGTGGCTGCACGGCGGGCCGACGGATCAGTGGCAGGTGTCGTTCATGCCGCGTCTGGTGTTCTGGCTGTCGCGCGGGTGGAGCATCCTGGTGCCCGACCACCGTGGTTCCACCGGCCATGGTCGGGCGTACCAACAGGCCCTGCGTGGTCGGTGGGGTGAGCTCGACGTGGCCGACACGCTCGCCGTCACCAGCCATGCGCACGCTCAGGGCTGGGCGTTGCCGGAACGCACGGTGGTGTTCGGCAGCTCGGCCGGTGGGTTCACCGCCTTGGGGGCGGTGGCGATCGACCCGCGTCGCTTCGCCGCCGCGGTGCTGCTCTACCCGGTGACCGACCTCACCGAGCTGGCCGAGCGCAGCCATCGCTTCGAGCGGCACTACACCAGCACGCTGGTGGGTGCGCTGCCCGAGACCCTGCCGCTGCACCGGCTGCGGTCGCCCACGTTCCATGCCGATCGGTTCGTGCACACGCCGCTGCTGCTGATGCACGGCGACGACGACGTGGTGGTGCCGGTGCGCCAGAGCGCTGTCTTCGCGCACCGGGTACGAGCAGCAGGCGGCGACGTGCAGCTGCACGTGTACCCCGGCGAAGGCCATGGCTTTCGGCAGGTGGCCAACCAACTCGACGAGTATCGCCGAGCTGAAGAGTTCCTGGCTCGCTACGTGCCGCTAGCGTCTCGGTCGTGAGCGAAGACTGGAATCCCGACGATCCCGATGCGACGCGGGTGCTGTACGACCTCGGTCGCTGGTCGTTCGACCAGCAGGCCGAGCTCGCCGCCGAGCTTGCCGAGGCCGAGGTCCCACACACATGGGATGGCAGCGAGCTGGTGGTGCCCGAGTCGCACGAGGCGCTGGCCGACAGCACCATCACTCGTGTCGAGGAGCGTCTGGGCATCGTGTACGACGACACGGCCGAGCCGGCGCACGACACGCCGTCGGCACAGCCGATCGACATCGCCGACGGAGTGGCTGCGACGGAGTACGACCTGGGCGACTGGCCCGAGGGCGACCGTCAGTCCATCACCCGGGCCCTCACTCGCCAACAGATCCCTTACCGGTGGGAGGACGACCTGCTGTTGGTGACCACCGAGCACGAGGCGATCGCCGAGTCGCTGATGGACATGATCGAGAAGGGCGAGTTCGCCACGCACGGCGACGACCTCGACTTCGACCTCGACGGCGACGACGACGGCGACCAATCCGGTGAGCGGCTGCCGTTCGAGACGCTCACCACCTTCTTCCTGGCGGGTCAGCGCTTGCAGAAGAACCCGCTCGATGCCGATGGTCTCGAGCAGTTGCTGCAGGCCACCGAAGTGGCCGAGCCCACCCGGCCGCCCTATGGCGTCGACATTCGACTGTGGCAGCGCACCTGCGAGCTCGCCGACGAACTGGCCGATGCGCTCGTGGACGGCGACGAACCCGATCACGACGCCGCGGTCGCGGTCGCGGCCGAGCTGCACGACCTGCTGCGCCCGTACATCTGAGCATCGGCGCTGCTGAACGACATGCTGCTCGCCGAACTGCAGCTCTGGCACACCCGCCCGGTCACGCCCACCCGTCGCATTGCGTTGGGGCACCTGGTGCTGCCCACCGATCCGGCGCCAGGCCTGGGTGGCGTTCTGCTGGCGGCGGTGGTGGCCGCGTATCTTCCCGATGTCGACGAGGAGCTGCACCCCGACATCGGCCGCTTGATCGACCAGGTGGTGCGCGGTGAGCGGGTGGTGCAGCCTCGCTTGCAGCACCGCTACCAGATCGATCGGCACGGACTCGCGACCAGCGTGCATCAGCTCAACGGCGACGCCGACCACGTCGAGTTCGACCTGCACTCCATGGGCCGCCCGCTCTCGCAGGTGTTGGGCGCCATCTACGCGCTCGAGCGCCTCGCCTTCGATGCGCGCAAGGGTGTGGCCCCGGTGCTACATCGGGCGATGCGCTGGCGGGGGCCCATCGGGCCTTCCTTCGTGGCCGACATCACGGGGGTCAGCCGCACCGATCTGGTCGGTGTCGCCGACCCGCGAGTCTGGGCGCTCGACCTGCTCGGCTTCCCGATGGGCACGGCCAAGGTCACCAAGAAGGACGTGATGGCCCTGTTCCGCACGCGGTTGCGCGAGGCCCACCCCGACCATGGCGGCGACGACGCCACCGCCGCTGCCTCGATCGAGCGCCTCGGTGAGGCGCGTCGCATCCTGCTCGGCCAGTGAACCGGCTCCTGCTGTTTCCCGGTGCCGGTTCGGCCAGCACGCACTCCAGCCTGGTGGCCATCGAGGCCGCAGTCGCGCCCACGCCGTGCGTTCGCGCCGACTTCGCCTACCGCACAGCCGGGCGCCGGGCGCCCGATCGTGCGCCGGTGCTGCTGCAGACAGTGCGTGACGCGGCGGCTCCGCTGCTCGCGGTTGCCGGCGACACGCTGGTGCTGGGCGGTCGGTCGATGGGCGGCCGCATCTGTTCCATGGTGGTCGGCGACGAAGCGAACCCATTGCCCGCGAAGGGCCTCGTGCTGATCTGCTACCCCCTGCACCCGCCGGGCAAGCCCGATCGCTTGCGAGTGGAGCACTTCCCACGGCTGACGGTGCCATGCCTGTTCATCTCCGGCACCAAGGACGCATTCGGTACCCCCGACGAGCTCAGCGAGTGGACGGCGACGATTCCCGGCCCGGTCACCCATGAGTGGATGGTGGGCAAGGGCCACGACCTGAAAGGCTGCGACGATCGCATCGCCGCCCTCGTCGCCGCCTGGCTCCCCTCGCTCTGATGCGTTTTACGAAAAGGCTGTCGGGCGCTGAGCTGGGGCTGTGAGGTGCGAGGGTTGACACAAAGCGGGTGGGCGGCGCTCAGTGCTCGGAGACGGCGGGGTCGCCGGGGTTCAGCTGCTCGAGCTCGAGATGAGCGGTCTCTGGGTAGTGCCGCACGGCGATGTACGCCGCCACCAGTTGGCCCACGCTGAGCGCGGCGATGAGCGACCCGAAGCTGGCCCCCCGATCGCGCAGCTGACCCACCAGCAGGATGCCGACACTGCCGCTGAGCAACGCAGTGGCCGTGACCAAGCCATTGGCCGTTCCGCGGTTGCCGGTGGGGAACAGCTCGGCGCGGTAGACCGCGAACGCGGGGTAGGCCATCGCCGCGGTGAAGCCGCCCACGAACGAGAACGCCCACATCGCCGGCCCGCCCACCAAGAACGCGCCGACCAGGCACGCGGTGGACAACGGTGTGCAGATGGCGATGAGGCGGCGGCGACCCATCGCATCGGCGAGTTGCCCGCCGAGGATGAGGCCGATGCCGGCGGGCGTGGCGGTGGCCACCGTGAAGAGCGCGATGCCGCCTCCGCTGTAGCCGCGCACGTCGGTGAGGTAGCGGTTCTGGAAGAACGATGCAGGTGCCACGAACAGGTTGGCGGCGAAGGCGACGGAGGCGATGAGCGCGAGCCGCCGGCGGTTCATGCGCGGCGAGATCGGATGCACCGTCTCGAAGCGACGAGTCTCGGTGAGGTGCCGTGTGAGGCTGACCGCGACCGGCAGCCACACGAGCGAGAGCAGGTACACGAAGCGCCAGCCCTCGTCGCCGAGGTCGGCCAGCTTGAGTGCAGTCACGGCGACGAACCCGCCCAACCCGGCGGCCATGGCCAGCACGCTGACGGCGTAGGCGCGGCTGTTGCGGGGCATGTCTTCTGCGGCCGCCACCGCCGCCAACAGGGCCATCGCGATGCCCAGTGGCCGTGCAACGGTCTGGGAGACGACGAGCAGCCCGAAGGAGGGGGCCAGTGCGCCCAGCGCGCAGAACAGGGGCGTGAGCCAGGCGAGCAGCATGATCGTGCGGCGGCGACCGACGCGATCGGCGAGCACCGCGAACGGCAGGGCGATGACCACCCCCAGGCGCACGACGGCGCCACCGATGCTCTGCCCGCCGGAGGACACGCCGAAGCTGTCGGCAGCGAAGTTGGCCGTCTGGGTGAACAACGTGTTCGCGAAGGTGGCGGAGCTGGATGCCACTGCCAGCAGCGCCAGTGTGCGCACCTGCCGTTCGTCGAGGCGGTCGGGTGGCGCCCACCACGGGTTGCGAGTGCCGGCGGGCCGGCGAGCGCGCAGGGCGTTGCGCAGCGGCCGTGCGAAGAGCCACCCGAACCACGGGAGGTCGAGGCGATAGGTGATGGTTTCGGTCACCGAGCCGTCGGCGTCGGTGAAGACCTCGCGTCGATAGTGGCGGAACGGGCCCACGGACTGGGAGAACGAGCCGTCGGCTTCGGCGTGTTCGTCGAGCACATCGGTGCGTGGCTGTAGCGCCAGCACCGCGGCGGGCGACCCTGCCGGCCACACCTGCGTGATCGGGCCCCGCTTACGAGTGAAGGGTCGCCACGGCACCGAACGGAGGCTATCTGTGGCGGCCGCACACCCTGGCCGGCGAGGCATACTTGAACACGTCATGAACGAAGAGCGAATCCTCATCCGGCGCGCCGGGCCGTTGCACGGCGAGGTCGTCATACCCGGTGCCAAGAACTCGGTGCTCAAGCTGATGGCGGCCACGCTGCTGGCCGATGGCACGTCCACGCTCACCAACGTTCCCGACATCGGTGATGTGGGCATCATGGCCGAGCTGCTCGCCGCCATCGGTGTGCGCAGCGAGTGGGCCGGCGCCGGCACCCTGCGACTCGTCAACGACGGCGACATCTCGCCGGTTGCGCCCTACGAACTGGTCGAGCGCATCAGAGCCAGCATCAACGTGCTCGGCCCGCTGCTGGGCCGGTTCGGTCGGGTGTCGCTGTCGCTGCCCGGTGGCGACGACTTCGGGAGCCGTCCCATCGACATGCATCTGCGCGGCCTGGAGGCCATGGGCGCCACCTTCGAACTGCAGCATGGTGTGGTCGAGGCCCGCGCCGAACGCCTGCACGGCGCCGACATCACGCTCGACTTCCCCAGTGTGGGGGCCACCGAGAACATCCTCACCGCCGCCGTGCACGCCAAGGGCACCACGGTCATCGACAACGCGGCGCGCGAGCCCGAGCTCTCCGACCTGTGCAACTTCCTGGTGAGCATGGGGGCACAGATCGAAGGCATCGGTTCCTCCACGCTGGTGGTGCACGGGGTGCAGCCCGGCGATCTCCATGCCGCCGACCACCGTGTGGTGGCCGACCGCATCCAGGCCGCCACGTACCTGGCCGCTGTCGCGGTCAGCGGCGGCGAAGTGACGTTGCGCGGGGCCTGCGCCGAGCACATGGAGATGCTGCTGCGCCGGTTCCACGACATGGGGCTCACCGTCACCACCGTCGGCGACGGCTTGGCGGTGTGGGCCAACGGCCGGCTGCGCAGCATCGACGTTGCCACGCTGCCGTACCCCGGTATCGCCACCGACTACAAGCCGCTCATCGTCACCATGCTGTCGGTGGCCGACGGCGTGGGCATCGTCACCGAGAACCTCTACCCCGGTCGCTTCCGCTACGTGGAAGAGCTGCAACGACTCGGCGCCGACATTCGTGCCGACGGCCACCACGCAGTGGTCCGCGGTGTCCCTCACCTCAGCGGCGCCCCCGTGCGAGCACCCGACATCCGTGCCGGCGCGGCGCTCATCGTGGCCGGGCTGGCCGCCGAGGGCGACACCACGGTCACCGGCGTCCACCACATCGATCGTGGCTACGACGATCTGGTGGGCAGGCTGGCCGCGCTGGGTGCCGACATCGAGCGAGTGCCGGCCAGCTAGGGCCTGTCGTCGCTGTGAGGCGCCGACGAGTGCTTCGCCGCGCTGCGCTCCACTCGCCCCTTGGCCAGCCGCAGCAGGGCTGCAATGACCAGGATGGGGCCGAGCACCAGCAGGATCTCGTCCCACCCGCCCTGATGGGCGAGCAGCGCGTTCACGAGACTTCGATGATGAGCAGCACGTCGTCGGTGACGTGGCTCTCCACTTCGTAGGTGCCGGCCTCGTCGAGGGTGAAGTTGAACGTCGCCATCACGCCGGCGTCGACCGACTGCTCGAGCTCGACGCCGTGCACGTGGAACTCGTCGGCAGCGTCGGGATTGGTGATGTTGAGCGTGATGTCGGCGCTCACCTTCACCTTCACGACCCGGTCCTCGCCACTGTCGACGCCGACGACCACGTCGATCTGCACCGGGCCGTCGACGGCCGTCTCTGGCGTGGTGACCTGCACCACGGTGGTGCCGGCGCCGGAGGCTGCGGTGTCGGGAGTGGTGGCGGCAGTGGTGTCGGCGGGGGCCGTGGTGGTGGCGACGGTGGCGGGTGACTCGGTGGTGGATGATGACGAGTCGTCGCCGCATGCCCCCAGCAGCAAGAGCGCAACGGGAATGGAAGCAAGGGCACGAACTGTTCTCATGAAGCGCAATCCTATGGTTTGTGGTGATTCAATGGTCGTTCGGCCCGTTGTGAAAGTTCCTCGATGCGCACTCAAGTGGAAGAAACGATCGAAGTGATCCGGCCTGCGCTGCAGGCCGACGGTGGCGACATCGTGCTACGCGACGTCGATGAGGCCACCGGCATCGTCACGGTCACCCTCATCGGCGCGTGTGGCACCTGCCCGGCCAGCAGTCAGACCCTGAAGGCCGGCATCGAGCGCATCATGCGCGACCGCATCGATGGTGTCACGGAAGTCATCAACGTCGTACCCGACGAGCTATGAGCCGCCGGTCGGTGCCGGTGCCCGAGCTGTTCCTCGCCGCCGGCGGCGGCGATCGCGGCGCGCTGGCTCGCCTGTTGTCGCTGGTGGAACGCGGTGGCGAGGAAGCGCGCGAAGTGAGCAGATTGTCCTACCCGATCTCGGGCAAGGGTTACACGGTCGGGCTCACCGGGGCGCCGGGCGCGGGCAAGAGCACGCTCACCTCGGCCGTCATCGGCCTGCTGCGCTCGCTGGGCGAGGAGGTGGCGGTGCTGGCCATCGATCCATCGTCACCGTTCACCGGCGGTGCCATCCTGGGGGATCGCGTGCGCATGCAGGACCACGCCACCGACCCCGGCGTGTTCATCCGCTCGATGGCCACTCGCGGTCACCTCGGCGGCCTGTCGCTGGCCACGCCCGAGGCCGTACGCCTGCTCGATGCGATCGGTCGCCACTGGATCCTGGTGGAGACGGTGGGCGTGGGCCAGGTGGAGGTGGAGATCGCCGGCAAGGCCGACACCACCGTGGTGGTGGTCAACCCGGGCTGGGGTGATTCGGTGCAGGCCAACAAAGCCGGCCTGATGGAGATCGCCGACGTGTTCGTGATCAACAAGGCCGATCGCAAGGGGGTGGAGGACACCCGCCGCGACCTCGAGCAGATGCTCGAGCTCAGCGATCTCGCGCACGAGGCGTGGCGCCCGCCCATCATCCCCGTGGTGGCCACCGAGAAGCGGGGCGTGCCCGAGCTGTGGGCCACCGTGCAGGCGCACCGAGAGTTCATCGGGGCCAGCGGCGAACTGGTGCGTCGCCGCGAGTTCCGCCTGCGTGAGGAGCTGCGCGAGATCGTCGCCCGGCGGCTCGAGCAGCGAGCACGCGAGCTGGCCACCGGCGATCGATGGAACGAGCTGCAGGCTGCCGTGTTCGATCGCACCCTCGACCCGTGGGCTGCCGCCGACGAGATGCTGCGCACCGTCGGCGCCTGAAGGCCTGGTTGCGTGCTCGTACCGCGCCCGAACATTAGGGTGCGGGCATGGGTGAACTGGTGCTGGTGGATCGACGTGGCGATGGCGTGGCCGTGGTCACGCTCAACAATCCGAAGGTGAACGCGCTGTCGCAGGCGCTGCTGGCCGACCTGCACCAGGCCGCCCTCGGCCTCACCGCCGACCCTCCGGGCGCTGTCGTGGTCACCGGCGGCGAGCGGTTGTTCGCCGCCGGCGCCGACATCAGCGAGTTCGGCGGGCCCGAGGCGGGGCGTGCCATCGGTGAAGGCTTTCATCGCGCGCTCGACGCGGTCGCGGCCATTCCGCGGTTCGTGATCGCCGCTGTCAGCGGCTATGCGTTGGGTGGAGGGTGCGAGCTCGCACTGGCCTGCGACTACCGCATCGTCAGCGAGCGGGCGGTGTTCGGCCAGCCGGAGGTGCTGCTGGGCATCATCCCCGGCGGTGGTGGCACGCAGCGGCTCGCGCGCACCGTCGGTCGCAGCCGCGCCAAGGAGCTGATGGTCACCGGGCGGCAGGTCAAGGCCGAGGAAGCGCTGCGCATCGGTCTCGCCGATGAAGTGGTGGCGCCCGAGGCGTTGCACGAACGGGCACTCGCGCTGGCCCTGGAAGTCGCCAAGGGGGCGGTGCAGGCACAGGCGCTCGTGAAGCGCGCTGTCGACGAGGGCACGAGCACCGACTTGGCGACCGGCCTGGCGTTGGAGGTCGACCTCTTCGAAGCGGTGTTCCACACGGCCGACAGCAGGATCGGCGTGGCCAGCTTCCTCGCCGATGGGCCGGGCAAGGCTCAGTTCACCGGCAGCTGAGCGCCGCTCGCGGAGACGGCGGCGTCAGCCTGCCCAGGCCACGAGGCCCAGCTCGACCGGCGACACCAGGTGTGGATGTGCCGGCACCGCGCGAACGGTGAGCCCGTAGGGGCCGGCTTCGCCCACCACGTAGGTGGCCTCGAACACTCCGTCGCCGACGAAGCCGAGGTTGACGATGTTCGGGGAACCGACGAACTCGCCCTCGGAGTCGACCGCCCCGTGCAGTACCTGCACCGCCAGATCCGACACGTCGAGGCCGTCGATCTGCACGTGCGCCTGCACGTGTCGGAGGTCGCCTTCGTTGGCCGGCGTGGTGTCGGAGTGCACCTCGACCACTCGCACCACCGGCCATGCGGTGCGGACGCGCTGCTTCCAGGCCGCCAACTGCTTGGCCGGTGCGCCGTCGTCGGCGGCAGCCAGGCGCGAGCCCGCCGCAGCGGGTTCGTACAGGTCGGTGGTGTAGTCGCGCACCATGCGGGCGGCCGTGATGAACGGCCCCAACGACTTCCAGTTGTGGGCCATCTTCCCGATCCAGCCGTGCGGGAGACCATCGTTGCCGCGGTCGTAGTACAGCGGCATGATCTCGCGCTCCAGCAACCCGAACAGGCTGGTGGCCTCACGCTGGTCGCGGCGCCCCGTGTCGGGGTCGTCGTCGGCCGAGTTGATGGCCCATCCGTTCTCGCCGTCGAAGCATTCGTCCCACCAGCCATCGAGGATGCTGCAGTTGAGGGCACCGTTGAGCGCGGCCTTCATGCCGCTGGTGCCGCATGCCTCGAGCGGTCGGCGCGGGTTGTTGAGCCACACGTCGCACCCGTGGTACATGACGCGGGCGACCGCCATGTCGTAGTCGGGAAGGAAGATGAAGCGGTGGCCCACGTCGAGTTGGCGGGCGAACAGCTCGATGTCGCGGATCATGTCCTTGCCCGGCTGGTCGGCGGGGTGGGCCTTGCCGGCGAAGACGAACTGCACCGGCCGGTCGGGGTCGAGCAGCAGCTTGCGCAAGCGCTCGGGTTGCGAGAGCAGCAGCGTGGCGCGCTTGTAGGTGGCGAAGCGCCGGGCGAAGCCGATGGTGAGCGCCTTGGGGTCGAGCAACGCATCGCCCAGGCGAGCGCGCACGAACGTGACCAGCTCGGCCCGACCCTTTGCGCGTGCCGCCCACACCTCTGCCGGATCGAGCTTGCCGACACCGCTCCACGACGCTTCGTCGGCGCCGTCCCACACCGGGCCGACGCTCTTCGCCAGCAGTGGCGCGATGTGGTCGCCAACCCATGTGGGTGCGTGCACGCCGTTGGTGATGGCCCCGATGGGCACCTCCGCCTGCGGCACGTTGGGCCACAGCCCGGCGAACATCTCGCGACTGACCTCGCCGTGCAGCTGAGCGACACCGTTGGCACGGCCGGCGAGGCGCAAGCCCATGACCGCCATGTTGAACTTGCCGTCCTTCTCGTCGTCGCGGCTGCCGATGGCCATCAGGTCGTCGAAGGTGACGCCGTACGAGGCGGCCAAGGTGCCGAAGTACTTCTTCATCAGCTCGGGCGAGAAGCGGTCGATGCCGGCCGGCACAGGGGTGTGCGTGGTGAACACGCCGCCGGCGCGAACGGACTCGACGGCCTCCCTGAACGTGAACCCGCTCGCGACGAGCTCGCGGATGCGCTCGAGCGACAGGAAGCCTGCATGGCCCTCGTTGGTGTGGAACACCTGCGGCTGCAGCCCCAGCGCCCGCAACACGCGGACGCCGCCGATGCCCAGCACCATCTCCTGGCGCAGGCGGTGCTCGGTGTCGCCGCCGTACAAGCGGTTGGTGATGGCCGCCGCCTCGGGGCTGTTGCCCTCCACGTTGGTGTCGAGGAGGTACAGCGGCACGCGGCCGACCTGCACCTTCCACACGTTGATGCGCACCTGCTCGCCGGCGATCTCGAGCGTCACCTGCACATCGGTGGTGTGCATCGCCAGGCCCAACGGATCCAGCGGTGGGTAGCGCTCCTCCTGCACGCCGTCGGCGTTGAGGCGCTGGCGGAAGTATCCCTCGGCGTACAGCAGCCCGACGGCGGTGAGCGGCACCCCGAGGTCGGAGGCCGCCTTCAGGTGGTCGCCGGCCAGGATGCCGAGGCCACCGGAGTACTGCGGCAGCGTCTCGGAGATGCCGAACTCGGGGGAGAAGTACGCCACCAGGCCCAATGGCGAGTCGCGGCGACCCTGGAACCAGCGTGGCGCCTCGACGGCGTCGCGCAACCGCTCGGATGCGGCGTTGGTGGCGGACACGATGTCGGGGTTGCCTGCCAGCGCAGCCCACCTGGCTGCGCTGATGGCCGCGAGCAGCCGGAGCGGATCGCGCCCAGTGGACTTCCACAGCCCCGGGTCGAGGGACTCGAACAGCTGCTGTGTCTCGCGATCCCAGGTCCAGTGCAGGTTGAACGCCAACTCCGAGAGCGGCGCCAATGCCGCTGGAACTGCCGGGACGACGTTGAACTCTCGGACTGCACGCATCCGGTAGAGGTTAGTTGTTGGCGCACGGAACTCAGTAGGAAAGTGCCGTGCGGTACACCTGCACCGTCTCGGTGGCGACGGCATCCCAGGTGTATGTCTTGCGCAGCAGCGTTGCTGCGTTGGCACGCATCAAGTCGGCGGCGGCGGGGTCGGCCAGCACATCGGCGATGCATTCGGCCAGCTCGTGGTGGTTGCCCGGCTCGAACAGCATGCCCGCATCGGTGCCCTCGATGATCTCGGCGAGCCCGCCGGTGCGAGCCGCGATGGTGGGTGCGCCGGCGGCCATGCCTTCGAGCGCGACGATGCCGAACGGCTCGTAGAGCGACGGGATGACCACGCAGCTGGCTCGTTGCAGCATCTCGTGGAGCTGCTCGTCGGCCACGAAGCCGGCGAGCTGCACGATGTCGCTCACCCCCTCCATGTCGATCTGCGTCTGCAGCTCCGGGAGGTAGCTGCCGCGGCCGGCGATGACGCAACGGATGCCGGGTACTCGCTGGCGCAGCTCGCTGACTGCCCGAGCAAGCACCTGGAAGCCCTTCTCGTACTGGATGCGGCCCCAGGCGACGACCAGTGGCTCGCGCCGGGCCTCAGCGGCGCCGGGCGGCAGCTGCCAGCGGTGGGTGTCGATGCCGTTGGGTACCAGGTGCACCTTCGAGGATGGCAGCTCGAAGCTGTGCACCACCTCGCGTGCCATGAAGCGCGAGCAGGCGATGACCTCGCGCGCCTGGTACGTGAGCCACCACTCGACCGAGTTGATGGTGCCCGGCAGGCCTGGCGGCAGGTGGCCGCCGTGGCGCCCGCGTTCGGTGGCGTGGATGGTGGCCACCAGCGGCACACCGAGCAGCGTCTTGAGCGAGTCGCCCGCCCACGCGACCAGCCAATCGTGTGCGTGCACCACCTCGGGCCGCCACGGCCCCAGCTTCGCCACCAGCTGCACCAACTGGTGGTTGGCAGAGGCCATGCGAGCCACCAGGTCGTCGTCGGGCAACCACGGCAGCGCAGGGTCGGCGCGCAGCACCCGCACGCCGTCGACCACCGCGTCGTCGGGCTGGTCGGGGTGGTGCAGGCTGCACACGACGACCTCGTGCCCGGCACGTTGCATGGCCCGAGCGAGGCCGTCGACGTGCGCCGCGATGCCACCGACGACGAGTGGCGGGTACTCCCAGGACAGCATCAGAACGCGCACGGCTGCGAACGTAGCAGTGGCGCAACCTGCATCGAGTTGTGCTGGTGCCGTACGCTCGCAGTGTGGTGCTTTCGGATCTCGACCTTCATCTCTTCGGCGAGGGAACTCACCGCCGGCTGTGGCAACTGCTGGGGGCCCAGGCCCTGCCGGAGGGCGGCGTGCGCTTCGCGGTGTGGGCGCCCAATGCGCGGTCGGTGGAGGTGCTGGGCGACTGGAACGAGTGGGCGTCGGGCACGATGCTGCAACCGCAGGGCAGATCGGGCATCTGGGCGGTCGTGTGCCCTGCCGCGACGGCCGGGCAGCGCTACAAGTTCGGTGTCACCTCGGCGGCACACGCGTACGTGTTGAAGGCCGACCCGATGGCGCGGCAGAGCGAATGTCCGCCGTCGAACGCCAGCGTGGTCGCCGGCGCCGACGACTACGTGTGGCACGACGGCGACTGGATGGACGGTCGCAGCCACGAGCCGGGTGCACCGCTGCGCATCTACGAGGCGCACATCGGGTCGTGGCGGTCGGGTGTCGACTCCTACGTCGAGTTCGGCCGGCAGTTGGCCGACCACGTCGTTGCGCTCGGCTTCACTCACGTCGAGTTGCTGCCCGTCGCCGAGCACCCGTTCGGCGGGTCGTGGGGGTACCAGGTCAGCGGGTACTACGCGCCGACGGCGCGCTACGGGTCGCCCGACGAGCTGCGCGCGATGGTCGACATCCTGCACAGCCGGGGCATCGGCGTCATCATCGACTGGGTGCCGGCTCACTTCCCGAAGGACGAGTGGAGCCTGGCCCGCTTCGACGGCACGGCGCTGTACGAGCACGCCGACCCACGCCAGGGCGAGCACCCCGACTGGGGCACCTACGTGTTCAACTACGGCCGCAACGAGGTGCGCAACTTCCTGGTGGCCAACGCGCTGTACTGGCTGCACGAGTTCCACATCGACGGGCTGCGCGTCGATGCCGTCGCCAGCATGCTGTACCTCGACTACTCGCGACCTGCCGGTGGTTGGGTGCCGAATCGCAATGGTGGACGCGAGAACCTCGACGCGATCGCCTTCCTGCGTGAGCTGAACACCGTCGTCGCCGAGGAAGCACCGACAGCGATGGTGATCGCCGAGGAGAGCACCGCCTGGCCGAAGGTGACGCACCCCATCTCGCACGGCGGCCTCGGCTTCACGCACAAGTGGAACATGGGCTGGATGAACGACACGCTCGGCTACCTCGAGCACGATTCGGTGCATCGTCGCTACCACCACCGCGAGCTGTCATTCGGCCTGCTGTACGCATTCGCCGAGCGCTTCGTGCTGCCGCTCAGCCACGACGAGGTGGTGCACGGCAAGGGCAGCCTGCTGTCGAAGATGCCCGGCGACGACTGGCAGCGCTTCGCCAACCTGCGCGCGCTGTACGCGTGGATGTGGGCCCAGCCCGGTGCCCCGCTGCTGTTCATGGGCGCCGAGATCGCGCCCTTCACGGAGTGGAACGAATCCACCGGGCTGCCCTGGCACCTGCTCGACCACGCACCGCATCGCGGCATCCGTGATCTGCTGGCCGAGCTGAACCGGGTGGTCGCGTCCTGGCCGGCGTTGTTCGAACGCGACCACGAGCCCACCGGGTTCCAGTGGCTCGATGCCGATGATGCCGCGCACTCGGTGTACGCGTTCCTCCGCTGGGGTTTCGCCGGTGGCAGGGCGGTTGCCGCCGTTGCCAACTTCACGCCGGTGCCCCACAGCGGGTACCGAATCGGGTTGCCGTGGGCGGGCGAGTGGCAGGTGCTGCTCGACACCGACTCGCCCAACTACGGCGGCAGCGGCTTCGCGGGGTACGACCTCGATGGCCTGCGCACGGGCACCGCCGTCGTCACGGCCACCACCGAGGTCTCCTGGCAGGGGCAACCAGCGTCGGCCGTGATCGACCTCTCGCCGTTGGCCGTGCTGTGGCTCGGCGCCGCCCGGCCGTGACCCCGGCTGTGACCCAGCCGTGACCCTTGCCGTGACCCCAACTGTGACCCCACCGGCAGCATGATCCCCGGTGGTGTCTCCCAGCTCTGGCGCGACGAACGCCTGCGGGCGGTGTTCGCCGCGTGCGTCACGTTGGGCTTCGCGGTCGGTGTGTTCGCGGTGTCGTTCGGGGTCACCTCCGTGTCGGCGGGCGCATCGGTGGGGCAGACGTGCGTGATGTCGCTGTTGGTGTTCACCGGTGCCTCGCAGTTCTCAGCGGTCAGCGTGCTCGGCGCCGGCGGCTCGGCGGCCTCCGCGTTCGGCGGTGCCGCGCTCTTGGCGGCGCGCAACAGCGTCTACGGCCTGGCCATGGCACCACACCTGAAGGGGCGCCTGGGCACGCGGTTGGTCGCCGCGCAGCTCACGATCGACGAGTCCACCGCCATGGCAGCGGCTCAGGACGACGAAGCGCACCGAGTGGCCGCGTTCTGGATCACGGGGCTCAGCGTGTACCTGTTCTGGAACATCGGCACGCTGGTCGGCGCACTGCTGGGGTCGGCGATCGACCCGAAGGTCTACGGCCTCGATGCTGCGTTGCCGGCGGCGTTCTTGGCGATGCTGTGGCCGCTGCTGCGCGAACGACGACCGGCCTTGTCGGCCCTCATCGGCGCAGTCGTGTGCGTCACGCTGATCCCGTTCACGCCGGTGGGTGTGCCCATCCTGTGTGCCGCGCTGGGCATCCTGGTGGGTGTTCCCACACCAGCTGGGCCCGCGGTGCGCCCATGAGCTGGGGGTTCGTGTTCGCGTTGGGCGTCACGGCGTTCGCCTTCAAGGTGCTCGGGTTGGTGCTGGTCGGCGATCGCGAGATGCCGCCCGTGCTGGATCGCTGCCTGGCGTTGATCCCTGCGGCGCTCATCGCAGCCATCGTCGTCAAGGACACCTTCAGCATCGGCCAGCACCTGCAGCTCGATGCGCGTGCGGTGGGGGTGGGCGCAGCAGCGATCGCTGCGTGGCGCAAGCTGCCGCTCGTCGCGGTCATCGTCATCGGCGCGGCAACGACCGCCGCCGTTCGTGCGGTGGCCTGAGCCCGTCAGGTGGCGGGCTGCTCGACGAGGCGCTTCAGGCCGCGCAAGTTGCGCTGCCAGATGGCCCTGAGCACCAGCTTGCCGCCGATGAAGGCGCCGATGGGGCCACCGAGCCACCACGGGAAGGTGAGCGTCTCCTGCCACACGAAGCGGGTGCGCCGGGCGGGTTGATCGGGCGCGGCGCCCAGCGGTTCGAGCGTGAAGCGGCCGCTGCCGGTGACCAGCCCGGTGTGGCGAACGCCCATCACCTCGCCCGGCACCCACTCGGTGATCTCCATCCGGTCGACCAGCTTGATCGGGCCCACTTTGGTGTCACACAGGAACTCGGTGCCGACGCCGCGCGTCTGCGAACCGGTGAAGCGGATCGCAACCGCGTCGTGCATCCAGTCGATGTGACGCTCCACGGGTTCGACGACGGCCCACACTCGTGACGGTTCGGCGTCGATCTCGATCGCGACCCGGATCTCGGACATGAGGTATCGGCCGGCGGGTGTGGATCAGGCTTTGACGGCGACGTTGCGCAGCTGCGCAGCGGCCGTTTCCGGAGGCACGATGTTGATCATCACGCCGGTGCCGCGCTCGAACCCGGCGGTGGTGACCAGCTTCGGGAACAGGTGCACGTGCCAGTGGTACGAGCCGTTGTAGTGATGCGGCGCCGTGTGGAACACCAGGTTGTACGAGATGTCGCCGTGGATGTCGCGCAACGCCACCAGCGAGTCGCGGATGGCAACCCCAACCGCCCGCAGCGTGGTGTCGTCGCTGTCGGTGAGGTGCAGGTCGTGGCTGCGCGGGATGATGAGCAGCTCGTAGGGAGTGCCGGCCCAGTACGGGCTGACGCACACCACGTCGTCGGTGGCGAACAGCACGCGCTTGCCATCGACCAGCTCGGCCTCGACGGTGGCGCACAGGATGCAGCCACCTTCGAAACGGGTGAACGCCCGCTGCTCCTCGAGGATCTCGCCGGGCACGAACGGCAGCCCCAGCAACTGGCCATGAGGGTGCGCCAACGAAGCGCCGGCCTCGCGACCGTGGTTGATGATGGCCTGCGTGTAGCGCACGTGGGTGGTCGCGGCGTGCTCTTGCAGGCGACGCTTCAGCATCAGCATCATGTCGCCGGCATCGTCGTCGGAGATGTGGTGGGCGCCGCCTTCATGCACCGGGGTGAACACGAACACCTCGTGGATGCCACTGGCTTCTGCTTCGACGTGCACCGGGCCGAGGTGATGGACGGCGAACGGCTCGTCGCCATCGAAGGCCGGGTAGAGGTTGGGGATGACGCGCATGCGCCAATGCCCACCGGCATCGAGAGTCTCCAGCGCCGGCAAGGTGGCTTCCTCGTGGCCTGGGCAGAACGGACAGGGGCGACCAGGATCCGACTCGACCTGCGCGTTGCGCGGTGCGAAGTCGGTAGGACGTTCGGCCCGATCTGCCACGATCGTGACCCATCGCCCGGTCAGCGGGTTCAAACGGAGTTGGCTCACAGCGCTGTCAGTCTACGGCGTGTCAAGAGGCGAAGGGCGGACGGAGCTCGAATTTGCGCGGGTCCCCTTGCAAAAGACCGACACGTGCCGCTCGCTCTGCGGGCCGAACGGCATGCGGTCGAACGACTCCCAGCGGTCGGCGAGGGTCAATCCGGCTGCCGCTGCCATGGCATCGAGCTGCTCGGGCGTGGCCCATCGGATGCTCCACGGACGCAGCCGCACGCCATCGCTCTCGGTGATGTCGACGAACTGTCCTTCGGCGCGCTGGGCGGCGGTGTCGGAGGTGCTGACGCTGAGCACGACGCGGTCGGCCGTGACCGACCTGACCGTGATGCTGGATGCCGGCTCATGGTGTGGATTCGGAACGAAGGCCTCGACCACGAAGCTGCCGCCATCGGCGAGGCGAGTTGCTGCCGCCTGGAAGCAGGCTTGTTGGCGATCGTGCGTGAGCAGGTTGAAGAACGTGTTGTAGGCGATGAACACCAGGGCGAATCGACCGGCCGGCATGTCGTCGACCATGTCGCCGAGTGTTGCGTGCACCGCCGCTGCGCCGTCCTTGGCGGCCAACTGCTGAAGCATCCGTTCGCTGGTGTCGATGCCGTGCACCTCCACGCCCTCGGCGGCCAGCGGCAGCGCCAGGCGACCCGTACCCACACCGAGCTCCAGCACCGGCCCACCACCTGCCAGCTGGGCGAGCGTGCGCGTGGTGGACGCCACGTCGCTGATGCCGTGGTACCACTGGTCGTACACGTCGGCGAACGAGTCGCCGTAGCTCGCGTCGTGGTAGCCCCGCATGGCCCCATCTTGGGCCATCGACCGCGCCGGCGCCAACGCGTTGAGTGCGGCGCACCCGCCGCGGGTGGGGAATCCGGCCAGAATGGCGGAGTGAGCCAGTGGGTGGGCATCGAATCCGAGGCGGACGGCGGGCAGGTCGCCAGGCGCGCCCCACAGGTGGCTGCGGCCGGCCGGCCGGCACCGCGCTTGCGTCGTGCCGAGCGGCTGATCCTCGGCTCCATCGACGGTGCGGCGCACGTGCTGCAACGGCGGGCACGCGACGTACTGGTGGGCTCGGCCGTCTTCATGGTGCCGATGGTCGGTGTCGGGGTGCTCTTGGCGGTGCTCGCGTTCGACCGGTTCGACACCTTCGACAGCGTGCTCGGCGATCGTGGTTACATCGGTGCCGAGTCGGGTTTTGCGTTCCTCGCCATTGCACTGCAGTCGTTCACCGCCCACCTCATCGGCGCGTACACGGCGGTCTACCTGGTGCGTTACCAGATGGGGGGCAGCCCGGGCATCGGCGAGTGCGTGCGACCGGTGATGCGTCGTCTGCCGTTGCTCGCCGTCACGTGGGTGATCACCCACTGGTGGGCGCTGCTGTTCGGGCTGTGGCTGGTCAACGCGAACGACGCCACCCTCGTCGCGCTGGTCTGGATCCTGCCGCCGACCGCCGCCACCCTGAGCACCTGCGTGCTGCTGGTGACCCCGGTGATGATGGGCGAGGGCCTCGGGGTCGCCGCCATCGCCCGCTCCTGGCGCCTGGCCCGCATGCGCTTCGGTGCTGCGTTCGGGTTCGTCGTCGCGTGCTCGGTGCTGGCCGTGCTGCTGTTCTCGTTCATCGCGTTCCTGCCGCAGCTCGCGGAGGCCACCGGGCTCGTCACCTTCGGGTCGTACATGTGGTTGGTGCAGGGTGTCACCACACAGCTGGCGCTCCTGGTCGTCATCCCCTTCACGGCCATTGCCACCAGCCAGCTGTACTTGCAGATCAGAGTGCATGCCGAGGGTCTCGACCTGGTGGTTGCTGCCGACCGTGCGTTCGGGCGTCGGCCGTGATCGTCGCGCGGCTGCTGGCCTCGACGGGCGACCCGCTCGGCCCCGTCGACCAAGACCCTGATGCCGTCCGAGAGGAAGCGTGCAAGCTGGTCAGCAGCAACCCGTCGGTGTGCTCGCCGCCGAAGCCACCGCCCTCGAAGTCGGGTGACGGCAGCGGGTTCGACCTCAGCTTCGTCTCGATGCTGCTGTGGGTGCTGTTGGTCGTTGCCGTGCTCGCCCTGCTGTACCTGCTGGTGCGGTGGGTCGCGACGGCAAGAGGTGGTGGTCGAAGACGGCGTGACGAAGTGAGCGACGAGGCCGCAGACGACGACATCGTCGAGCGCGACGCAGTGGCAATCGATCGGTCGCGCGAGCCCACCAACTGGCGATCCGACGCCGACGAGCACCGCCGTGCCGGCCGCTATCGCGATGCGTTGCGTTGTCGCTACCGGGCGCTGGTGGGTGAGCTGGCACGACGAGGACTGATCGACGAGATCCCCGGCCGCACGACCGGCGAGGAGCGCGCGCAGCTGCGCAGGGTGACGCCGTCGGCGAGCGAACAGTTCGACTCTGCGGCCGATCTCTTCGACGCAGCGTGGTACGGAGACGATGAAGTGGGTGCTGCCGACGACGATCGCTTTCAATGGCTGGAGCACCGCGTCCTGGCCGCCACCGCCGAGGTGCGCCGGTGACCCCGCGGCGAGTCGCCGAGGCCGGTGGTACGGGCGGCCGGGTCGGTCTCACTGCGCTGCTGCTGGTCGTTGCGGCCGTCGGCATGCTGTTGCTGGTGCGCGCGCAGCCGGATCCCGAGCCGTTCGACCCACGCAGCGAGGCTGGCAGTGGCACCCGCGGGTTGGTCGTGCTGTTGCAGCACGAAGGTGCGGAGGTCGCCGTGGTGAGGTCGGCGCCCGACCCCGGCGGCGACCAGCGAGTGTTGGTGCTGCAGGATCGGCTGAACGACGGTCAACGCCGCGACCTGCTCGCATTCGTCGAGGCTGGTGGGGTGGTGGTGATGGCCGACCCGCTCAGCTCGCTCGCCGGCGACATCGGCCCTGTCGCCACCGTCACCGACGAACTGCCGGCGTTCGACGGCAACGAGCTCGCCGGCCAGATCAACATCCCGCTCGACCGGTGCGACGTCGCTGCGCTCGCTCACCTGCGTGGTGTGTTCGTGCGCACGGGGGTGCGCTTTCGCGACACCGCGTCGCAAGCGTGCTTTCGTGACGAGTCCGGTTCGTTCGCCGTGGTGCATCAGCGCGGAGAAGGCCTGATCGTGCAGTTGGGCGACAACGAGCTGTTCACCAACGCGCTGCTGCGCTACGCCGACAACGGCCCGCTGGCCACAGCGCTCTTGGCGCCCGCCGACGGTTCGCGGGTCGACGTGCTGCTGGGCGCGGAGGCGGCGAAGACCACTGCCGACATCGGCTCCGGTGAGGACACCTTGTCCGACCTGGTGCGCCCGGGTGTGTGGATGGCCATCACACAGCTGGCCATCGCCTTCGTCGTGTTCGCGTTGGCGCGAGCGATTCGGCCGGGCCGGCCCGTGCGCGAACCGGAGCAGGTGCCCATCGCGGGCAGCGAGCTGGTGGTGGCCACCGGCAACCTGATGCAGCGCGCGCACCACGCGGAACGCGCAGCGTGGCTGCTGCGCGGCAACCTGCACCGCTCGCTGTGCACGCAGTTCCACCTGCCGCCCACCACATCGATCGCTGCGCTCGACGCGGCGGTGGCCGCGCGCACCTCGTTGCCCTCGGGCCATGTGGCTGCGGTGCTGCAGCGAGACGTGCAGGACGATGCAGGGCTGATTCGTCTCAGCAATGAGTTGCAAGAGATTCGTGAACTGACCCCGATGGGGCAACGTTGAAGGTGAAGGAGCCAAGTCGTGAACGATGAGAACAGGTCGCCCCTGCAGGCGGTGCTGGCGGTGCGCGACGAGGTCGCCAAGGTGGTGGTGGGGCAGGAGGGCGTGCTCACCGGTGCCATCGCGGCACTGCTGGTGAACGGCCACGTGCTGCTGGAGGGTGTGCCGGGAGTGGCCAAGACGCTGTTGGCGAAGAGCCTGGCTGCCGCCTTCGACATGAAGTTCACCCGCCTGCAGTTCACCCCCGACCTGATGCCGAGCGACGTGATCGGCCAGCAACTGGTGGGGCAGGGAGCCGACGGCATCACGTTCAAGTTCCGCGAAGGTCCCGTGTTCACCAACCTGCTGCTCGCCGACGAGATCAACCGCACCCCACCCAAGACGCAGGCGGCGCTGCTGGAGGCCATGGAGGAACGGCAGGTCAGCTTCGACGGTCACACGTTCCCGCTGCCCACGCCGTTCCTCGTGGTGGCGACGCAGAACCCGATCGAGTACGAGGGCACGTACCCGCTGCCCGAGGCGCAGCTGGATCGCTTCCTGTTCAAGTTGCAGATGCGGTACCCCACCTTCGAGCAGGAGCTGGAGATGGTGTCGCGGCACGATGCCGGCATGAACCCGCACGACGTGCGCGGGTCCGGCGTGCGGGCCGTCGCCGGCGCCGCCGACCTGGCCGCCGGGCGCGCGGCCATCCAACGCATCCGGGTCGATCCGGCGGTGATGCAGTACATCGTCCACCTGTGCCGAGCCACGCGCGAGTCGCCCTCGTTGCAGCTGGGAGTCTCGCCGCGCGGCATCACCTGGCTGCTGCACGCGTCCAAAGCGTGGGCGTGGTTGAGCGGCCGCGAGTTCGTCACCCCCGACGAGGTGAAGGCAGTTGCCAAGCCGTGCCTGCGGCACCGCATCATGGTGCGGCCCGAACTGGAGCTGGAAGGCACGTCCGCCGACGCCGTGCTCGACGGCATCCTCGCCACCGTGCCGACGCCGCGGTAGTCGCACCGATCTCGAGCCCCACCCCGCCATGCAGCACCGCCTCGCCTACCCAGTGCCCACGGTCTGGTTCGCCGCGCTCGTCGCCGCGTCGGGTCTTGCGCTGTTCGCGTGGCCGGGTCGCAGCTGGGTCGCCCTTGGTGTCGTCGAGGTGCTGCTGGTGCTGGTGTTCGTCGCCGACGCCGTGCTGTGCGTGGCACCGCGCCGCATCGATGTGCAGCGCGAGATCGACGAGTCGGTCACGCTCGGCGAGGAGACCACGCTCACCTGGCTGGTCGCGAACCGTGCAGCTCGCCTCGCTCGAGTCACCGTCACCGATGCGCTGTGGCCCAGCCTGCAGGCCGAACGTCGCCGGGTGAGCGCAACCCTGCGCGCCGGCGCACGGCTGCGCGCGAAGTCGGTGCTGCGCCCCAGCCGCCGCGGTCGGTTCCCGCTGCGAGACGTCACGGTTCGCGTCGAAGGCCCGCTACGACTGGTCAGCCGTCAAGCCACCCGTGCCGTCGAGGGCGGGGTGCGCGTGATGCCGGCCTACCCCAGCCGGGAGGACGTGCAGCGACGCATTCGTACCCCGCGGGTGCTGGAGGTGGGCCTGCGCAGCATCCGCACCAGTGGCGGTGGCACCGAGTTCGACCAGCTGCGCGACTACCGACCAGACGACGAGTTCCGGCGCATCGACTGGCCATCGACGGTACGCCTGCAGCGCACGATCGTGAAGCAGTACCGGGCCGAGCGCAACCAGAACATCGTGCTGCTGCTCGACAACGGCCGAGTGATGGCCGGCACCGTTGGCGGCGTGCCACGAGTGGAACATGCGATGGACGCCGCGCTGGGCGTGGTGCAGGCGGCCACCAAGCTGGGCGACAGAGTGGGAATGCTGGCCTTCGACCGGCAGGTCCGCAGCATCCTCGTACCCACCAACGGCAAGAGCCAGTTGGGTCGCGCAGCGGAGGCGATGTACATGCTCGAGCCCGACTACAGCGAGAGCGCCTACCAGGTGGCCTTCAACGACGCCACGGCTCGCTTCCGCCGGCGGTCGCTGTTCATCGTGCTCACCGATCTGGTCGAGGCGGTCGTCGAGCAGGCGCTGCTGCCTGCGTTGCCCACCATCACTCGCCGCCACCTGGTTGTGGTGGCCGCGGTGCAAGACCCGGCGGTGACTGCGTGGGCGGCCGGCGGTGCACATCGGTGGGCCAGCGAGGCGTATCGCGAGGCCGCCGCGGTCAACGTGCTGCACGAGCGGGCGCGGGCCATCGCCCGCTTGCGCGCCGCCGGTGCCATGGTGGTCGATGCGGCCCCCGGCCAGTTGGCCACCGAACTGGTCGACAAGTACCTGGAGGTGAAGGCCAGCGGCCGCTTGTGAGGTAGGTGAGCGACACCGTGCGGGTGCAACTGTGGGTCACAGCGGCGCGTCGGGCGCGAAGTCGGCGCGGCCTTCCCGGTGCAGCCGGATGGCGTAGACGATGGTCCAGCCCCAGAACAACATGAACACACCGATGCCGATGCCCACTCGCAGCACCGTCGGCCAGGGGCGGCCGGTGACGAAGCCTTCCACGACGGCAGCCATCAGGAACGCAACGACCAGCCCCACCAGCACGCTGCCGGCGCGGCGCGCTTCGTCGGTGAGGGCGTTGAAGCGCGGCCGGTCGCCAGGGTCGATGATCGACCACCCGATGCGCAGCCCGGCAGCGCCGGCCACCACCACTGCCGAGAGCTCGAGCAGGCCGTGCGGGAGTATCAGCCCCCAGAACTTGTCGGCTTGCCCCACGTGGGTGAACAAACCACCGGCCATGCCACCGTTGGCGCCGTTCCAGGCGAGCAGCGCGGCGGTGACCACGCACAGCAAGACACCGGCGGCGAAGGCCAGGAAACCCACACGGATGTTGTTGAAGAACACCTGGGTCGCGAAGTTCTGCGACGGCTGGTTCGAGTAGTAGTCCTCGAAGTCCTGGTTGATGTACTGCTCGCCGGCACCGGCGGGGGCGACCACGTCGAAGGCAGTGGGGGAGATGGACAACCAGATCTGGAAGACCGCCCAGGGCACGAAGGTGAGCAGCGCGGCGACCAGGATGTACTTGCGCAACGCGTAGATGGATGCCGGGAACGTGACCGTGGCGAACTGAGTGATGCCGCGCCGAACCTCGGTGTCGCGTTGGCCGTAGAGCACACCGTGCGCATCGCTGACCAGGAGGGTGAGCCGGTTCACCAACGCCGAGTCGGCCGCGTACTCGATGCGGGCATGCGCCAGGTTGGAGCCGCTGCGCTGGTACAGGTGCACCATCTCGTTCAGTTCGTCGGGAGAGACCTGGGTGAGCTTCCGTGCCTGTTCGGTGAGCTGTTGCAGCCGCCACCATGCGCCTTGATGTGTCGCGACGAACGCATCGATGTCCACTGCCTGCGTAGGGTAGTTGGACGATGGACGGCATCGTCACCCCCGAAGCGGTCGTGCTCGACGTGGAGACCGCCGGCGTTGCGTCGCGGGTGTTCGCGGGCCTCATCGACTTCGCGATCCAGATGGGTGTGCTCGTCGTGGGTCTGATGCTGCTGGCCATCGTCGGGTCGGCCACCGTCTCCTCGTTCAACATGGGCGCCGCGCTGCTGGTCGCGTTCGTGATCATGGGGTATCCGGTGCTCTCCGAGACCCTCATGCGCGGCCGCACGGTGGGCAAGCGGGCGCTGGGGCTGCGGGCGGTCACCCTCGAGGGTGCCCCGATCCGGCTGCGGCACGCGCTGTTGCGGATGATGGGTGGCCTCGTCGACCGTTACCTGCCGCCGCTGGGGGTCACCGGGATGCTGTTCGTCGTCGGCACCGCCCGCCACCAACGAGTCGGCGATCTGATCAGTGGCACCATCGTCATCCGCGACCCCGATCGAACGCTGCTGCCACCGGCCGTGTGGTTTCCGGTGCCGCCAGGGTTGGAGGGGTTTGCCGCCACCATCGACCCGACTGCGATGACCGACGAGCAGTACACGGTGATCCGCTCGTTCCTGATGCGCAATCGCGAGCTCTCTGCCGACGCCCGCTTCTCGTTGGCCACCGACCTCGCCGGCCGTGTGGCCGCGACGCTGCAGCACGATGGTGTGCAGCGCGTGCACCCCGAGGCGTACCTGCTGTGCGTGATCAGCCGCTACCAGCGCCGCAACTTCCCCAACTACCAGCCGGTCGCCTGGCAACCCGGTGCCGGGCGGCCCGCTGGCTGGCAGCCCGCCCGCTGAGCCGTCGCTGCTCGTGCAGAGGGCAACCCGGCTTCGTGTTCGTAGCCTGTGCGCATGCCCGGCTACACCTACCTCGACCATGCGGCCACCACGCCCATGCACCCGGAGTCGGTCGCGGCGATGATGCCGTACCTGTCGGAGCAGTTCGCCAATCCGTCGGGCTCGCACAGGTTCGCTCGCGAGGCTCGCAAGGCCATCGACGATGCCCGCGAGCTGATGGCCGAGGTCGTCGGTTGCCGGCCTGGTGAGGTCGTGTTCACGAGCGGTGGCACCGAAGCCGACAACACGGCCATCAGGGGCACGCTTGCGCGACGTGGGGGCCGCGCCGTGTGCCCTGCCGCCGAGCACCATGCGGTGCTCGAGTGCGTGCACCGCGCCGGCGGCATCGTCGTGCCCACCACGGTCACCGGGGCAGCGGATCTCGACGCACTTGCCGGCGCGCTCGAGCAGAGCACCGATGTCTCGGTGGTCAGCGTGATGACGGTCAACAACGAGGTCGGCACCATCAACGACATCGCAGGGGTTGCCCAGGTCGTGCGTCGTCATGCTCCGCAGGCGGTGCTGCACACCGATGCGGTGCAGGCGGCGTGTTGGCTGGATCTGCGGACGATCACACCTCACGTCGACTTCCTCGCGTTGTCGGCCCACAAGTTCGGCGGGCCGAAGGGCGTGGGCGCACTGGTGGTGCGCGACGGCAGCGACTTCGAGCCTGCTCTCATCGGTGGCGGTCAAGAGCGCGAGCGACGCAGTGGCACCCACAACGTGGCGGGCATCGTCGCGATGGCGGCCGCATTGCACCTCACCGATGTTCGGCGCCCCCACGAGCTCACGCGCCTTGCAGCCCTGCGCGACCAGCTGGTCGACCGCGTCGTCGCCGCGCTGCCCGGCGTGCACGAGACGGTGCCCCGTGCTCACAAGGTCGCGGGCTCGGCGCATCTGTGCATCGACGGCATCGAGAACGAGGCCCTGCTCTACCTGCTCGACGAGTCGGGTGTGTGCGCGAGCGCGGCATCCGCCTGTGCTGCGGGCGCGATGGAGCCATCGCACGTGCTGGCGGCGATGGGCGTGACGCGCGAACGGGCGCAGGGTGCCGTGCGGCTGACGCTCGGCGCGACCACCACTGCGGCCGACGTGGACCGCGGCGTGGAAGTGCTGGTGCAGGCAGTGCATCAGCTGCGCCGCAGCGCGCCGAGGCAGGCATCATGAAGGTGCTGATGGCTCTCAGCGGCGGGGTCGATTCCTCGGTGGCTGCCGCCGAACTGCTGGGCGACGGGCACGAGGTCGTGGGCATCACGATGCGTCTCTGGGGTGGCAGCAGCGACACCGGCTGCTGCTCGGTGGCCGATGTCGATGATGCCCGCCGTGTCGCACAGCAACTTGGCATCGATCACCTGGTGTTCAACTTCACCGACGACTTCGAAGAGCACGTGGTGGGGCCGTACGTCGCCGCACACCAGCAGGGGCTGACGCCCAACCCGTGCATCGAGTGCAATCGTCACCTCAAGTTCCACCGGCTCAGCGAACGTGCCGACCTGCTCGGCTTCGACGCGGTGGCCACCGGGCATCATGCTCGCATCGTCCAGCACGGCGGCGTCCGCTTCGTCGCCCGCGGTGCCGACATGGCCAAGGACCAGAGCTACGTGGTGCACATGCTGCCGCAGCGTGAGCTGGCCCGCACGCTGTTCCCCATCGGGCACCTCGCCAAGGCCGAGGTTCGCCGGCGTGCCACCGAACTGGGGTTGCGCACCGCGGCCAAGCCCGACAGCCAGGACGTGTGCTTCATCACGCACGACGGCGGGCGCACCGCGTTTCTCGGCAGCCGCATCCCGTTTCGCTCGGCAACGGTGGTCGACGCCGTCGACGGCAGCCAGCTGGGCGCCATCGACGCGCTGGAGATGGTCACCCTGGGTCAGCGGCGCGGCATCGGCCTGCCGGGCGGCGGCCCCAAGCGCTACGTCGTCGACATCGACCACGCCTCGGCCACGGTGACGGTGGGCGAGGAAGCGCTGCTGCTGTGCGACTCGCTGGTCGTGCATCAGTTGTCATGGGCGCACCAGCCCGTCGCCGGCGAGGTGCTGGTGCAGAGCAGCGCCCACGGCGCCACGGCGCCGGCAACTGCCAGCTGCGTGGGCGACACCGTGCAGCTGCGGTGGCAACAGCCGCAGCGACGCGTGTCACCCGGCCAGAGCGTGGTGCTGTACGACCCCACCGACACCTACGTGCTCGGTGGCGGCATCGCCGGCTGAGGCATTGCCGGCACGGCCGGGCTGGCGGCGAGAGCGTCGTCAGCCAACGGGAACGCGTGCCGCCGACAGGCGTTGCAGCGCACGGCCGGGCCGCGACGGAGCGACCAGCAGCGACTGGATGTGCAGCGCCTTTCCCTTTGGTTCGGCCGCGTTGGGTGCGAGCACCGCCAGTGCCATTTCGCGGAGCACGATCTCCACCACATGGCCGGCGGCGGGGCCGGTGAGATCGGCGGCCTCCGTCTGTGCCGGCGCGAGGCGGGCGACGGCGATGTTGGTACGTTGCATCATCAGCGTCTCGGCCAGCACGATTGGGTCGTGCAGCACCACGCCGGCGGGTACGACCACCAGCCAGCGCCGGGAGAAGGTGTGGAAGCGGCGAGCGAGCAGCCAGCCCGACGCGCCTGCGACGAAGGCAACCGGCGCGCCGGGTGCCCAGCGGCCGGCGCACAGCAGCACCAGCGCCCCCAGCGTCGCCGTGCACCAGAGCGTCCAGGTGAGTGCCATCGGCAGCATCATCGCGGCCGGCACGCGCAGCGGCAGGCGTTGCTCGCTGCCGTACGCCGAGCCTTGCACGAGGGCTTCAGCCGTCTCGGCGGAGAAGGCGACCACGGTGGCCAACGCTGCGAGCGCGGCAGCGGCGACCCCCCCCGTTGCCGCTGCGCCCGCCGACAGTGCGATCACGGCCGCCGGCACCGTGGCCGGCAGCAGTAGCCGCAGCACCGTGAGCCCGAGCGGGCTGGGCACCACCAACGCGATGGCGAGCGCTGCCACCACCAGCCCCCAGGCGGCGGTGGCGAGCGGACCGGCCGCGGCCGAGCGACCATCGGTGGCACCGCCGATTGCCACTGCCATCGCCGTGGCGAGGAGGACCGACAGCACGCGCAGCATCCAGAGAAACGCGCCGAGGGGCATGGCGGCAGCCCTCACGGTCGGCGCAACTGATTTGTCGAACGGCGGCACATCAGGCCAACGTATCTGCAATCGATCGCCACGCTTCGAAGCAGCATCGACCCGAGTGGGACGATGTGACACACGAGATGGCTCCATCGACTGCACGAACTTCCCGCACGACCCCAGCACGACTCCAGCTCGACCTTCTGCACGACTCGGCAACGCCAAGAGAAAGGAACCCAACCGGTGCACCGAACGCAACTTTCCAGCGGCATTGCCACCGGCATCGGCGGGCTTCCTCATCGTGATGCCGTCGACGCCGCCACGTTCGTGCTGCGCAACATGGAGCTGCCGGCCATTCCCACGCTGCCGCGCCGTTCGCCCGCCGAGGGTTCGATGGCCCAGGCCATGGTGGGCATGCAGGGCATCACCGTCGGCCAGTACGGCAGCATCGCCGTCGATGCCACACTGGTCGACCCGCTCGCGCCCATCGTCACCGATCTCGATCACGATGCCTTCCTCGGGTTCCGCACGTTCCTGGAGCTTGCGCACGAGCAGCAGTTCGTCGGTCCGGTGAAGTGGCAGTTCGTGGGGCCGGTCAGCTTCGGTCTGGCGCTCATGCGCGCCGGGGTGCCGATGAGCGAGGCCTTCGAGTCGGCGGTGCGGTGCGTTCGCGCACGCTTGCAGCACTTGCTCGACGCAGTCTCGCTGGCACTGCCGCAGAGCCAGCAGTTGGTGTTCATCGAAGAGCCAGCGCTGGTCGACCTGATGCAGCCCGGGTTTCCCATCGCGCCCGACACGGCGATCGACCTGGTGTCGGGTGCCCTTGCAATGGTGGAGGGCTCCGCCGTGTCTGGGCTGCACGTCTGCGGGCTCACCGACATCCCCTCGCAGTTGGCCGCGGGGCCTCGCATCCTCTCACTGCCGGTGCGGCCGGAGATCGCGGAGTCAGCGGGCTACCTGATGCGCTTCATGGAGCAGGGCGGCTACATCGCATGGGGCGTGGTGCCCACCACCGGGCCCATCCTCACCTCGGCCGAGCGCCCGTGGCGGCAACTGTGCGCACTGTGGTGCGAGCTCGTGCAGCGCGGCGTCGACCCCGTGCTGTTGCGCCAGCAGGCCATCGTCACTCCGGAGTGCGGCCTCGCATCGCACACGCCGGCGGTTGCTGAACGAGTGCATCGCTTCGCGGCCGATGTCGGTCGCCGAGTGCGCGACCAGGCCACGGCATCGCGGTGGGTGCTCGGCGCCTGAGCCGTCCTCGCGATCCGCGGCAGCCCGAAAGGCCGTCGTAGGCTGCCTCGCGATGAGCGACTTCGAGCAACCGCCGTACGCGCCGCTGCCGCCGGCGCCCGGGCACCCGACGCCGCCGGCCGCGCCGGTCAACCCGTTCGGGCTGCCGCCGGCGCCGCCGTTCCAGGCAGCGTCGGGCACCGGCTCCATCGGCACCGGCTACTCCGTCGCCGGCTATCCGCTCGTGCGCGGTGGGCCATCCGCGAAGCCGCCACGACCGGCGGTGAAGGGCGGTTCGATGCTGCTCATCGCCGGTGGCGTCGGGCTGGTCATCGGGTCGCTGCTGCCGTGGGTCACCGTCGCGGGGCAGCGCTTCAACGGCTTCGCCGACGAGCCGATCAGCCTCGACGGTGGGTCGAACGGGGGGCCGGCGATGGCCTTCCTGGCGGCGCTGCTCATCGGCTTCGGGATCGCTCAGCTCGCTGCTCGCAAGGTGCTGGCGGTGGCGATCCTGGCGGTGGTGTGCGCATCGTTCGCGGTCATCGGCACCTTGGCGGAGATGGGCGACGTCGCCGACGTCGTGCAGTTCGCCGACCTCCTCGACGCAGAGTCGTCGTGGGGCTTGGGTGTGCCGGTGTTGGCGATGGGGTCGCTGGTGGGGCTCGGTGGCGCCATCGCCACCCTGGCCAAGCGCCGCCGATAGCACGGGCGCAGTGGTGTCAGCCGGGGTGGCGCAGGCCATCTATGCTCGCCCGGATGAGCGACTTCGACCAGCCCGCCGGCTTCCCACCGGCCCCACCCGCGAGCCCGCCGCAGGCCCCGTTCGGTGTGCCCGGCGCCCCGCCCCCGCCGGCCGGTTACGCACAACCGGGCTACGTGCAGCCCGGCTACGGCCAGCCCGGTTCGCTGCCCCCGGCGTACGCGCCGATGAGCGCGATGCCCGGGCAGAAGCCCCCGCGCCCTGCCGTCACTGTCGGCTCGGTGCTGCTGGTGGTGGGTGGCGTGCTGCTCATCCTGGGTTCCTTCTTGAACTGGTTCACCATCGACGGGCAGAAGTTCACCGGCTTCTCCGGCGACGAAGGTGACACCAAGGACGGGCCGGTGTTCGTGTTCCTGGGCGTCGTTGCACTCGGCTTCGGCGTTGCGCAGCTGATGGCGAAGAAGATCCTGGCGGTGGCCATTCTCGCGGTCGTCTTCGCGTCCTTCGCACTGCTCGCCGCACTTGCCGACATCGGCGACGTCGGCGACGTGATCGACCTCGCCGACGCGTTCGGGGTGGAGGCGTCGCGAGGGCCGGGCCTGTGGATCATCCTCGTCGGCTCGGCAATCGCGTTGGCGGGTGGCATCACCACGCTCGCCAAGCGCCGCAAGTAGCAGCCGCTTCACCGTCGCTGAGCGCATGACGCCCGCCGAGCGCCTGCTCGAACTGAGATCGCTCGTCGCGCACCACGACGAGCGCTACTACAACGACGACGCTCCCGAGATCAGCGACGCCGACTACGACCTGCTCGTGCGCGAGGTCGCCCGGCTGGAGGCTGAACACCCCGAGCTGGTCGACCCCGAGTCGCCCACGCAGCGAGTGGGCGCCGGATCGTTGAACGCAGCGTTCTCGCCGGTGGCCCACCGGGTGCCGATGACCAGCCTCGACAATGCCATGGACGGCGACGAACTGGCTGCCTGGGGTGACCGTGTGGCTCGTGGTCTCGGTGGCGAGGCGGCGCAGTTCGTGTGCGAGCTGAAGATCGACGGGCTGGCCATGAGCCTGCGTTACGAGCGCGGCCGGTTCGCACAGGCGGCCACCCGTGGCGATGGCACAGTCGGTGAAGACGTCACCGCCAACGTGGCCACCATCGAAGTGGTGCCCAAGTTGCTGGTCTCGCCGGAACGGCAGTCGCCGGTTCCGGAAGTGCTGGAGGTGCGCGGTGAGGTGTACCTGCCGCTCGCCGCGTTCGAACGGCTGAAGGCTGCGAAGGAGGCCGAGAACCAGGTGCGCGTCGCTGCCGGCCGCAAGCCCGAGCCGGTGCCGGTGAACCCACGCAACGCAGGTGCCGGCAGCTTGCGGCAGAAGGACTCGTCGGTCACCGCCGGCCGCGACCTGGCGTTCTGGAGCTACCAACTGGGTGAGGTGCAGGGCGGGCCCGAGTTGGCGACCCACCATGCCACGCTCGAGTACTTGCGCGAGCTGGGCTTCCCGGTGAACCCCGAGATCCGCCTCGTCGACGACCTCTCCGAGGTGATCGAGTTCTGCACTCACTGGCAGCAGCAGCGCCACACGCTCGGCTACGAGATCGACGGTGTGGTCGTCAAGGTCGACTCGCTCGCGCAGCGCGAGGTGCTCGGCTTCACGTCCCGCGCGCCTCGGTGGGCCATCGCGTTCAAGTTCCCGCCCGAGGAGCGCACCACGATCCTGCGCGACATCCAGGTGTCGGTGGGCCGCACCGGCCGCACCACGCCATTCGCGGTGCTCGAGCCGGTGTTCGTGGGTGGCTCCACCGTGGGCATGGCCACGCTGCACAACCAGGACCAGGTGGCGGCGAAGGATGTGCGCCCCGGTGACACGGTGGTGGTACGCAAGGCCGGCGACGTGATCCCCGAAGTGGTAGGCCCGGTGCTGTCGCTGCGCCCTCTGGGCAGCGTGCCGTGGGTGTTCCCTCGCCTGTGCCCGTGCCCCCTGAAGACCGAACTGGTGCGCGCGGAGGGCGAGGCCGACACGCGGTGCGTCGAGCCTGGGTGCCCCTTCCAGCGCGACCAGCGCATCATCTACTTCGCGTCGCGCGGGGCGATGGACATCGAGGGTCTGGGCGACAGTACCGTGCAGCAGCTGAGCGACGCAGGTCTCGTCAGCGACCCTGGCGACCTCTACTCGCTCACTCGCGAGCAGCTGCTGACGCTCGACAAGTGGGGCGACACCAAGGCCGACAACCTGCTCGCAGCCATCGAGGGTTCCAAGCAGCGGCCGCTGCCGAAGGTGCTCACGGCCCTCGGGTGCAAAGGGCTCGGCCCAGCGGCCAGCGACGCGCTCAGCCGCGCCTTTGGCACGTTGGGCGCCATCCGGGCGGCATCGGAGGCCGACCTCGCCACCACCGACGGCGTCGGCCCCACCATCGCCGCCGCCATCGTGCGCTGGTTCGCGGTACCGGCCAATCGCGACTTCGTCGACAAGCTCGAGCGGGCGGGTGTCGAGTTCGGTCTCGTGGAGGTCAGCCGGCTGTCGCAGCACCTGGCCGGCAAGGCAGTCGTCGTCACCGGCGCGCTCGACGGCTACACGCGCGAAAGCGCCGAGGCCGCGATCAAGGATCGCGGAGGCAAGAGCCCGGGCAGCGTCAGTGCCAAGACGTTCGCACTGGTGGTGGGCGCGGATCCGGGCGCCAGCAAGCTCGCCAAGGCGCACGACCTGGGTGTGCCCATCCTCGACCTGGCCGGGTTCGAGCATCTGCTGGCCACCGGCGAGCTGCCGGCCGTCTGAACGTCGCTCGCCGTCAACCGCCTGCAGCCGACGTGGGTGCGGCCGTCAGAGGCGCTCGTCGAGCACGACGTCGAAGCGCTGCACCTCCCGCAACGAGGCCGCTGCCGGATGCTGGGGATTGAGCAGCACGTTGCGTTCGCCGCTGCGGGCGTCGACGAGCGCGCTGGGCACCGACAGAGCAACCGACCGTCGTGAGTCGAGCCAGGCCTCACCGACTCGCCGAGTGCTGGCCTCGCTGGTCGGCCAGGATCGCTTCAGGCCCGACACCTCCAGGGCATCGACCAGGTGGTCGGGCAGTTCGAGTTGTAGCGCCACGTACCGCACACGGCCGCCGGTGATGTGCACCGACAGCTCGACGGTGGCGAGCGCCAGCGAGTCGGCCGTGTACACCATTCGTCGCCCAGGTGGGTTCCAGCGGCCGCCGAACAAGGCGGCACCCTCGCCGTTGAGCGCAGTGGCGGCATGCCGGCCGGCGACCAACCGCCAGATGTGCATCGTTCAGCTGAACACGCCGTGCTCGATGCGGCCGAGCAACTGGAAGACGGCGTCGGCGCCGACCTCGGTGGCCGCCACCGCCAGCGGAGTGCGCCGGTGCAGCGCATGTTGCGGCGTGGTGAGCCACGTTCGCCCTTCGGCAACGCCCCCCAGAATGGCCTGCGCCCGGCGAACGAGCCGATGCAACCGTGCCACGCGGTCGCCTTCCAGCACGTCGAGCACGCCCTGCTGCTTGCGGCGTACCCACGTGCGCGGAGAGATGCTGAGCCACTCGAGCACCTCGGCGACCGGCAGCTGCAGCGCCGCTGCGGCGGCGGCGACCGACGTGACGGGCACACCGCGCCGGACGTCGGTTTCGGTGATGGAGCCGAAGGCTGTGGCTGGAGATGCCATGTGGCGCAGGCTACCACGCCACTTGGCGTTCGCCGGGTCGTGGCGCAGCTCAGAAGACGGTGAAGCTCCACGTGTACGAGCGGGCCCGGCCGCGGCCCTCGATGAGCTTCCAGTAGATGACCTTGACGATGTGCTCGCCTTGGCTGAACTCGCTGATCGTGGACTCGGGCGAAGGATCGAACGTGAGCGTCGCGTTGCCCGGCTCGAAGATGGTGGTGGGCGGCAGCGTGATCTCCTGCCCGGGCTTGGCGTTGCCGCGCACTTCATCCAAGTTGATCGTCTCCAGCTCCAGGCCGTCGATGATGAGCACACCGGTGAAGCCCACCTGCAGGTCGACGAAGACCTGCGTTTGCGACGGCACCTGGGATGCGGAGCGTGTGGGATCGATCTGTTCGATCGCGTCGGGCAGGCCCTCGCGGCCGGTACCGGTGACGGCCACGGAGACCCCGACCCCGATGGCGACCAGGCAGATGGCAATGACGAGGCTGGCCGCGAGCAAGGGGAGCTGCGGACGCCGGAACTGGATGCGCACCACCCCAGTCTCGCTTGCCGATGCGGAATTCGCACCCTCGCGCTGTGGTCGTGGCCGGGCGCAGCTAGGTTCTGGGGTCGCCATGGTGGTCAACGACTCGCACAGTTCGGCGCGAATGATCGCGGGGCGCTACCGCCTCGGTGCGCGCCTGGGCAGCAGCCTGGAGGCAGCGGTCTTCGAGTCCTTCGACGAGCAGCTGCAGCGCGCGGTGGTGCTCAAGCTGGTGCATCCGGATCTCAGCGACCTGCCCGAGCTGCAGCGACAGTTCGATTCGACGATGCCCGTCGCCGCGGCGCTGCATCACCCCAACATCGCGGAGCTGTACGACTGGGGGCGCGCCCAGTGGAACGATCGCACCGTGTTGTACGTGGCCACCGAGCGCCTGCTGGGTGGCAGCCTGCGCGACCTGCTGGATCGCGGTCGTCTGTTGTCGCCGTCGCAGTCGTTGGTCGTGGGCCTCGATGCCTGCAAGGCGCTCGACGCATTGCACCGGGGAGGCCTCGTCCACACTGACGTGCGGCCTTCCACGCTCGTCTTCGGCGACGATCGTCGATTGCGGCTGGTGGACGCCGGGCTCGCCCAGGTGCTGCACGATGCAGTCGACGATGTCACCGTGCGCAGCATGGACCGCGCCAAGTACAGCTCGCCCGAGGAAGCGCAAGGGCAACCTGTGCTGCCCAAGAGCGACGTGTACTCGCTGTGCCTCTCGCTGCTCGAGGCCGTCACCGGGGTGGTGCCGTTCGAGGGTGAGTCGACGGTGGCGACGTTGGCCAACCGGGTCGATCGGCTGATGCCGGTGTCTGCCGACTTCGGCCAGCTGGCGGCGGTCTTCGAGCGCGCCGGGCGACCCGACGCTCACGACCGTTACACCGCCGCCGAGTTCGGTCGGGCGTTGGTGCAGTCGGCCGAGAAGATGCCGCGGCCGGCACCGCTGCCCATCCTGGCCGGCTCGCTGTTCGGCCCCGACGGCAGCGGGTCGGAACCGGTCGAGGAGCCCACCGGGCCGCTCGCCCGCCCGATGGTGCCTCTTGCCGACCCGGTTGCGCAGCAGCCGCCCCCGCCAGAGCCAGCCGTGGTCGAGCCGGTCGTCGTCGAGCCCGCCGTCGTCGAGCCGGTCGAGCCCGCCGTCGTCGAGCCCGTCGTGGTCGAGCCGGTCGAGCCGGCAGCCCTGCCGCTGCTGGTTGCGCCGACGGTGCACCAGCCCGCCGAGCCGAAGCTGGCCGAGCCGGCGTCGGCCGACCCAGTGCCGATCGAGCCGGTGGTTGCCGCGGCCGCGGTCGCCCCCGTCGTGGTCGCCGAGCCGGTGGCTGCCGCAGCCGAGTTGGCCGCGCCGCAGCCGTCGTTACCGGCGCCGGCCCCTCTGGTCGCCCCGGTGATGGCCCTGCCGCCGCTGTTGGTCGCACCGCCGGCCGCATCCACGCCCGTCGAGTCGCCGGCCACCTCAGCAGCCGCGCCGGTCGTTCCGCCGGTCGTTCCGCCGCCCGTCGTGCCCGCCGAGCCCGGCGTCGACGACGTGTTCGATCCCGCCGACGAGTTCCCCGAGCATGCGCCGGCGGTCGGCGGCTCACGGCGTTGGTTCCTGGCGCTGCTCGTGGTGATGGCGGTCGGCGGCGGTGTGCTGGCCTGGTACAACACGCGGCCCGAGACCAGCGTCGTTCCCGAGCTGGCAGGGTTGCGGCAGGGCGCCGCACTGAACCAGCTGGGCCCGTTCGAGGCCACCATCATCGAGGAAGCCAGCGAGACGGTGGAACCCGGCGTGGTCATCCGCTCCGAGCCCGCGGCGGGCACCACGCTCGAGAACGGCTCGAAGATCACGCTCGTGGTCAGCACCGGCCCTGCACCGCGGGCGCTGCCGGAGCTGGTCGGCCTCACGCTCGCCGACGCCACCGCTCAGCTCGGCGAGCTCGGTCTGGTGCTCATCGAGGCCGAACCGCAGTTCGACGAAGTCGTGGTACCGGGTGTCGTGCTGTCGTGGTCGGTACCGGCAGCACCCACGCTCGGTGTCGGCGCCACCGTCACCAAGGGCACGACGGTGCAGGTGGTGCTCTCCGCCGGGCCGGCCCCGCGTTCGGTGCCCGCGCTGGCCGGGCTCACCTTCGAGGATGCGACCAAGGTCCTGCAAGACCTCGGCCTGGTCATCTTCCGCGTGCCCGACGAGTTCGATGTCAACGTTCCTGCCGGCACCGTCATCCGCCAGGACATCCCTGCCGGCAGCGCCGTCGAGCGGGGCGCCCAGGTCTCCGTCGCGGTGTCCAAGGGGCAGGACGTCATCGTGATGCCAGCGCTCGCCGGGCTCGACTACAACACCATCGTGGCCGCGCTGCAGGGGGCCGGCTTCGTCATCGGCAGCGTGGTCGGCGACACCACTCAGGCGTTCCAGTCGGCCACCGTCAATGCAGCGCCGGTCGTCGACGCACAGCAGTTCCTGCGCGGTACCAAGGTCGACCTCACGTTCGCCCCCACCCCGGCGCCGGTGGTGACCGTCGTTCCCGGTGGTTGAGCCCCTTCTCGCCGCGCCGAGGTGCGCCTGACAACACGCTGAGGGGTCGACCGGTTCTCTGCCGGAGGCTCCGCGTCACTATCGTTCGGCAGCTCGGCCATTCCACATCAGGAGGTTCACGTCATGGGTTCTCTCGACGGACGCGTTGCCATCATCACCGGCGCCGGTCGCGGCATCGGCCGCGAGCACGCGCTGTACTTCGCATCGGAAGGTGCGAAGGTGGTCGTCAACGACCTCGGTGGCGCCAACGATGGCAGCGGAGCCGATCTCACCCCGGCGCAGCAGGTGGTGGAGGAAGTGCGGGCGCTGGGTGGCGAAGCAGTGGTCAACGGCGACAACGTGGCCGACTGGGAAGGTGCGCAGCGCCTCGTCAACCAGGCCGTGGAGACGTTCGGCGACCTCGACATCCTGGTCAACAACGCCGGCATCCTGCGCGACCGTGTGCTCGTCAACATGACCGAAGACGAGTGGGACGCCGTGATCACTGTGCACCTCAAAGGGCACTTCGCTCCCAGCCGCTGGGCTGCTGCATACTGGCGCGAGCAGCACAAGGCAGGCATCACCAAGCCGCGCAACATCGTTCACACCTCGAGCACGTCGGGCCTGTTCTCCAATCCGGGCCAAGCCAACTACGGCGCCGCCAAGACCGGCATCGCCACGTTCAGCCAGATCATCGCCAAAGAGCTCGTGCGCTACAACGTGAAGAGCAACACCATCGCTCCCGGTGCCCGCACGCGCCTCACGCTGGCAACCCCCGGGCTCGACGACATCATGAAGCCCAGGGAGCACGCCTTCGACCCGTGGGACCCCGCCAACATCTCGCCGCTGGTTGCGTACCTGGCTTCCGAGCAGTGTGCGTTCACCGGCGAGACCTTCCTGGTGCAGGGTGGCACCGTGACGATGGTGGAGAGCTGGCAGCGCGGCGCCGGCGTGGAGCGCGACTCGAAGTGGACGGTGAACGAGCTGGCCGATGCATTGGCCCCGCTCACCCGTCCGTGAAGGTGCGGCCGCCGCACCGCGAGAACGTCCGCGAACGAGCTGATCACACGCTGTCGTTCGACAGCGGTGGCGTCGACGAACTGGGGATCATTCCGTGGCCGATCCTCCTGCGGCGGCGCATCGCTCGCAAGGTGGGCATCGACCACCGGTGGGCCGTGCTGTGGGTCGTGCTCAGCGGGTTGTTCACCACCGGCTTCACGATCACCCTGCTGGTGGTGTCGCTCGACCGCATCGCCGGCGAGTTGAACACCACCACCACAGTGCTCACCTGGGCCATCACCGGGCCGATGCTGGCGTTCGGGGTGGTCGGGCCGGCGTTCGGAAAGGCCGGCGACCTGTGGGGTCACAAGCGCATCTTCGTCGGCGGGCTGTTCTTCGCCGGGGTGTTCGCCGTCGCCTCCGCGCTCGCCTGGAACGCGACCACCCTCATCGTGTTCCGCACGCTGTCGGCCACCGCCGGGTCTGCCTGCGGGCCGTCGGCCATGGCGTACATCAACCGCATGTTCGAGCCGGGCGAACGGGTGAAGCCGTTGAGCTACTGGAGCTTCGTCAGCGCTGGAGCGCCGGTGATCGGCGTGGTCATCGGCGGCCCGCTGGTGGCGGCAGTGGGCTGGAGGGCCATCTTCGCCGTGCAGGCGCCGATGTGCTTCGTCGGCTTCGTGGTGGCGCTGTGGTTGCTGCCCGGCACCGACCGGCTGCGGGGAGTGCGCTTCGACGTGGCGGGTTCCATCACCCTCGGAGTCGGTGCCGCGTCACTGCTGGCCGGCATCAGCCAAGGGCGAGCGTGGGGTTGGAGCTCGCTGCCCACACTGGCGTGCTTCGTGATTGCCGTGGCAGCGCTGCGCCTGTTCGTCACGATCGAGCGGCGCACTGCGGCGCCGCTGGTGATGCTGCACTGGTTCCGCACTCGCAACTTCGCGTTTCCGATGCTGAGCCAGATGCTCACCAACTTCGCGTACATGGGCGGCTTCATCCTGATCCCACAGGTGTTGGGCCAGCGCGGGCTGGGGCTCAGCGATGCCACCAAGGGCTATCTGGTCATCTCCCGGCCGCTTGCGTTCTCGCTGATCGCACCGCTGGCGGCGCTGGCCACCATGCGCGTGGGTGAGCGAGTGGCGGGTGTGGTGGGCGCGCTGGGTGTGGTGCTGTCGATGGTGCTGTGGGCCACCGTCGGCCTCGACTCCTCGTACGCGTTCATCGTGCTCGCCACCGCCTGCTCGGGCATCGGGTTGGGCATCGCCTCACCGGCGCTGACATCGCTGATGGCCAACTCGGTCGACGAGGCCGACCTCGGTGTGGCCGGCGCGATGCAGCAGCTGATGACGCAACTGGGGGCGGTGATGGGCAGCGCAGTGCTGGCCACGGTGAGCGTCACCGCGACCCCGACCAACCTGGCTCCGTTCCACCTGGCGTTCGTCGTGGGTGCGGTGGTCGCAACCGGCGGGTGCGTGGCGGCCACGTTCGTGCGCAGCACACCACGCACGTAGCGCGGTCAGCTGGTGATGTCCTTGATCTCCGTGGCGATCTGCTTGGCGATGTCGTCGTTGGGCATCGAGGTCTGCATCGCCATCATCTTCATCATGTCGCCCTGCACCTTGATCTTGCCGGCCATGAAGGCCTGCATCCCGGCAGCTTGATCCTGCTCGACGAAGATCTTGCGAGCGGTGTCCCAGTCGGTGGTCATCGTCAGGTCGGGCGTTTCCAGCGCGCCCGCTTCCATGACGACATCACCGGAGGAGGTGTCCATGAACAGGTTGACGGTGCCCTCACCGAACGGCACGTCGGTGATCACCTGGTTCATGCGAATGCTGGTGGTGACCTTGGTTGCCTGGTCGGCGTACTTCTCGCGAATGGCCTTGGCCGCGGCCATCCAATCGTCGGACAAGAACTGGTGGGACATGTCGAGGTGTGCTCCTTGCATGAAGTGGTGACCGGGGTGAACCCGAGCCGCGCGGGAACTTACTCGCTCTGAGCGGCGTGGCGCGAGGCGAGGCGCACTGCCAGCGCTTGGCGGATCTGTGGGCCGGAGTCTTCGGCGAACTCGCCGCGGTAGGTGGCATCGGTGCCCAGCACGACGGTGAAGTACATGCCACTGAACGCACCCAGGAAGCCTGACACCCGCAGCAACGGTTCGGTGAGCACGAGCACGCGCCCGCCCACGTGCCAGTGGGCGTAGACGTGCACGTCGGCCAGCTGGGTCCACGCGGCGGTGGTGGCCTCGGGCACTGCCAGCAGCCCGAACAGCATGAAGAACGACGCCAGCACGACTGCCACGAACGTCACCAGGATGGCCTGGCTGAACACGCTGACCAGACCGATGTTGACTCGTTGGCGGATCGACAGCGGCATCTCCTGCGGGTCGCCGTCGGTCGGGAGCGAGAGGCCTTCGGCGGGGGTGCCCTGCACCAGCCGCGACACCTCCTCCCACTCGTCGAACGTGTGCACCATGCGGATCGAGGCGGGGATGCGCGACAGCACGAAGGCGCTGCCGAGCACGAAGAAGAGCCCGAGCGTGACGACGTACACGGGGCCTTGCAGTGTGCCGGCCACCTGCCAGACCTCGGCGTTGATGAACAGGAAGGTGGTGAACAACAACAGCAGCGGCAACGCCCGAGTGAGCATTCGACCCACGGAGCCCAGCCGGGCGAACGTCTGCGATGCTGCCCAGCCCATCAGTGGCACGACGCCGTAACTGGTGGCAACGTAGATGACGACCAGGACCGATGCGCCTTCGATGACGGCCTGCAACGCGTCGCCCCATTGCTCGAACACCAGCGCCGGCAGCGCCGGGCCGATCAGGAACGCGGCGAGCTCGGGCGGCCCCAGATCGCGGGGCCGTGACAGTGGCGGTCGATGCCGCAGCCGGTTGGTGAGCATCCAGGTGGCGAACAGCAGCGCGACGACCACGGCAGCTGCGCCCAGGTTGCGGGCGAGCGACCAGTCGGCCAGATCGAGCCCGTGCAGGCCACCGGCCACGTACGCCACCAGCAGCACCGGGGATGCTCTGCTCCACACGTCGGGCCCGGTGCCGTAGGGCTCGATGAGGTGCGGGAGGCCACGACGGATGAACCACTGGTCCGTCTCGTTGCGCTGCGAGTGCATCGACGCGAGTGTACGAAGGTGCCGCACCCGCACGTGTGACGCCGGTCCGGCGACGTGAACAGAACGTTCAATCCGCTTCCCTTTGCCGCGGATGCCCGGTAACGATGAACGAATGGCACGCATCCTCGTCACGGAAGAGATCGCCGAAGGTGGCCTTGATCGGCTCCGTGCGGCCGGCCACGAAGTGGTCGTTCAGCTCGACCTCTCCCAGTTGCTCACCGCCGTGCGAGGCGCGCATGCCCTCATCATCCGCAGCGCCACGCAGGTCACCGGCGAGGTGCTCGAGGCCGGCAGCGAACTGCTGGTGGTCGGCCGCGCGGGCATCGGCCTCGACAACGTCGACGTCCCCGAGGCCACACGCCGCGGGGTGATGGTGGTCAATGCGCCGCAGAGCAACATCATCTCCGCGGCCGAGCACACGATGGCGTTGCTGCTGGCGCAGGCGCGCAACGTGCCGCAGGCTCATGCCGCGCTCATCGCCGGTCGCTGGGAGCGCACTCGCTGGGAGGGCGTCGAGCTCGCCGACAAGACGCTCGCCGTCGTCGGCCTCGGTCGCATCGGCAAGCTGGTCGCCGATCGCGCAAAGGCGTTCGGCATGCGCCTGGTGGCGTACGACCCGTTCGTCTCCGCCGACCGTGCCCGCCAGATGGGTGTGGAGCTGATGTCGCTCGATCAGGCGGTGGCCGAGGCCGACTTCCTCACCATCCACCTGCCCAAGACCAAGGAGACCACCGGTCTCATCAACCGCGACCTGCTGCTGAAGGCCAAGCCGTCGCTGCGGCTCATCAACGTGGCGCGCGGTGGCATCGTCGACGAGCAGGCGCTCGCCGACTGCGTGCGCGACGGCATCATCGCCGGTGCGGCCATCGACGTGTTCGTCACCGAGCCCACCACCGTCTCGCCGCTCTTCGAGCAGCCGTCCATCGTGGTCACACCGCACCTGGGTGCCAGCACCCGCGAGGCGCAGGACAAGGCCGGCGACACCATCGCCGACATGGTGCAGCTGGCGCTGGCCGGCGACTTCGTGCCGTTCGCCGTCAACGTCGATGCCGCCGAGGCCAACGAGACGCTGCGTCCGTTCCTTCCGCTGGCGGAGGGCTTGGGCCGGCTGTTCGCGTCGCTCGTCGGCGCATTGCCCGACTCGCTGGAGGTGTGCACCGAAGGCGACATCGCCGGTTACGACACCCGCATCATCAGCCTGGCGGCGTTGAAGGGCTTCTTCGGCACCATCACCGACGAACAGGTCACCTACGTCAATGCGCCGCAGTTGGCCAAGGAGAAGGGCGTCGAGCTGCGCGAGACCAACTGCGCCACCTCGGCCGACTTCGTCAACCTGGTCACACTCCGCGGCGCCGGGCACAGCCTGTCGGGCACGCTCGTCGGCCGGCGCAGCGAGCAGCGCATCGTGATGATCGACGACCACCACTTCGACGTGCCACCAGCGGAGCACATGCTCGTCGTCAAGAACGATGATCGGCCGGGTGTCATCGGCACGGTCGGCACGCTGTTGGGCGACGCGGGTGTCAACATCGCCGACATGGATGTGGGTCGTGCCGCCACGCCGGGCACCGCCGTGATGCTCATCGCACCCACCATGGAGGTGCCTGCCGACGTGATCGCCCGGCTGCGCACCGCCCCCGGCATCATCAGCGTCACCCCCCTCGCCGGCTGACCCCGCCCCGCCCACCGGGCTTTACGTGAAGTCTGTCGGGCTGCTACCGGGGGCTGTGGGTGTGAGTTCTTGACACAAACGCTCTTACCGAGGAGCGTGAGTGCGGATCTCGTCGCGGGTGGTGATCGCCACTTCGCGTGCGGCCTCTGCGAAGTCGTCGCCGCTCGACGCGTACAGCACGGCTCGCGACGAGTTGATCACCATGCCGAAGCCCTGCGCATCGCAGCCGGCCCCGACGGTGGCGCTCACGTCACCGCCCT
>JACDJB010000449.1_pt1 | contig 43935 bp, 40 predicted proteins | sample 7454121 | NCBI WGS metagenome assembly JACDJB01 (sample SAMN14253290, study PRJNA609438) | sludge metagenome | isolation source: sludge after 25d culture with pyrite | collected 2018-12-20 | reverse complement strand
TGTTGGAGCAGTGGGTCGAGGTCGTCCATGGAGAGGCCGGGCCGGTCACGCTGCTGGCCCACGACTCGGTCGCTCCGCTCCTGATGGTCCCCGAGGATGCAGAGGTGGTGCAGTTCGGAGGCGCAGGCTGGGCCGACGAGTGGCGGTGGAGCACCGATCGTCTGGTGATCGGCACCACGGTGCTCGGGTCGCTCGGCGGGGTTCAGCCGCACCTGCAGCGCGGCCCCTGCTTGATGCTGTCGCCTCACGGGCGGTTCGAGCCGGGTGCCAGCGGGGCGGCGCAGGACCACGGCGAGGTGATCGGCCTGTCGGTGTGCTGGGCCGGCAACGTGCACATGTGCCTCGACGTACGCCCCCGCGCGGAGCCCGGGGCCGACCGCGAGTTGCGGTTGCGTGCCGGTGCGAGCGCGCTCGGCGCCCCGTATCGGCTGGACCCCGGCGTCACGATGGTGCTGCCGAAGGTGGCGTGGACGTGGTCGACCGGAGGGACCGACGGCGTCACCGAGGCGTTCCACCGCTGGAGTCGGGCCCGCGTGATGCGTGACCCCGACCGGACGCGCCGGATCGTGGCGAACAACTGGGAGGCCACGTTCTTCGACTTCGACGAGCAACGGGTCGTCGGACTGATCGAGCGCGCCGCGGACCTCGGCGCGGAGGTGTTCCTGCTCGACGACGGCTGGTTCGGCACCACCCGTCCGCGTGACGACGACACGCAGGGCTTGGGTGACTGGGACGTGGATGTCCGAAAGCTCCCCGATGGCCTGTCGCCGCTGGCCGACGCTGCGAGGCGGAGCGGGATCCGGTTCGGCATCTGGGTGGAGCCCGAGATGGTGAACCCGCGCAGCGAGCTGCACGATGCACACCCCGAGTGGGTGCTCCGCGACGCCCGCGAGCCGCGCCTGCACCGCCACCAGCTCTACCTCGACCCGCTGCAACCGGAGGTGCGCGAGTTCGAGGCCGACGTGGTCGACCGGGCACTGAGTGCCGCGCCGGGCACCACGTACCTCAAGTGGGACGCCAACCGCCCGATCACCGACGCCGGGTCGACCGCCCTGGCGTCGGATCGCCAGGCCAACGTGTGGTTCGACCACGCGACCGCCACCTGGGACGTGATGGACCGGGTGGCGCGTGCCCACCCCGAGGTGGAGCTGATGTTGTGCGCGTCGGGGGGTGGACGCACCGACCACGGGTCGCTGCGCTTCTTCCACGAGGTGTGGACCTCGGACAACACCGACCCGGTCACCCGCGTCCGCATGCAGTGGGCGTGCTCGCACTTCTTCCCGGCGGCGGTCATGGCCGCCCACGTGACGCGTTGGGGGGAGCGGCCGATGTCGTTCGCATGCGCGGTCGCTCTGTCGGGCCGCTTCGGTGTGGACCTGGACCTCGACGCGGTGACCGCCGATGAGCTCGCGGTCCTGCGCCGGGCGGTCGCTGTCGCTCATCGCACCCAGGACGTCATCCAGCGCGGCGTCCTGCACCGGTACGTGTCGCCGGTCGCGGGGGTGGACCGGTCCCGGGCCGCATGGTCGCTGTCGCTCGGCGAGCGGACCGTCCTCTTCCTCTACCAGTTGGAGGAGCCGTCGAGCCCTCCACCCGTCATCGGACTCCTCGGGGTCGATCCCGCGTCGGACTACGAGGTGCGGGTGTCGGACCTCGATGCTGATGCCGATGCCGATGCGGCCGACCAGGTGCGCATCGTGTCCGGCGTCGAGCTCGCCGAGGGGGTGGCCTGGCCGCTCCCGTCGCCGCTCACCGCTCGCATCGTCGAGCTGAGCCGGGTCGTCTGACGCACCTCACCCCCTTTGCTCGTTCTGTTCTACGGAACCGACCGAAATCGGTCGGTTCCGCAGAACAGAACGAGCGGGGTGGCCGGCTTGGTGCCCGTGCCCACGACCGGCGCGGGGCGGTTCGCTAGGGTTTGGCCATGACCGCCACTCAGCGACCGAGGACCCCGCGCTCGTCGCCGCCTCCTCCCGGCCCCAACCCGGTCAACCGTGGTCTGATCCTGATCGCCGTCGGTGTGGTGCTCGCCGTCATCCTGCTCGTCAAGGCCGGTGGGGTCGGATTCGACACGTCGACCGCGGACCTCGAGATCGGTGCCGGCGAGGAGAAGGTCACCACCACCACCGAGGCACCGACCACCACCGTGGCCGAGCAGGCGCCGCAGACCGTGCAGGTCGTCGCAGCCAACGGATCGGGCACCAGCGGCATGGCCGCCAAGGCGTCACAGCTGCTCGCGCAGTCCGGGTACACGCAGGTGGTGTCGACCAACTCGGTGCAGCCGGTGACCGCATCGTCGGTGATGTACGCCACGGGATACGACGCCAACGCCCGCTCCATCGCCGAGTCGCTCGGACTAGCGGACACCGTGGTCCAGCCGCTGGCCCCCGGTACGCAGCTCGCCCAGGATCAGCCGGCGACCGCTGGCGTGATCATCATGATCGGCCCCGACCTCGTTCCCACCCTCAACGGCGCCGGCACCACCGGTGGGGCGACGTCGACCACCGTGGCGGGCGGGTCGACAGCGACCACGACCGCCGGAGCCGGGTCCAAGACGACCACCACCGTGGCCGGCGGCACCAAGTCGACGGTCACGACCACCACTTCCGGCTGAGGGCGCCCGGTCAGTCAGGTGAGGGCGGCGAGCTGGTCGTCCAGCCAGTCCGTGGGTGTGCGGGCAACCGCGGCACGATGCAGCAGCCCCGCCCGCGCCACCCGTTCCTCCGGATCTCGGTCGAGCGCGGAGCCGATCGCTTCGGCGGTGGCCTGGAGGTCGAACGGCGAGATCCCCTCGGCCGCTCCCATCAGCTCGGTCCAGGCCCCCGCCTCGGTCGACAGCACCAGCTGGCCGTCTCGCTCGTTCACCATCGGCCCTTCCTTGGCGACCAGGTTGAGGCCGTCCCGGACGGGGTTCACCAGGAGCACGTCGTAGCGCCGGAGGGCTGCGACCGACCGTGGGAAGTCGTCGTCGGTCATCAGCTCGATCGGCGTCCAGTCAGGTGAACCCCAACGGTCGTTGATCGTCGCGGCGGTCGCCTCGACCTCGTCGCGGTAGCGGGCGTAGGCGGGGACGCCCAGCCGAGACGGGTAGCAGCACGCCACGAACGTGACGCGGCCGCGCAGGTCGGGCCGCTGCTCGAGCAGCAGGTCGTAGGCCAGGAACCCCCGCACGATGTTCTTCGACAGCTCCATCCGGTCGACCCGGACGATCATCTGGCGGTCCCCGATCATCTCGTCGAGCTCGACGAGGGCGGAGGTGCAGTCCTCTTCCGCGACGACGCGGCGCAGGCTGTCGATGTCGCTGTTGAGGGTCGCGGCGAACACCTTGGCCTGCTGGCCGTCGATGACGGTGCCCCAGCGCCGCTGCACCGCCGCGTAGTTGTCGGCCCACTCCGGGACGTGGAACCCGCACGCATCGTGTGCGGCAAGGGCGGCGAGCATCTCGATGAGCGGCTCGGCGGCCAGGACGCGGGCGTTGTCGGGGCCGGCGAACGGCGTGTGGTGGAAGTGCACGAGCGACAGGTCGTCGCGGGCAGCGCGGACGGCAGGAGCGAGCATCGTCAGGTGGTAGTCCTGCACCAGCACCACGGCGTGGTCGGGCGCGTTGGCCACGACTGCGTCGGCGAAGCGGCGGTTGACCTGGCGGTACGAAGCCCAGCACTCGCGCCAGAGGGGATCCAGGTTCGGATCGCGGGTGAGGTCGAACAACCCGTGGTGCACGAACCAGAGCACCTGGTTGGCGACGACGTCGTAGTAGCGGTCGAACTCGTCGGTCGGGATGTCGACGAGGTGGACCGGGTGGCCGTCGACGGCGGGAAGGTTCTGCGCAGCGGCCTGGCGGTCCGCCGCTGACAGCGCCGCGGCGATCCACGTGATGCGCCCCTCGTCGAGGAGCGGGGCAAGACCCGACACCAGTCCGCCGCCACCCCGCTGCGCGATCAGCGAGCCGTCCGCGTCGTCGGTGTAGCTCAGCGGCCCACGGTTGGAGGCGAGCACGATGGGTCGGTCCGCCGTGTCCATCCCGCCCACCCTACGAGGAGATGCAGCGTGGTCCCGACGGCGCGTCCGACGCGAGGTCGAGCGCGGGATCGGCGGCGAGCGCCCGGTCACACGTCGAGCCGCCGCGGCGCGGCGTGCCGCGTAGGCTCCTGATCCGTGCGCATCGTGGTGGCCCCCGACAAGTTCCGGGGCACCGTCAGCGCGGCGGAGTGCGCCGAGGCGCTGGCCGCACCTCTTCGCGACGCCGGTCACGACGTGGTCGTGCATCCGATGGCCGACGGCGGCGAGGGCACGCTCGAAGCCCTGGGCGGACCCAACCGTCGGACCCTCGTGTCGGGTCCCGGCGGTGATCCGGTCGAGGCCGAGTGGCGGTTGCAGGGGCGCCAGGCGGTGATCGAGATGGCCCAGGCATCGGGACTCGTCCTGGCCGGCGGCCCGGAGGGCAACGACGCCGTCGCCGCGTCGACCCACGGCACCGGCGAGCTCATCGCCGCAGCGCTCGATGCCGGAGCGAACGACATCGTCGTGGGAGTGGGCGGATCGGCGACCACCGACGGCGGGCTCGGCGCGCTGCGGGCCCTGTACCCGGTGCACCGGCTCCGAGGCGTGCGACTCACGGTGGCGTGCGACGTGCGCACCAGGTTCGTCGACGCCGCCCGGGACTTCGCGCCCCAGAAGGGAGCGACCGCGGCCGAGGTCCGACTGCTCGAACGTCGCCTGGAGCGGCTCGTGCAGGTCTACATGGAGGAGTACGGGGTCGACGTGTCGGAGCTCGAGGGCGGCGGCGCCGCGGGCGGGTTGGCCGGGGGGCTGGCGTGCGTCGGCGGGGAGCTGGTGGGCGGGTTCGACCTGGTGGCAGAACGACTGGACCTGGACGCCGAGGTCGAAGGTGCCGACCTGGTCGTGACCGGCGAGGGCTTCCTGGACGAGGAGTCCTTCGACGGCAAGGTCGTGGGCGGGATGGTCGACATGGCCGGTCACTTCGACACACCGGTCGTCGCCGTGGTGGGGGAGGCCTTCGACGGTGCCGACGACCTGGTCCACACCGTGTCGTTGACCTCCCGCTTCGGTCGCGAGGCGGCGATGGAGCGAACGGCGGAGCTCCTGGCGCAGGTCGCCCCGGAGCTCGCTCGACTCGATCAGCGCGGGTCGTAGCGGATCGCGTCGTCCATCTCGAGCGGACCATGGGTGCCGTGGAGCAGCGCGGCGCGGACGGTGAGGAAGTCGACGGTGGCGGCCACGTCGTGGACGCGGAGCAGATCGCGGTCCTGCAGGTCGAGCGCCGCCAGCGCTCCGAGCGTGCCTGCGCCGCGCTCCCGAGGGACGCGGCCTGTGAGCACGCCCACGAAGTCCTTCCGCGAGAGCGCCCACAGCACCCGGTCGACGCCGAGCTCGGCGCGCAGCGTCGGCACGGCCCGCAGGACGGCGACGGTCTCGTCGGGCGCCTTGTAGAGGTCGGGGCCGGGATCGAGGATCACCTGGTCGATCCGCACGCCGGCGCGGTGCAGGACGTCGATCCGATCGGTCAGGAACCGTCGGCAGGCATCCGCGGGGTCCTCCATGCGGAGCTCGGCCGGTCGGCGGTGCTTGGGCACCCCCGGGTTGAACGCGACCACGATCGACGCGTGGGTCCCTGCCACCAGGTCGGCGAGCTCCGGGTCGATCAGGCCGGACGGGTCGTTCACGATCGACGCGCCGGTCCGCAGTGCGGCGTCGGCCACCTGGTGTCGATAGGTGTCGACCGACAGATCCACGGTGTCGCCGACTCGGTCGGCGACCGCGCTCAGCACGGGGAGCAGCCGTTCCAACTCGTCGTGCACCGAGATCTCGGGCTGGTCGGTGCGGAGGGACTGGGCGCCGACGTCGAGCACGTCCGCGCCGTCCTCCACCATCCGGACGGCCAGGTCCGCGGCATCGCCCGGGTCGACCCGATTGCCGGAGAACGAGTCGGGCGACGCGTTGAGCACGGCGAGCACGCCCGGTCGGGCGACGGCACGGCCCCTCACGGCTGCGACGGGCGGCGGTCGATGGTCCGCTCGACGGTCGGCCGTCGCTCGGGGCCCAACAGGTCCAGGTACGCGGCGACCTCGATCATCGGAGGACGCTCCGACACGTCGATCGAGACCGGTGCCCGACCAGGTCGCAGCAGCTCGCTCACGGCGGGGATCGGCGCCTGGCCGGCGACGGCCTGCAGCGAGCCGCCCTGGGCGTGACGCAGGATCGTCTGTGCGATCGCCATGGCCTGGGGGCCGAGCTCGTCGAGCGGGCGGTGACGGTGACGACGCTCGTCGAGGTCGACCTCGACGAGTCCGGTCGTGCCGCGCTGACGCAGGTAGTGCAGCAGCAGACCGACTTCGACGCCGTAGCCCTCGACGAACGGGAGCCGGTCGAGCACGCCCCGACGCCCGCCGTACTCTCCCGACAGCGGCTGGTGGAGTCCGGCGAGTGCCGGGAACAGCAGCGACAGCAGCGGCCGTGCGACCAGTTCCGTGACCCGGCCGCCGCCCACTCCGTCGACCTCGGGTCGGTGGTAGTAGCCCTTGACCAGTTCGACGTCGGGTTCGCAGAGCAGCGGTCCGAGCAGGCCGGTGACCATGTGGGCGCTGAAGTCGTTGAGGTCAGCGTCGCACCAGAGGACGAGGTCGCCCGAGGTGGCGTGCAACGACTTCCAGAGGACCTCGCCCTTGCCGTAGCCCCGCCCGAAGCCGGCCAGCACGGTGCCGGCGTGGACGACCCGTGCACCGGCGTCGCGGGCCACCGCAGCGGTGTCGTCGTCGGAGTGGTCGTCCATGACGACGAGCTCGTCCACGAGGCCGGCTCCGACCGCGTCGCGCGCCAGGACCTCCACGATGCGCCCGACGGTGGCCCCCTCGTTGCGCGCCGGCAGGGCGACCGAGACCGTGGTCGGGCCCTTGGCGGCGACCATGTCGCTGATCGTCCAGTCACGGTGGTGGAAGGACCGGATCGGAGGGGTGTCGAGTGGCGCCGGGCCGCTCGGGGCCGTGCGCTCAGCGGTGCCTGGGGTGGCGCCCGGGTGGCCGACGGGGAGGAAGGGCTCTCTCGACATCGCCCGCGCAACCTACCGGCACCAACGGCGGGAATCGTGCGCGCCGTCGTGTCGTTGGGTCAGGACGACTGCCGACGGCGAGTTCACGTCCGGCAGCTCCCTGGTGGAGAATCGACGCCGGCACATTGCCGAACGAGCCCACACGAGCCGAACACGACCAGAAGAGGTGGACCAGATGGTGACGATCAGGATCCCGACGACGCTGCGGACGTTGACCGGTGGGTCCTCCTCGGTCGAGGTGGAGGGCGCCACGGTCGGCGAGGTGCTCGCCAGCCTCGACGCCGCCCATCCCGGGTTCAAGGACCGGTTGTTCGACGACGACGGCGGCCTCCGCCGCTTCGTGAACGTGTTCCTGGCCGACGACGACGTCCGCTACCTCGACGGCGTCGACACCGCCGTCACCGACGGCGCCGAGATCTCGATCATCCCGGCCGTCGCCGGCGGTTGACCGGATCCTGTCCCGGGGACATCCGCTCTGGTCGTCCCGGGCTGGGCGATCCGACCGCAGTCGGCGGGGTCGTAGGCTGGAGCCCGTGCAGGACGAGGAGCCCTTCGGTCACGTGATCGACCCGGACGCGCCGGTCGATCAGGATGCGCTCGTCGACTCTGCGCTCGACGACCCCGCGCTCGACGATCCTGCGCTCGTCGAACCCGCGCCGGCGTCCCACGTTCCGCACCGCTACCGCAGCTCGCTCGGAGCGAGCGTGCTCGCAGCGGGGATGCTCGGACTCCGCGAAGTGCTCGAGGAGCCGAAGGACGATCGTCCCGTCGTCGAGCAGTTCGCGGATGAGGGCGACCGCGAGCGGCCGGTCGAGGTCGACCTGGATCCCGACGAGCCGTCGGCCAGCGTGGTGCGCCTCCGCCCCGACCGCTGACGATCGCACCGCTCCCGTCACCCGCCGTGTCCCGTGGCGTTGGGGGCCGCTGCGGCACGCTGGTCGTCCGGGTCGGGCGCGAACCCGGGATCAGATCGCGGCGAGGAAGCCGGCGCGATCCGGTCCCGCAGTGGGCTCCGGCGGCCGGTTCTCCCGGTCCTGGTACACCGCCATGACCCGACCGATCAGGTCGGGGTCGTTGATGAGCGAGTCGGGTGGCTCGAGCAGGTTGAACATCCGCAGGAACGCCCGCAGCACGACGGGGTCCACCTTCAGCGCCGGCAGCAACCCGTCGCGCAGGAGGCTCCGAACGAGCTCGGCGGGGTCGACGAACCCGTCCTCGGTGTCGGGTTCGGGTGCGACGCCGTTCTCGGCATGCTCGGTCTCACCAGACGGCTCCTCGGCGGTCCTTCTGGCCGCGTCAGCCGCATCGCGGGCCACGCGGTCCTGGCGGACCGCGGCGTTGTACCAGGGGATCACCTGCTCCTGCAGCGCCTGCTCGTAGGCGATCGCCCTGGCCACGTGCGACGACGTGGCGGACACGTCATCGCCGACGGCGATCCCATCGACGGCACGGTCTCCGCACCGGGCGGGGTCGTGCGCGTCGAGCAGGTCGGCGAGCAGCTGGGCCTGGACCATCGCCAGGGCGCAGCCACGTCCGTAGAGGGGGTTGGTGGCGGTGTGGGCATCACCGAGGGCGTGGAAGCCGAGCACGAGCGGGCGGCCCTCGTCGTCGGTGAAGCGACGTCGTCGGTTGATGAGCCCGCCCATCACCTCGACCCCGGTGATCGGCTCGGACCGTCCATCGACGTACGGCGCCGTGGCGGTGATCGCGGCAGCGGCGGTGATGAACGTGTCGGGATGGAGGAGGAGCCTGCGCAGCTCGGCGTCATGGGTGCCGACGGCGAAGGTGATGGAGAACGTCCGGTCGTCGCCGGGGAACACCCCGTACTTGAGGTAGCCGAGGTCGCCGCCGATCACGCCGAACGAGCTCGGCAGCTCCGATCCGTCGGTCAGCCGGAAGAAGCGCGACAGGTAGATGATCCCCGTGTCCTCCTCGGTCTCGGTCACCTCGACGCCGTGGGCCGCGAGGAGGCCGGGGACGTCGATGCGGCGCCCGCCCGACGCGACCACGACGTCTGCCTCGATCACCGTGCCGTCTTCTGGCCCGGTGCCGTCGGCGAGCCGGACGCCGACGATCACGGGCAGTCCGTCGTGTCGCTCCGATGCCGCGACCAGTGAGCTGACCGTCGTTCCGTGCAGCAGCTCGACGCCGCCTTCGGCGAGCGCGGCGCGGCGCAGGACCCACTCGAAGGTCGTACGCCGGCACGCCAGCGCGACGAGCTCCTCGTCGGCTGGTTCGGGTGTGATCTCCATTCCCACAGGTGGGGTGTCGAGGAACCGGATCTCGGTGGCACCGGCGTCGAGCAGGGAGGCGAGGAGGTCGGGATGGCGGTCGCGCAGCAGGTTGCGCAGTCGGGCGAGGAAGGCGTGGGAGTGGCGAACCTGGGGTGCGCCGCGACGGTCCCAGTCGAAGGCACCACGCGGATCGGCGGGCAGCGGTGTGTCGTCGCGTTCGATCAGCGTGACCGTGTGGCCCGAACGGGCGGCGCACAACGCGGTGCCCAGTCCTCCGACGCCGGCACCGATGACCACGATCCGTGACACGAGTCCTCCCGGCCGAGCGTCGAACTTGACCGCCCGGTCAACTTGGGCACCGTAACAGCCGGTCACCCGCCGGGGAGCGTCCGACTCGGTCGGCTGACCCACCTGAGCGGATGTCGCGGGGCGACGGGGGGCTGTTAGCACTCAGCTGGTGAGAGTGCTAAGAATGCCTGGCACTCTACTGCCGAGAGTGCCAACGACCTCGGCTGACGTCCGCCACCGGTGGGCCGGCAGCCAGCCAAAGCCACAGCATCCAACGGAGGACCCATGGCCAAGATCATCCAGTTCGACGAGGACGCCCGCCGCCACCTCGAGGCCGGCATGAACCAGCTCGCCGACGCCGTACGCGTCACCCTCGGCCCGAAGGGTCGCAACGTGGTGCTCGCCAAGAAGTGGGGCGCCCCGACGATCACCAACGACGGCGTGTCGATCGCCAAGGAGATCGAGCTCGAGGATCCGTACGAGAACATCGGCGCCAGCCTCGTCAAGGAGGTCGCCAAGAAGACCGACGACGTCGCCGGTGACGGCACCACCACGGCCACCGTCCTCGCCTGGACGATGGTGCGCGAGGGCCTGCGCAACCTCGCTGCCGGTGCCAACCCCGTCGGCGTGAAGCGCGGCATCGAGGCCGCCGTCGAGGCCGCGGTCGCCAAGATCCACGAGCTGGCCGTCGAGGTCGACTCGAAGGACCAGATCGCCCAGGTCGCATCGATCTCCGCTGCCGACGCCGAGATCGGCGAGCTCATCTCCGACGCGATCGACAAGGTCGGCAAGGACGGCGTGATCACCGTCGAAGAGAGCCAGACCTTCGGCATGGGCCTGGAGTTCACCGAGGGCATGCGCTTCGACAAGGGCTACATCTCGCCCTACATGGTCACCGACACCGAGCGCATGGAAGCGGGTCTCGACAACCCGTACATCCTGTTCGTGTCCTCCAAGATCACCAACGTCCGTGACCTCGTTCCGGTCCTGGAGAAGATCATGCAGACCGGCAAGCCGCTGGTCATCATCGCCGAGGACATCGAGGGCGAGGCGCTCGCCACCCTCGTCGTGAACAAGATCCGCGGCACGTTCAACTCGGTTGCCGTCAAGGCGCCCGGCTTCGGCGAGCGTCGCAAGGCGATGCTGCAGGACATGGCCATCCTCACCGGTGGGCAGGTCGTGTCCGAGGAGGTCGGCCTCAAGCTCGACTCCATCGACCTCTCGTTGCTCGGCACCGCCGACAAGGTCGTCGTCACCAAGGACGAGACCACGATCATCAACGGCGGCGGCTCCAAGGAGGAGCTCGACGGTCGCATCGCCCAGATCAAGGCCGAGATCGACAACACCGACTCGGACTACGACCGGGAGAAGCTGCAGGAGCGCCTGGCCAAGCTGTCCGGCGGCGTGGCCGTCCTCAAGGTCGGTGCCGCCACCGAGGTGGAGCTCAAGGAGAAGAAGCACCGCATCGAGGACGCCGTCTCCACGACCAAGGCCGCGATCGAGGAGGGCGTCGTCGCCGGCGGCGGTGTGACCCTGCTGCGGGCCCAGAGCGCCGTCGACGAGCTGGTCAAGAAGCTCGAGGGCGACGAGGCCACCGGCGCCACGCTGATCGCCCGCTCCCTCGAGGGTCCGATCAAGCAGATCGCGGAGAACGCCGGCCTCGAAGGCGGCGTCGTCGTCGAGCGGGTCCGCTCGCTGTCCGGCTCGTCCGAAGGCCTCAACGCCGCCACCGGCGAGTACGAGGACCTGGTCGCGGCGGGCATCATCGACGCTGCCAAGGTGACCCGCTCGGCGTTGCAGAACGCGGCGTCGATCGCTGCGCTGTTCCTGACCACGGAGGCCGTCGTCGCCGACGCCCCGGAGAAGGCCGCAGCCGGCGGCGCTCCGGACATGGGCGGCATGGACTTCTGATCGACGGAGGTTCCTGATCGCCGGTGCCCAGCCCGGTCAGAGCCGGCGAACGCACAGGATGTCGACACAGGGCGGTCCGTCCGGGCCGTCCTTTGTCGCGTCCCGACTTGAAACCGGGCGACAGGGCCGTACCCTCGACATCAGCGCCGTACGTGTCGAGATCAGCGCCGTACGTCGAGATCAGCGGAGAACTGGAGCGGACCATGGGTCGTGACGATCGTCGAACGAAGGTCAGGGGTCGCGTGCCGGTCGCTCGGTGGGCGGTGCTCGCCGCGGTGCCGACGGTCGCGGCCGTCGTGCTGTCGGGTTGCGGTGCCGGCAGCGGCGAACAGGTCCTGACGTCGGACGAGCGGCCCGAGCGCGACGCGACGATTCCCGAGGGCCACGGCGCGGGCGCCGACCCGGCAGCGGTGCTCACCGCCGCTGCGTCTGGCCTCGAGACCAGCGGCCGGTTCCACGGTGAGGTCGAGGTGGGCGGTCTCGCCACCATGACCCAGGACGGCGAGTTCTCCGGTGCCGACGTGGCGGTGCGGACGACGATGTCGGCCGGTTCCGGCTTCGGTGAGATGTTCGGCGAGAGCGGGGGATCCGAGCCGGACCGGGACCTGTCGATCGAGATGCGATCGGTCGGTGGTCGCACCTACGTGTCCGCCGACCTGTCCACCGACGGTGGCTGGATCGCGGCGGACACGTCGGGCTCTGGGCTCGGAGCGTCGGTGGCGTCACCGACCCAGTTGGCTCAGGCGATCCGCTCGCTTCAGGGCGTGGAGGCGGCTGGCAGCGACACCATCGATGGCGAGTCGGTCGAGGTGTACAGGGGAACGACCACGCTCAGCGAGCTCGGTGGCGCTTTCGGCGGCGCCGGGTCGCTGGGTTCGGCGGCCGGGTCGATGCCGGAGGGCGTGGAGCTCCCGGCGATGCTGCAGCGGATCGAACGGGTCAACCAGCTCATCCAGGAGACGCTCGAGGTCGAGGTGTCGGTGGCAGTCGACGGTCAGGGGCGACTGCGTCGCCTGAGCATGGCGACCGGGGGCGAACTGCCGGCCGACCTCGCCGACTGCGCACTGCTCGCCGGTCCGCTGTCCACGGCGTATGACCTCAGCGCCACCTTCACGTTCTCTGACCTCGACGCCGACATCACGATCGAGGCCCCTGACCCGTCCACGGTCACCGACCCGTCCGAGGTCACAGGGCTCGACACCGGCCTCGACGACCTCGACCCGGCAGACGTCGAGGGTGCGTTCGACGAAGCCTTCGGCGGTGAGGGCCTCGGCGAGGCCTTCGGTGAGGGCTTCGACGAACTCGCCGGCGGCATGGTCGACAAGTTGCTCGAGGGCTGCCCCTCCTGAAGAGCCGGCTTCGATCGACGCCCGCTCCCGTTGCCGGCCGATCTGCCGCACGGGGAGCGGACCTGCGACGACGCTCGAGCACGACTGTGGCGTCGTGGAGTTCGGGCTGCGTCGACGGGTTGCGTAGCGTCGGCGGTCGTGGATTGGACCGATGCGGCGAGGGTGGCGACGACGACGCTCGTCGGCTTCGGCGCGGGGGTGCTGTCCGCGCTCCTCGGCGTCGGAGGAGCGGTCGTGACGACACCGGCGGTTCGGGTGCTCGGTGCCACACCGATCCAGGCGGTCGGCTCCACCGTGCCGGCGATCCTGCCTGGCGCGATCTCCGGCACGCTGCGCTATGCCAGGGAAGGCCTGGTCGACTGGCGCGCCGCTCTCGGGCTCGGGATCGCTGGCTCGGCGTTCGCCGTCGTCGGTGCACTCACGTCCGACCTGGTCGGCGGCGGTGCGCTCATGGTCCTGACCGCGGTGCTCATGTTGTGGTCAGGGATCTCGGTCGTGCGGGGTGGGCGACGGGCCGACGCAGTTGAGCCGCCGACGGACGCACCCTCGGGATCGTCGCCACGCCGGCACCCGATCCCGCTGCTCGCCGGTCTGGGTGCGGCGTCTGGGTTCGTCGCCGGGCTGCTCGGCGTCGGCGGGGGGATCGTGATGGTGCCCGTGTTGACGGGTCCGCTGAAGGTGCCGATGAAGTCTGCGGTCGCGTCCAGCCTGGTCGCCGTGGCCATCTTCTCCGTGCCGGTGCTCGTGACCCACACGGTCCTCGGCCACATCGATTGGGCGTACGCGCTGCCCCTCATGGTCGGCGTGGTCCCCGGTGCCCGCGTCGGGGCGCACCTCACGATCGGCAGTTCGGAGCGCACGATCCGGATGCTGTTCGGAGCGCTGATCATGGTGCTGGCGGTCATCTACGGCGCCTCCGAGCTCGTTGCGCTGTAGCGCGCCGCGCCCACCAGACGGTCGCGGCGGTGGGTGCACCGTAGGCTGCGCTCGTGGTCCGCTCCCGCTCTGACGAGCGCCTGACGAGGCGCTTCTCCGCTCAGCCGGCCTCCGAGCGCAGCCGCGGTGACGCCAGCAACGGTGACGCCGGCAACGGTGACGCCAGCAACGGTGACGCCAGCGGCGCCCATGCCGGCCCCCTCCAGGATCTCGGCCCCCTCCAGGATCTCGGCCGTCGACCAGAAGCCGTGCTGGTCGAAGAGCCGCTCGAGTTGCGCGTCGACGGCGTCACGGTGTCGACCACGATGCGCACACCGGGTCATGACTACGAGCTGGCCGCCGGGTGGTGCCACGCCGAGGGCCTACTCGTCGGGTCGCCGCTCCGCTGCATCCGCTACTGCGCCACCGGCTCGGCGCTCGACACCGGCTTCAACGTGGTCACCGTCGACACAGCCGGCCGATCGGCGCCGCCGGAGCCTCGGCTGACGACCGCGACCTCGTCGTGCGGCATCTGCGGAACCGATTCCGTCGAGGAGCTGACCGACCGGCTCGAGCGGCTGCCCGACGGCGTCCCGCTGCGAGCCGACGTCATCGCGGGACTGGCCGACGCCGTCGCCGGCCACCAGGAGCTGTTCGCCGTCACCGGTGGGAGCCACGCCGCCGCGGCCCTCACCGGTGACGGCGACGTGCTCGTCGTACGCGAGGACATCGGTCGTCACAACGCAGTCGACAAGGTGGTGGGCCGTCGACTGCTCGACGGCGAGCTCCCTGCGACCGGCCTGATCCTGTGGGTGTCGGGTCGGGCCAGCTTCGAGATGGTGCAGAAGGCGTGGGCCGGCGGGTTCGCGGCCTTGGTGTCGGTGAGCGCTCCGTCGTCGTTGGCGGTGCAGACCGCCGAGCGGGCGGGACTGGTGCTGGTGGGCTTCGCCCGGACCGGCCGGTTCAACGTGTACGCCGGCGGCGAGCGGATCGCTCTGAGTGCCGGGTTCCCGGACGGCGGTGGTTCTGAGGTGCAGATCGTGACGACCGATGTCGACGAACAGCCCTGTGTCGGCGGTGGGGGTGGCTGATCGGGCGCGGCGGCGCAGACCGGCGGATCGACTGGAGCGCGCGCCGGTGGTGCCGGGCCCCTTGGCGAAGCCCCTCGAGCGGATAGGGCTGCACCCGGAGCTGTGGGCCGGGCTCGTCCCCAACGGCGTCGACCAGCAGAAGCCGCGGCACTTCAAGGACATGCTGCGGATCGCCAGGGACAACGCCAAGCACCCCAGGTACGCGTGGGACGTGCTGACCAAGGGCGTGTGCGACGGCTGCGCGCTCGGCGTCGCCGGCCTGCACGACTGGACGATCGACGGCGTCCACCTGTGCACCACCCGCCTGGAGCTGCTCGAGTTCAACACCGCGGACGCGATGGACTCGACCCTGCTGTCCGACGTCGCCGCGCTGTCGGCGCGATCGGGCCGGGAGCTGCGTGCGCTGGGCCGGCTGGCGCACCCGATGCGCCGCCGTCGTGGCGAGCGGGGCTTCACCCGCATCACGTGGGACGAGGCGCTCGACGCCTGCGGCGAGGCGCTTCGTGCTGCGACTCCCGAGCGCACCGCCATGTTCCTCACGTCACGTGGATTGACCAACGAGACGTACTACGTGGCGGGCAAGGCGGCCAGAGCGCTCGGCACGGCCAACATCGACTCCGCCGCCCGCGTCTGCCACGCCCCGTCGACGCTCGGCCTCAAGGCCACGATCGGGGTGGCGGCGTCGACGTGCTCGCTGCGCGACGTCCTCGAGACCGACCTCGTGGTGCTGTGGGGGACCAACCCGTCCAACAACCAGCCGGTGTTCATGAAGCACCTGGAGCACGCCAAGCGCAACGGCGCCCGGGTCGTGGTCATCAACCCGTTCCTGGAGCCCGGACTCGACCGCTACTGGGTGCCCAGCTCCGCGGAGTCCGCGGTCTTCGGCACCCGTATCTGCGACCTGCACGTTCCGGTTCGTCCAGGCGGCGACGTCGCGCTTGCCGACGCGATCCTCAAGGCGCTGATCGCTCGCGGCGCCGTCGACCACCCCTTCGTCGACCGCCACACCACGGGCTGGTCCGAGCTGGTCGCGTTCCTCGACACCCACGATCTCGACGACCTGGTCGCGGATGCCGGCGTCGACGCCGCCACCTTCGAGCGGCTGGTCGACATGTACGCGGGCGCGGACTCCGCGGTGCTCATCTGGTCGATGGGCATCACCCAGCACACCTTCGGCGTGGAGGGAGTGCGGGGCATCGTGAACGTGGGCCTCGCCCGAGGCAACGTCGGACGCAACGGTGCCGGTCTCATGCCGATCCGCGGTCACTCCGGCGTCCAGGGCGGCGCCGAGATGGGCGCGTACGCCACGTCGCTGCCGGGCGGCGTCACGATCACCGCCGAGTCCGCGGCGGCGCTGTCCGACGAGTGGGGGTTCCCGGTTCCCGCCCGCGATGGGCTGACCGCGCCGGAGATGGTCGAGGCGGCCGGGGCCGGAGCGATCGACGTGTTGTGGATGTCGGGGACGAACTTCCTGGAGGTGCTGCCCGATCCCGCAGCAGTTGCCGCCGCCATGGGACGGGTCCCGACCCGCATCCACCAGGACGTGGTCGTGACGTCGCAGATGCTGGTCGAGGGCGACGACGTGATCCTGCTGCCCGTCACCACCCGCTACGAGCAGGAGGGCGGGGGCACCTCGACGACCACCGAGCGTCGGGTCGCGTTCTCTCCGGAGATCCCGCGACGCGTCGGCGAGGCCCGCAGCGAATGGCGGTTGTTCGGCGACATCGTCGCTCGGGCAGCGCCCGAACGCGTCGACGACTTCGCGTGGCCCACCAACCGAGCCCTGAGGGAGGAGATCGCTCGGGTCGTGCCGTCCTATGCGGGCATCGAGTTCCTCGACCGGACCGGCGACGCTGTGCAGTGGGGCGGCCGGCACCTGTGCGCCGGCGGTCGGTTCCCCACCGCCGACGGCCGGGGTCGCTTCAGCGTGCTCGAACCGCCGGCTGCCGACGTTCCCGAGGGTCGGTTCCTGGTGTCGACCCGCCGGGGCAAGCAGTTCAACTCGATCGTGTGGTCCGACGTCGATCCGCTCACCGGCGCCACGCGTGACGCCGTCTACCTGGATCGCACCGACGCCCGCTCCCTCGGCCTGGTCGACGGCGACCGCGTCGTCCTGCGCTCCGAGGTCGGCGAGATGGCCGCCCGGGTGCACCTGTCGCGCCTGCCCCGCGGGACCGCACAGGTGCACTGGCCCGAAGGCAACGTGCTGCTGCCCGCGGGGGCCGAGCACCGTGAGCCCGGATCGAAGATCCCCGCCTACCAGGCCGTCGTGGAGATCGTGCCGGCCTGAGTCGCCGTCGGCCGCTGGCGATCGGTCCGAGCGCTGGCGAACTTGTACGTGGCGGTCGCTGGAGTGGCGCGTGGCGTACAAGTCCGCCGAGTGCGGTTCCGGCGGATCGGACGGGCCGCCCGCCGGTCCGTAGACTCCGCCCATGCCCGAGCCGTCCACCCCCACCGTCGGCCTGGCGGTCGTCCACCTCTTCTTCGTCGCCGGTCCGCTGGCCGACGCCGGGGAGGTCCTCCTGGCGATCGAAGGGGCGCAGGGGCGCGGCGACCAGGTCGTCACCGCCGCGCTGCTCGGCCACAAGGCCGACATCGCGGTCATGGCCCTGTCGGAGGACCAGTGGAACCTGCGTCGGTTGCAGACCGATCTCGTCGCCGCCGGTCTGGACCTCGTCGACAGTTACGTGTCGCTGACCGAGATCTCCGAGTACGCGGCCGGCGTGCCCGAGGAGTCGAAGCAGGCTCGCCTGCACCCTCAGCTGCCGCCCGAGGGCAAGCCCGCGTTCTGCTTCTACCCGATGTCGAAGAAGCGCGAGGTCGGTGCGAACTGGTTCGAGCTCGAGTTCGACCGTCGCAAGGAGCTCATGTACGAGCACGGTGCGTCGGGCCGGAAGTTCTCCGGCCGGGTGCTGCAGGTCGTCACCGGCTCGACAGGAACCGACGACTTCGAGTGGGGCGTGACGCTGTTCTGCGTTCATCCCGACGACGTCAAGGACGTCGTGTACACCATGCGCTTCGACGAGGCCTCGGCGGTCTACGGCGAGTTCGGGACCTTCTACGTCGGGATGGTCGCGGAGCCCGGGACCGTCCTCGGTGAGCTCGGCGTCGACTGAAGGACCGGCCGAGCCGTCGGTCGTGTCCGGAGCGGGCGTCGCGGATCCTCCGAGATCGGACGCCCCGGGGGCGGGCGATCGCGCGGATCGGAGGTGGGAGCAACCCGTCTGGGCTGCCACCCACTCGGAAGGTCGCGCCCTGCCGGGCGTCGGTGGCAGCGGGGATGCACCGCACGGCCGGCCCACGTCACGGCGCTGGGTTGTGTGGTCGGCCGTGCTCGCCTCGGCAACGGTGGTCGGACTGCTGGCCCTGGGCGTCGCCGTCGAGGTGTGGGGTCGCGGCTACATGGCCGAGCAGGTCGAGGCGCAGCTGCGGGCGAGCGGGATCACCGGTGACATCGAGGTGTCGACCGTCGGTGGCTGGCGCCCCGTCGTCCTTCCCGCCCTGGTCGGCCGGGGCCTCGAGGAGCTGCACATCGCGATCTCCGACGGCACGATCGCCGGCATGCCGGTCGTCCGGGCCGACTACGTCCTGCACGACATCGACGGCGACGTGTCGCTGCGCACGGGCCAGGTCCGGGTCCGATCGATCGGTAGCGGGCGGGTGCGCATCGAGATCGACGTCGCCGACATCGCCGATGCGATCGGTGCCGGCTTGGCGGTGGGTGACGGTCGGCTGGTCACGACCGAGGGAGTCGGTGTCGACGTGTCGGTCGAGGATGAGGCGCTCGTGCTGGGCGGTCCAGCGGTCGAGGTCTGGGGCGCACCGGTGAAGCTGCCGATCATCGATGACTACCTGCTGCCGTGCACCCCGCGGGTGGCGTTCCGTCCCGACACGCTCGTGCTGTCCTGCACCGGATCCCGACTGCCGGGCGTGCTCGGCGACCCGCTGGCGCTGGCCGTCGACCCCGACGTCGCGCCCGTCGGTTCGCTCCTCCCGCCCCAGTCCACGATCGTGAACGACGACCCGTCGGTGGCCGGCACCGAGGGGCCCGCCACCGACGGGACCACGACGGTGCCATCGACCCAGCCGCCGCCGACCGAGCCGCCTCCGACCGTCCCACCCGTGACCGACCCGCTGGTGGCGGTGCCGGTCGATCCGGCCGCCCCGGTCCCGGCGCCGCCGCCCGGCTGAACTGGTGACCGACGAGCAGCAGCTGGACGCGTACGCTGCCGCGCTGGCCGGTGCCGTCGACGCCGTCGTCGTCGACTGGGTGCAGCGCTGCGTGGAGCTCACGTGCGCCCGGGCGGGCGTGGCGCTCGACGCGGATCTCGCCGAGCGAACCCGGCGGGCAGCGGTGGCGGCACGTGCGGAGGTCGATGCACGGCTGAGCGCCCTCTTCGCCGCCGACATCGACGCCCAGGACGTGACGCCGCTGCAGGTGCTGCGTGACGCCGTGCGGTTCCCGACCGCCGTGCTCGCGGATGCGTCGGTCCCGCCGGTCGAGCGAGACGGGTTCGACCGCCGCGCCTTCCCCGACGACGTCTACGGGCTGACGCCCGCAGGGTTCGGCGACGTGGATCCGTCGCTCGTCGATCCAGCCGTCGCGTGGGGGGCGGCCAAGGCGCACGTGCACCTTCGTCGCCGGTCCCGCTGAAGAGGCCGGGTCGGCTCGTCAGATGGCGCCGGGGTCACGACTCCAGCCGGCATCGGTGATCGATCGGGGCTCGAAGAACAGGCAGTCCTCGGGGCACGCGAACGGCATCGACTCGGCGACGTCCACCCGACACCGCTGCACCAGATCGCCTTGTGCGACGGTGCGTGTCGAGTAGTGGCGGCACTCGGTGCGAACGGCCATGACGAGATCCTACGGGGACCTCCGTAACCGAACGTCCCGCGGCAGGTAACACTGCCGAAACACCCGGTCCGTAGCTTCGCCGCCCGAGGGCCATGGTCGAACGCCGTGGACCTCGACACTCATCCGGATGCGACGTCGTCGAACGGCGATCGATCATCTTGAAGGGCCCAGGACACGAGATGCGACCAAGCAGCACCCACCAGTCGACTGGACGGACGTCGAGTCCGACCTGTCACCCGCGACGCTCCTCGGAGCGGGCCGGGACGCGACGGGCAGCCGGCAAGGCCGTGGACTCGATCCTCTCCTCGTGGCACGCCGAACGTCCGACGCCGTCGGCGCCGGGCTGGCCGCGGGGTCGCGTGGAAAACTCCGGCACCGGCACGCTGCGGCGTCGTCGTGCTGGACACCGTCGGTGAAGTCACCGTGGGCCGGGGCCTGAGCGCCGCGGTATGAACCGGACAGAGAAGGGACAGCACTCATGAAACTGGTCACCGCCGTCATCAAGCCGTTCAAGCTCGATGACGTCAAGAACGCCCTGAAGGGCATCGGCGTGGTCGGCATGACCGTGACCGAGGTCCGCGGCTTCGGCCGTCAGGGCGGTCACACCGAGACCTATCGCGGCACCGAGTACCAGGTCGACTTCCTCCCCAAGGTGAAGGTCGAGGCCGTCGTCGAGGACTCCGACGCGGACGCCGTCGTGGACGCGATCACGTCGTCGGCCACGACCGACAAGATCGGCGACGGCAAGGTGTGGGTCACCACCGTCGACGAGCTCGTGCGCATCCGAACCGGGGAGACCGGCTCCGCCGCGATCTGACCCGGTCGAGATCCCCGACCCACGGGGCGTCCCTCCGGTCAGGACAAGGCCCGACCTGGCCGGGGGGACATCGGGGCAGCGTGCCTCGGACACCGCACCAGGGCTGAGCCGAGACGATGGCTTCACCACTGCAACGAAGTGAGCTGCTCGACGACCGCTCGTTGACCGGCCGCGCCTTCTGCGACTCCTACGGCCGCGTCGTGGAGGCGTGGCTGCGATCGCTGTGGGACGCCGCTGTGGGGTCCGGTCCATCGGCCGGCGCGGGCATGGCCCTCGTCGCGATCGGTGGACAGGGTCGCGGCGAGCTGTGCCCGCAGTCGGACCTGGACCTGCTGCTGCTCACCAGCAGGGGTGTCGACCCATCCGCCGTCGCCGATGGCCTGTGGTACCCGATCTGGGACGAGGGCATGAAGCTGGGGCACGCGGTCCGGTCGGTCCGCGACACGTTGGCTCTCGCATCGGACGACCTGGAGACGGCGACCGCCCTCCTGTCGGCGCGCCACGTCGCGGGCGATGCGGAGCTGACCGGTGAGCTCGCGGAGAAGGCGCGTCTGAACTGGCAGCGCAAGGGTCGCAAGTGGCTGGAGGTGCTGACCACATCGGTCGAGAACCGTCACGCGGCGGCGGGCGAGGTGGCCTTCGACTTGGAACCGGACCTGAAGGAAGGCCGGGGAGGCCTGCGCGACGTCCACGCGCTGGCCTGGGCGCGAGCGGCGGGAGCGGACGTGGACGCTCGGCTGATCGCCGAGCTGCGCGGCCACCACGACGAGCTGCTGGCGGTGCGGGTCGAGCTGCACCGGGCGAGCGGGCGACCGGGCGATCTGCTGACCCTCGCAGATCAGGACGCGGTGGCACTCCGGCTCGGTGTCCTCGACGCCGACGCGCTGATGACGAAGGTCTCGGTGGCGGGGCGGGCGATCGCCTGGTCGAGCGACGAGAGCTGGCACGAGATCGCCACGTCGCTCGACGCGTCACGCTTCGGTCGCTTCCGGCGGGACCGGTCGATCGGCGATGGCCTGGTCGTTCGCGACGGACGAGTTGCGCTCGACGACGAGTCGTCGCCGGTCACGGACCCGGTCAGCGTGCTGCGCGTGGCCGTCGCTGCGGCTCGCGTGCCGACCCGCATGTCGGTCGCCACCCTCGAGGCGCTGCAGGGGGCCCCCGACCTGGAGGACCCATGGCCCGAAGAGGCCCGCGAGCTGCTCGTCCAGTTGCTCGAGTCGGGCTCGGGTGCCATCCCCGTCGTCGAAGCGCTCGACCGCTGGGGTCTGTGGGTGCGGTTGATCCCCGAATGGGAGCCGACCCGTTCGAAGATCCAACGCAACGCGCTGCACCGCTTCACCGTCGACCGACACCTGCTGGAGGCGGCGTCCGAGGCGTCGCGGCTCGGCGCCAGCACCCGACGCGATCTGCTGGCGCTGGCCGCGCTCCTGCACGACATCGGCAAGGGCTACTCCGGTGACCACAGCGTGGTCGGCGAGCAGCTCGCGGTGGCCATCTGCACGCGGATCGGATTCGAGCCCGACGACGTGGCGATGATCGGCCACGCGGTCCGCCATCACCTGTTGCTGCCCGATGTGGCCACCCGTCGCGACCTCGACGACCCGGCGACCGTGGAGCTCGTGGCCGCCACGGTGCAGACGCCCGAGCGGCTGGCGTTGCTGCGGGCGGTGTCGGAAGCCGACGGCTTGGCGACCGGGCCGCTGGCGTGGAGCGACTGGAAGGCGCAGCTCGTCGACCAGCTCACCAACCGCACCTCCCGGCTGCTCTCCGGCGGACGGACCGACGAGGTCGTTGCGGACCCGTTCCCCACCGAGTCCCAGCGTCGGCTGCTCAGCAAGGGAGGGGTGCAGCTGCAGGCCGACGGGGACACCATCACTGTGGTCTGCCCGGACCGACCGGGCGTGTTCCACCGCGTCGCCGGCGTGCTGGCGTTGCACGGCCTCGACGTGATCGGCGCGGCGATCCACTCCGAGGACGGGATGGCGCTCGACGAGTTCCGCGTGGAGTCGGGTCCCGGCGGGATGATCCAGTGGGAGCGCGTCGGCGACGACGTCGTGAAGGTCCTCGAAGGGCGGCTGGCCATCCAGGCCCGGCTCGACGAGCGGATCCGCACCCATCGCGCCCGTCGGCGACCGGGGATCCACCAGCTCGGCCACGCCGTGCGCTTCGACAACGAGGCCAGCGCGGATGCCACGGTGCTGGAGGTGGTCGGCGCTGACTCGATGGGTCTGCTCTACCGGCTGACCCGAGCGCTCACGGACCTGGACGTCGACGTGCGGACCGCCAAGATCCACACGATGGGCGCCGACGTGGTCGACACCTTCTACGTGGTGTCGGCGACGGGGGTGAAGATCGACGACGTCGAGCACCAGGACGAGATCCGTCGGGCCCTCCTGCACGCGCTCGAGCCGGTGAGCTGATCTCTTCGCCGCCACCCGACTCTGTGTGCACTGAGCGCGCTCCAGCGACCCTGGTTGCACGCAGAACGGGAACTTCGGAGCGTCTACTGCTCGCGGAGGAAGCGCTCCACCTCTTCGAGCAGCTGGTCCGCGTTCGGGACCTCGCCCTCGGCCAGCTCCGCGCTGGCCGCATCGAGCTGGCGTTCGAGCAGCCGCACGTACTCCTGGGTGCCCTCGTCGTCGGCGACGAGCTCGTCGAGCTGGTGCTCGTAGCTGACCGATCCCAGGTCCAGCACGCTCGTGTCGACCGCTGTCCCGAGCAGCGCGACCGCGCTGGTGACCAGCCCGACCGCCGCACGGGGCGACGGGGCCGACGGCGCGTAGGACGGCACCGCCGCCCACAGCGCGGCGGCGGGCAGGCCGTAAACGGAGCACTCAGCCTGCAGCACGCCCAGGATCCCGGTCGGTCCCTCGTAGTCCGACGCTTCCAGGCCGAGCCGGGGGCCGAGCAGCGGGTCCTCGACGGTGCCGAACACGGGTGCCGGCCGGGTGTGGGGGACGTCGGCCAGGAGCGCGCCGAGGGCGAGCACCCATGAGCACTCCAGCGCGGCGGCGACCTCGAGCACGTCGTCGCAGAAGGTCCGCCACCGCAGCTGCGGCTCCACCCCACGGAGGAGCACCACGCCGTCGGTGCCGTCGGGTTCCGCCCAGCCGAGCTCGTTGGCCGGCCAGTCGATCGTCCGTCGGCCGAGCTCGTCGCGGCGGACGTGCGGCCGCGTGGCGGTGAAGTCGTAGAACTCCTCGGGCTCGATCGAGGCGATCGTGGTGGCGTTCCAGCGCTCCCAGAGGTGCTCGATCGCACCGGTCGCGGCGTCGCCGGCGTCGTTCCAGCCCTCGAACGCGGCGACGAGCACCGGCCCGGATCCTGTCCGGCCTGCGACGCCGTCCCTGATCGCTGCGGCCGCATCGGACCACACCACGTTCCCCATCGGGTCACCCTACCGGCGGCATCCCCGGCTCCCACCGGGCGGGGCGCCTGCTGCGTCGGGGATGGCATCGTGGCACGGGTAGCGTCGGTCCACATGCGCATCGAGACGTGCACGATCGTGGACGACGATCTGGTGGCGGCGATGGCCCGCCTGATCCCACAGCTCTCCCGGTCGTCGCCGCCCCCCGACGCCGCTGCGCTGGCGGCGATCGTCAGCTCCGATGCGTGCCACCTGCTGTTGGCCCGAGACGACGACGGGACGATCCTCGGGTCGATGACCCTGGTGGTGTTCCCGATCCCGACCGGCGTGCGCGCATGGATCGAAGACGTGGTCGTCGACGCCGAGGCTCGCGGCCGCGGCGTGGGCGAGGCGCTCAACCGCTCGGCGCTTGACATGGCGCGGTCGCTCGGTGCCAGGACGGTGGACCTGACGTCGCGTCCGAGTCGCGAGGCGGCCAACCGCCTGTACCGACGCATCGGCTTCGAGCCCCGTGACACCAACGTGTACCGCTACGACCTGTCGTGAGGGTTGCAGAGGGCGGTGGTCGGCGTCACCGCCGAGCTCGTACGTGAGCGCGGTGCGGGTGCGCGTCGGGCAGACGAGCTCGGGAGATGACGGGGCATTCGAGATCTGACGTCGAGGAGCTCGGCCGACCGGGGCTCGGGCGTAGTGTGCATCCCATGAGCTCTCCCGCCGACGTAGGCCCCGACGACGCAGCGGGGACCGGCCCGGGGGACGGGTCGCGCCGGTCGTCGCTGTCGGACACGATCTGGTCGGTGTGGTCGTGGTTCGCCTTCGGCCTCAGCGTGATCGTGTTCATCCCGATCGTCGTCGTCGTCTACGTGGTCACGTTCCCGTTCGACCGCACCCACTACTGGGCCGGGTACATGTACCGGAAGATGCCGGTGCTGCACCAGAAGCTCACGCCGTTGTGGCACTTCAAGGTCACGGGCGAGCTGCCCGCCAACCCACGCAACCCGTACGTGGTGGTGGCCAACCACGAGTCCTTCGCGGACATCCTTCTGATCAGCCACCTCCCCTTCGAGATGAAGTGGCTGTCGAAGCGGGCGAACTTCAAGATCCCGATCGCGGGCTGGCTCATGCACCTTGCCGGCGACATCCCGCTCGACCGGGGCGACAGGGAGTCGGCCAAGAAGGCGATGGACCGCTGCGCGTGGTACCTCCGCAAGAAGGTGTGCGTGATGGTCTTCCCCGAGGGCACCCGTGCCGTCGACGGTGAGCTCGGCAAGTTCAAGGACGGCGCGTTCCGCCTGGCCATCGAGACGCAGACGCCGATCCTGCCGCTCGCGGTCCACGGCACCAAGGAGGCGCTGCGGGCCCACGACTGGCGGTTCGGGCGCGCCGACGCGGCCGTGCACGTGATGGAGCCGGTCGACGTCGAGGGCATGACGCTCGAGGACGTGGATTCGCTCAAGGACCACGTCCGGGAGCTGATCTCCGAGCAGCTCGAGGTCATGGGGCAGGACCCGACGCTCACACAGTGATGCTGCTCGCGGCACGGGTCAGGCAGGGTCGAGGCGCTGCACCCCGTCGTCGAGGCTGACGACGTAGACCTCACCGCTCGGACCGCGGGCGAACGCAGCCACCGACCCGATGTCGAGGCCCACATCGACGATGCGCGTCGGGCCGTCGCCGGTGACGACACCGCGGATCCACCGTTGGCAGAAGTCCGAGAAGAGGTAGGTCCCATCGAGGGCCACCAGCCGTGGGTCGCGCACGACCAGGCCACCGGTGATCGAACACCCCTCGTCGTGGCTGTAGGTGGCGATGGGATCGGCGAACGGGCCGCCGCTCGCCGCTCCCGGTGCCGGATCGGGCTCGTCGAACCGCTGGTCGCCCTCGAACAGGTCCCATCCGAGGTTGGTGCCGTAGCCGGCGCCGCGACCGCCCTCCGGGCTGAGCCGGTCGATCTCCTCGAAGCGGTCCTGGCCGACGTCGCCGATCCAGAGGTCCCCGGTCGTCGGGTCGATGTCGATGCGCCACGGGTTGCGCAGCCCGGTGGCCCAGATGAGCCTCTCGACGTCGGTTCCCGTCCCGTCGCCGTCGACGAACGGGTTGTCGGACGGCACGCCGTCGGGGGCGGACGGATCGATCCGCAGGATCTTGCCGAGCAGCGTGTCGCGGGCCTGGCCGTTGCCCTCGGGGTCGCCTCCGGAGCCGCCGTCACCGAAGCCGGCGTAGAGCATCGCGTCGGAGCCGAAGCGCAGCGCGCCGCCGTTGTGGTTGGCGTAGGGCTGAGGGATCGCCACCAGCTGCCGACGTGTGTCGAGCTCGGCTCGCAGCGAGCCGTCGTCGCCGGTGAGCTCGTACTCGTCGATGCGCGACGCCCCGTCCTGCGCACGGGTGTAGCTGACGTACAGGTGCTCGCCGTCGGGGTCGACCGCCAGGCCGAGCAGGCCCTTCTCTCCACCGGCGTCACCCACGGCGTCGGTGATGTCGAGCACCGGGTCGTCGGCCAGCCGGAACCCGTCCTCGTCGGCGATCGCCTCTCGGACCGTGCCGGCACGTTCGGCGACGAGCAGCGAGGTGCTGGCAGGCCGGAACGCCAGGTCGATCGGCTGGTCGGCCCCCAGCCCGAGGTCCACGAGCCGCACCCCACCGTCGGCGGCCAGCGTCTCGGTCGTCGTGCTGCCCGTCGTCGAATCCGACGAGCCCCACGAGCTCGACGACGCGTCGTCGTCACCGGAGCAGGCGCCGGCCAGGACGGCGAGCGGTGCGATCGTCAGCAGCGCGACCAGCAGGCGGACCGGGCCGCCGGCGCGATCGGGGCGACTCCGGGATCGCGGGCTCGCCGATGCCGCCTGGCCGTCGGCGCTGACGCTCATGGTCGCATCCTCCGGATCACGCCCTCCTGCACGACCGACGCGACCAGCTCGCCGTCGTGCGCGTAGACCAGCCCGCGGCTCAGGCCGCGGCCGCCCGACGCGCTCGGCGTGTCCTGCGAGTAGAGCAGCCACTCGTCGGCCCGGAACGGTCGGTGGAACCACATGGCATGGTCGAGCGACGCCATGAACACCTCACCGATGCTGAACTCGCTGCTGTGCGGGAGCAGCGACGTGTCGAGCAGGGTGATGTCCGACGCGTAGGTGAGCACGCAGATGTGCAGGAGCGGGTCGTCGCCCAAGACGCCGTTGGCCTTGAGCCAGACGTTCTGGAACGGGGGGAGGTCCTCGGAGCGCTCCCACGGGTTCGACTCGCAGTAGCGGGTGTCGATCGGGCGGGGCCGCTCGTAGAACCCGCCGAGCTGTTCGGCATAGGGCGCCATGCGCTCCCGGAAGTCCGGCAGCGAGTCGGCGTCGGGCAGCCCGGAGGGCATGACGAACTGGTGCTCGAAGCCGTCCTCGGGCACCTGGAAGTTGGCCGACAGGGTGAAGATCGTGCGGCCGTGCTGCACGGCTTTGACTCGTCGCGTGGCGAACGATCGGCCGTCGCGCGTGCGATCGACCTCGTAGATGATCGGCACGGTCGGGTCGCCCGGACGAACGAAGTAGGCGTGCAGCGAGTGGATCGCCTTGCCCGCTTCGACCGTGCGAGCGGCGGCGACGAGCGCCTGTCCGGCCACCTGGCCGCCGAACACCCGCTGGTCGCCCAGGTCGGGGCTGAGCCCGCGGAAGATGTTGACCTCGATCGGCTCGAGGTCCAGCAGGGCGATGAGCGCGTCCACGGCGGGTTGGTCCATGGGGGCCATTCTCGCCGCAGGGGATGGGGCGTGCGGGGCGGGCCCGCAAGTAGGGTGGTGCACCGTGAAGATCACCCCCACAGCGGTGCTGGACCACGCCCGCTCCGACGAGGGCCGCAAGCAGATCCGCTACGCGGCGGTGTCGGTGGTGTTCGTCCCTGTCGGCCAGATCATGGTGCAGCTGTTGCGCTGGGTGTTCGGCGTCAACGAGGTCCTCGCCGTGTTCGCCACCGCGTGCGTCCTGACGCTGCCCAACTACTTGGCGAACAAGTACTACGTGTGGCAGCACGACTCGAAGGACAACCGGGCGACCGAGATCACCGTGTTCTGGCTCGCCGCCGTGCTCGGCACGGCGTTCGCCATGGCGTTCGTGTTCATCGCCGGCCGGATCGTCCCCGAGGAGTCCAGCGAGCTCGCGCACGCCATCGCCATCTTCGTCGCGCAGCTCCTGGGCTACGGCATCGTGTGGGTCGCCCGCTACCTGTTCCTGGATCGCCTGATCTTCAAGGCGACCCACGGCGGCGAGGAGCCCACCGCCGAGGTCCTCGACGACCTGCACCACGACTTCCCGGTCTGATGGACCCGGCGGTGCAGGCGGCGGCGGTCGCGGCGCGGGGCTTCATGCCAGCCGACGAGGGCCTCGCCCTCTACGAGGCCGGCGTGGCGGCAGCGGCAGCCGTGCCGGGGGCCCCGTTGCTCGAGGTCGGCTCCTACTGCGGCAAGTCGTCGGTGTACCTGGGCGAGGCGGCCCGGCAGGGCGCGACGGTGCTGATCGCCATCGACCACCATCGTGGATCAGAGGAGAACCAGCCCGGCTGGGAGTGGCACGAGCCCGATCTGGTCGATCCGGCGGTCGATCGCATGGACACGTTGCCGACGTTCCGCCGCACCGTGTTCGACGCCGGCCTGGAGCCGAACGTCGTGGCGGTCGTCGGTGACTCGCCGACCGTCGCCCGGTTCTGGACCACGCCCTGCGCGCTCGTGTTCATCGACGGCGGTCACGGCGAGGAGCCCGCGGATCAGGACTACCGGTTGTGGACCCCGCACGTGGCACCGGGCGGCTTGCTGGCCATCCACGACGTGTTCCCGGATCCCGCCGACGGTGGACGGCCGCCGTACGAGCGGATCTACCTGCCGGCGCTGGACTCGGGCGACTTCGACGAGGTCTCGTCGACCGGTTCGCTCCGGGTGCTGCGCCGACTGAACTGATCGCTCGAACGGGCGAGCGTCACCGGGTCGAGGCCGAGCTCGCGTCGTCGTCGGCGCACCTGACGCGCCCGCCACCACACCCCGGCGACGATCAGGACGATCGCACCGCAGATCAGGTAGAAGAGCGACAGCTGCAGCCACCCACCTGGATCGGTCGCCGACTCGGCCGGGATCCCGCAGTCGGGTCGGCGCACGATGTGGCCCGGAGAGCACTCCGACACCGGGCCGACGTCGCTGATCGTCGTCGTCGGCTGGACCGGATCGTCGGTCACCGCTTGTGCGCCTGCCAGTCCCGCTGGGGCAAGCACGGCGAGCACCGCGAAGAGGGCGGCCAGCGCGGTCATCGCGAGCGACGTCGCAACGCGGCGCGGCGCTGCGGGTTCCGGCACCGCGGAACTCGGGGGATTCGGACGTGTCAGCGGTTCGAATCCCCCAACATCGGTGCTGGAGGTGGGATCAGGACGGTTCGACGGCATCGGTACGAGTCTGGTCCTCGATCAGCTCCGGGAGCTCATCGGGGCGGGTGAAGAGGCGAGAGGCGGGCGACGCGCCGGCCAGCGCGTCGGCGGCGAGGATGATCGCCGAGGCGGTGTAGGTCGACTGCTCGCCGCCGGGGAAGTGCACCTCGTCGGGCAACACGATGCCCGTCCAGTACCGGTCCTCCTCGGTGCGAAGGCGCTGGGCCCATGTGAACAGCTCTATCGCCCGGTCCGCCATGCCGACCGCCAGGTGGGCCATCGCGCACTCGCACGTCTCGGCGGCGGTGATCCACGGACGGTCCGACACGCAGCGCACACCCCAGCCATCGGTGATGAACGCGTCGAACCGGTGCTCGAGGCGCTCCCGACCGGCGTCGCCGGTGATCGCTCCGCACAGCACCGGGTAGTACCAGTCCATCGCCCAGCGGTGCTTGGGGGCGAAGGCATCGGGCTCGTCGCGTATCACCCGCGACAGGCGAGCTGCCGACAACTCCCAATCGGGCTTCTCGTGGCCGAGGGTCTCGGCGATCGCGATCGCGCAGCGCAGGCTGTGGCAGATCGACGACGAGCCGGTCAGCAGCGCGAAGCTCCACGGCGTGCCGTCAGCGTGTCGGGCCCAGAGGATCTCTCCGCGACGCGTCTGCAGGTCGAGCACGAACTCGATCGCAGCGGACACCATCGGCCACAGGTGCTCGAGCGTCGAGCGGTCCTTGTAGAGCAGCCAGTGGCTCCACACTCCCGCGGCGACGTAGGCGCAGCAGTTGGCGTCGAGCTTGTCCTGTTCGACCCGGTCTGCGAGGTAGTACTGGTGCCACGAGCCGTCGCCGCGCTGCATGGAGCGCAGCCACTCGAACCCGAGCTCGGCCTCGGCGCGGCGACCGCCGAGCATGAGCGCCATGAGCGCCTCGGTGTGGTTCCACACATCAGCGTGGCCGCCGGGGAACCACGGCACCATGCCGGAGTCGAGCTGCCACTCGGCGACGGCGTCGACGGTCGCCACGAGCTGTGCAGCGGAGACGACACCTCCGACGTCGGCCAGGAACACCTCAGACCGGGACACGGCTGCCGTCCTCGACGGTGCTGTCGCCGTCGAACGCATCGATGACGTCGTCGACCCGATCGCCGCCGGTCGCGTCGAGGAGATCAGGGTCCTCCACGTCGTCGGCCGGGTTGCCGGCCGCGTGCTCGACGTGCGCGTGGGCGGACTCGCCGCCGCCGATGGTGTTGCGGGAGTAGACCACCACGCTCTTGCCGAGCACGGGGTTGAGCAGACGCTCTGTGGTGCGCGTGAGCACCGGTGCCTTGGCGATGTCCCACACGAGGAGCTTGTGGTACGCCTCGACCAGAGGATGCGTGTCGTTCGTGGGACCGACCAGGCACTTCAGCCACCAGTACGGCGAGTGAAGGGCGTGGGCCCGGTGCGAGGCTTCGGGGCGGAACCCGGCGTCGCTCAGCCGGTCCTTCAACATCTGCTCGGTGTAGATGCGCACGTGGCCGCCCGCCGACAGCGGCGCGTGGTACTCGGCGCTCAGCTGCCAGCAGACCTTCTCCGGCATCCACGACGGGACGGTCGCGGCCAGGACGCCGCCGGGTCGCAGCACCCGGTGCAGCTCGGCCATCGCTCCGCGGTCGTCGGGGATGTGCTCGAAGACCTCCGAGCAGATGATCCGATCGAACGTGTGGTCGGCGAACGGCAGGCGCAGGGCGTCGCCGTTGATGCACGCGCCGAGCGAGCTCTGCGGGGCCTCGCCCGACTCCTGCAGGGCCCAGAACAGGTCACGAACCGGGGGCAGCTCGTCGAAGCCGTAGTCGAGCGAGACGACCTGCGCCCCCCGTCGGAAGCACTCGAAGCTGTGGCGGCCGGCGCCGGCGCCCATGTCGAGCACCAGGTCGCCGGGCTGCAGGCCCAGCAGGTCGTAGTCGACGGTGAGCAACTGGTTCAGCTCCTGGAGATCGAGGGGGAGGAGGGGACGTCGGTGCTGTCGGATCGACCAGCGGTCTCGGCGAGCAGCGCCCGGTAGTGGACCACGGTTTTCTCCGCTGTCTGGCGCCAGGTCCAGCGTCGGATCACCCGGTCGCGGCCGCGACGACCGATCGCCGAAGCGGCGTCGGCGTCGGTGAGCGCCCTGCGGATGCCCGTGGCGAGGGCGTCGGCGTCGCCTGGGGCGACCGCGAAGCACGTGTCGCCGTCGCGGCCCGACACCTCGGGGATCGCGCCGCCGGTGGTCGCCACGAGCGGACACGCGGTGGACATGGCTTCGATCGCCGGCAGCGAGAAGCCTTCGTAGAGCGACGGCACCACGGCGCAGGCCGAGGAGTTGTAGAGCTCGACGATCGTCTCGTCGGAGACGCCGGAGACGAACTCGACGGCGCCTTCGAGCCCGAGCTGCTGGATCGTCCGCTGGGCCGCGGAGCCTTCCTTGAGGCGGCCGACCATGACCAGCTTGAGGTCCGGGAGCTCGGCGCGCAGCTTGGCGAGCGCCTCGAGCAGGTAGCGCTGGCCCTTCATGGCCACGTCGGAGCTGGCCGTGGAGATGATCTGGTTGGGGTTGCGCACCACGCCGGGCATGGGGGAGAACAGCTCGGGGTCGACGCCGACGGGAACGATGTGGAGCCGCTCGGGCGACACCAGGTGGTCCCGGCAGATGTCCTCGTAGGAGTTGCGCGACACGGTGATCACCCGACGCAGGCGCTTGGCCACCCGGGTCTGCATCTTGGTGAACGCGTACCAGCGGGCCTTGGACCAGCGCTGGCGTGCCGACTCGGCGTGCTCCATCTCGAGGCGTCGGTCGACGGTGATCGGATGGTGGATCGTGCCGAGCACCGGCAGGCCCATGCGCTCCATCAGCAGCAGGCCGTAGCCCAGGCACTGGTTGTCCTGCACCAGGTCGAACTGGCCGGGCCGCTGCCGGAGGTGGTCCCAGGCTCGGAGGGAGAACGCCAGTGGCTCGGGGAACGTGCCGGAGGAGAACGCGGTGACCTCCGCGTAGTCCCAGCGGTCCTTGAGCTCCCAGAACGCCGGCATCCGCATGGGGAAGTGGTCGTTGTAGATGTCCAGGCTGGGCAGCTCCACCAGTGGCACGCGGTCGTCGACGATCGGGTACGGCTGACCCGACAGCACCTCGGCGTGGTGGCCCATGTCGACCAGCGCCTTGGTGAGGTGCCGGGTGTACACGCCCTGTCCACCGACGTGGGGCTTGCCGCGGTAGGTCAGGAACGCGATGCGCAGCGGGTCGTCAGGGCCCGGCGTCCGGGTGGGGCGGGACGCGCTATTCGGGCCGGTTCGCATATGACCGAGTAGCTTCGCCGTGCGTTGACCCGATGGTCAAGCCGCCCTCACCGTGAGTGACGAGATCGGCTACGCAGGGTGATGTATCGACCGACGGTGGTGAGCGCGTGCGCGGACTGGTGCAACGAGTGGGCAGCGCGTCGGTCACCGTCATCTGGCCCGACGGCGCTCGTGAGCAGGTCGGCCGCATCGGGCGGGGCCTGTGCGTGCTGGTGGGAGTCACCCACGACGACGACGCCGTCGCAGCGGCCGCGTTGGCGTCCAAGCTCTGGCACCTGCGTGTGTTCGACGACGCCGACGGAGTGATGAACCTGTCGGCCTCGGACCTCGGCCTGCCGATCCTGGTCGTCAGCCAGTTCACGCTGTACGGCGACACACGCAAGGGTCGGCGCCCGAGCTACGTCGCGGCGGCACCCCCGCAGTTGGCCGAGCCGCTCGTCGACCGAGTCGTCGCCGAGTTGCGCTCGCTCGGCGCGACGGTCGAGACCGGACGGTTCCGCACCGACATGGCCGTGGAGCTGGTCAACGACGGCCCGGTCACGGTGCTCGTCGAGGTGTAGTGGGTTCTGCCCGACCGGACGAGCGCCGTTCGTCCCGTGTTCGCTCCGCGCTTCGTTCTGCGCTCCTCGGGTCAGGTTCCGGGGTGTGCGCCCGGTTCCTGACCCGACAAGCGGGTGTCGCGATGTCGACGGCTCGCCACGGCCACCCAGCCGAGCGCTCCGAGCGCCGACAGCACTGCGACCAGGTCTCCGGTGGCCTGCGCCGGGGTGGTCGCATCCAGACGGTCGATCGTGGCGACGATCACCTTCTGCTCGCTCACCTCGGTCCGGTCGTGCACGCCGCCGTCGGGATCGACGAACGCGCTGAACCCCGTCGGTGCGACCTGCACGACCCACCGGCCCGACTCGACGGCCCGCAACTGCGACGAGGCCACCTGCTGGGTCTGCACCTGGGTGAGCCAGTAGCTCGACCCGTTCGTCGGGTTGAGGACCACCTGGCCGCCGGCCTGTACACCTTCCCGGACCCGACGCCCGAAGAAAATCTCCCAGCTGATGGCGACGGCCATCTTCCCGTGGCCGGTCCGCACCACCGCCGTGCCGTCGCCGGGGATCTGGTCCCTGGGCGGCAGCGCAGCGCCGGCGATCGGCTCGAACAGCCATCGCATCGGGACGTACTCGCCGAACGGCACTCGCCGCTTCTTGTCGTAGCGGTCGGTCACCCTGCCGTCGGGGTGCACGACGACCACGTAGTTCACGAACCGGTCCGCATCGACGCTCTCGACGATCCCGGCGATGATCGGAGCGTTCAGTCGCTCCGCCTGGAGCGTCATCTGGGCGAGCTCGGGACTGCCGTCGAAGGGGTGGCCGACGTTGACGACGTTCTCCGGCCACACGATGACGTCGACGCCCTCGTCGGGCTCGATCGACCGGGTGGCGTCGAGGTGCCGCTGGAACACCACCGGCGCCTCCGCGCTCGAGTAGCGCGTGCCCTGAGGTCCGCCGCCCTGCACGGCCGCCACCGTCACCGTGTCGACAGGGTCGCCGATGGGCCACGCCGTTCCGATGGCCACGATGGCGGCGACGGCTGCGAGCACGATCCCGGCGGCACGGAACCGTCGTGTGGCGGCCAGGTGCATCGCAGCCCCCAGGGCTGACGCGGCCATGCCCACCAGCAGGAACCCGCCCAGCCGGGCGACGGCCAGCAGCGGTCCGTCGGCTTGCGTCGTGGCCAGCAGCGACAGGGGGATGCCGCCGAAGGGAGCGTGCACGTGGAACCACTCGAACAGCACGAGCAGCGCCGGCAGCACCACGGTCCGGCGGCGGTCGCCCGGCGTCAGCGCGGCGACGCCGGCCCTCAACCCGCCCCACACGACGAGCACGCCGACCACGTAGCCGGGCAGGGTCAGCTGCGCCATCCACAGCGTCGACGGGCCGAACCAGGTCACGCCCACGAGCCAGCCGAGCGCGGCGCGCTGACCGACGGGACGGCCGCCCAGCACGGCGATGAACAGCGCGATGCCGACCGGAGCGAGTGGCCACCACCCCCACGGCGGGAGTGCGAAGCACACGCACAGCCCGCCGGTCACGGCTCCGACGGTCGCGAGCGCCAGGCCCGGGGTGCTCGATCGGGTTGCCGCGTCGGAATCGCTCGTGCCGCTCGGGCCTGGCGCGTCGGGTGGGACCGGCTCGCCGGATCGGTCGGATCCCTCGACGCCGTCCACGGTCGAGCATCCTTCCACGGCACCCCACTCCCGGCGGTGCACAACTCGAACGCCGTCGCCCGACGAGTGGGGAACGATGGCCTCGAGCGGCTGTGGCCGACCGCTCAGCCGACCGCTCAGCTGACCGCTGCGGCCGACCGCTCACACGCAGCGAACGCCGCGTGTTGCGCGCTGCTCGACGCTCCCTGGCAGACTCGAACCCATGTCGTCCCGGCGCTCCATCCGTCTTCGCGTGCTGCTCCCGGGCTCGGTCGTCGCGTTGTCTGCCGTCGCCGGTCTCGGCGCGGCATGCAGCTCGTCGGATGACGCGACGACCACGACGGTCGCGTTGACCGGCGACGCCGCGGCGGGCCAAGAGGCGGTGCGCGACCTCGGGTGCACCACGTGCCACACCGTCGACGGAGGCGCTGGCGTCGGACCGACGTTCAAGGACCTCGCCGGTTCGGAGGTCACGCTCGAGGGGGGCGAACAGGTCACCGCCGACGAGGGGTACCTCCGGACGTCGATCACCGACCCGGGGAAGCAGGTGGTCGAGGGCTTCAAGCCGATCATGCCCGAGCGCACCCTGACCGACGCGCAGATCGACCAGATCATCGCCTACCTCCAGGCCATCGGTTCCTCGCCCACCCCCTGATCCTCCGCGGCGTCGTGGCAGCGGAATCTCTGGATCGCATCGATCGACGGTGGCGACTCATCGATCATCGCCTTCGAGGCTGCCGGCCTCACGCACCCCTCAGGCGAGCAGGTCGCGGACCGCGGTGCGACCCTGGGCGATGCACGCCGGGATGCCGAGGCCGCCGAGGTCCGCACCTGCGAGCCGCACTGCCGGCAGGTCGTCGTCGAGCGCCGAGCGGGTCCGCTCGAGCAGCTCGAGGTGGCCGACGGCGTACTGGGCGAAGCCCGGCGACCAACGCGTCACGCGCGCCGCCACCGGTGCCGCGCTGATGCCGAGCACCTCGGACATCTCGGCCTGCAGCGCGGTGATGAGCTCGTCGTCGTCGAGGGACGAGGGGCGGTCGTCGTGGCGATGCCCGGCCGCGACGCGGAGGATCACGTGGGTGCCGTCATCCCACTGCGGCCACTTGCTGGACCCGAACGACACGGCGGTCATCAGCCTTCCCGCGTCCCGAGGCACCAGCACCCCCGAGAGGTCATCGGGGAGCGCGACCAGGTGACGGGGGAGCGCGAAGGTCGTGAACGCGACCGGCACGTGGACGATCCGGCGCAGCTCAGCTGCCGTCCGTGGGCTGGCCTCAACCAGCACCTCGGCGCCGACCGGTGCCGGCACGGCCAGCACGACGGCGTCGGCGTCGATCGTGGTGCCGTCGGCCAACGCCACGACGCAGGGCACCTGGCCGCTGCCTGACTCGCTACCGTCATCGCTCCGGCGTCCTCGAGCAGTGGGTCGGATCGCGGTGACGGTTGTGTCGGTCCGCAGCTCTGCGCCCCGGGCTCGCAGTTGGTCGACGAGCTCGTCCACCAACGTCTCCGTTCCGCCGATCAGCGCCCGGAACACCGGGCCCTGCGTCGGGGCACCGTCCACACGTCTCCGGAGGGCGTCGATCAGGCTGCCGCCGTCGGCCACTGCCGCGGCGAGCTGCGGCGTGACGGCACGGAGCGAGAGCTCGTCGATGTCGCCGGCGTTGATGCCGCCGACGAGCGGCCCGACCACGTGGTCGACGACCTCGTCCCCGAGGCGGTCGCGCAGATGGGTGCCGATGCTCACGTCGGCGCCCGGCGCGTCGGTGCCGGCGAACCGCTCGGGTTCCTCGGCCACCCGCTGCAGCGCGGCATCGGACACCATCCCGGTCGCGGCCAGGTCGTCGACGTCGAGGGGTACTCCCAGCACGTGTCGGGCGGGGTAGGGGCGAAGTGCTCCAGCGGACCACACCGCCGCTCGACCGACAGCGGGCTGTGTGAGCTGGTCGCCCAGCCCGAGCTCGACGCAGAGCTCGACGGCGTCGGGCACCCGAGCCAGGAAGTTGTCGGCTCCCTCGTCGACGACGAGCGGTCCGGTCGGCAGGTCCAACGCCGAGGTGCGGACCTTCCCGCCGAAGCGGGTCGATGCCTCCAGCACGGTCACCGACACTCCGCGGCGGCTGGCCTCCCACGCAGCGGCGAGCCCGGTGACGCCGCCGCCGATGATGACGAGGCGAGGTCCGGGGTCGGTCGCCGCCGTCATGTCTCGGCGTCCCCATCGCGGACTCCCGTGCTGGTTGTTGGAGCGGACCTCGCACGGGGTGTTCCGGCCACGATCCGGGCGAGCGCTCCCATGACCCGCTGGTCGTCGTTGACGACCTGGGTGCGGCCGAACGCCAGGCCGTGGGCCGCGGCGACGGCTGCGGCGTCGACGTCGAGGTCGTAGAGGACCTCCAAGTGGTCGGAGGTGAACCCCTGGGGCACCACGAGGATCCCGTCGGAGCGTCCGGTCTGGGCAAGGTCGCGGATGATCTCGGCGATGTCCGGACCTCGCCACGGTTCCGGGGTCCGCCCCGCCGACTGCCACCCGAGACCCCATCCTGCCCAGGTCGCCAGGCCGGCGGCGCGGGCGGTGGCGTCTGCCGACTGGTGCAGCTGGTCCGGGTAGGGGTCACCGTCGAGCACCCGCTCGGGCAGCGAGTGCGCGGTGAACACGACCTTGGTGCGCTCGGGCAACTCGGTCAGACCGGCGCGCACGGCGTCAGCCTGGAAGTCGATGAGCTCGTCGAGGAGGTGCCAGCTGGCGATGCCGGCGTAGGGCACGTTGTGATCGGCCGCTGCCGTGGCGGCGCGATCGTGGTACTGACCGACGCTGCCGGCGCTGTAGTGCGGGGCCAGCACCACCCCGACGATCCGTTCCACGCCGGCAGCGACGAGCTGCGCCGTCCCGTCCTCCACGAACGGCGCGGCGTGCTTGGCGCCGAACGCCACCACGAACTCGTCCGGGGACTCGCGGTCCAGGGAGTCGGCGATCGCGGCGACCTGGGCACGGGTGCGCTCGGCCATCGGCGACGTGCCGCCCAGTGCGTCGTAGCGCCGGAGGAGATCGGCCAGCTGCTCAGGTGTCGGCGGACGTCCTCTCCGGATGTGGGTGTAGTAGGCCTCGACGTCGGCGGGCCCGGCCGGCGTGCCGTACGCCATGACGAGCACACCGGTGCTCACGCCTGAGCCCCCGCCTCGCCGGAGCCAGCCTCGTCCGAACCTGCCTCGTCCGAACCCGCGTCGTCCGAACCCGCGTCGTCCGAACCTGCCTCGTCCGAACCCGCTGCGGCTGTGCTGGTGCCGTCGTGCCGCCAGGAGTGCACGTGGTCGACCAGGCGTTCGAGCACCTCAGGGTCGGTCTCGGGGAGCACGCCGTGGCCCAGGTTGAACACGTGGCCGGAGCCGCGGCCGCGTCGCAGCACGTCGTCGGCGGCGGCCCTGGTGGCGTCCCAGCCCGCGACGGGCAGGGCCGGATCGAGGTTGCCCTGCAACGCCGTTCCGGCCGGCACGCGGGTGCGGGCGGCGTCCAGCGTCGTGCGCCAGTCGACACCCACCACGTCCGCGCCGGCAGCGGCCATCAGCCCGAGCAGCTCGCCGGTGGACACGCCGAAGTGGATTCGGGGGACGCCGAGCTCCCCGGCGGCGGCCAGCACCTTCGAGCTCGCGGGCAGGACGAACCGCTCGTAGTCCGGCGGCGACAACGCTCCCGCCCACGAGTCGAACAGCTGGACCGCGGATGCGCCCTCGGCCACCTGCGAGCGCAGCGAATCGATCGCGAGGTCGGCCAGACGATCCATCAGCTCGTGCCACAGGACCTCGTCGCCGTACATGAGCGCCTTGGTCCTCACGTAGGTGCGTGACGGCCGTCCCTCCAGCAGGTAGCTGGCCACGGTGAACGGTGCACCGGCGAACGCGATCAACGGCACCGGAAGGTCGCGCACAAGGTTGCGCACCGTCTCGAGCACGTACGGCGTGTCCGCCTCCGGGTCGAGCCGGCGCAGCCGGGCCAGGTCCGCACGTTCCCGGAACGGCTGGGCGACGACGGGACCGACGCCGGGTTCGATGTCGACGCCGAATCCGATCGCGTGGACCGGGGTCATGATGTCGGAGTAGAGGATCGCTGCGTCGGTGCCGTAGCGGCGGACGGGTTGCAGGGTGATCTCGGTCGCCAGGTCCGGGTCCGCGATCGCCCGCAGGATCGTCCCGGTGCCGCGGATCGCCCGGTACTCGGGGAGCGACCGGCCGGCCTGGCGCATGAACCACACCGGGGTGTGCTCGCTCGACAGACCCCGACAGGTGCGGATGAACGCGCTGTCGTCGTGGCGTTGCTCGGGCTGGAGGGATCCCGTCATCGTCCGCGAGTCAACCACGGGCCCCTGAGCCGTCCCAATGCCGACGCCGGCAGCGGAAGGTCGGCATGCCCGTCGCCGTAGGGTGACGGGGTGCGCCGCTCGATCGATGACGACCAGGTACCCGTCCCCCCGCTGTTCGAGGACGACCTCGCGGACCTGGCCGACGACGGTGCCGAACCGGTCCCGGTGAACTGGGCGGTGTCGATCTGCGACGACTACGAGGACGCGTCGCCACGCGTCCAACTGCTCGTCGAGGAGGTCGGGGCCGACCGGGTGCCGATGATCGCCCACCTCGACGCGGACCGCGCACGTCGGCTCCGACTGGCCTTGGCCTCGGCGCTCAGGGAGGTCGGCCAGGACCCGGGCCGCTGAGCCGCTCGTGGGGTGGGGGTGCACCGAGGCTGACGGTGGGCCAGACGGCCCGGAACGAACAGAGCCGGAACGAACATCGCGCCGGAACGAACATCGCGCCGGAACGAAGGATGGCCAGGACGAAGTGGGGCGTACTCCGTCCTGGCCGAGTCGAGCCTCTCCCAAGGGCGGCCGACAGACAGAGAGTGTTGTGCACGGCGCAGCGCTGCAACAGGGCTGAACTGGGTTCTTGGATCACGTTCACTCTTTGCCAGCGAACATTCGCTCGCTATCCTCGCCGGCGAGGAGGGAGCATGGGACCGGGGGATGACGCGGACGGCGATGTCCGCCTGGAACGTCAGCGAGCGGCGAGAGGCACTGCCAAGGACCGCCTGCACGCGACGGCTGTTCGTCTGTTCGCGGAGGCGACGCTGGATGACCTCGCCGCGTTCGCGACGGTCGGTCGGCTCGCCGGTGAAGCCGGGTTGTCGAGCGGGGCGATCTACTCGGCGTTCCCGACCCCGCCGACATCGGAGCGAACGGCTCCACAGGCGGTGATGCGCGACGCCTTCCTCGCCTTCGACTTCACCGACCAGGAGATCGTCAGCGGCGTGGCGGAGCTGTTCGACTCGACGATCGCCAGTCCCGAGGACACGGGTCGGCTGCTCGAGGAGCTGGCCGACCGGGTCGCCGATCCGGTGGTCGACGGGGTCCGGAACCCGGACCGCTGGGCCTACACACACCTCTGGCTCGGCGCAGCGATCGCCAAGAACGACCCCGAGGTCACCTCGATGCTCCAGACCTACTACCACGGCATCGAGGAGGAGTACGCGTCGGTCGTCGCGAAGATCCTCGACAGCACGGGCCGGGCACCCATCGGTGACCTGGGAGCACACGGCATCGCCCGTGTGTTGATCGCCGCGGTCGACGGCGCTGCCATCCGTTTGCGCATCGACCCGACCGTCGATGGGACCCTCGTGTCCACGATCCTGCTCGGTGTGTTCGCAGCGTTGACACGCCGGATCGACGAGGAGGACGACCTGTTCGCCCGTCGCATCGCCGTCGTCGGGGACGGAACCCCCGAGCCCGCTCTGCTGGATGCCGTCGCGACTGCGGTGCGGAGGGTCGAGGCGGCGGAGGGGTGGCCGGCTGTCACGTTGCCCCGCATCGCCGAGATGGCCGGGATCGCCGAGGTGTCGCTGGTCGCTGTGTACCCGACCCGCCACCACCTGGCCAGGATCGCCTGGGACGACGTGGTGGATCGGCTGGGACGGCGAGCAGCGTCGCGTTCCCAGATCGACCTCGACACGCAGGTCGTGCAACTCGTGACCGACATCGCCGAAGCAGCGTGCTCCCAGCGCTCCCTGGTGTCGTCGATGCTCACCGCCCGTCTGCACGACGTCTCCTCCGTGGCGATCGACGACACCGTGCCGGATCGGGCGGCATCTCTGCTGGCGAGTCTACTTCCTGCCGACGACGCGTCGGTCGCGGCGCGGGCCACCGTCGACGCGCTGTTGATGGGCGCGGCGGGCTCCGATGTGGGTGCCGATGATCTGGCACGCCTGTTCAGCGCCGGAGTGGCGCGAGTTCGGGTGGGCGAGCGATGAGCGGCACCGACGGAGCGAAGTCGGGCGACGCGCCTCCCACCTCGACCTCGACGGCCGAGCGCCTGATCGAGTCCGCTCGATCCCTGCTCACGAACGCGACCCTGGACGACCTCGCCGAGTTCGTGACGGTCCGGCGGCTGATCGACTCGACGGATCTGTCGAGCGGTGCGGTGTACTCGTCGTTCACCCCTGAGGCCGGGATCGGGGCACGGCAACGGAGCGCGGCCCAGGTCGCGACGAGGGAGGCGTTCCGTTCGCTCAGAGCGGAGTACGACGAGTCGGTGGTCGATCTGGTGCGGGTGCTGGTCGACTCCGCGGCCGAGCGGTCAGAGGGGAGTGTCGACTTCCAGTTCCCCCTGGCGGAGATCCTCGCCGCCTACACCGTCGCGGTCGCGCGGGGTGAGGCCGGTGACCAGGGCTGGAGCTACACCCACCTGTTCCTGGGTGCCGCAGTGTCGTTGAACGATCCCGAGGTCGCGGCGTTCCTGTCGGATGCGTTCCTCCGCTACGAGCAGATGTATGCACCAGCGCTCGAGGAGCTGATGAGGCTGACGGGACGCGTCCTCATCGACGGCGTCGACCTCCACCAGATCAGCCGCATGCTGATCAGCGTCGGCGACGCCTGCGCGTTGCGGGTGCGCGTCGATCCTGACGCGGACCATCGGATGCTCGCATCCATGTTCGTCGCGGTGTGGGTGGCGATGACCCGCCGGGCCGACGACCGCGACGACCAGTTGGGTCCACGCCTGGCCATCCATGGGCGATCCCCGCTGACCGCCGAGGAGGTCGAGCGCGTCCGTGCGGCGGTGCTGCGGGTGTGGGGGCGCGCCGGGTGGCCGGCCGTGACCCTCGCCAAGGTCGCACAGCTGTCGGGCGTCTCCGACGCTCAGCTCGCGGGCCAGTACCCGAGTCGACACGAGCTGGCTCCGTTCGTGTGGGACTCCGTCGTGGACCACATCGCCCGTCGCGACGAGGCACGTCAAGGGCTGAGCCCGGGACAGCGACTCGTCGAGCTGGTCGATGACCTGTGCGACACGACGTGCGCTCAGCGGGCGCTCACCGCGTCGCTGCTGATCGCGCACCTGGGAACGGTCCACGTCGAGCCCGCCGAGGCGGCCGACCCCGGATCCGAGCGGATCGTCGAGCACCTGGCTTCGACGATCCGCTCCGCCGTGGACGCCGTCGCGGTCGACATGTCGCGCCGACCCACCCTGCCTGCAGCGGGCGACGGCTTCCGGGTGATGGCGAGAGCCACGCTCGATCTCGTGCTGCTGCGCGCAGCGCGGTCGACGATGAGCGGGACGGAGGTGGCAGCGATGATCGTCGACGGGATGGCGGGCTCCGGCATCCCGATCGCGGACGCTGATCGGACCGCCGACGGATCGGACCGCTGACCGTCGGACCACCGACTGGTCGGACCACCGACCGATGGGACGGGAGGAGCGGCTCAGTAGCCGGCGTCGACGTCGATCGGCCCGAGCAGGTCCTGGCCCTTCGCCCAGCGGGCGACGTTCTCGGTGATCCGGCCCGACAGCAGCGGCACGGCCATCTCGGGCGTGTTGGCGACATGGGGCGTCACGATGGCGTTGGGCGCCGCCCAGAGCGGGTGACCGTCGGGCAGGGGCTCCGGATCGGTGACGTCGAGTGCCGCACCGGCGATCGTGGCGTCGGCCAGCGCCGCGACCAGGTCGTCGGTGACCACGTGGGCACCCCGGGCCACGTTCACCAGGTGACAGGACGAACCCATCAGCGCCAGGCGACGGGCGTCGATCACCCCGACCGTGTCCGGGGTGAGGGCGAGAGCCAGCACCACCAGGTCGGCGTCGGTGATGGCGTCGTCGAGCGCGTCGGGGCCGACGACGCTCACCCCGTCGGTCGACGTCGGCCGATCGGCGTGACGTCGGACGACGGTCGTCGTGCAGTTGAAGGGCGCGATCAGGTGGAGCAGCGCATCGGCGATGCCACCACCGCCGAGCACGGTGACCCGAGCCCCACGCAGGTTCGTGCCGATCGCGCCGTGCTGACGCCACCGCGTCGAGCGTGCGTAGCGATCGAGTCGACGCATCGACGCCAGGGCGAGCGTCAGCGCCATCTCGGCGACGGGTTCCGCGTACACGCCCTTGCCGCACGTCCAGACCCTGCCGTGGTCGACCACGTCGACGTACGGCTCGATCCCGGCCCATGGCAGCTGCACCCATCGCAGGCGGTCGCCGTGGGCGGCCAGCACGCTGCGGAGGCCGTCGGGATCATCGGGCGAGGCCCACAGGAGCGTGGTCGCCTGCTCGAGCGCCACGACGCGACCACCACCGGCTTCGACCGCGCCGCGCAGCCAATCGCGCACGCCCTCAGGCTCGACCGCCATGTCCACGCCGGCACCTGCACCGATCTCCACAGCGACCAGCAGAGCACACGACCGATACGACCGACCCTGCAACCTGCACCCGGACTGCCACCGGACCTGTCGTCCGGACTGCCGTTGGGTCTCGCCCGCCGGTTGACGTGACCTGTCGGGCGCCGGCGCCGTGTTGGCGGAGCGGAGCGGGGGACTACACTGGCAGATCCCCCGTTTGCGGGTTCGACCCGCGGCAGGAGCACGTGTGGCGAACCATCCCGAGCTCGATGCGGAACAGACGTACGTCGACCACGCCTACGAGTGCCTGGAGCAGACGAAGCAGGCCGTCGAGGCCATGCGCGACAGCGTCGAGGGCGGCCCGGGTGGCACGTTCCAGCACCGCTACGAGCGCGACGTCGTCCACGACCGCGTCGAGGCCCGGCTCCAGCACCTGGAGATCGGCGATCTTTCGCTGGTGTTCGGCCGCATCGACCTCGATCCCGGCAGCGCCGAGGAC
>JACDJB010000446.1_pt1 | contig 44027 bp, 40 predicted proteins | sample 7454121 | NCBI WGS metagenome assembly JACDJB01 (sample SAMN14253290, study PRJNA609438) | sludge metagenome | isolation source: sludge after 25d culture with pyrite | collected 2018-12-20 | reverse complement strand
TTATCCAAGAAATGTACAGCTGGCACCTACTCTTTTTGACATAGGACCCCCATAAATTAAAAACCAAATCAAAAACCATATAAAAGCAGGCTTTCCAAGAATTAAATATAGAAATAGCATTTTTACCGGACGCCAGTGAATACCGAATACTGAATAATCGAACGCCGAATATGGATTACTGAATTCTGAATACTGTACAGAACAGGGAACAGAGACGTGAGACGTTGAGATTGTGTACGGGTGAAATTTCTTTCCATCGACTCCATCTGTAATTAGAATTTCAGAGGAGTTCAACTTATTTCAATTCCAATAGTCAAAAAAACATTCAAGGACATGCAAAATAGAAATAGCATTGGAATCGACCTGATGATTACTATTAAGTTATAGATTATATCTTCTAAGTCCTCGAATATTTGAGGAAGACAGGTGATTGTGCACAAGGTGAAATTTCTTTGATCTGCTTATAGAATCAAAAGGTCGTGGTGCTTGTATCGGCAGCCGTCCTGTTTCTTCCCCAGATAATACCGATTTTGTATCTTTATCCCACTTCCCAAGATAAGGCCCGATAATTTTTTGGAAATTTGCTTCAGATTATGCGCTGGACCTTAAAGCCTATACCCGATCCCCTTAAAGTTGATGCCCTGGCCCAAGCCTTGCAGGTGGAGAAGATTATTGCCCATCTCCTGGTGCAGCGCGGGGTGGAAACTTTTGAGCAAGCTCGCAAGTTTTTCCGGCCCAGCCTAAAGGATCTTCACGATCCCTATTTGATGCGGGACATGCAGCAGGCCGTGGAACGCATTGAAAAAGCCGTGAAAAACGGAGAAAATATATTGGTTTATGGCGATTACGACGTGGATGGCACGACCAGCGTGGCCTTGATGGCTTCCTATTTAAGAAGTTACTATCCCAATGTATCAACTTATATCCCAGATCGGTATGACGAAGGATATGGTGTTTCCTATCAAGGAATCGACTTTGCTTCAGACAATGACTTCTCCCTGATCATTGCCCTTGACTGTGGCATAAAAGCTGTGGACAAGGTGGCATATGCCGCGGAAAAGAAAATCGACTTTATTATCTGCGACCACCATCGGCCGGGAAAAGAAATTCCCGCCGCCGTGGCCGTACTCGATCCCAAGCGCGAGGATTGCCAATACCCCTACAAAGAACTCTGCGGATGTGGGGTAGGCTTTAAGCTGATTCAAGCCCTAGCCGAAAGAAGAGGACTGGCAATGGAGGATCTGATTCTGTTTCTCGATTTGGTGGCAACGGCCATTGCCGCAGACATCGTCCCTATTACGGGAGAAAATCGTGTCCTCGCCTACTATGGCCTCAAGGTTATCAACAGCAATCCCCGGCCGGGTTTTCTGGCGATAATTGAACAGATTAAAAAGCCAAGGCTTACCGTTACCGATGTGGTATTTATTATCGCCCCGCGCATCAATGCCGCCGGCAGGATGAAACACGGCAATCACGCCGTGCAATTGCTTATGGAAAGCAATCTGGAACAGGCACGGATATTCGCTGCGGAAATAGAAAGTTACAATTCGGAAAGACGTGATGCCGATAAAAAAATTACCGACGAAGCCCTTGAACAAATTGTCCAAAATAAGGAGGAAATGCGGATGACCACCGTAGTGTATGGCGAAACCTGGCACAAAGGCGTTATTGGCATTGTCGCTTCCCGGCTGACGGAAACCTATTACCGGCCTACGCTTGTCTTTACGAGAAGCGGAGGGAAACTGGCAGCCTCTGCCCGCTCCATAACCGGGTTTGATGTGTATAATGCCCTGGAAAGTTGTGCCGATTTTATCGAGCAATTCGGAGGACATATGTACGCTGCCGGACTTACCTTGTTGGAAAAGGACTATCAAAATTTTAAAAATGAATTTGAACGGGTCGTTTCCGAAACGATTAATCCTCAATTGTTAACCCCTGAAATAAAGATTGACGCCGAATTGGATTTACACCAAATAAGCCCGAGAGTTTTTCGAATATTAAAACAATTTGCCCCCTTCGGGCCCGGAAACATGACCCCAACATTTATGTCTCAAAACCTGATGGATGTAGGGTGGGGAAAATGTGTGGGAGAAGACAACCAACATCTGCGATTGGTGGTAAAACAAGGAAATTCCCAACAATTCACTGCCATTGGATTTGATTTGGCCCACAAACAGGATATTGCCTGTACCGGCAAGCCGTTTAAGGCTGTTTTCACTATAGATGAAAACCAATGGCAAGGTAGAGTCTCCTTACAGTTGCGGCTTAAGGATATCAGGGAGTAGTATGCCCGAACCCTTGCACCGTCCTCTTTGCGTATTTCGAAAAAATTCCGAAGCAAATAGTGTGTTTAATAGAAACACAATCTACCGCAGTGTGTACCGAATTCCCAAAAAGCCACGGATCCCTTGGTTGGGGGCATATACGTAGTTGGGATCAAAGGTAAGTGCATACGGATTGTTAGGGGTGGGCAAAGCATTTCCTTGCGAATCAAAAGTTACCTCTTTGTCAAAGGGATCATCGGCACGCGAAATGAGAAAAGGTGCCGAATTTGCCGGTGTCCAGTTTAAAAGGTTTTTCACTCCGCCATAAATTTCAAGGTTTTTTAGTCCGTCATAAGTTACCTGAATATTTTGGATGCTCCAGACCGGACTGTACTCCGAACGCGGGTCAAGATCCCCCAACAACGGCAATCTCATGGGGCCATAAAGATTTCCGGTGTAGTCCACGCTTAAATGATGTTTAAAAATTCTATAGGAAAGCGACCATGTGCCGCTGTATTTTTCGGCGAGCATCTGCTCGGTGGTTTGACCTCCTTCGGTGGAGGTTACATCCTGATAAGTGAATCCCACCATTGCCTTAAACCGATTGGTCAAATGGGCGTCTACATTTATTCCCAGCCCTTTTGATATCGCATGGCCATCCAAATTGGAATAAATTATCTGGTTGGGATGGGTATCGTAATCGGGCAAAATGGCATTGGTAAAATATGTGTACCAGGCAAAGCCTTCCAAGTTGACGATATTGCCTTGGGCAAAATAGAGGTTTTTTAGATAGTTAAGATTGATGTTATAACTTTTTTCCGGCTCCAGTTCACCTTCAATAATTACCTCTCGGGCACCGGTCAATGCGGCGTGGTCTTCGGTGAATAGATTGACCACGCGGAATCCCGTTCCCGCATTCAGCCTGAGAATATCGTCCTCGGTAAGCTGCCATCGGTAAGCTAGGCGGGGCGTAAAAATACTGCCGTGGCGTTTGTCATAATCATATCTTGCTCCCAAAAGCAGGGTGTGCCGCGAATATAATTTAATCTCGTCTTGTAGAAACAACGAGGGAATAACTATCTTTTCCGGATCATTTCCGCTTTCATTGGCGGTGGCGGTGGTGTTATCGTCATAATAATTGTAACGTGCCGCCGCACCAAAGAGTAGATCGTGATTCCCCAGTTGCCCGTTCCAAGTAAATTGTCCAAAACCTATTCGCTGTTTGGCCAGATATTGGGTGTCGCCATAAACCGAGTTTTGGTCGTGATCGGTATATGAAAAATTAAAGAGAATCTTCTCTTCCAGCGGTATCTGATACGTTCCCAAGAGTTCGTATCGGGTGGTGTAGATGCTTTCTCCGTAAATCTGGTCCCCTCCGCGATAATCCGAATTCCACTGCATTTCACCTCCCCATCGATCTTCATAATAAAAACGCCCGGCCAGGGAAGCAAGCCTGTTGTCTTTTCGTTTAAAATTCCACTTGTTGAATATGGACAGCCTGTCCTGAAGGGTAATGTCTGTAAAATTATCTCCGTTGGTATCCTTTGCGTTGGAATAATTAAAATAGTTTATCCCCAACAAGGCAGTTGCCGTTCCAATGTTTTTTTTGAATCCGAGATCCGAATTCACTTCTCCCCAGGTAGTGCCAAACACATCCACCGAGAGGCGGGGAGCGTGCTCGGGCAGTTTTGTAATTACGTTGATCAGTCCCCCTACGGCTTCACTTCCATATAGGGAGGATGCAGGTCCTTTTACAATTTCTATCTGGTCGATCAGGGAATTGGGAATTCCGCTAAGGCCATACACCGTGCTCAAACCACTTACAATGGGCATTCCATCTATAAGCACCAAAGTGTAGGGACCTTCCAGCCCATTGATATGGATATCACCAGTGTTGCATACATTGCAGTTGAGTTGGGGCCGCACCCCATTTACCGTTTGCAGGGCATCAAAAAGCGTGGGAGTGGGATTTTTTTTAAGAAATGTGGGGGTATAAACCTCTACGGGAACGGAACTCTCCTTCCTGATCACCGGTTTTAAGGTTCCGCTGATTACAATTTCGTCCAGGCTGGAATCGGGTTCCAAATCAAAATTGACTAGCAGGGGCGAGTTGTACACTTCTATCGATTGGGTTTTTTTTGAAAATCCTGCAAAAGAGGCGGAGAGCCTGTAAGAACCTTCGGGCACCCTCGAAAGAAGATAGGTTCCCTCTTCATTTGAAATGGTTCCCATTTGGGTTCCTTCCAAATACACGTTGGCAAACGGCAAGGGCTCCCCGTCGCTGTGTACCTTTCCGCGGATGTCATTTTGGGCAATTGCTCCAATAGAAATTGAAAAGAGAAAAAGAAATAATTGACGCCTCATAATAATTAAGTTTATCTAATTTAAAAGTTAGGCAAAACTAAAACAAGATTTTAATAAATAAAAATATATCTTTGTATAAAGGAAAATTTATGGTCACCTTAGCGGAAGAGAACTATTTAAAAGCCATTTTTCATCTGGAGCATGCCAGCGGAGAAGAGGTGAGCACCAACGCCATAGCCGAGGCAATGGACACAAAACCGTCGTCAGTGACAGACATGGTGCAGAAATTGGCCGAAAAGAAAATGTTGCTTTACAAGCGATATAAAGGGGTGCAGCTTACGGAAAAAGGAAAAAGAATGGCTTCTTCGGTTATTCGGAAACACCGCCTTTGGGAAGTGTTTCTGGTGGAAAAGCTCCAGTTTCACTGGGATGAGGTCCATGAAATCGCCGAGCAGTTGGAGCATATCCAGTCTGATGAGCTTATAGACCGTTTGGATGCGTTTTTGGGAAGCCCGGACTTTGATCCCCACGGCGATCCTATTCCCGACAAAGATGGCGTGCTCAAGCGAACGGAGAAAAAACTCCTTTCCGAAATTGAAAAAAATCACCAGGGAGTCTGCGTGGGCGTAAAGGAATCGAGTGCCGAGTTTTTACAATATCTCGATAAAAAGAAAATAAGCATTGGCACCAAAATCACCGTTTTGGGAAAGGAATTTTTTGACGGATCGATGGTAATCCAAGTGGGAAACGACCAATTTTTCATATCGCACAAAATTGCCGAAAACCTTTATGTGCAAACGGTCTGATAAACTTTGAATGCGAATTGATTTTTCGATGCCCTTCACAACATTTAAAATTTTGCAATGAAAAACAGCATATTTCTTTTACTGGTGGTCCTGTTTTTTTCGGGGTGTAAAAACGCTTCCGAAGAAAATGGCAAGCTGAGGGTGGTTACCACCACCAACATCATTGCCAATTTGGTTTCCGAGATTGGCGGAGACAATATTTCCTTGGAAAGCTTGATGGGAGCGGGTGTAGATCCGCATTTGTACAAGGCCAGCGAAGGCGATGTTTCAAAACTCTACAATGCCGATATCATTTTTTATTCCGGTCTCCATCTGGAAGGAAAATTGGTAGATATTTTTGAAAAAATGAAGTCTGGGAAAAATACGGTTTCCTTGGGAGACCGTCTTCCCAAAGACCAACTTATTTCCTCGGTCAATTTTGGTGGAAATTACGACCCGCATGTTTGGTTCAACATTGGGTTTTTCAAACTTTTCTCAAATTTTGTCACGGAAGAGCTTTCCAAGGCCGACCCCGAAAATGCCGAATATTATAAGGCAAACAACGAAAAATATCTACAAAAACTAGACGCCCTCGAGACTGAAGTGCGGGCAGCCATAAATACTTTGCCCAAGGAGAAGCGCATTTTGGTAACCGCACACGACGCTTTCAATTACTTTGGAAAGGAATACGGGTTTCGGGTAGTTGGCCTTCAGGGAATTTCCACAGCTTCTGAAGCAGGGGTAAAGGATGTTCAGGAATTGTCAAAATTTATAATAGAGAATCAAGTGAAGGCTATATTCATTGAAAGCTCAGTTCCCCGCCGCAATATAGAGGCCCTGCAGGCGGCCGTTCTTTCAAAAAACCACCAAGTGGAAATAGGAGGTTCGTTATACAGCGACGCCCTGGGAAATCCGGGAACCGAGGAAGGCACCTACGTAGGAATGTTTCGATATAATGTAAACACAATTGTAAATGCGCTGAAATGAGGAATGGAAAAATTGCAGTACAAGTAGATGACCTAACCGTAGCTTACAATTATAAACCGGTGCTGTGGGATATTGACCTTACCGTACCAGAAGGAGTACTCATGGCTATTGTCGGCCCCAATGGCGCAGGCAAATCGACCCTTATCAAAACCATATTGGGAATTTTAAAGCCCATTGCGGGCAGCGTTACTATTTTTGGGGAACCTTATATGAAACAGCGAAAACTGGTGGCTTATGTTCCCCAAAAGGGAAGTGTGGACTGGGATTTTCCCACCACCGCCTTCGATGTAGTCCTCATGGGTACCTACGGAAGCTTGGGCTGGATAAAAAGACCCGGGGCAAAAGAAAAAAAGATTGCCTTGGAGGCAATGGAAAAAGTGGGAATGCTCTCCTTTAGGAACCGGCAAATAAGCCAATTGAGTGGCGGGCAGCAACAGCGGGTGTTTCTTGCCCGTGCCCTCGCCCAGGAAGCCGCCATTTACTTTATGGATGAACCCTTGCAAGGAGTTGATGCAACCACCGAAATTGCCATCATAAATATTTTAAAGGAATTGCGAAAACAAGGGAAAACGGTGATAGTGGTCCATCACGATCTACAGACCGTTCCCGAATATTTTGACTGGGTAACCTTTCTCAATGTGAAAAAAATTGCCACTGGCCCTGTAAAAGAAATATTTAACGATGACAATTTGACCAAAACCTATGGTATCAACTATAAGGTAGCGGTGAACAAATAGAAGTTTACAAGGCGATATATGAATGGACAAATAAGACAAAGGAATCAATAAAAACGAAGAAATATTTCTTAAAAGAAACAATAGGATTTCATGACACTGCCCGAATATTTCGAACTTCTCTGGCATGATTACACCCTGCGTACCATAACCTTGGGAACAGCCGTTCTTGGGGCAATTTGCGGCATGCTGGGCAGTTTTGCCGTGTTGCGAAAGGAGAGTCTGTTGGGCGATGCCATTTCGCACGCAGCCCTTCCCGGAATTGCCCTTGCGTTTATAATCACCGGAGCCAAAGATTCGGGAGTGTTGCTGTTGGGTGCCTTGGTAGCCGGTTTGGTGGGCACCTTTTGGATTCGCGGGATTACCTCCAAGACCCATTTAAAGAGTGACACCGCCTTGGGATTGATTCTCTCCACCTTCTTCGGCTTCGGAATGCTGTTGCTCACCTTTATCCAAAAGCAGCCCAATGCCAACCAAGCAGGATTGGACAAATATCTTTTCGGGCAAGCGGCCACCCTGGTGGAAAGCGATGTAAGGTTGATGGTGATCGTCACCGGCATTTCCCTCTTCGTGCTGCTGCTGTTTTGGAAGGAATTCAAGATTCTCTTGTTTGATGCGGAATACACCAAAACCTTAGGGTTCAATACCCGGTTTATCGATATTTTGGTCACTTTCCTAATTGTTTTGGCCATCGTGTTGGGTCTGCAAACGGTGGGGGTAATTTTAATGAGCGCCATTCTCCTGGCACCCGCTGCGGCAGCCAGGCAATGGACCAACAAACTGAGTGTAATGGTTTTGTTGGCGGGCCTCTTTGGAGGGTTGTCCGGGGTTTTCGGAACGGCTATAAGCGCCAGTCATGACAATCTTTCCACCGGTCCCCTAATCGTGTTGGTGGCAAGTGCTTTTGTACTGGTGTCGTTGATTTTTTCCCCAGTCCGGGGGCTGTTGTTCCGGGAAATCAGATTGCGAAGAAACCGCAAGGATCTGGAGCTGATGAAGACCCTGCAGTTTATGTACGACATTGCCAAAGAACATGAAAATATCTCGCATCCCCATACCATTAAGATTCTGAATAATTTTCAGGGCTATACCAAGAGTTCCCTTAAAAAATTGGAAGAAGAAGGGTGGATCCTGCTTCAAAATCAGGATTGGGCCTTGACCGAGCAAGGCTTTAGAAAAGCTGCCGAAATGTATAACCGAGAAACCTAAGATGAGCAGTCCGCAAATTGAAATCCAATTGATAGCAGCCGTTGTGGCCATGGCTTGTGCCATTCCGGGAGTGTTCCTGGTATTGCGAAAAATGGCCCTCATCAGCGATGCCATAAGTCACTCTATCTTGCCGGGAATTGTCATCGGATTTTTTATCACACAAGATCTCAATTCGCCCCTATTGATCGTACTGGCAGCGTTTACGGGGGTAATTACGGTGGTTTTGGTAGAATACCTGCAAAAAACGGGATTGGTTAAGGAAGATACTGCCATTGGGCTGGTCTTTCCTGTGCTTTTCAGTATAGGGGTAATTATGATATCCAAGAATGCCGGTGACGTACATTTAGACGTAGATGCCGTTCTCCTAGGTGAATTGGCTTTTGCGCCTTTTGACCGGATGGAAATAAACGCAACCGATTTGGGCCCAAAATCCCTTTGGGTTATGGGCAGTATTCTCCTGGCAATCACGGTATTGCTCCTGCTCTTTTTCAAGGAATTAAAAGTGAGCACCTTTGATGCCGGACTTTCATCGGCAATGGGTATTTCTCCTCTGCTCATCCACTACGGATTGATGAGTGTTTCTTCTATTACCATCGTTGGCGCTTTTGACGCCGTGGGAGCCATATTGGTAGTAGCGCTTATGATTGCACCCGCCGCTACTGCCTACCTGCTTACTGCCGATTTAAAGAAAATGATAGGCCTCTCGCTGCTATTTGGAGTAATTGCGGCCATAGCTGGCTATTGGGTGGCAAATTGGCTGGACGCCTCCATTGCCGGATCTATTGCCACCACCTTAGGTGTGATTTTTCTGTTGGTATATCTGCTGGCACCCGGCAAAGGTCTGATATCGGTGCTCATTCGGCAACGGCGACAGCGAACAGAGGTTTCGCTCATCACTTTTTTACTGCATCTCAATCGGCATGAGGAGGAGAGCGAACGCCACATCAACCATTTGCGCGAACATATTGACTGGCATGAGGTACGGGCAAAAACGGTTGTCGATTTGGCGTTAAAAAACAACTTGATCGAAATAGAGGACCAAATTATTTCTCTCACCGAAAAGGGATTGCGGTTTACCGAAAAATCCTTGGAATATATTATCGAAAACAAGGAGGAGAAAATAGACGCCATCAAGGAAGATTTCTTTCTCTTCCGCGGATAGGGAATGCGTTTGGGTGTTCTTGGACCTAAGCCAAGGGTGAAGATAAGATAGAACTGCATTTTATTTTGTGCCCCACCAAAGCATTGAATAATATTTCAACAAAAGATGGACAGAAGGAGCCATAAATCGTTGGAGGAAGTACACAGCAGCATTGAAACTTCCTCTAAAAAAACTTCCTGGAAGAGGCTGTTGGCCTTTTTGGGCCCGGCTTATCTGGTAAGCGTGGGCTATATGGATCCGGGAAATTGGGCCACCGATTTGGCCGGGGGGAGCCAGTTTGGATATGCGCTTCTATGGGTGCTGTTGATGAGCAACATTATGGCCTTGCTCTTGCAAAGCCTTTGTACCCGACTGGGAGTGGTTCGGGGTATGGACCTGGCTCAGGCTTCGCGGCAGTCTTATCCCATGTTTGTCAATTTCATTCTATATATTTTGGCGGAAATTGCCATTGCGGCAACTGATTTGGCCGAGGTGATAGGAATGGCCATCGGTCTTAATCTTCTTTTTGGTCTTCCGATGGTTTGGGGGGTTTCCATAACCGTTTTGGACAGTTTTGTTCTGTTGTTTTTGATCAATAAAGGCATGCGAAAAATGGAAGCTTTTATCATAGCCTTGATCGCGGTAATTGGCTCCTCTTTTCTGGTTGAAATGTTTTTGGCCAAACCCGATTTGGGCCAACTTTTTTCCGGGTTTATCCCTTCCCTTCCCAACGACACTGCCCTTTATATTGCCATTGGTATCATCGGGGCCACGGTAATGCCACACAACCTCTATCTGCATTCTTCCCTGGTGCAGACACGGAAATTTGATCGGACAAAGAAGGGAATCAAGCAAGCCCTCAAACTGAATTTTATCGACTCGGCCATTGCCCTTAACCTCGCATTTTTTGTCAATGCGGCCATTCTCATATTGGCCGCATCGGTATTTTTTAAAAACGGACTGTATGAAGTTGCCGAGATTCAAGATGCCCATGCCTTGTTGGCTCCCTTACTGGGAACCGAAATAGCACCGATATTTTTTGCCATCGCCTTGATTGCCGCGGGCCAAAGTTCCACCCTTACGGGCACTTTGGCGGGACAGATTGTTATGGAAGGTTATCTTAACCTGCGTATCCAACCTTGGGTAAGGCGGTTATTGACCCGCTTGATAGCCATAATTCCCGCCTTGTTCACCATTGTTTATTTTGGCGAAAGGGCCACGGGAGAGCTTTTGGTGCTTAGCCAGGTAGTGCTAAGCCTGCAACTGGGGTTTGCCATTATCCCGCTGATCCATTTTGTCAGCGACAAAAAGCTGATGAGAGGTTTTCACATTAAACTCGCCATGCAACTGGCATCTTGGATCATAACTTTTATAATCGTGGGCCTAAACGCGAAATTGGTATTTGAGGAAGTCAAGACCTGGATTGCCCATGCCCAAGAACCCCTTTATGTTTATATTTTTGTCATTCCTGTAATAATAGGAAGTGCTCTCCTCTTGCTTTATATTATTTTCAGGCCACTCTGGATGAAAAAGAGATCGTCTCGAAATACGGTGCCGCATATTTCAAAGGTGGAAATCGGGGACTTTTCCGCACAAAAATCATATAACCGTATAGCCATTGCCGTAGATTTTTCAACCTCCGATAAAAAGACCCTGTCGTCCGCGCTTCAAATTGGCGGGAAAGAGGCGCATTACCAACTACTGCATATTGTGGAAACGCCCGGGGCTCTCGTTTATGGCAATGGGATAGACGATTTTGAAAGCGAGAGCGATCGCCATTATCTGCAAGCGTACAAAAGACAGCTGGAAGATTTGGGCTATACCGTTACGGTGCAACTCGGTTTTGGTTCGCCCAAAAAGATTATTCCCAAAATTGTTAATGCCGGAAATTTTGATTTGCTTGTCATGGGCAGCCATGGGCACAAATGGTTCAAAGATATCTTGTTTGGAACGACAGTGGACAGCGTGAGGCATAGGGTGTCCATTCCGGTTTTTATTGTTTAGGTGAAAGAATCTCTGCTGTGGTCCAAGATTGTCAGGTATAATTTTTGACGTATCTTTAAAAATTGGAAAAATAGCAGCGTTATGAAATATTCTCTTTTATCCTATCTAATTTTGTTTTCCGCCTTTGCCATGGGGCAAAATCAATCTGCGGAAACCCCGAAAATCGCCATAAAAGTTCCTTTAGGTGAAACGGTTACGGTTAAAGGGGTTTCGGTAAAGTTTTTGGAGGTTTTGGAAGATTCCCGTTGTCCGGAAGGCGTCAATTGTATATGGGAAGGCAGGGCAATAGTAAAAGTTCGGGTTTCTGCCAATGGAAATTCCGGAGAGAAAATCCTTCTTTTTGGAGCGTTAATGCCTGGAGAGGAAAAGAATACCAACATTTACAGTACAGACGCTTTTGCCATCAACGGGCTAACCCTGCAGCCGTATCCAAAAGCCGATTCGGGAAAAGAAAAAAATTACGAATTGTTAATCTGTGAGGAGAAAAACCGATAACATCAGTGAAAGCTGCAACTGCCACAATCGTGGCTGCCGGGGTTTTTGTTTCCGGATGATTTGCGCGATTCAAAAATAGGATTCCACACAAATTTTTTCAGCATATATCCTACGGCAAGGGAAAATGTTATAAGTACCAGTATTGTCTGCATAACGCAAAGGTATTGAAAATCTCGGTTTTTACCAATCCTATCGCTTTAGGTTGATCGGCGCCAAAGAGTTGGATTAAAAATTATTTCAAAAATTGGTATGCCGCCAAGGAGACTACATAGGCTATGGCCGTCATAACCACCAATTGCCACATAGGCCATTTCCACGAATTTGTTTCTCTTTTTACAATTGCCAACGTACTCATGCATTGCATGGCAAAAGCATAGAAGAGCAAGAGGGATACGCCGCTGGCAAAGTTAAAGAGAGGACCGCCCAAAACGGGATTCACCTCGGCGGCCATTCTGCTTTTTATCGTTTGCTCGTCATCACTTCCCACGCTGTAAATGGTTGCCAAAGTTCCCACAAAAACCTCCCGTGCGGCAAAGGAACTCACCAAGGCAATCCCAATTTTCCAATCGTAGCCCAATGGCCGCACCACCGGCTCAATGGCATGCCCTATCCTGCCGATATAAGAATGCTCCAGTTTATAAGACTCAATATGGTTTGATATTTCACTTTCCGAAAGGTTTTGGCCGGCAAATTCCTGCCTTACAATGCTCTCTGCACGGTTAAAATTTCCGGGGCCATAGGAGGCCAACACCCAGAGAATGATGGAAATGGCAAGGATTATTTTCCCTGCGCCAATAACAAAGGCTTTGGTTTTTTCCACCATTGTTATCAATACGTTTTTAGGAAGCGGCAATTTGTAATTGGGCATCTCCACCACGAAAAAGCTCTTGGTTTTTATGCGAAGGATCTTGTCCAGTACCCAAGCGGAAAATATTGCCGCCGCAAACCCGAGAATATACATAAACATCAAGGTAAGTGCCTGAAGACTGAAAATGCCCAAGATGCGGATATCGGGAATAACCAAAGCAATGATTATCAGGTACACCGGAAGACGGGCAGAACAGGTGGTAAAAGGGGTAACCAAAATGGTGATAAGCCTTTCCTTCCAGTTTTCGATGTTTCGGGTGGCCATAATGGCCGGAATGGCACAGGCGGTACCTGCTACCAAGGGCACAACGCTTTTGCCGCTCAGCCCAAACCTCCGCATCAATTTGTCCATAAGAAAAACCACACGGCTCATATATCCGCTTTCTTCCAGGATGGAAATGAACAGAAACAAAAAGGCAATTTGCGGAATGAATATCACAATGCCACCAATGCCTGGAATGATTCCCTCCGAAATGAGATTGGTGAACTCTCCCGCGGGCAAGGTATTTTTGGTCCATTCACTCAAAGAGGCAAAGCTTCGGTCAATAAAATCCATCGGATATTCGCTCCAATCGAAGATTGCCTGGAATATCAACAGCAAAATTCCGAAGAAAATAACATAACCCCACACTTTATGGGTCAAGACACGATCCAGACGGCTACGCAGATCCTTGGCATTTTCGGCATCAACGTGAAGGGTGTCCTTGAGCGTTTCGTTGATAAATTGGTATCGGGCCACCGTTTCCTTGTGCTGCAAGCGCCTTAGATTGCTGGCAGATTCGGTTTTAAAACTGGCCACCCCCTGATATTCATTGCGGTCCAGTTTCCCAAAATTTACGTCGTGGGTAATCACCAGCCACAGTTTGTATAAGTCTTGATTGGGAAAGGCTTTTCGCAATCGATTGAAATATTCGGGCGATATTTCCGAAGCATTCAGGCACGGCTTTGTCGGCAGTAGGTTGTAGTTTTCGATCAACTCCTTTAAATAGTCAAAGCCCGTATTCTTTCTGGAGCTTATTAGCGCGATTTTAGTATTCAGTTTTTTCTCCAGCGCGGGTACGTCCAGCGAAATGGCCTTCCTGTTCATCCTGTCGGCCATATTGATGGCGAGTATGGTGGGGATTCCTAAATCTTTTATCTGGGTGAAGAGGAGGAGGTTGCGTTTAAGGTTTTCAATATCTGCCACCACAACGGCCACATCGGGAAAATCCTTGTCCTTTTTGTTGAAGAGTAGTTCTATGACCACATTTTCGTCCAAGGAGGAGGCATTGAGGCTATAGGCTCCGGGCAAATCCAGAATATGTGCCGTACACGCCCTGCCAAATTTGCAGGTGCCCTGTTTTTTTTCAACCGTAATTCCGGGGTAATTTCCCACTTTTTGGTTTAGCCCGGTCAATCTGTTAAACACAGAAGTCTTTCCGGTATTGGGGTTGCCAAGAAGTGCTACATTAATGTGCTTAGCCATGTTTAGAGTAAGTCTATTTCTATTTTTTCTGCGGTCTCCCTGCGGATGGCCAGATGGCTTCCGTTAATGTTGATGTACAAGGGATCTTTGAAGGGTGCTACTTGAATTAGGATAACTTCATTGCCGGGAAGGCATCCCATTTCCAGTAATTTCAACGGCACCGATTCCACGGGGAATTCCCGAATTATCCCCCGCTGGCCCTTTTTTAATGTAGCAATAGTGGCCATCATCTTATTTAGATTCATTAAAAACAAGGCAAAAGTAAATGAAAAAATTGGGTTTACCGCAGCCAATGCAGTAATTGTAGAGTATGCAGCTTGCCTGCGGCAAAGACCATTTATTTGGAAGCTATTTCCGCCTCCAGTATTTTGATGTCCTCTAGAAGTTGGTCTATGGCCTCCGGATCTGTGCCATCGTAAAATCCGCGAATTCGCTTGAGCGGATCGACCAGTACAAAGTTTTCGGTATGGATAAGGTCAAATTCCTCATAAGGATTGTCCTTGGCCACCAGATACGATTTCCGGGCCAAATCGTAGATTTCTTTTCTATTGCCCGTAACCAAATTCCACTTTTTGTCATCCACTCCTTTTTCCACAGCGTATTTTTTTAACTGCGGCACGCTGTCTATTTCCGGGGTTACCGTATGGGAGAGGAGCAACACTTGGTCGTCATCCTTAAGGGCTTCCTGAATTTTTACCATATGATCGGTCATGATAGGGCAGATGGTCTGGCAGGTGGTAAAGAAAAAATCGGCCACATAAATTTTATTGGCATAATCCTCCTGGGTCACCGTTTCCCCATTTTGGTTTTCCAAGGAAAAATCGGCGATGGTATGGTATTTTTTTACATATTGTAGGGTGGTGTCCACCAATTCTGAAGAAACCTCGGCTGGTTGATAAACTTTCAGTACTTTTTTGGGTTCCAATATTTGGTAGATGGCTGTAATAATTACCGCGGAAAGGACAATCATTACCAGGGCAAAGAATTTATATTTTTTGAAGAACGCGAGCATGATGTTAAATTTTGTTTTCCATCAACATATTGGATGGCAAAAATAGCGGCTAAAAACATCAGAATAAATACTTTTAACAATCAAAAATATTTACGATGAAAAAATTCCTACTTCTATTGGGTATTGCCGCCGTGGGGGTGGCCTATCCCCAACACAATCCTACCCGGGAAATCAGTGAGGCAGAGGCCAAAGCGGCCAGTGCACACTTTATGGGCCAACGCAATATGAATACCGGTAATTACGACCTAAAATACCATCGGCTGGAACTAACCGTCAATCCCGCGCAACCGTTTATTTCGGGCACGGTCACTTCTTATTTTGAAGCTAAGGAAAATATGGGCACGGTAGTGTTTGAATTGGTGGACAATATGGTCGTTTCACAAGTCACCCAGCGCGGCAATCCGCTTTCCTTCACCCAAAACGGCAATGACGAAGTGGTTATTTCCCTGCCACAGATACAGGCCCAGGGCGTATTGGATTCGCTGAGCATTACTTATTCGGGAAACCCCATCAGCTCCGGTTTCGGCTCATTTGAAGTGGATACCCATAATGGAAGCCCGGTAATGTGGACTCTTTCGGAGCCTTTTGGGGCCAAAGCCTGGTGGCCGTGCAAACAAGATTTGATAGATAAGGTAGATTCTATTGATTTTTACATTACCACGCCGCGCTTTAATCCTTTCAATCAAGAGTATATTGCCGTTGCCAACGGCCTGGAAATGGGCCAGAACATCCAGGGAAATTTCAAGACCACCCACTTTCATCACGGTTATCCTATTCCGGCCTATTTGGTGGCCATGGCGGTTACCAATTATTCCGTGTATTCGCATACCGTTGACAACAACGGGAATCCCTTTGAAATTATAAACTACGTCTATCCAGAGGATTTAGCGTATATCCAGCAACAAACGCCCATTACCGTGGATATTATGAACCTCTACGCCAATCTTTTTGAACCCTATCCCTTTGCCGATGAAAAATACGGACACGCCCAATTTGGCTGGGGAGGAGGAATGGAGCACACCACCGTTTCCTTTATGGGAAGTTTTGGAAGGAGCCTTATTGCACACGAACTCGGCCATCAATGGTTTGGCGACAAGGTAACCTGTGGCAGTTGGCAAGACGTATGGCTCAACGAAGGTTTTGCCACTTATATGGATGGCTTGGTGGTAGAAGACCTCGATGGGGAAAGTGATTTTCGGGATTGGAAAGCATATAAAATATCCTCTGCCACCGCATATCCAGGCGGATCTGTCTATGTACCTGCCTCCGACACTACCTCGGTATCGCGAATCTTCAGCGGAAGGCTTTCGTATGACAAGGCCTCCATGGTAATCCACATGCTTCGGAAGAAATTGGGAGATGCCATATTTTTCCAGGGACTGCAGGATTATTTAAACGACCCTCAACTTTCCTATGGATATGCCAAAACCCCAGACCTGAGGAGAAACCTGGAAGCGGCCAGCGGGGAAGACCTTTCCGAATTCTTTAACGACTGGATTTATGGCGAAGGATATCCGCGTTATACAGTGAAGTGGAACCAAGTGAACGGGAATAGTGTGAATATTTTCCTTTCCCAAACACAGAGCACCAATTCTGTTTCCTTTTTTGAAAATCTCGTTCCCATTAGACTGATTGGCACCCAAGGGGAAACTCTGGACCTTCAACTGGATAACACCACCAACAACGAGCATTTTCAGCCAACGGTAAATTTTACCGTACAGCGGCTGGAGTTTGATCCCGAGTATGATATTATTTCCGCCAATAACCAAGTGATTCTCGGAGCACCGGATTTCCAACCTGAACAACAAATCGCTGTGTTTCCCAATCCGGCTTCGTCGGTTATTCACATTAAAAAATCGGAGAACTTGCAGGTGGAAAGTGTTCGCATTTATAATTCATTGGGCCAAATATTGTATTCCGAAGGATTTTCGCCCCAAATAGATGTTTCCGGTTTTGCTGCGGGTATATTGTTTGTGCAGATACAAACCCGAGAGGGAATGACAACGAAAAAAATTATCAGGGAATAGGCAGAATGTAAGGATGAATTTATGATATTTTGATTGTGGCTCATTTAAGATAAAGAAAGGTCATATTAAAGCAACCTCCCAAAAACGTTATAATCTTGGTTTTTGGGAGGTTCTTCAAATTTTAACCGGATCACTATATCTGAAAATAAAATAAATAGGGGGTCCATGGACCGCTTATTTTTTTTGCACGGCCTAAAAGATTACTTTTGTGCGCTAATTTCTAGAAAACATCCATGAGTCCATTCGCTGTTAAAGCCATACAACTCCTTTTAAGTTTATCATTGCTCATCGTCTTGCACGAACTGGGACACTTTATTCCCGCAAAAATATTCAAGACTCGGGTAGAGAAATTTTATCTGTTTTTCGACGTAAAGTTTTCCCTCTTTAAAAAGAAAATTGGCGAGACCGTCTACGGAATTGGCTGGCTTCCCTTGGGAGGTTATGTAAAAATTGCCGGGATGATAGACGAGAGCATGGACAAGGAGCAGATGGCCCAACCGCCGCAGCCATGGGAATTTAGAAGCAAACCCGCGTGGCAACGGCTCATCATCATGCTCGGGGGAGTAACCGTAAATATTCTCGTAGGCCTGATAATCTATATGGGAATTCTTTATTTCTACGGAAGAAATATTATGACCAACGACGACCTTCCCCAAGGATTTGCGGTAGCGGAACAGTTGAAGGATTACGGTTTTCGAGATGGCGACCACATTTTAAAAGTAAACGGTGAGGAATTGCTCGATGCCGGCGATGTCAATAAATACATTATGCTGCGCAATGTGAAGACCATTGAGGTAGAGCACGAGGATGGCACAAAAGAAACCTTGACCTTGCCCGAGGATATTAGTATGGACTTGTTTCAAAAGGGCGTTATGATGCCCTTTGAACCGATGCAGGTAGCGCAGTTGGATTCCATTGTTCCCGATGGTCCGGCTTATCTTGCCGGGTTTGAGAAAGGCGACAAGATAGTGGCCGTAAATGGTGAGCCTGCCAACTATTTTCATGAATACAAAAGACTGATGCAAAAGCAGGGTGATAAGGAAAGCGTCATTGTTGTTCAGCGCAACAACCAGTTGGACACGCTGAAGGTCACCCCCAACGAGGAGGGCCATATTGGGGTTTACAACATTTCCAACCTTAAGTTTACCCACCTGGATTACAGTTTGCCCGAAAGTATTTCTGCCGGTGCCGCTTATGGTTACAACAAGTTGGTGGATTATATTAAGCAGTTTAAGTTTGTCTTTACCAAAAAAGGAGCGACCCAAGTGGGTGGTTTTGGAGCCATTGGCAGTCTTTTTCCCGACACCTGGAATTGGCCCGTTTTCTGGGAAATGACCGCCCTTATCTCCATTATTCTCGCCTTTATGAATATTCTTCCCATTCCTGCATTGGACGGCGGACACGTGGCTTTTCTGCTCTATGAGATTGTCAGTGGCCGCAAACCCGGCGACAAGTTTATGGAATATGCCCAGATGATCGGGTTCTTCATCCTGATTGCATTGGTACTGTTTGCCAATGGAAACGATATTTATCGCTGGCTATTCGAATAAAGAAGGATTCGCGATTTTTTTTGATGGGATGGGTGTTTACTCCGTTTTCGGATATACATCCGTCCCCGTTCTTTCCTATTTCTTTCGCACTTTATGATTTCCTGTGATGACAACTTCCCACTGACTCGATGTACGGGTAAAGGAAGAAATAAAGGGATAAACCATGCCCTGAAGTGTAAAAGGCCAAGATTTTTTATTTCGATTGCCAATTAATTGTATCTTTCTGTATTGTTTTTGAACTATGCAGAAAAAATCAGGCTTCGAAGTCCAACAGATCTCCTGTTCGGAATTGATTGATGGAATTAAAAGTAATCACGGCCCTACCCTAAAATTGATCTATAAGAACAATTTTGGTAAGGTGAAGCGATATGTTCTTCAGAATAACGGCAACGCTTCCCAAGCGAAGGATGTATATCAGGAGGCATTTGTGGCGATGTGGAAAAACGTGAGGAACGAAAAATTCAATCTACATGAAAATTCCACCATCCATGGATACCTCTTTCAGATTGCCAAATATAAATGGCTGGACCACTTGCGTTCCTCCCTTTATAAAAACACGACCTTTATCAATAGGGAACCGGAATTTGAATCTGTGGAAATAGAGGATGAAAAAGAGAAAAACCAAAGAATAAAAAAAGTACTAGAGGCCGTAAGCCAACTGGACGAGCGGTGCCAGAAACTTTTACAACTGTTTTATTTTGAAAAAAAATCGTACAAGGAAATAGGAAAAATTCTTGGATTGACCGAAGCTTCGGCAAGAAATGCGAAATATAGATGCCAAGAACAATTAAAACGAATAACACAAGATATCCCCAATGAACTCGAATAACAATATCCCGGAAGAACAATTGCTGATGGAGCAAATAGATGCATATCTGCTGGGAACATTTACTCCCGCGGAACGCTCCGATTTTGAAAGCCGTCTCGGCACCGATTTAAAACTGCAGCAAAAAGTTGCCCAGCAACGACAGCAGATGCAAGCTGTGGAGATTTCCGCGCTTAAGGCCTCCCTGGAAGATTTTCACCAAGAAGTGGAAGAAGAACAAAAATCGAAGCGAAAATTTTCAAATTGGATGGCCATTGCTGCCTCCATTGTATTGATATTGGGAGTGTCCCTCTGGTTTTTGCTCAGCACGGGCAGCTCGACCCAAAAGGTTTTTTCGCGAAATTTTGTTCCCGATCCCGGATTGCCCACCACCATGAGCAGCAATAGCCAGTTCGAATTTTATTCGGGAATGGTAAGCTATAAACAAAAAAATTATTCCGATGCCATTTTAAGTTGGGAACCCCTCTATGCCGCCAATCCGAAGAATGATACGGTGGTGTATTTTTTGGGAGTGGCCCATCTGGCCAATGGCAATACCAAGCAGGCACAAACCTATTTGGAATTGTCAAATGCCCACGCCAATAGTTCCTTCCCAGAGGAAACCCAATATTATCTTGCCCTTACCTATATTAAGGAAAACAAGGTGGAAAAGGCAAAAAAACTACTTAAGAAAAGTAACTATCCTCCCAGCAAAACCCTTTTAAGGGAAATAAACAGTCTGCGATAGCCAAATACAGCTTTCTCGGCATCACCCAATCAAACCCTGAATAGACAGGATTTTTTTTTAAAATCTGACGGGCAACTTCAAAAAAAATTGCTTATATTTAACATTCCATTTTGAATCACGTTAAGTGATAGCAACCTGCCCCTACGGCGAAGGTGCTAAGCCAATGGGCCCATCTCTGGGAAAAAAGGTAGTATTCTTTAGTAAACATTATAGTTCGAAAATTTTTGTGCTGAAAAGTCTATCCAAAACGGTGAAACCGTTGGAAATTTTATGCACAAAACCAATAGCCATGGTTATGGGCCGTGGCTTGGCCGTGGCCATAGAATAGAGTATTAATCAATCTAAATATTTAAAAATGAAAGAAAAGTTCCAAAACATTCCTGTGGAAAAAGACACCCAAATCCTCCTTAGTTTTGAGACAAAGCTGGGAGATCTCGATGCGGTTTATCAAAAGTGGTATTGGAGCGGGATCCATGCCGAAAGTTTAATCCTCTACAACGAAGATGTTCCCAATCTAACGGAGAAAGAGGCTTTTAAAAAGGTAGCGCAGGACACCGCTCTCTTGAAGGACAACTCACAATTGACCTATAAGAAAGGAGATACCTATACGTTTATCAATTTCAATTTTGAAAGAGATTAGCAAAATTTACATTCGAATAAGCAACCATAAAAAATTCAGATTTCATGAAGATATTGACCATCGAAAAAATTTTAAAGGATTACTCGCAATTCTTGGAGGAGCGGGAACAAGATCAACTGAGAGAAATACAAAAAACACCTTCCCCGTTTTCCACCCAGGTAAAGGAATTGCAGCACACACTTTTTAATGAAGAATGGGATTTTATGATAGATTCCAATGTAGATTCACCAACAAGAGCTAGGGGAGGCAAACCTATGGCTGATTCTTACGCCCGGCGTGTCAACAAAAAGCGGGAAGCATTTGGAGTGACGCCCTTGGATGCCAGTGGGGGGGTGCCCGACAATTCATCTACATTATTTTGCGAGGAAGTAGTCCGGCACAGCAAAAATTATTCAGAACTATTAGATTTAAAGAAGAGAAATGCCAAGCAGATAGTATTTGTGGATATGGATGACGTGCTGGTAAATTTCCAGTCTGGAATCGATAAAATTTCCGACGAGGAAAAACTGGAATACCGCGATAGACTCGATGAGGTTCCCGGAATCTTTTCGTTGATGGAGCCTTATGACGGAGCTATCGAAGGTTATAAATGGCTGAGCAAGAATTTTGACGCGTATATACTTTCCACGGCCCCATGGGAAAATCCTTCGGCATGGACAGACAAACTGTTATGGGTAAAGAAATATTTACCCGAGGTGGCCTATAAGCGATTGATAATTTCGCACAACAAGCATTTGGCCCATGGCGATTTTTTGATTGATGACCGCACGGCAAACGGGGCCGGCGATTTTATGGGGAAGCACATTCACTTTGGTCCCAAGGGAAAGAACTTTGCAGATTGGAAAGCGGTAATATCCTATATGAAGAATTTGGCATAGGTTTCCTCGATTCTTTGGGATGAATTTTGAAGAGACCTTAATCTTGAATCTGCGGCAGGCTGGGTTGACTGTTCCGAATTTCCCGTTCGGTTCGTCCAGAAGAACTATGGCTATATTGGCTTTTCCCTATGATTAATATTTTACCCGTATTCTGTTTTGATAAGAATAGGTCAAGGTAGTGTTCGGGACAGGTGAAGGGGAGAGGGGGCAATTATCAATTCCCATAAATAAAAAACCTCCACATTGCTGTGAAGGCTTGTACTTTTTTTGCTCCTCCTCTTGGGCTCGAACCAAGGACCCTCTGATTAACAGTCAGATGCTCTAACCAACTGAGCTAAGGAGGAATATTTCTTTGCCAATTTCCTTGTTTTTTGTTGCAATTACAATCGCTTGCAAGGCATAGGCGGGTGCAAATATACTGTATTTTTGATTATGGCAAAATAGAAAATAAATTTTTTTATGGGCTGTTGCCAAAAATTTGCCGAGCCCTTTTTTTATAACCTTCCTTACTTAATTACTTTTTTCTTTTCCCAACCCACTTCTCCCAAAGCGAGCCCGATGAATTGGAATCCCAATATACTTTGTGCCCGCAGCCCAGTGGTTTATTTGAGGCACTTTGGGCTCAAAATTTCGGAATTGTTGATAAACATTGGAGAACAAATTTGGCGGCAAATCATTTGATGGTTTTTAATTCATAATCTTTATACCACTATAAAAACAACAAAATTGAGACGATAAACCTATGGAGATCACCCATGTAATAAAACGGGATTTTAGCACTAAGCCGTTTCACCTGCAAAAGATAAGCGAAGCGATACTGAAAGCGATGACCGCCGTAAATCACGGAAAGGAGGACGACGCCCAACGGGTTTCGCAAAACGTATATTCAGCATTGCTGGAGAGAAAGGCGCAGGAGGAAAAATATATTCCCACAGTGGAGGAAGTGCAGGATTTTGTGGAGACCAAACTGATGGAAGGCGGTTTTTTTGATGTTGCCAAAGCCTATATTCTTTACAGAAACCAGCAGACCCAAAAGCGCAAACTGAATATTTTTGAAAAGCGCATCAATTTAAAGCCCTATGAATATCCTTCCTTATATGAATATGTTCCCGCAATAAGGCATTCGTACTGGATTCACACCGAATTTAATTTCACCAGCGATATCCAGGATTTTAAAACACGTCTCTCGTCTGTTGAGCGCAGTGCCATTAAGAATACCATGCTGGCCATTTCCCAGATTGAGGTGGCCGTAAAGAGTTTTTGGGGCGATATCTACCACAGAATGCCCAAGCCGGAAATAGGCTCCGTAGGCGCCACTTTTGCCGAAAGCGAAGTGCGTCACCACGATGCTTATTCGCATTTGCTGGAAATTTTGGGCCTGAATGAGGAATTCAAGGACCTGAAGAAAAAACCGGTAATCATGATGCGTGTGCATTATTTGGAGACGGCCTTAAAAAATGCAAAGAGTGAGGACAATAAGGAATATGCCGAATCTATTCTTCTTTTCTCTTTGTTTATTGAGCATGTGTCGCTGTTTTCGCAATTTCTCATTATCATGGCCTTTAACAAGCACAAAAATATGCTGAAGGGAATTTCAAATGTGGTGGAGGCCACTTCAAAGGAGGAGCAGATTCATGGCGATTTCGGAATTGACGTTATTAAGATCATCAAACAGGAAAATCCAGAGTGGTTTGATGAGGGCTATACCGCCATGATCCAAGAGATGTGCAGAGAAGCCTTCACCGCGGAAAGCAGGATTGTGGATTGGATTTTTGAAGAAGGCGAATTGGATTTCCTCCCCAAATCGGTTGTAAACGAATTTATCAAAAACCGCTTCAACAATTCGCTGGAAAGCATAGGAATTGAAAAGATTTTTGACATTGATGAATCTCTATTGGCAGAAACGGAGTGGTTTGACGATGAAATCATCGGCACCAAACACGGCGATTTTTTTGTAAAACGCTCCATAAATTACAGCAAGAGAACCCAAAGTATAACCAGTGATGATCTTTTTTAAATGAACGAAAAACTTTCCCTCCACGAACTTTACAAAGAAAACACCCTTTCTGAAACCAGCAATTTGGTAAATGCCAGAAAAGAAACCCTTCAAAAGCCGGTTGAAGATCCCAAGCAGGGATTTGAATGGCTCACCGAACACAGTCGCAATTTTTTGGCTTCGGGGTATCTTACCGGAAACACGACTCCGGAAGAACGCATTCGCGAAATTGCCGATCGGGCGGAACAAATCCTTCAAATTCCCGGATTTTCCGATAAATTTTACAACTACATGTCGGAGGGGTTCTTTTCCTTGGCTTCCCCTGTTTGGTCCAACTTTGGAAAAGAGCGAGGGCTGCCCATAAGTTGTTTTGGCTCCCACGTTGCAGACGACATGGGGAATATTCTCTACACCCAATCCGAAGTAGGAATGATGTCGAAACTGGGCGGGGGCACCTCGGGGTATTTTGGGAAAATCCGCCATCGCGGCGCGGAGGTAAAAAACAATGGGCAGGCTTCCGGAGCCGTTCATATTATGCAATTGTTTGAGTCCATGGTCGATGTGGTGAGCCAAGGTTCGGTACGTCGCGGTCGTTTTTCGCCTTATCTTCCCGTGGAGCATCCCGATATTATGGAGTTTTTGGAAATTGGCACCGAGGGGAATCCTATCCAGGAACTTACCCATGGGGTTACGGTTACAGACAAGTGGATGGAGGAAATGATTGCCGGGGACCAGGAAAAGCGGGCTATCTGGGCAAAGGTTTTACAGCGAAGGGGTGAAATGGGCTATCCCTATATTTTCTTTAGCGACCATGCCAATAATTCCGCTGCCGATGTGTACAAGGACAAGAAGTTGCCCATCTACGCGAGTAACCTCTGTACCGAAATAATGCTGCCTTCCAACGACAATTGGTCGTTTGTCTGCGTGCTCTCTTCGGTAAATCTGCTACATTATGACAAGTGGAAGGATACCGATGCCGTGGAAACCATGGTGTATTTCCTCGATGCCGTTATTACCGAATTTATCGAAAAACTGGAAGTGTATCGCGATTCAGATACCAGGGAGGACAGGCAAACCTTTTTGTTTATGGAACGGGCATATAACTTTGCTAAGGAAAACCGCGCCTTGGGACTGGGAGTATTGGGTTGGCATTCGCTGTTGCAGTCTAAAATGCTGCCCTTAAACAGTCAAAAAGCCTACGATCTCAATAGTGAGATTTTCCGTATCATCAAGGCAAAATCGTATAAGGCTTCAGAAGAATTGGCCGCGAAATTTGGCGAACCTTCCACTTTAAAAGGCTATGGCCGCCGTAACGCCACCTTGAATGCCATAGCGCCAACTACTTCCTCTGCTTTTATCCTGGGGCAGGTGTCGCAGGGAATCGAACCTATTTGGAGCAATATTTACGTAAAAGATATTGCCAAAATCAAAACCACCATCAAAAATCCGTTTTTGGAGCAATTGCTGGAGAAGAAGGGAAAAAATACTGTGGAGGTGTGGCGAAATATCCGCGACTACGACGGCTCTGTACAGCATTTGGACTTCTTGACGGATGAGGAAAAGGAGGTGTTCAAAACCTATTCTGAAATAGACCAGCTAGATTTGATTTATCAGGCTGCCAATAGACAGAACCATATAGATCAAGGACAATCGGTAAACATAATAGTGCACCCGGAAATGCCCGTAAAGGAAATCAACAAGATTCATATCACTGCCTGGAAACTGGGTCTTAAATCGCTATACTACCAGCACAGCATGAACGCCGCCCAAAAATTTGCCCAGAAAAAGGATTGTGCGAGTTGTGAGGCTTGAGGTTTGAGGCATTTTTATAGTTCGCACCTAAGATATCTACATAATTGAGCGGAATCAATGGGACTTTTTTTAAATCTCGAGAGGGAATTTAATAAGGGTCCCATTAAAATATTCTAAATTTGCATCCGCTAAGACAGGATTGGCACAAGGAATGTCGATTTTGGAGAATTTCGGTTTGAAAGATCGTCCGGCCCCATTCCCGCCTACCGATTGTCGGCTTAAAATGAATAGAAACCGATGATCTGAAATAAGTGCCGGAACATAATAACGGCCCCATAGTTCAATGGATAGAATAGAAGTTTCCTAAACTTTAGATCCAAGTTCGATTCTTGGTGGGGCTACAATAAATGGGTGTTGAAATCTGCTTCAGCACCCATTCTATATTCTAGCTGGTTTTTACTAAAATTTATTTTTCAGTTTCATTCAATTCTATTTCGGCCTTTTCTTTTTGTGGAGAGTATGTGTAATGACCGGTGTAGGAAGGGCAACAGTGGGTATCTCCTTCTGAATAAAGATTAAAGGAACCGCGTATTTCATTTTGTTCAAAAGCAATGGAAACGGTGTTCTTTAAATAATTGTCTGTTATCGCCTTCCATTTGGGGTCTGAATCTCTTTTTTCCTTGTAGGCTTTTATGATGGCGTGGATTATCTTCTCCTCAACCTTGTCATCGGTACTGCCGTTGGCATAGATTATTTTAGCAAAAGACGGGGTGCCGCCATTATGGCCAGTACAATTTTCACTGTTGAAATACAGCAGAAGATCAGGTTGTTCGTCCTTGTCAAAATCCTTTTGTGCCGATTCCACCTTTTTTAGGTCTGCGGGAAAACCATCCAATTGATCGGGATTATTTTTGGCCCATATTTGGGCCGTTTCTGGGCTGAAATGGTCACTATCGCAAGGGTGGCCCAATTTTCCGCTACCGAGGAGATCTTCTTTCCATCTTTCTTTTTCCGAGAAGATTCGACCTTTATCGAATATATTTTCAGAAGTTGAAGTATCGTGCGAATTTTGCCCATCGCTGTTTTTTCGGTTATCCCCACATCCCATGAGTAAAATTAGTCCCAGTGTAAAGGGAAGGATTTTTAAGAAAGGATTTGTCATATAATTTAAGTTTGATTACTACCGAAACTTATGATTATTTGGAGGTGTGACAAAGGGTTTTTCTAAATTTTAAGAATTTTCTGTGATTGAATTAATCGCCGAACCCTTACTTTTCACACCGCTAATGTTTTAAAAAAATTAATCCAACATAACTTGTGCCATGCGTGAAAATGTGATTTCCGCCTTAATAATTATTGGAGTGTTGGCCTTGGTAGGAGGGCTGTGGTTCGTCTATCAAAATCCCGCCTTAAATCCGCGGCTGGAAGTGGAGAGCTACACCATCATCAGAAAATGGGAAATGCCCGAGGAACTCGATGAGATATCGGGGATAGATTATATAGAAGAAGACAAGATTGCCTGCGTTCAAGATGAAGAGGGCATCATTTATATTTATAACCTCAATACCAACCTGGTGGATAGGAAAATCAATTTTGCCAAGGCCGGCGATTATGAAGGACTTGCAATCGTGGACAGCACCGCCTATATCTTGGAAAGCAACGGCAAACTGCACCAAGTAAGCCGCTATCGCGATTCTACCTTTGCCACCTCGGTATTGCAAACTCCATTTACGGGAAAAAACAATATGGAATCATTGACTTTGGATGCAAAAAACCGGCGACTTTTAATGATTGCCAAGGATTCCGATTTGCACAGCAAGCAATATAAGGGCATCTATGCTTTTGATTTGGAGAGCAAGAAAGTACTTCCCCAACCCGTGTATAAAATCAATATGAACGATCCACGTCTTATGGATGATAAAAAGGATGGGGACTTGGGAGAATTTTATCCTTCCGATTTGGCCATCAATCCGGTTGACGGGAATATTTATATTTTGGAAGGCAAGGTCCCTAAGCTGCTCATTATGGATGCCGAAGGAAATATTTTGCGCCTGCACAAGCTCTACAAAAAATCGTTTCCGCAACCCGAAGGGATAACCTTTGCCCCAGACGGCACCCTCTATATTTCCAATGAAGGAAAAAATGGGGAGGCCAGTATCCTTGAAGTGGAGCTAAAAGAGGAAAAATAGTTTCAATATTACCGGTCCTGGGCAAATGGCGAAAGTTGTGGAAAATTTTTAGGGTTATTGGTAATCCTCTTGCAGGTTTTCCAGCATTATCCGTGTCATTTCGTCTAAGGTGATTTCGCTTTTCCATCCCCAATCGTGTGCCGCGGCGCTGTCGTCTATGCTTTGGGGCCAGCTATCGGCAATTTCCTGGCGAAAATCGGGCTCATAGCTTATCTGGAATTCGGGAATAAATTTCCGAATGCTGGCGGCTATTTCCTCAGGATCAAAGCTCATGGCAGAGAGGTTGTACGAACTTCTAATCTTAATGTCGTCTTTTTTTGCTTCCATTATCGTTACGGTGGCGCGAATGGCATCGTCCATAAACATCATGGGCAGGGTAGTGTGGCCTTCGAGAAAGCAGATATATTTTTTGTGTTTCAATGCCTTGTGATAAATATCTACGGCGTAATCTGTGGTGCCTCCTCCGGGAAGGGTTTTGTAACTGATCAGCCCCGGGTACCTAATACTTCTCACGTCTACTCCATAACGCTTATTGTAGTATTCACACCAGCGCTCGCCGGTTTGTTTGCTTATGCCATAAACCGTACTGGGTTCCATTATGGTGCGCTGTGGTGTGTTTTCCTTGGGAGTTGTAGGTCCAAAAACAGCGATACTCGAGGGCCAAAAAAGTTTTTCTATCTTTTTATCCTTGGCCAAATTCAACACGTGAAACAGGGAATCCATGTTGAGATTCCAACCTTTCATGGGAAACTTTTCCGCAGTGGCCGAAAGCATTGCCGCCATTAAATAAACTTCGGTTATCTCGTGTCTAATAACCAATGCTTCAATGGCATCGTAATCCGTGGCATCGAGAATTTCAAAGGGGCCGCTTTCCATCAGTTCTTCACTGCCCTGCCGAATATCGCTGGCTATTACCTTGTGGCTGCCAAATTTCTGGCGAAGTTTTAATGTGAGTTCAGTCCCTATCTGGCCGCTGGCGCCTATGATCAAGATGCGTTTTTTCATGTAGTATTTTCTTTTAGATTATGGAGAGGTATGTTCTTTCTGTCCCCTGCTGATTTGCCGCACACAATCATAAACCGCCGAGGCAAATCTTCAAAAATAAGTTGCAAAGATACAGAATGTGGTACGGTTGTACGGGTGAAAAATTCATATTCCATTAAGTTAAGAACCAGTATATTTGTCATTCTTTTATCTTTTATGAAATACCTGATTTTTGTTTTTGGGCTATTGGGAACGCTTATCTCCTGCGGAAATTCTTCGGAAGAAAATACTGTTTCGGCCCCCAAGGAAAACTCGTCGCTTATTTTTGGCCGTCCCGATTATAAACTGCCCCAACTCACTGCCCCGGTCAAGGAACAAGCCGTGCAGTGGGGAGTGCTGGAAGATTTTTTTATGGAGGCGCAGAATATCAACGGCAAAAATTTTCAAGGTCTGCGCACCGCCTCAGAGCGGTTGCAGGAATATTCCGATTCGCTTGTAAAGAAAATCCCCGATACCCTAAACAGCAAGCCCATTAATAGTAGGTTACTTGTTTTAAAGACCCGAGCCGCGCTACTGTATCAGGTGGCCCACCGTGCCACCCTGGACTCGGCCGATCTGCAGACCGCCGTAGAGGAAATGAATGTGGCGGTGGAACAATTTATCGTCCATTTAAATGAAAAATATAAAAAGGATGCCATCGATTTAGAACGAAGGCAAAATGAACAATCGGAGCTGAAAAAACAACAAAGCTTTCGAGATTCTGTAATGAACGAAGAATTGCGCGACAAAAATTCGAGAAAACTGTAACAATTGCGCTTGGCTTTCAACCAATAGAGACCATCAAACGATAATTACTTTAAATGAAAAAAATCAATATGAAATCAAAATTGCTTAAACCCGTGGCAGTGTGCGCGATAATAGGTGCTGCCGTCACGGCCTGTAAAGAAAAGACCGAAATGGCCAAGACTGATACCGAATCGCATGGTATTATCCTCGCCAATATGGATACCACGGTAAGTCCCAAGGTGGATTTTTACAATTACGTAAACGGAAACTGGATGAAGCACAACGAAATTCCAGATGACCAAACCAGTTGGGGAGGTTTTACCATCTTGAGGAAAGATACCGATGCCGATATGCTTCGTATTTTGGGAGAGGCCAAGAAGAGTGGAAAATATGCTGCCGATACAGACCAAGCCAAAGCCCTTTTTATCTACGAATCGCAACTGGATACCGTGGCTCGGGAAAAAGCAGGCATAGAACCCCTGCAGCCCGCCTTGAAAAAAATTGCCAACATGAACAGCATGGCCGACTTCCAAAAGCTGATGGCCGAAGATGCCGTAAGCATTTCACAACCTTTTCTGGGGCTGGCCGCGTTTTCAAATCCGGCCAACAGTGCCATGAACGCCGCCTACATCACTCCCGGTGGCCTGGGATTGCCCGATCGCGACTTTTACACCAATACCGATCCTGCTTCAGAAAAGATAAGACAACAATATGTAGATCACATAACGCGGATGCTTCAGTTTTTGGGCGATTCCGAAGAGTCTGCCCGCAAACAGGCACAGACCATCCTCGCCTTTGAAACCCAACTTGCCAAACCGCGTTTGGACAAAGTGGCCAGCCGTGATTTCAGAAATTTCAACAACCCACGAAGCATAGAGCAATTGCAGCAAATGCTTCCACAATTGGATTGGAAGGAAACTTTTAAGGATATGGGCATCGATAAAAAACTGGATACGGTAATCGTCATGCAGCCAAAATATATGGAAACCTTGGATAAAATGTTTTCCAAACCCGATTTCGATACCTGGAGAACTGTAATGCGCTGGTCCACCCTGAACAATTCTGCCGGAATGTTGACCCCCGAAATCGACAAGGCCAATTGGGACTTTTATGAAAAAACACTCAAGGGAACCCAGAAACAAAAACCGGCAAACGAAAGGGCCTTGGCCACCGTAAATGGCAGTGTAGGGGAGGCCTTGGGAAAACTGTATGTAGATGAAATGTTTCCTCCGGAAGCCAAGGAAAAGGCCGAGGCGATGATTGACAATGTAATCGCTGCCTATAAAGACCGAATCAATGCCTTGGATTGGATGAGCGATAGTACAAAGACCAAAGCCATCGAAAAATTGGATAAATTCCAGGTAAAAATAGGGTATCCGGACAAATGGAAAGATTATTCTTCCATGGACGTTAAGGAAGGCAATACTTTTTATGACAATATGATTGCGGTTAAAAATTGGAATTTGGATTACAACCTCAACAAGATCAACGAGCCTGTAGATCGTTCGGAATGGGGCATGAATCCCCAGACGGTAAACGCTTATTTCAATCCTTTTAACAATGAAATAGTATTTCCTGCCGCCATTCTACAACCGCCGTTTTACGATTATAAAGCCGATGAAGCGGTAAACTACGGCGGAATGGGTGCCGTAATAGGCCATGAAATTTCACATGCCTTTGACGATAGCGGTTCGCGCTTTGATGCCAATGGCAATTTGGTGAATTGGTGGACAGACAAAGATCTGGAGAATTTCACCGCTCGCGGAAACAAACTTGCAGACCAATACAGTGGGGTGGAAGTTTTGGACAGCGTGTATATCAACGGAAAATTCACCCTGGGGGAGAATATTGGGGACCTTGGCGGAGTACTTGCCGCCTATGACGGGCTTCAACGATTTTATAAGGAAAACGGACGTCCCGGAAAAATAGATGGATTTACCCCGGAGCAGCGTTTCTTTATGAGCTGGGCTACCGTATGGCGAACCAAGGCTCGCGAGGAATCCCTGCGCAACCAAGTGAAGACCGACCCGCATTCTCCTGGAAAAGTTCGCGCTACCCAACCGTTGCAGAATGTGGATGCTTTTTATGAGGCATTTGATATCAAAGAAGGCGACCCCATGTATATTGCACCCGAAGACCGAGTGCGTATATGGTAACCGTATAGAGAATTCTTTCCAAAAAAATGGCCCACTGAAAAGTGCGGCCATTTTTGCATTTTAAGATTTTGCTTGTTCGGTTACTATGCTGGGAATTTATGAAGGGAATAAAGAATTACAGATTGGTGGCAAAGGAATAATCCAACACTTTTTCCAGGGTTACCGAATCTACTTGCTTAAAAGTTTCCTCTTGGGCAGTTTCGGCAAAGCGGGGTGGATCCAGGTCCAGTTCCTTGGCTTTTTCGGTGTAGTAATCTCTTTTCGTGGGATGATGTGGATTTACGGCATTAAAGATATGGCCAAAGGCTCCCTGCTGGACGATTCTAACTAAGATGTTCAGGCAATCTTCCCTGTGGATAAGGTTTACGGGTGCATTTCCGTCGTGAAGGTCGGTACGGCCGGCAAGATACCGAGCGGGTTGCCTGCTTCCACCGAAAAGGCCGCCAAAGCGAACGACGGTGGTTTTCAATCCTTCGGCATTGAAAAATAGCTCTTCCACCTCCCGCAGTTGTATTCCCGATTGGGTTTTTGGTTTTGGCAAATCTGCTTCCGTTACCCTTCCCTGCGAATCGTCATACACCGAAGTGCTGCTAACCAGAATTACTTTGCGAACATGGTTCGTTTTTATTTCCGATAAAAAGTTGCGCATTTTATGGACAAAATTAGATACCGATCCCTTTTGTCGGCTGGGGAGGTTTCTTATTCCCGGAGGGACCATGATTATCAAAACGTCTACTTCGTTGAGAAACGCGGCCACTTCGCCATTGACTCCTGTTTCCGTAATTTCCATGGCGTATGCCTTAAAGCCATATTGCTGCAGTTGGATGGCTTTTTCCATGGTGGTAACAGATCCTTTTACGGTATGGCCCAAAGAAAGAAATCGCTGGGCCAGGGGCCGGCCGAGCCATCCCATTCCTGCTATGGCAATTGTTTTGTCCATGTTTTTTATTTGTCTTGTATCGAATCTAGGGTTTTGTTTGGCAAGCTATCGATGGAAAAAGTACGCTTTACGGCGATGGCATCGGTAATAATAAAGGGTTTGGGCATGGTATAAAGCGGTCGTTTTTCCATTTGGAATAGTGGATTTTCCATCAGGTCAAAAGAATATTCCATCACCTTAAAGGCCAGGGGAAGATTGGGATTTGCCGTAAATTTAACCCGAAGCGAATCTCCTTCCGAAACCACGTAATTGATCATGGCCGGGTTTTTGGTTCCGCGGTAGGTTTGGGTCGTATCTGCCACCGGCATTTTTTTTCCATTGAATTCCAGATTGTCAATAAAAGTATCTCCCTCATTGAAGAGATCGATTTTGTTCACCCTTCGGGACGGCACAATAGAAAACTGAACCGATCTAATTTTATCTACCACACTGTCTTTTTCCACAATCACCTGAAAGGGGGGGATGGCCATTTGCGGTGCGGGGGCGGCGTAGGTATAGCCAATTCCGTATTTGCTATAGGAAACATTATCCAGATATTCGGTTGCCGCTTGGGGCTCCTTTCCCAGATATTTTTCGGTCCATTCATCCAATGTTCGGTCGTAGGTAAGCCAATAGGATTGTTCGGCATCGGCATCGGTATAATAAACGAGGCTGTTGGGTCTGCGGCGTTCCTCGGAAAAATCGCTTTTGGCATGGGCCACGACAAAAAAGGCCACCGCGAGGACCAAACACAAAATTCCCAAGATTCCTTTTCTTTTATAATATCCGAAAACAGGTAAAAGCAATCCGAACAATAGAATGGTAAAGACACAACTGATGACCAACATCTTCAGACCTAATCCCACGGGGAAAAACTGAATAAGCGGCGAAAAAATGACAATGGCCGGTGCCGCCAGCAAAACCATAAGAAACAGGTTGGGCCGTTTTTGCTTCAACATAATTAAAAAGGATAGCAGGCCAAAAAAGACGGGCACGATAAAAAACGCCGCTCCTTTGAGAACTGCAAACACCACCGCATTGATCAAAATCCAGAAAAACAGCGGAGCTACATAAAGCGAGGGCTGGCTGAAATTTTTGGCAAACTTGCGATGTGCCCAAAAGGCAATGGCCAAGCTGAGAAAGACGAAAAAAGCTATATACCAGTGCCCGTTATAGGTGAATCCCTGCTGAATCTCGGTGTATTGGGGATAGAGGGCCAAGAGCAACTTCCAGCCAAAATATCCGATTATTCCGGTAAGAAGGAGCAGGGTTCCAAAAGAGAGAAAGCCCTGGCCAATGGCCTTGGCATTCAATCGCTGTAGATAAAAGCCGTACACGAGCAAGACCACAAACAAAAGAACGGCAATAATGAGCATGGGGAGGATCCATGAAAACGGATAGCTCACCATTTTCACCAATGGGAAATTGAAGTACACGTGGTCCGTCTTCGATTTGAGGTTTGAGAGATCGGCATCGGAAAAATAGTGCAGTAGGGGAACCAGATAGCTTCCTTGGTGGGCAAGGCTGTTCCAGTCCATATAATATAGCGTATCGTTTGCCGTGTGATAATTAAAATGGCTATCGATAAAGGCAAAGAAAAAGGAGTCGATATCGCCATCTTCGCGAAACACCGTGGAATCCGTATCATTGGGAAGCATTTTATAAACGCTGTACATCAAGGAGGAGGCAACGGGATAATCGGGATTGGCCTTGATAAATTCTGCAATAAGCTGTGAATTTCCGCCATTGGTTTCCACAATCATATTGCTGGGACCGCTGGTACCCCGGGCTTCAAAATTCAATACCAAACCCACATCTTTGGCCCAGGGATGTTCGTTGACAAACAGTTTGGCCCCGTCCAGACCAATTTCTTCGGCGTCGGAAAACAGAATGATGATATCGTTTTTAGGCCGTTTCCCCGATGCCAAATAGGCGCGAACACTTTCCAAAATGGTCACCAGGCCGGTGCCATCGTCACTTGCCCCATAAGAAGGTACCGCCGCACTGTCGTAGTGCGAGAGCAAGAGGAGGGCTTTTCCTTTTTCCGAGCCTTGAATACGGGCGACAATATTTATGGGTTTGTCCAGGGTTTTTGATTCTGGATTGAGGGCAAAGCCTTCCTGTACGTGCGGCTCCAATCCCAATTTGCGAAGTTCGCCAACCAGCAATTTCCGTACTGCCTTATGGCCGGGGGAGCCCACGTAATGCGGTTCCTTGGAAATTTCGGCCAGTGGCATCAACGCCTTGTCCATGTTAAATTCAGTGGCGGGAACCTTTTCCTCCTCGTTGTAATGGGGCATTAAGGAATAGAAACTGTAAAAGACCAGTGCGGCCACGAGGAGCAAAGAAAGCAGGGCTTTGATGATTTGCATACAGGAAAGGTTTTGGCATTCAAAAATACAATTTTAATCTGAAGCGGTTTTATGGAGTTGATAGGTCTTAGCCCGTTCGAAAAAATTTACTATCTTAGAAGTTCGCAAAAATTTGATGTTATGGGAATTAAGAGTTTTATCGGACGTAGGGCCAAGCCTGGAAAAACAAATGCTGAAAAGGTAAAGGTTTCAGATTATATGACACGACAGTTGGTTACTTTTAAACCGGAACAGCCTGTGCTGGAGGTGATTGAAATTCTCGTTAAGAAAAATATTTCAGGTGGTCCTGTAGTAAACGATAACAATGAACTGGTCGGGATTATTTCCGAAGGAGATTGTTTAAAAGAACTCAGCGACTGCCGCTATTACAACCAACCCATGGAAGACGTAAAGGTGGAAAAACACATGATAAAACAAGTGGATACCATAGATGGAGACATGAATGTGCTGGACGCCGCCAACAAATTCCTCGAATCGAAACACCGCCGCTTTCCCATTTTGGAAAACGGAAAATTGGTAGGGCAGATAAGCCAAAGGGATGTGCTCTGTGCCGCTTTAAAATTAAAGGGACAAACCTGGTAAGGAGAATACTCCAAAATTGCTTTTTTATTTGAAAAAATCAGTATTGTCCGAAATAAAGTGCCGAAAATCTGCCTTTCGGATTTAAATATTTCATTTCTTCCCATTCCAGTCTTCAATGGGGATAAGACTATTTCGCAACTTCTTCTTTTTTCTTTTCGTGAAAAATACACGGATTGAAATTTTTTCTTTTTTATAAAATGCATCCCGTATCCGTTTCATAATCAGCCAGAAAATATTTTATTTTTTGGTAATAAAGTTTCTGTTTTCCCAAGACTCCATCAGGGTATTTGGGATAAAATCAAAGTTTTAACATATTGGTTCAAACCGTGCAAGGGATAATGCCGTAAGTATAGTATAACCGTAAAACAAAATTACTATGAAAAACAAAGTAAAAGTACACGGCGTAAGTCCCTTGCGAAATGACAGGCGCCAATTTTTAAAGCTGAGCGGCATGGCTCTCGTGGGTACCGGATTATTTATGATGGCCGGATGCAGCGACGACGATGATGGCCCCACCCCTCCCAATGAAATTTTCGATTTGGGTACGGGAGATCTTGGGGTGTTGAATTATGCCTATGCCTTGGAACAGTTGGAAGCAGATTTTTATACCCGGGTGGTAAATCATTCCTCTTTTAGGAGCACCTTCAGCCAAAACGAACAGCAAGTTTTAACCGATCTGTATTACCACGAGGTGATACATCGCGATTTCTTTAAAACAGCCATAGGGGCAACGGTGAACAATGACATGAGCAAGAGACTCCCCATTTTGGAGTTTGATTATGGCGATTTGGACTTTGGCAATCGCGACGTGGTTCTCGCCACCTCGAGTACGTTGGAAGATACCGGAGTGGCGGCCTATAACGGCGCGGGAAAATTGCTCTCCGATCCCGGGTATCTTTTGATTGCGGGCAAAATTGTATCGGTAGAAGCCAGACATGCTTCGGCCATTAGAAACATTCTAGCCACCGGAACCATAGATGGGGCAGATTCTCCTTCCTTTGCGGGAGACGATATTGTGGACACCATGAGCGGACTGGGCCAAGCCCTGCCGCCAAGCGACATAATTGCCGCGGCTGGCGGATTTATTGTTACTCCCTTTACCTATAGGGAGCAGGGAATAGAATAGGGTGAGTTTCCTCCATGCCCTTCCGAAGAAGTTTTATAAAAGAATTTGAAAAGAACACTTTTTAAAATATTAGGGGCACGTTCCTGAAAAATAAAAAATGAATTTAAAACCTTAAAAAAATCAACTTATGAATATTATAAAAATTATGGATTGTCTGGCCGATAGCGACGCAATGAATGCCAAAGGCTCCAGGCGCGAATCTTTCGATCAAATAAAGACCCTTGGCAAAAAAGTGGTTTTGGCCTCCCTTCCTTTTGGTTTGGCCGCAACAAGTGCCAAGTCGCGAGCAGCGACCTTTTCCATGGCCTCTTCGGCAATGATGGCCAGTCCCACGGAAATTTTGAACTTCGCCCTCACCCTGGAATATCTAGAACGCAATTTCTACCAGATGGGATTGGATACCAACGGTTTGATTCCCAGTGAAGACAGACCCACTTTTGCACAGATTTCCAAGCATGAAACTTCCCATGTGGATTTTTTGTTGGCCGCATTGGGCGATGATGCCATTGAGGAACCTACATTCGACTTTACCGGTGGTGACCTGAATTTGGATACCTTTTCCAATTACCAGACCTTTTTGGCGCTGTCGCAGGGTTTTGAAGACACAGGAGTTAGGGCCTACAAAGGCCAAGCCGGGGGATTGATAAATGACGGTGCCCTGCTTACCTATGCCCTGCAAATACATTCTGTGGAAGCGCTCCATGCCTCGCAGGTGAGGAGGATGCGGGGAGAAAAGGGATGGATTACCTTATCTGAAAATACCTTGCCCGCCGCTTTCAATGCCATCTATGAAGGCTCCACCCCCGAAAGCAATTTGACCCAAGGCGGGGTTAATCTTTCCGGCATGTTCAACAACTTGGGCGGAAACGATGCCGTCTCAGAATCGTTTGACGAACCCTTGACCATGGACGAGGTAAATGCCATTGCCAGTATCTTTATTGTGTCTTAGATTTCTTGTTTTTACTAAAGAAAAAATCCCGCTTTTGTCAACGGGATTTTTTTTGTGGTATAATTTAAGGGAAGGTTGAGGGTAGAGGTTTCTCCTGTAGTGGAAGGCGTTTCGCTAATCTTGCAGCTTCTTCCCCCTGCGGTACCGATCCAATTCCATTTTCCGATTAAAGCTGAATTGTCTCTGGGGTTTCACCGTAAGAGCTACAGGAAATAATTCCTACCATCAAGATAATAAGATAGACCTCTTTTTTCATGTTGTGTTTTTAACAGATGGAAAAATATAGGTTTGGTTGCATTGTGATGGGGATTGTGGAAAGATTTACCCTCGATTGAATATTTTTTTTTAGTCGATTATAATTTGATATTGACAATGTAATTTAGTTCCGCCCAATCGATTATATCATAGGTTTCAAACTGGTTTCTCCATTCCAATTCCCGCCCTTCGGGTACTTTGAAATGGATGATACCACTGTTCATATCTACCTCGTGTTTTTCCCGCAGTTTTAATTCCACCATGGACGCCAGCCAATCTTGTTGATATTCTACATTGTCAATCTCAAAAAGTTTTGGGAATATCCATATTTGGTTGGTTTGATGATGCAGATAACCTGTTACGAACCAATTTATACCGTCATTGGTATAATTTTTTTCGTTTAAATTGTCCAGAACAAACTGTAAGTTATCAGGTGGAAGATCGGAAGTAAAGGTGAGGGAATATACGTTGTCCACTTCAAGGTTAGACTGATTGATAAAATTGAACACTTTATCTATGTTGGTACCACTTTTGATTCCAACAAACACATCTCCTGGAATAAATTCTCTTTTTTCCGTTTCGGGGTCATCGCTTGAGCACGAGATCACAACGCCAATTAGCGCGAATAGAATTATCATCTTTTTCATAAGAGTCGCTTTTGAAGTAGATGCACTCCCGGCCATTTGGTGGCGTTAAAATTGCATAATTTTTTGTTGTAAGTGGTTTATTGTCTTGAGAAAAGCCTCCGCAAATAAAACATATTTGGAGTTCGCACCTTTTTATTTCGGTTCGTATTCCGTTACTTTCACCTTGTCAAGATTAAAATCAACATATTTATAGTGGACTTTGTCTTCTTTGTCAAATTCGCCATTTTTATTGGTGTCTTCAATACTTCTGAAATACAAACGGTTCATGTCTTCTAGGACTTTCCAATCAATAAGTTCATGAAATTCGGCGGTGAGTTTGGTAAAGTTTGTGCCGTCTATATTGCTAATATACAAGGTGTTTATATCCTTATCATCAAGTTTATTGTCCCGATTAGTGTCTTTGTCCAAGACGCGATAAACCAAAATCTGTTTGCCGGTATTAATAAATATCTCTTGGAGGAATGTTATTGATTTAATTAGAATATATTGTTTGGTTAGGGTAGTCAGGTCTTCCGAATGGATCTTCTGGAATTTTAAATTGTGAAGATCTCCGGTGATTTCGTATCTGTTATAATTAGATATTGAAAATCCTCCAGAACTGTAATTTGAGGAACCAAAATAATATTTGCCTCTTGTGCCATACAGTTTAAATTCTCCAATAGGATGGATTAAAAATTGCGTACTGTCAATATGAATGGGAATATCTGCAATTTCAATAAGGGTGGGGTCTTTTTTTATTTCTGCGGTTTGAGTGTTGCCATTTTCAGGATAAATAACTTTAGGCTTCTCATTTCCACAAGAGATTATTAAGAATGTTGTAAATATTAAAATTATAATGTGTTTCATAATTGGGAAGATGGTTTGCGAACCGCCGTAAACAGCCTGTTCCGAGCGTGTTTCGGGAAGACCCGCTTGGTTTACCCAGAGCAGAGCCGAAGTTTACCCTAAGCAGAGCCGAAGGGTACGGGTGTGAGAGGCGCACCGTGGGCTTATTGCTCACGGCCGTCTTGCAAATTAGCGATAACTATTCGGTTAAGCACGAGCCGAATTTTTTAATTTTCTTATTTCCTTTTCTTTTCAATAAGCCAAATAAAAAATTTGGCGGACTTGCAAATTTGCCTGAAAATTGGGTTTAGTACTTGCTTGCCCTATTTTTTTTAGGACACATTGTTACCTGCTGGCTTTATTCCGTTCAGTTTGGACTTCCGAAGTTTTCTATTAGTATGGAAGTGAACGTTGGCGTGAAAGCTCTTTTATTTTTTTAGCGTTGGCTTTAGTTGTTGGCGAAAAAATAAATGTGCTTGAACACTACTGCGTTGGGCTAGCTAATACCTCTAATTTGATTTGCTAACGATATGTTTTCAATATTTGGTTTCAAAATCGGATTTAGTGGTAATTGTAATTTTTTAAAAGATAATTTTTCAAATTTTTCAAATCCGTCGTTTAGTCCAATTTTTTTTAGATAACTAATCTTTTTTTCGTTAATCTTAATTGAAAAATTCTTATCAAAATAGATTAGTGAATTATCATAAGCTTTGTGATGTAATGAACATAATCCAATGCCATTTGCAATTTCATCACTTCCATTCTCGTGTGAATGCGGTACAATATGAGCCGCTTCAATTAATTCTAGTTGAATGCCACACATCGCACACTTATTGCTATAGGCCTCATATACTTTTTTTCGAAAATTTGGGTCTCTTCTAAAACGTGTATGGGTTACAACCAGTCTTTCTCTGCCTAAAGAGATAGACCCAGAAAAATCGAAAATATTTTCGTTATCTGAAAATTCAACTAATTTAAGAAGTTCAGTTTCCTCCAAATTATGAATGTTTTCAATATTTTCTAAATAGAGCCCTAGATATTCGGGCTTAAATGAAATTACGGACTGCTTATTACTGTCAACGTAATTGGCAATTTTCTTTTCGCTCGCCGATTCTTGAACTGAAAATCGTGAATAAACTCTAATATTTTTCCTAGAACCATCTTTAATGAAATCTTTATCATTTTTAAAACGTTTTGTCAGTGTAAATGGGTTCCAAGCAGAAAAAACTTTTTCATCTGGAAAATAACCTAAAAAAATAACTAAATCTGATGAATGTAAAGCACCTCTTAGACCAATGGTACTAGAAATTTGCATACTGCATTCATCCTCATTTGTTCGAGTATTTCCAGACTCGTGTACATTTCTTAAAAATATTTGTAAACGAGAGTTGTTAAATGAAAACCTGTATGGGTTTCTACCATCAATGTAAACTACATTATCTGAATAACTTTTTAGGCTATCGATAAGTAGGTATTTCAAATCCGATTGGTTCAGAATCTGTGTGTTCCTTGTACTCATTATTTCTAAAATATTGTTGTTTTATTTGTTTAGCGAAAGAATATGCTAGTTTTGGAGGGACAGCATTTCCAACTTGCCTCCATTGTTCTCTAAAACTACCTAAGAAGATATGTTCGTTTTTAAAGGACTGAATTAGTTTTATTTCTTGAATTCTAAGAAATCTATTTTTCCAATGGAAGGGTCCCATATTGTTAGAATGACTTGCTTGTATTGTCCAAGAAGGTCGGTCAGGTGATAGTTTAAGTAAGAAAGACCAATATCTTGAACGCCATTTGAAAATCGGGTTTGGATGACCTCTCTCTTCTGTGAAATAAAGATAGTTGTCGCCTGGTGGTACTAACTTTAATAAATCCTTGTGTTTAGAGCCGGCTTGCATTTTTTCATCTTCTTCTAAGTCAAAGTCAATATCTCCAATTATATCTCCACAAGTAACCCAAGGTTTTAAACCTTTTATTAGCTTTTTAGGGTCAGAATGAGTTGGTTCTGGGTATTTGAAATCATCAAGTTCTTTTTTAACCCCAATACAAATGAACCTCTGTCTTGTTTGAGCAACACCAAAGTCAGCAGCGTTTACAACATTATAAAATATTTTATATCCTAATCTTTCACTTTCTTTTTCGACCAATTCTAGGGCTGCTTTATGAGGTTTAAACACAAAACCGTGAACATTTTCAAAGAAAAAAAACTTAGGTTCTAATTCTTCAACTGCTCGGAAATAATTTGTCACAGTTGTAAATCCATCAATATCATCAATACCTCTATCTTTTTCAGTTCTATAGAATCGTGATTTTGAAAAAGGTGGACAAGGTGGGCCACCAACAAGTCCATCAATCTCATTATGTTTCGCTTTTATTTTTTTGAAGTCAATATTTACAATATCGTCACAAACAATCTCACAATCAGTAAAGTTTTGTTGTAAAGATTCACAAGCTCTATCCCAAATGTCAGAAGCGAAAACAGTTTGAAACCCAGCTTCTTCAAAACCAAAATCGATACCACCAACGCCTGAAAAAATGCTTACTATTTTTGGCTTTGTCATATGTTAGAAATTAAGTGTTTAACGATTGCTTCTCCAAGTAAAGATGGAACTGCATTACCTATCTGTTTTTGAACTGAGCGTCTTGTTCCAACAAAATGATAATCTTCAGGAAACGTTTGTAGAGCTGCTATTTCTGGAACTCTTAATCTGCGATTATTCCAATGAAAAGGACCTACCCAAGGACCAGGTTGAGCCGCAATAGTCCAAGAAGGCAGATTAGGATGAAGTTTTAATAGGAAACTCCAAAATCTTTTATTTGCTTCAAATTTGGGATTTGGGTGTCCATCTCTTTCTGTTAAAGCAAAATAATTTTTTCCTGGAGGTATTTGCTTTAGTTCTTCATCATAAGTTTTTCCAGTAGTTAATTCTGCTGGCTCAAAGTATTTATCATCATCAAATTTCCCAATCCAATCTATTACTCTCTCATAAGGTTTTAATTGACTGTTAAGAAGTATTTCTTTGTCGCTTCCGTGTGTTTTAATCGGTTCGCCCACAATTTCTTTACGAGAAGCAATAAAAAACACTCTTTTTCTTTTCTGAGGAACACCAAAGTCAAGTGCGTTGGCTCTATAAACAATGTATTTATAACCTAGTTTATCTATTGCTTCTTCTAAGTTTTGGACAGCTTGTTTATTTTTTGGGTGAAGTAAACTTTCTACATTTTCTAAAATGAAACCGTCCGGATTTAATTCCTCAATCATTCTTAGGTAATTACCAATCATATTCCTTGGGTCTTCACTTCCAAGCCTGTTTTTATGAGTTACCCAATAACCAGCTTTAGAAAAGGGCTGACAAGGAGGTCCTCCAACAAGGATTAATTTTTCAGGATTATGTGCTTTGATTATTTTAGAATAGTCAACTGCACTCATCTCTTTTATGTCCTTGTGAAAGTGTGAAGAATGCGAGAAATATTCGTTTCTCTTCATTGTAGCTACACTATCTCTGTCAAAATCTAAGCATGAAATTACTTTGCTTCCTGCTAGTTGAGAACCAATGTCTAAACCACCCGCTCCTGAAAAGAATCCAATAGTTTGTATTTTGCTGTCGATAATTTGCTCTATTTTATCATTTACAGTATATCCCCTTTTCTCATATTTAATCCCGAGAAATTGCTCTTTCTTAATTTTAAATTCATTTTCAAATAACCGCAATTGTGGCTCTTCTAATAATGATAAAAACTCTCTTTCTAACTTGTAAGTTGCTAGCATATATCTTAATTCTTTTTTTCTAAGGACTCAACGAGCAAATCTTTAGCTTCAATGTTCAATATTTCTCCTATTTTGTATAAATCTTCAATACTCGGTTGTCTTCTATTCTGAACATAGGAATTTACCATATTGTAGCTTTTCCCTAATTTTTCAGCAAGCCAAGTTTGCTTTATACCTCTTTCTTCTAAAACTTCTTTTATCCGATTCATTTCAGATTGTTTACTATTCCTCAAATATAGAGTGATATTTTAATATCTCACTGAATGAGCTAAAAATTTATCAACAATTTCGGGTGGCGGTGGGGAAGGGCAAGCTCTTTTTATTTTGTGAGGCACGAGCAAAATGAAATGTGCTTGACCGTGTGGTGGCTTTTTTTTCAGCTTGCAGGTAACGTCTCGGCTATGAGCAGTGCGGGGCAAAAATGCATTTATTTTCGAACTCGCAATAAGCCAAAACTTTTGTTCTTTAGTTTCTTATTATTCCAAATCGCCAAAAAGTTTTGGCGACCTCGTAAATATACAACTGCTTTTCGGTTCGGCACTTATCCCGCATTGCTTATAGCTAATGTTGAACTAAACCTAAAGGTAGCTTCACGGGACAGTTACATCACGATTCACTACCTTTAAAGTATTGTCTAATACTAATATTTAAAGTTATGAAAAAAAAGTGACACCCTTATCCAAAGGGCCTGTATTTCCGTTCCAGAGTTTGCAGCACTCTACCAAAAACTCAAGCGTTCCATCGAGCTCGCCGGTAAAAGCCAGAGCACCCTTACCAACTATGCCCGCTGTCTGGCGCACATCGCCCT
>JACDJB010000445.1_pt1 | contig 44048 bp, 53 predicted proteins | sample 7454121 | NCBI WGS metagenome assembly JACDJB01 (sample SAMN14253290, study PRJNA609438) | sludge metagenome | isolation source: sludge after 25d culture with pyrite | collected 2018-12-20 | reverse complement strand
CACACTGGATTTAGTAGGAACAAATCTTTGTAGTGGTACCTCTACAGGCATACATGAATCTCAATCCCGTTTTTTTGAAAACATGATTGGAAGAAGCCATGCTTTTTGGGAAGCGTATTTTTCAGATCTGGTGCAAATTTTTCCCGTTGAATTACAAAATATATCTGTTGATGAGTTTCATTTTGCCGTAAACGAGTCTAAAGTCTCACTTATTCGTACCGAAGCCGATGAACTTACCTATAATTTACATATTATGCTCCGTTATGAAATTGAGAAAGGATTAATTAGTGACGAGATTAAGGTAGCAGATTTACCGCGTATATGGAATGAGAAAATGCATGAATATCTTGGAATTGTCCCACTAAATGATGCAGAAGGCGTTTTACAGGATGTACACTGGTCTGGTGGCGGATTTGGTTACTTCCCCTCCTACTCTCTAGGAAACCTCTACGCAGCACAATTAGAGCATGCCATGAGGCAGGAGCTGCCTAATTATGAAGAGCTCATTCGTCAAGGTCAGTTTACTAGTATAACTAAGTGGATGACAGAGAACATCCATAAACATGGTAAGCTTTTGACACCAAATGAATTACTAGTCAAAGCAACAGGCGAAAGTCTCAATTCAATTTATTTAACAAACTATTTAGAAGAAAAATATAGCCACTTATATCAGATATAATTTCGTTTTATCAACTTAATAAAAAGAAAAAGCTCCTACTAATTATTTGTGATAGGAGCTTCTTCTTTTACTCTATTTCAATTTCAGGCTTTGCTTTACTGATGAGACTGTTTTTTAACTCCCATAATGCTTTAGATAAATCAACATGATACTCATGCGGATTGGTTAAACGTAATACTTCTGATGGGAATTGCTGTGCCTGTTGAATTGCACGATTACGAATCTCTAGTAAAGTAGGCATTTTGTATATCCGCTTACCTTCTTTAAATATCGGCACCAATACTTCTTCAGTATAATAATTTTGTAAAGTTTTGCGTTTCATCGTAAAAATCGGATGGAAAATTTCAAATCTACCAGTTGGGGCTTCTTCTTCATTTAACATAATAACATCTGCTAATGCTCTTCCAGTCTTTTTGGAATGAAAACGAAGAACTTTTTTAATACCAGGATTTGTGATTTTCTCAGGATTTTCACTTACTTTAATACGTGGTTCAAATTGTCCATCTTCCTCTTCAGCGCATAGCTTATAAACTCCACCTAAAGCTGGACAATCCTTGGAAGTAATTAAATTAGTACCTACACCCCAAACATTAATTTTCGCACCTTGCATTTTTAAATCTCTTATCAAAAATTCATCTAAATCTCCAGAGGCAACAATCTTTGCTGTTGTGAATCCTGCCTCATCTAAACGAATACGCGCCTCTTTGGAAAGATACGCTAAATCTCCAGAATCAAGTCGAATCCCATAATTTTTTGGTTCTCTTCCTAATTTTTTATGGAGTTCCTTGAACGTTTGGATTGCATTAGGTAACCCTGAACTTAAAGTATCATATGTATCAACTAATAAGATCGCATTATCAGGAAATGACTCAACAAATGTACGAAACGCATCTAATTCAGTAGGATAGCTCTGTACATAAGCATGTGCATGGGTACCAGCGACTGGAATACTAAATAACTTTCCTGCTAATACGTTTGAAGTAGAACTAACTCCACCGATATAGCTTGCTCTTGCTCCGTATATGCCAGCATCTGGCCCCTGTGCTCTTCGTAATCCAAATTCAAGTACTGGGTCCTCTCCAGCTGCTTGAGTAACACGTGCGGCTTTGGTTGCTAATAAGGTTTGGTGGTTAATAATGTTTAAAAGCGCCGTTTCTATTAAATGAGCCTCAAACACTCGAGCTTGCACCCTCATCAATGGTTCATTAGGAAAAACAATAGAACCTTCTGGAATCGCCCACACATCACCCGTAAAACGAAGCTTACGTAATTCTTCAATAAATCCTGAATCATAGCTTTCTACCTGATTTAAGTAAGCGAGATCATCATCAGAAAATGAAAGTGATGAGAGGTATTCAATCGCTTGTTCCAATCCAGCTGTTATGCAGTAGCCATTATTACATGGATTTTTACGGTAATAGAGATCAAAGACAACCCGTTTATTGATCGTACCTTTTTGATAATGTGAATACATCATATTAATCTGATAAAAGTCAGTTAATAAAGAATAATTTTGCATCATAAATTACACCTTCTATCGTAGGTCAGACTAAAAACAGTATTGAAATATTTTTCAATCACGGCTTGCGCAGGCTTTCCAGGTATCAGAAAACCCTCATCATGTACAAAATCATTGATGTGATCGACGACAATAAGTGTTTTTTTTGACATATTATCCTCTCCTAACTTCAATTGATCTCTACTCTTCTTCCGCAAAAACTTCTATTATATCCTTTGAAAATTGTGATTCTTCACCCTGATTCACCAGTTCAATTTGTTGATCAATATACTTTAAGAAGGCAACAGGTAAAAAGTCCATCTCAAATCGTTGTCCATAATCTAGGATCATCCGATCAGGCTCTTCAAGGAAACGAATCCATTCGTGTTTAGGTAAAAGCACTTTTAGTTCTCCGTTTCCACTTCTTAAAATGAGTGAAATAAAAGAACCGTTTTCATTATTTTCTCCTGAAAAAGAGAGGTCTAATTGAGAAGCGGCATCTAACAGCTTTTTCATACTGGCCTCTGCTTCAGGAATATATAATAGAAAGTTAAGCTCTCCTTTCTCGTCATCATAAATCCATTCAACCTGCTTACATATAAATTGGTGCAACACACTTTCCTCCTTTAACTATCTTTCAATTAAATGTATCGAATCTAATCAAAAATAGCAATTGCATTGAATCTTTTGGCTTCCTTTTTTGCTTTTCTGTGTAGTCTAGCATAATCGTGTTTCCTCTTGCTTATTTTGGTTATAGTAATTCGAGTTTATGATACCCTCTATGCAATAGAAAAACCATACCATTTAGGTATAGATGTTATTCCATGCTTATAGCGATAGTGAAATCCGCATATCCAGCCTATAATTAATACAATAAATAACTTTTTCATTTTCCCACCCTTCAAAATAAAATATGAAATTTGTTCATTCCGGCAATTCATTTATTATATATCAGTATTTTTAGTGTTCTTATGACATTACCATCCTCTAATGTCACTTCTGCGTAAATTATGAAATAAGATACATCCGGAGAGTCAGTATCAGTAAATTCTAATTGAAAATATTCATCGTTGATCATATACCAATCATCATTAATTAAAAAACTGGAGTTAATTTTAGAAATCCTTTTCAAATTTTCAAATGAGTTATTATTATCATTTAGTCTACCAACTAAATTAGTAGATTTACGTAGAGATAACCATCTATCAAACACTCAACAAATTCAACAACTAACATTAAAAGAGTCTAAAAATTAAATTAAGGATGTGAGCAAAGGCTCTAATATTGTCTTATGACATTTCATTGTTATATACATCAGTGACTAAACTTAAGAAATAATAGTATTGTGAATAAAAATTCGGGAGTGATCGTAGTTGAAAAAAGAAGGACTGTCATACGGAAATGATTATACATATTTACCGATAACTTCAATTGATAGCGGCATTGGAAAAGAGGTACTTCCTGATTTATTTTGTATGACTCTTCAGATCGTTAACATTATTTTTGTCGGAGATCCAAATAAATCAGATCAATTTATTTTAGTAGATGCAGGAATGCCGGGATCGGCTGATAAGATCATTGCTACAGCTGAGGAGCGCTTTGGTATAGGATGTCGACCAAAGGCTATTTATTTAACCCACGGGCATTTTGATCATGTAGGAGCTATCATTGAATTGATCGAACATTGGGATGTTCCTGTATATGCACATGAGCTAGAACTGCCCTTTCTTACAGGTAAAGAAAAGTATCCAGAATTTGACCCATCGGTTGAAGGAGGACTCATAGCCAAGTTATCCCCATTCTTTCCAAACGAACCTATCAACATAAGTGGCCACGTCTTTTCGCTCCCTAATGATGGTATTTTTCCAGAAATGAATAATTGGCGATGGATCCATACTCCTGGACATACACCGGGACATATTTCATTGTTTAGAGAAATGGATCAAGCTCTCATCGTTGGAGATGCATTTGTTACTGTAAACAAGAATATCTGTATAACGTATTAACTCAAAAACAAGAAATCAGCGGACCACCTAAGTATATTACAACTGATTGGAAAATTGCTTGGGAATCGGTGAAAAAGCTACAAGAATTGAGTCCATCGGTTGCAATAACAGGTCATGGTAAGCCAATGACTGGTTCATTATTAAGTAACAGCTTACACCAGCTTGTTCGTGACTTTAACACCATAGGAATACCTGACTATGGGAAGTACGTAAACTAACTCAATGTTCTCTCCCTCAACTCGGCTGATCGTAAGGTTGCCCACTTAATACACTCAATAATTGCCTCTTGAAATTTGAAACGCTCTAATACTTCGATACCCGCAGCCGTTGTTCCATTAGGGCTCGTTACATTTCTACGTAATTCAGAGGGCTCTTCCATCGTTTCTAGTAGCATATGCGCAGCTCCGATGATCGTTTGCAATATCAAGGAGCGAGCTACGTCAGGTTCTAACCCGATTTCTTCACCTGCTCTTTGCATTCCTTCCACTAAATAATATATATAGGCTGGACCACTACCAGATAGACCAGTCACAGCATCTAGCTTATCTTCAGTAACAAGTTCAACGATTCCAACAGATGCAAAAATCGCTACTGCTAGCTGCAATTGATATTCACTTACATAATGTCCAGCTGCAAGACCAGTAGCTGATAATCCAATTGTCGCTGATGTATTTGGCATCGTTCGGATTACAGGGGCTTGATGTTCTAATAAGCGAGTAATTTGTTTAGTTGATACTCCAGCAATTACAGAAATAAATAACTGCCGATCATTCGTATAATGCTTTACTTCAAGCAGAGCTTCTTCTATATCCTTTGGCTTTACTGCTAGCATTATGATATCTGCTTGTTCAATTGCCTCTCTTTGCATTGGAATTTCAATACCATAACGAGTCTTTAATTTATTTAGACGAGCCGCATTACGCCCAAGAGCAGCAATTTGGTTTGCTGGAATGAGCTTATTTTGTAACAATCCTGCAATTAACGCCTCGCCCATTGCCCCTGCACCTAAAATACAAATTCTTTTATCCTCTAACATGAAAATCCTCCTACCGGCCAAAATAAATTAATAAAAGCCATCCATCCTTAAAAAATATAAGGACGAATGGCTTTTTTCGCGGTACCACCTTACTTGGCACCATAAAGCATAAGCGTTATGATGCCCACTTAATCTTGATAACAGGGAAATACCCTGACCAGTTTATTTCTGGTACTCCGAGGTGGGTTCAGAACAATCGGACCGTAAATCTCTCAGCAAACGATTTACTCTCTGTAATGTTGATTAGATCTTACTAGTCCCCATCATCGTATTCATTATTATTGATTTATTTGCTATTATCCAGATACTATTTTACTTTGTCAATACTTTTCTAAGATATTGTACGAAACAAGAACTCTTATACCCACAATTAAATTTCCATACTATATTCAAATATTGTTTTTATTAGGTGGATGTAGGCATAGCGGTGTTGTACAATAGGAAGGATAAACTTACTAGTACATAATGGAGAGTGTAATCACATGATTTTTATTTCTGATCGATGGAAAGATTATGAGTTAATTGATACTGGTGCGGGCGAACGCTTAGAACGCTGGGGTAAAGTAACACTTCGTAGACCTGATCCTCAAGTGATATGGCCACTCGAAAGTGAGACGAGCAAGTGGAAAAATGCAGATGCTCGCTATCGCCGCAGTACAACTGGTGGCGGACAATGGGAGGTTAAAAGTAAGCATCTTGATAAATGGACGATTACATATGAGGATCTCTCCTTTTATATTCGTCCCACTGGCTTCAAGCATACTGGCCTATTTCCAGAGCAGGCAGCTAACTGGAGCTGGATGATGGATAAAATCCGCTCTGCAGGACGTCCAATCAAGGTATTAAACTTATTTGCCTATACAGGTGGAGCTACGGTTGCTTGTGCACATGCTGGTGCTTCTGTTGTTCATGTTGATGCAGCCAAAGGTATGGTTCAGTGGGCAAAAGAAAATATTTTATTATCTGGACTCAAGGATCGACCTGTGCGTTTTATTACGGATGATGTATTTAAATTCGTGCAACGCGAGATACGACGTGGTAATAAATATGATGCAATTATCATGGACCCTCCATCTTATGGTCGTGGTCCTAGTGGAGAGACTTGGAAACTCGAAGAAAATCTGTTTCCATTTATAGAAACATGTATGGAGGTTATGTCAGACGAACCATTATTTTTCTTAATAAATTCCTATACTACTGGTCTTTCTCCTACCGTATTACACAACATACTAAACTTAACGATTTCTATGCGTTATGGTGGCAAGATTACGAGTGGTGAGATTGGATTACCTATAAGTGCTTCACGCATGATCCTTCCAGCTGGAATATTGGCTCGCTGGGAGGAAGAATAGTGATTCTGTATGAGGATAATCACTTATTAGTTGTTGAAAAACCTGTTAATATCCCCACACAGGCTGATCAGTCAGGTGATAAGGATTTGTTAACGATGCTGAAAGAAGATATCAAGGTTCGTTACAAGAAGCCCGGAAATGTTTATTTAGGTCTAGTACACCGATTAGACCGTCCTGTCGGTGGTGTCATGATTTTCGCAAAAACGTCAAAGGCAGCATCCAGACTATCTGAATCTGTAAGAAATCGATCCTTCAAAAAATCGTATTTGGCTGTAGTACATGGTGAGCCAAAGAAAAATAAAGCTCAACTTATTCACTATTTAATTAAAAATGGACAAACAAATACGGTACACGTAGTCCCTAAGACAGATAAAAAAGGTAAAGAAGCCATTTTAGAATATCTTGTAATCAATAATGCTCAAGGGTATAGCTTGATACACGTAAATCTACATACAGGTCGTCCTCATCAAATCAGAGTACAAATGGCAGAGATTGGACATCCTCTATATGGTGATCAGAAATATGGAGCGGACCGAAATAAAGTAGGTCAGCAAATTGCTTTGTGGTCGAATTCAATATCAGTAGAACATCCAACCACACGAGAATGGCTGACCTTTCTCTCTAGTCCTCCTCAGCAGTTTCCATGGAGCTTATTTGATTTATAGCAGCATGAACATAGTTAAAGCCAGAATGGGAGAAAATCCTCAATTCTGGCTTTATCCTATTTTATTAATTTTTTGGCTGAAAAATATGATCCGCTTTATAATAGAAAATCGCCACTGCTAGAATTGCTAGAATTGTTTCTGGTACTACAAAAGAGGCATTATATACTAATGAATATGGCCATACATTCCAGCCTTCCCAAGCATATTCACCAAAGAATATTACACCTGATAATACATGGCTAAAGCCTTTTAATCCTGCTGCTAGTAAAATCCCTAATACATAAAAAACAAATGGAGCTTTCTTTCTTTTTAGTACAAAAATTCCTGCAAGTCCCACTAGAGCAAATGGTAAGGGATAATCGAGAATTACCTGCATTGGATATAGTATATAGCCACCAATCAGCTTCAATAACCCTACCAGTAATCCACCAATTAAACCAGCTATGACTCCCCTACGAAGTGAAAGAATTACTAATGGAACCATTACAAGTGAAATTCCTCCACCTTGTGGAAGCATAAAAAACTCTAACTTTCCTAACACAAATGCCATTGCAGCTAAAATGGCAGTTTCAATTAATGTAATCAAACGTTTACGATTCATCTTTTCTCCTCATTTCAATTTTTTAATCATTACTCATTACCACCAAAAGTACTCCATCTTTTAACTTGATAATTCCTATTTCGGCTACCAATTCATTACTAATCCCAAGACTACTTCCCCATTTAAGAGTGGCATTACGAAGTGGATATTTAAAACCGACTAGTGTAACACCACTTACAGCTGGTGAAAAAGGAATGAGAGAGATATATGAATGATCCTTTTTGAAGTTTGTTGGTTTATCAATTAATTTAATTCGATTCAAAGGATCAATAATCTCACAGTCTATCCGATCCTGAAAGCATTTCCATAATAGTTGAATATTCGCTAAGCTATGATCAAATCGAGTTCCAACTCCACCATAAATAAGTATTCTTTTGGCATTCCTTTTTACAGCTATTGCTACTGCAAGTTCTGTATCAGTTTCGTCTTTTTCAGGTACAGCTTGTATCATTTCTACTTTTTCTTTCTTTAACGATGATATCCCCTCTTCCCCAATCGTATCAAAGTCACCAACAGCAAGATCAATTTTCTCCCTGTTTTCGATTAGCCATATAGCTCCTGCATCTACGCCTATAACGTAAAACGGTTCTAAAAGGCTCTCTAACATATGACGATAGTGATCGATGTTACGATTACCCCCGGCTACTACAACAATAAGTTCCATATACTTCCCTCTTTTTTTGTATCTGCTTACTACTAGTATCTCCCTATAGGCAATTGTTTTTGAGCAATAAAAAAACTGCCTATAAGGGCAGTTTATTGTAAGCTTTGATACTCACATCACTTCCCTTCGTTGGAATTACCCAAATCAGGTTCTTAGGGTTAAAGGCATACGCCTTTTCTCAGCTATAAATCAGCACCCCTAGCGACAAAAAATATTCATCTGTTCATAACCACTATTACATAGTATCTTAATTTTGTAAACAGTCAATAATTCTAATGAATATATTTTATAATTAGTGTATTGAAAGGTATCATGTTATAATAATTTGAAATGATACAGATATATTGGTTTATGAGGTGATTTATGATTAACACTATTTTCCAGATCGCGCAGTTATTGTTTCAAGCATACTTTTATGCAATTATTTTTTATGTACTTTCATCATGGGTACCACCTTTACGAGAATCAAAAGTGGGTCAATTTGCAGGCATGATTGTTGAACCGTATCTTGGATTTTTTAAAAGGTTTATTCCTCCATTAGGTATGATTGATTTTTCACCTATCGTTGCAATTTTTGTTTATCATTACATAAGCGGTTTTGCATTAACAGGTCTAGCAACTGTATTAAACTGGTTAGCGTAGTCGAAGACCACTCATTATTTGGGTGGTCTTTTTTTATTCATGATCATTACTTTTTCTAAAAAGAAGAAATGCGGCACTACCAATTAGGCTACTGAAAAGGACCTTTATTATTTTTCATATGTAAAAAAGTCGCTCAATCATCGTATGTAACGATTCAATGAGCGACTTATTATTCTTGAAAATTATGGCGGAGGAAGAGGGATTCGAACCCCCGTGGGCTTGCACCCTAACGGTTTTCAAGACCGCCCCGTTATGACCACTTCGGTATTCCTCCAGTTTGAAGCTATTAATTGTTGCACTCCGGATTACTACATACGTTACATGCTTTGTAGTTATACTGTCAAAGTGACGTAACAATAAATGGTGCCGGCGAGAGGAGTCGAACCCCCGACCTACTGATTACAAGTCAGTTGCTCTACCAACTGAGCTACACCGGCAGCGACAAATAAAATATTACTATACTCATAGTGAAAAGTAAAGAGGTATTTGTATTAATATTTTAATAAGGAACTTTAACATGTATAATGCGTAGTAAGGAGATGGAGGGATTAATGTGATACGAGGTATGTCCTATTATAAAGGAGTTTTTTTTCTCAATAACAAAGGGATAGCACATGCAACATATAAAAATGGTAAAGTGATAACGAGCTTTCACCCGATCAGTTTACATGCACTTATTTTTCTTTTGACTCGATTAATTTTCTCTACCCCCATTTACTTTTTGCTTTTAGGTTTAATGTTAATTATCTTAATCGAAAGACCAAGTGTAATATTTTCTAATCTTTCCTTTGCAAATACTATTCCAGAACTTCCATTGTATACTTTTATACTGTTCCTTTTTTCATATCATTTTATTTTTCCTGTACAACTTAAAAAATACCATGGAGCTGAACACAAAGTTTTTAGCTATAGAGGGAGAAAACACCTGGCTCATGCAAAAGGAATTCAAATAGCTAATATTGTTAATCGTTACTGCTCTACTAATGCTATTGTTCTCTTCTTCACCTTTTTTCTACTGAGTTTTCCATTCGTAAACGGCTGGATTGCAACGTTAATCGGCTGGATTGCAATACTAATTATTCCCCGCCTCTGGAAATGGGCGGATGATAAACTATTTTTCCCAATATCAGCTATGCTACAAAAAAAAATTACGACAGCAGAGCCAGACGAAATCCATCTAAGAGTAGCAATTTTATCCTATATGAGTCTACAAGCTCAACGAGCATTAAATGAAGATGAAGTATGGAAAAATTATTATCAAGAGCTGGAAGAGTTGAAGAAAGCTGAGGAAGAGCGACAACGAATGTCGGAAATTGAGCGGATATATAGATTGATTGAGGAGGAAGAGCGCAAGCAAATATTATTCGACCATTACAGAGATTCTTTGCTTATAGATTATATATCTAAAATTGAGCATAATAATCATTCTCAAGAAACAAATAACGCTATATATAAGTAAGAGCTCCCAATAAAAATTTGGAGCTCTTACTTATAATAAATTATTGAGCAAGTAGCTCTTCCATTTGATCTAATAACGATTTAAAAAGATTTAAAGCATTTTGAATCGGTTCTGGTGTAGTCATATCGACACCAGCTTCTTTTAATAGATCAAGTGAATACTTAGAACTACCAGATTGCAAGAAATTTAGATATCTTTTCACAGCAGGTTCACCCTCTTCTAGAATCTGTTGAGCAAGTGATGCTGCTGCTGAAAATCCAGTGGCATATTTATATACATAAAAATTGTAATAGAAATGAGGAATTCGTGACCATTCGTACTTAATATCCTCGTCAATTACTAAGCCATTTCCAAAATACTTCTTGTTTAATTCATAGTATGCTTCACTTAAATTTTCATGGTTTAATGCGTTCCCCGCTTCTACTTGCTCGTGAATCCATTTTTCAAATTCTGCAAACATCGTTTGACGGAACATAGTACTTCTAAAGCTCTCCAAATGATGGTTGATCAAATAAAGCTTTTCATTCTTATCTACTGCCTTATTGATCAAATAATGATTTAGAAGGGCTTCGTTTAATGTCGAAGCTACTTCAGCCACAAAAATAGTATAGTCAGAGTAAATATACGGTTGGTTCTCTCTTGCATAATAGGAGTGCATAGAATGCCCTAGTTCATGAGCGAGTGTAAACATATTATCAACATTCTCTTGGTAGTTAAGGAGAATAAAAGGAGGTGTTCCATAGGCTCCTGATGAATATGCTCCGCTCCTTTTTCCTTCATTCTCATATACATCGATCCATCCAGATTCAATACCATTTTTCATCGTATTAATGTACTCTTCTCCAAGAGGAGCCAATCCTTTTAATACAGTATCAACAGCTTTATCATACGGAATTATCATTTTATACTCAGACACCATCGGAACATAAAGATCGTACATATGAAGCTCGTCTAAACCTAGTATTTTTTTGCGTAATTCAACGTAACGGTGAAGCTGATCAAGATTATTATTTACAGTATCAATCAGATTCGTATATACATCCTCTGTAATATTATCTTGATCGAGTGATGCCTGAAGTGCCGAATCATATTTTCTAACGCTTGCAAAGAAGATATCCTTTTTAACTTGCGCACTTAAAGAAGCAGCAATGGTGTTTTTGTAGCTCTTGTATGTATCATACATCGCATTGAAAGCATCCTGACGTACTCGCCGGTCGGTACTTTCTAAAAACTGAATGAAACGACCCTTAGTTAGTTCTACAACTTCTCCATTCTCATCCTTAATATGAGGAAATTTAATATCAGCATTATTCAGCATCCCAAATATATCAGTAGGTGCATTTGCTAACTCACCTGCTTGAGCCAAAATTTGCTCCTCTGCAGCGGTTAAAGTATGAGCTCTTTGACGGTTTAGTTCATCTAAATAAACCTGATACACCTGTAAGCGACTCTCTGTTTGAACAAAGTTCCGTAAGATATCTTCAGAGATAGAAAGAATTTCTGGTACATAAAATGCAGTAGCACTACTTACTTGTACATAGAGACTAATAGCACGATCATAATAAGATTTGTAATGACTGTTTCCTGTATCCTCATCATGCTTTAAATGTGCATAATTATAAACCTTACCTAATTTTTCAGAAATTAGATCCCTCGCTAGTAATGCTTTAAGTAGTGCTTCTGATGACTCTCCTAGCTTACCTTGATACTCAGAGAGCTGAGAGAGTGAATTTTTTACATCAACATACGCCTCTTCCCATGCAGTATCATTTACATAAATTTGAGTTAAATCCCATTTTGATTGGTCTGGTACCTCACTACGTTTGGGTAACGTTTTAGATTTCATTACTTCCGCCATTTTCCTTATTCCTCCTTTTATAAACTGATGTCACTATTTTCTCTATTTGTACTTAATTTCCTGCTAAAATAATGATTATCTACTTTTATATTTAAACTCTCTCTAAAGTTGGCTGCTTACTTTCATTATGTATAGAGTCCCCCAATTCAATCTGGTGGCATCCTCGACAACGTGGCTCATACGATTCTGCAGCACCTACCAATACAACTGGATCGTCGAATCGAGCCGGTCTTCCGTTAATCAAACGTTGTGGAAGTGTAGCTGGAGCACCGCATACAGCACATGTGCTCACATAATAAGGCTTTGCATCTGCAATTGCGAGCAAGTCACCTATAGGACCAAAAGGTAATCCTCGAAAATCCTTATCTAATCCAGCTAATAACAAAAAGCGCTTATGTGACAGTAACATTAATGCTGCTTCGACAATAGAAAAGTCACCTTTTTCATTTTTTTCTTGAAAAAATTGAATTTCATCAACAATAGCTACATGCACATCATCAGCTAAAATATCGAGTACTAATTCATCAACAGTTGATACTGTTTTACAAACCATCGACATTCCACTGTGAGCTACTATTTGCGAGTTCATATCATATCGTGTATCTGAACTGTGCTTGTATGCTCTTACTATACGTGTAACGACTTCAATTCCTTCTCTATGTGCAGAACGAACATAAAAATTGTCCGCTTGGATAATATCAAAATAGCTCATTATTAAATGTTCGCTTTTACCACTAAACATATTCCCTGTAGCTACTTCTAACCATCCATAGTCAATCCCTGGTCTGCGATTGTACAATTGGTATGGGATTTTAGCCGTTTTCTGATATTGGCGATATAGGTTACTTTTGGTCATCATTTGATATTCTCCTCCCACTATTACTTGTTTATTTTATCACAAGCAGCAATAAAAGAGGATAATTTACTTTTTTGAGAAAGCTAGAAATATGTTAGTTCTACATACTTATATCAAAAAAAGAGGCTGATAACAGCCTCTTTTTATTGTTCTTATTTCGCATGTTGTAGGGATTTATGCTCTGGTTCTACAACGCTAAGTTCTCCTGTGCCACGCACCAATTTTTTTCCATAAATTTTCTCAGGTTTGAGAACAGAAACCAAGTAGTCAACTGCTAATTGTGGATCAACAGTATCTCCACAAGTGTAGCAATCAATCGCAGCAAAACCTTTCTCAGGATATGTGTGGATTGATATGTGACTCTCTGATAACAAACATAAAACCGTTGCTCCTTGAGGTTCAAATTGCTTTGCTTGTACCCCTAACACAGTAGCTCCAGAAACTTCTGCAGCTTGAACTATTTGATACTTTAGCCATTCTGCGTCATTTAAGAGTGCAAAATCGACTCCCCAAGTGTCAATGGCAACATGTCGTCCGAAAGTAGAATATTCCATCTTCCGGTCCCCCTTCCTAGCAAAATGTAATAAAATCCGCTAGGACCTGCGTCATTCACTATCAGGGGCTTTCTGCCCAGTTCCCCAACCTTTGAGTGAATCCTGGTTCCTATACTATAAAATTTCCAACGAGATTAAACATATCATGATTATTCTATATAAGCAAGTGTTTTTGATAAATATTTTTTGCTTATAGCAAGTAGATCTATACTAAGCTTCAAGATGGTTTAATCTCACGGCATGGTGATTTAATTTTTTATCGATATGATCTACCTTACTATTGCTGATACTTTGATAATTAAAACGTTTATCCAATAATTTATCAATAGAATTACGTAAGTCCGTAATCTCATTCTCAACTTCTTTATTTGCAAAAATCTTTTGCAAATAAAATGAGAAATCATTGTTTTCAAAAATATAATTGTTTTGAAGATCGTTCAACTCACGAATCGATTTTATTGTTCCTAATTCATAGCAGTATTCAATGATAAATGATTGAAATATTCTATAAACAACTGCTTCACCTTTAAATGAGGCCATCGCTTTACGCATCAATTCAGCTAAAGAACGGTCCTTAAATAAACAATTTCCGGATAAGCGATAGTTTGGTCCATACTCTTCAAAAATAAGGTTCACCTGATCATTTTGTCCGTAAAGTGTAATTTCATGTTCACCATGATCCAATACTTTTTCCTCTACACGGGCGTTATTCATGCGAAACAACCGAATGAATTCTGTAAGCTCCTCTTTACTTAATGTAAGACTTACATTTTTATATTCGGTGGCTAACCGCTGAGCCATTATATCTCCTCAATTCATAAATTTTTTACGAGGATATCCAATTAAAACAAATTTAATCCCAAGCATGCTACGCTAGGAATCGCTTTGTTTCATTATGGACATGTGCTCTTGGTTATGAATGATCATCACCCACTTTAAATAAATTTTATTATATTATACATGAAACAGAAATAAAAATATACATGTTTTAAATTATTCCTTTGAAGCAATTAAGTTTCGTTTCTGTTCCATTCGCTGAAATTGTTTATTACGAAATTGGAGAGCATATGCACGTGCCTCATCTACTGTGTCCAAACTTTTAGTTGACCATTCTAATAATATTCGATCTATATATTTTACGCTCAACTTACCAGAGATTTTGCTCTCCTGCAATGCTGCTATAATCATGTTCATTTTATATTTATCATGATCAATCCATTGAGTAAAGTACTCAATTTCCATAGGCGATAGAGGACGACCAAACTCTCGTTCGAATAAGATGAATAAATTACCATCTGTTGATGCTTCTAATCCTTTGCTATGTTGTGCTTTTGGATCAAGAAGCTCAACAAGTTGACGATATAGTGGATCGAGATCGTAATACTCACTCATCTTCCCCCATTTATCAACATCCTGCTGTAGCTCCATAAATCTTCCAGATATTAACGCCTGCATCTCTTTCATAATTTGCGTGGAGGATAGTCCCATACGTTCTTCGATCTCTTGTATCGATGGAAATGATTTCCCTTCTTCTTGAAAAAGCAATAAGTGGAGCGTTAACAGAAATTGAGTATCCGTTAATCCTAAAGATTTGTAATGCTGGAAAAATAGTTTTGGAAATGTGATTGTCCCATTTTTAATGAGTCCAAATAAGTCCATTGTTGCTCACCCCCACAAAACTATTATACCTTTCATGACGGGGTGTGGAAAGTCGATCTGAAAATATATATGATGCCAAACAGTAATGCAATGATTAAACAAATCGATATTAAGAGTGTTAGTAATAAATCATGGTGAGTTTCTCCCTGGATCAATATTGTATATGCATGTGATGGTAGGGCTCCAGGGCTAAATTTCAGTAATTTTGGAACTACGCTAGGAAACAGTGAGAATAAAACAATTAATAATAAACTCAATGATGCAATTCCGCCGTTGCTTCTAATTATTGTACTAAAAAATAAAGTAATCGTGATCACAACTGCGAACCAAACACAGAATACAATAAAGCTATAGACTAATCGTATAAAATCAACTGAACCGATTAATAAATCTGTATAGTACCATGCTGCCATAATACCTAAAGCTAATGAAGCTATCGTTAATACTAACGCACTTAACCATTTTCCAAGTATATAGTTAGAGTATTTGACTGGTTTGATCATGATTATTCCAACTACTCCACTCTCGATTTCAGCGGCAACAATTCCCATAAAGCTTAAGACTAAAATTAAAACTCCAATTGTATTTAACTGAGACATAGTATTTGCCATCAGTTCAGAACCTGTAGGTAAAGGTATACTTATCACAGTTCCTTCAGGTAATCCTCCGAGCTTGTCTAAAATTTCTGGCATATAATAAGTTGAGACTGGCTGCATAATACCAAAAAGAATAAAAACGAGTGGAATCCACATCCACTTATAGTTCCTCCACATTTCGATATTTTCCTTTTTATATATTAAACCAAGCTGCCTCATTCACTCACCACCTTTAGAAAAAGATCTTCTAATGTAGTTGTTGCAAGTTCTATTTTACGGATAGGGATATTTTCTTGTATAATGACTTTTAAAACTTCACTTCGACCTAATGAAAGATCACTTAAAAACGCTCTCACTAGATCACCCTCACAATCAATGCGATCCACAGAAGGCAAACCTAAAAATGAATGTACCCATTTTTGCATATTACCTTCACCTTCAATATGAATGATCGGTTGTTCAGAACTTCTCACCAAATCTTTTAACTCACCTGAGAGGATAATTTCACCTTGGTTCATGATCATGACATCCTCACTTACCTCTTCTGCATCATGAAGAACATGTGTAGAGAATAAAATAGTTGTCTCTTGCTTAATTTGCTTTATCATTTCTATCATTTCACGCCTCCCAATAGGGTCTAGGGCGGAAACTGGTTCATCCAAAATTAATAGTTTCGGTTGATGGATTAAGGCTTGAGCGATTCCTAGCCTTTGTTTCATCCCCCCTGAATATGCTCCGATTTTACGATTTAAGGCATCGTACAAACCTACTAACTGCAAAACTTCTTCAACTCGTCTACGTAACTGAGATGTATTCATATTAGCCAATTTCCCAACGTACTCTAAGAATTCCTTTCCACTCATCCAATTATAAAAAGCCGGAGATTGCGGTAAGTATCCTATATGTTGACGAATATCCCCACTATTCAGATCTATAAATTGAATTTGTCCAGAAGTTGGTTGTAAAAGTCCTGCCAACATTGAAAGTGTTGTTGTTTTGCCTGCACCATTTGGGCCTAATAGTGCTACGCATCTCCCCCTTTCAATCGTAAAGGAAATGTCTTTAACTGCTTCAGTTTTACCAAATGTTTTTCGTAAATGATCCACTTTCAAAAGTGCCATTATTCATTTTTCCTTCCTATTAAAAAGTATAAAACAGGTCCAATTATCTGAATAAATAATATGAGAAGTATCCAAAGCCATTTGGGCCCCTTTGTTTCTGATCTAATACAGGATACTAACGCAATTAACATGAGCGTTAATTGAATGACTATAATTGGTATTAGGGCCTGAATAGGTATAATTTCATTTATTTGATTTATAATCTCTTGCATGTACCATCACCCCATATATACATTATTTTTTTCGCAAGATTTTACGAGCAAATATCAAATAGATTATTAGATACATTGGAAATTGAATTAATCCAAGTGTACCCCATAACCAATAATTATGACCGTGCTTCCTCGCATCGATAAACATCCAAGTACTTTGTGTTAATAATAAAATAACGATAACAATCCACGCGCTAAAAGGAACTTCATTCAACGAAGGATTCATGATCTTTACACCTTCCCTTTTCTCTTTGCATGAACATTTGCAATAATAAAAGTGAGTAGAACAACGAATTGAAGAATGAAATAGATCATTGGTGTTCGATTCACTATCATAAATGTCGCTATAAAAACCGTAATAGCGATTAGCCAAAAAAACGATAGCTCTCGTATCAATTTTTTCCGTGAGTTCTTTGTTGCTGTTTCAATATTTTGAACAAACCATTGTAATTCGGGAGTAAATACCGGGAATACTTTTTCCATTTGTTCTAATCCGTTCTGCATCTCTTTGATTGTCTTGGAGTCAGTCTCTTGTTTTGAAATGGACAGGCTTAGTACTTTTTTCATAAGTCGTCAACTCCTTTCTAATACTCTTTAGTCCGTTATGTATTCTTGATTTTACAGTTCCTGTTGGTATGTCTAACATCTTCGCAATCTCTTCGAGCGCAAAGCCGTAATAATGCTTCATAATGATCGGAATTCGAATCTCTTCGGTCATTTTTGCCAGTATATCCAGCGTATCATTCCATTCGGCATTCATTTGCGCAAAGTGCCAACGCATTTGACGTAAATATTGCTCCTGCTCTTGAAACCTCTCTTCTCTATTCTTTTTTCTTCTCTGGTCTATATAGATATTTGTGGCAATAGTAATCAGCCAAGAAGAAAACTTAGAGTTACCATTATAGAAATTTATTTTTTCAATACATTTCACCATTGTATCTTGAGCGAGATCGTTGGCCACATCTCGATTCATAGTCACTTTAACCAGGTAATTTACTAGAAAGGAGTAATTGTCCTGCAACAGAAGAGCTAATGCCATTTGATCACCTGATTTGGCATGAGCTATTAATTCTTCTTCATCCCTCATCCACTAACCCCCCCTAGCTCTCATCTTTTATCCGCCTAATACACCTGACATTAAAATAATAAATTCCTTTGGTTCACTTTTGAGATTTTTGTAACAGCAATAAGCTTATTATAATAAGAATGTGTCCAAACATAACGATAAAGAATGGATTTAATAAAAACATTCCTGTTATTTGCATTAATAGCTATTTTCGATACACAAATAATACGAATAAGGAGTATAAAAAGTTCATTTGGATCTAAATAAATTCAAAAAACTTGCTAAAATAGATAGCAAGTTTTTTTGGTTAAGATATATAATTAAATCCAGCGAGAAAATAATTAAGGATAAAGTCGGTTTAAAAGACGTGGGAATGGAATTGTTTCACGAACATGGTCTGTACCGCTTATCCAAGCGACTGTTCTTTCTAGACCTAAGCCAAACCCAGAATGAGGAACACTACCATATTTTCGAATATCGAGATACCATTTATAAGCATCCTCTGATAAGTTATGCTCCTTAAATCGTTGTTCTATTAGTCTAGGATCGTCAATTCTTTGACTTCCGCCTATAATCTCACCATAACCCTCTGGAGCAATTAAGTCTGCACATAACACAACATCCGGTCGATTTGGATCTGGTTTCATGTAAAACGCCTTAATTTCTAAAGGCCAATGTGTAATAAACACTGGACGATCATAATCCTCTGCCAATGCTACTTCATCAGGAGAACCAAAATCGTCGCCCCATTTAATCTCATGTCCCTTATCTTGCAAGCGTTTAATTGCTTCATCATAGGTGATTCGTGGGAAAGGCGCTACAACTTTTTCCAACTTACTAATATCACGATCTAATGTTTTTAATTCCAGCTGACAATTATCTAAAACGCGTTTTATGATATAAGAAACATACTCCTCTTGGATCTCTAGGCTCTCTTCATGCTCTACAAAAGCCATCTCTGGTTCAATCATCCAGAATTCAATGAGATGCTTTCGAGTTTTTGATTTTTCCGCACGGAATGTTGGGCCAAATGAGTAAACTTTGCCCATCGCTAATGCTGCAGCTTCCATATAAAGTTGGCCACTCTGAGAAAGAAAAGCATCTTCATCAAAATATTTAGTATGAAAAAGATTCGTTGTTCCTTCTGCAGAGGTTGGTGTTAAAATTGGCGGATCCACTTTGTAAAATCCACGTTCATGGTAAAAATCCATCGTAGCTCGAATTACTTCATCGCGGATTCTAAGAATAGCACGCTGACGTGGGCTGCGAATCCATAAATGACGATGATCCATTAAAAATTCTGTTCCGTGTTCTTTTAATGATATCGGGTATTCTTCAGCTATATGTATAACTTCAATATTTTTAACCAATAGTTCATATCCACTCGGAGCACGATCTTCTTTCTTAACTGTACCTGTAACATATAATGAGCTTTCTTGTGTAAGTGATGACGATTTATCCCAGACATCAAGCCCTACTTCACTTTTTACTAAAACCCCTTGAATGAATCCAGTACCATCTCGTAATTGCAAAAATTGAATCTTACCACTTGAACGTTTATTATACAACCATGCACCAAAACGAACCTCTTGATCTTCAAATTTCGAAATCGTTGCTATTGTTGGTTTCAATTTTTTACCCTCCAAATTATACATTATACACTTCGTCCATTATACACTTCGTAAAAAAAGAACGTCAATTTCAACGTTCCTTTGTTACAAATCTACGGATTCGTTTCATCGCTTCTAATAGATCTGCCAAACCTGTTGCATACGAAATACGTATGTGTTCCTTAGTACCAAAACCTGATCCTGCTATTACAGCTACTTTTTCCTCTTCGAGTAAATCATTTGCCCATTGATCCACATCCATATATCCTGCTGTCAGTAGGGCTTCAGCTACGTTTATATAATAATAAAAAGCACCCTGGGGTAAATCACTTTTAAAGCCAGGTATCGAGTTAATAATAGGGAATAATTGATCCCTTCTCTGTTTAAATTCCTGCTTCATCACTTCTAGTACGTTTTGATCTCCCTCTAATGCAGCGATCGAAGCATATTGGCTTATTGATGTTGGGTTTGAGATGCTATGACTCGATAGATCTGTCATAGCAGCGATCACATTTTTATTACCTGCGGCATATCCGATGCGCCATCCCGTCATCGAGTAGGGTTTTGACATTCCATTAATCAAAATGGTGTTTTCATAAAACCTCGGATCTAACGCTGCGATGCTATAATGATCTCCATCATATATTAATTTTTCATAGATTTCGTCAGAGACAATCCATATACCATTTTCAACAGCAATTTTAGCGATCTCTATAAGCTCTTCTTTACTATAAATCGCACCTGTAGGATTAGATGGTGAATTAATTACAAGCGCCTTTGTCTTATTAGTAATCGCAGCTTTCAATTGCGCTGCTGTGATTTTAAAACCATTTTCTTCCTTACCTTCAATGTATACTGGATTACCATCAGCTAATTTAACTTGCTCAGGGTAGCTAACCCAATACGGAGTAGGAATTAGAACTTCATCATTAGGGTCCAAGAGTACTTGGAATAGATTGTATAGTAAGTGCTTTGCGCCAACACCTACAATGATTTGATTCATTTCATAATTTAGAGAATGATCTCTTTTTAGCTTAGCGATAATTGCCTTCTTTAATTCAGGCACACCACCTGCCGCAGTATATTTGGTTTTACCATGTTGCATTGCTTGATAAGCAGCATCGATTACATGACTTGGAGTATTAAAATCAGGCTCACCTGCCCCAAGGCTAATCACATCATAACCTTCAGATTTTAATTGCTGTGCTTTTGCCGTAATAGCCAAAGTAGGTGAAGGCGTAAGTTGTTTTATACGCTGTGCTAGTTCTATATCCATTTGGAGTCGACCTCTCTTAAAAATGTTACTTTGATTGTACAATTCTCAGCGTATCACGTGCAATCATTAATTCTTCATTTGTCGGAATAATATACACGTCTACTTTAGAATCTGAACTACTTATTTTACGTTCGGCTGAGGAAGCGTTTTCATTTAGTTCCGAATCAATTCGCAACCCAAGGTACGTAAGCTCCTCGCAAACAGCGTTTCGAATGATTGCAGAGTTTTCTCCTACTCCTCCAGTAAAAATAATCGTATCAATCCCATTCATTTCCGCGGCATACGCACCTATATACTTCTTCATCCTCTGCACGTACATTTTATAAGCTAAAGTAGCACCCGCATGACCCTCATTCATACCTTCTAAAATATCACGAACATCGGAGCTTAGACCTGAAATACCTACAAGTCCACTATGCTTATTGAGCATTGAATTTACTTCACCAATTGAAAGGTCCTCTTTATTCATAATATACGTAATGATCCCCGGATCGATGTCACCACTTCGAGTTCCCATAATCAATCCTTCTAAGGTGGTCATACCCATACTTGTATCATATGAGTTTCCATCTTTAATTGCTGTAATACTAGCTCCATTCCCAATATGGCAAGTAACGATTTTTTTATTTATATTGGATTGCCCAGTAAACTCCTCAAGTCGTGTAGAAACATATTTATGCGAAGTGCCATGAAAACCATAGCGTCGAATTTTATGTCTTTTATACAATACCATAGGAATCGCATACATATAATTTTCCATGGGAATGGTATGATGGAAAGCAGTATCAAATACTCCAACCATTGGTATTTGATCTCCTAATAATTCCTCAAAGGCCATAATCCCTTTCAAATTAGCAGGATTATGTAATGGCGCTAAATCAAAATTTTGTCGAACACTTTGCTTAACCTCATCAGTGATTAAAACGGCATCATTAATATCTTCACCGCCGTGTACCATTCGGTGACCGACAGCTGCAATTTCCGATATCGAAGAAAGAACACCAATTTGTTCATCTAAGAGATATGATAGCACGCGACGAATTGCTTCTTTATGCTCCAATATTTCTCCTACTTCTTTTAATGTATCCTTGCCTTTTGCATGGTACGTGATGATCGCTGAATCCATTCCAATACGTTCAACTAAACCTTTTGCCAAAACGTCTTCATTTACCATATCGAAGAGTTGATATTTTAATGAAGAGCTGCCGCAATTGATTACAATAATTTTCATATTTATTTCACCATCTCCATATTGTCATAAATACGCTCTCCATTATTATCATATTTAAAGAAGCCTTCTCCACTTTTAACACCAAGTTGACCAGCACGGACTAGCTTTCTTAGCAAAGGTGAAGGTCGGAACTTTGGATCTCCAAATTCATGAAACAAATATTCCATCGCAGCAAGTACTGAGTCTAACCCAAAGCGATCCGCCATTTCAAATGGTCCTTTACCAAAGTCATAACCAATTTTCATAGCAAGATCAATATCCTCAGCAGAAGCCACCCCCTCCATTAGGACAAGCATAGCTTCATTGATAAGTGTCAAAATAAGTCTAGACGTTACAAATCCAGGCGATTCATAAACTTGAATACCTACTTTTTCAATTCGCTCAACAAATTCACGTGATTTTACAAAGGTCTCATCCGACGTTTTAAGAGCACGGATAATTTCCACTAAGTTAACTTTTGATACGGGATGTAAAAAGTGTAAGCCAATTACTCGTTCTGGTTGTTTTGCTTCTGCTGCAATTTCAGTTAAACTTAGAACTGATGTATTCGATGCTAACACAACATGTGGAGGACATAAAACATCAAGCTGTTTGAATATTTCCTTCTTAAGATCTAGATCTTCTGTTACTGACTCGATCACCAAATCCACATTTTTTAATAAATCCAATTCAAGTGAATATTGTATATACGAAAGATGCATCTTTTTTTCTGAAAGTGTGATTGCCCATTTTTCCAACTTTTTATCAAATGACAGTTCAATTTGCTTTTGTGCTTCCAGTATTGCCTCTTTCGTTTTATCAATTAATATGACGAAAATTTCATGCTCAGCTAGCATTTCTACGATGCCTCTTCCCATTGTCCCTGCACCGACTACTCCTACCTTTAGGATTGTCATTTAAACACTCCTCCAGCGTTTATTACTGTATATTCTGTATTTTGAATGTAAATTGAAAGTTCTATTTTAATGATTTCTTAGCTTTATAGAACGTAATAAATCTCCCGTAAAAAAATCATAATAAGCATATAAATATTCATCATTAATTGTCTGATAAACTGCTTCCCAAATAAATAGCTCATTTTCCATACCCGGTAAAATATGAATTTCCTTCTTAACATCAAATGTAGACTTTACCAGAGAAGCAATTTGTTCTCTTACTATTCCATCCTTCAACCTAGCGTGACGGATCCAGGATAAATCCTCCTTCATCCACACTATAACCTCATCCTCGTACTCATCTTGTCCAAAAAAAATAATGAGATGCTCAGTCCCAAAATAGTGCTCGATACTTGAAATTTGTACAAGTGGGGTTTTGGTTAGTCCTGTTTTCACATAAATGTCATTGACAGTTCGATTAGCATTAACCGTGTCCTTAACTACGTAAACCGAAAGACTTATTGTTAAAATAATAAATATGGTCAACCCTATAATTAACCACCTTTTCATAATTTCTCCTCGTTATTGGTTATCTCTGTTACTCATAGCATATCACCCTATGGAGATAATAGTCCTACATCCCGATTAGGAGGTGAGGGGTACTGTCAAAGGTAAGTTTGATTGAAGATCTAGCTAAACATGGATACAACGATCAAACACAAATAATCCTAACAGAGCTTTTGAACCGGCGTAATCCCGATTGGGTGAGTCTATCCTCACCTTACCGTCCAATGCAAGAATCGATTACCTTGCATGAGATACATTTAAGTTCATGGTTTGCAAAAAATCTGTAGGTTAATTTTTGACTATACCTCTCTTATCTCTCCAAAATGCTGTTTTTACCTACCTAAAAGGTAGGCTTTTTATTTACCTTGATTAAATACATAATAAGCTAAACTATGCAGTTCTGCTGTAACATCTGCATTTGAAACACGTACATGCTCTGGAGTTCGTAATACAACTGGTGCAAAATTAAGAATTGCAGAAATTCCTGCACTGACCATCTTATCTGCTATCTCTTGAGCAGCATAATCTGGAACAGTAATAATTCCTATACGAATATTATTTTCTGTAATAAAATGCTGCAGCTCATCAATAGGGCGAATCGTCAAGCCGCTAACGTTAGTCCCAATTCGTTCTTTGGTATGATCAAAAATGGCTATTATTTTCATATTATCTTTTTGATATACATTATAATGACTGATCGCTTGCCCTAGTTTACCTGCTCCAACAAGTACAACATGTACAGGCTGATCGAGGTTTAGAATTTGGTCTATTTTTTTGATTAAATAATCTACATCATAGCCTATACCTTTGCGGCCAAATTCACCAAAGTATGCTAAATCCTTACGAATTTGTGCTGGATTGAAATCCAGTTCCTTACCTAGTTGTTGCGAAGATACTGTCCGAAATCCTAAACGTTTCAAATGAGATAATAGTCGGAGATATACTGGTAATCGTCTAATTACAGCATCTGAAATTTTCTCTCTTTTCACTAAATTGCACCTCTCCCCTTTAAAAGAAAGCGTAACATGTAAATATCAAAATGTCTAAAACTTTTTAAGGTATCTTATTCTCCTTATACCATGCATAGTCCTACTTGATAAAAGTGACAATATTTTGTTTTTTAAAATATTTTTCTGCCATTTCATATTCATGATTAATGAAATAAACAAAACCCTGTAATAAATAACTTTCTCTTAAATGCGGATTATTTCTTACAGAACGCTTAAAAGAATCCAAAGCATCTTGTAAGCGATTTTGTCTCAGTTTTAATTTACCCATAAACATCTCACCTAAGGCTCGATTTCTCTGGTCTTTTTGCTCTTGTAATTGTTTAATCCTCTCTTCTACGAGCAGCTGATCGCCTTTATGTAAAGCGATTAATAATGACAGAGAGACTGCTAACGGTGATTTATTATCCTTGTCTAATATATATTGAATCACCTTTTCAGAATCCTCTATTTTATTTAGATGGAAGTACATCCAGGCTAAGGAGAATAAAATATTTAAATTTCCACTATCTAAACATAATGCCTTTTTTAAAATGGCAATGCTTTGATCATTGGATTGATTTAATAGCCATAGGTTCCAGCCTAGTCCGTGTAATCCTTCAATTTGCTTTGGATTTTGCTTTTGCAAATTCCGATAACAATCGATTGCTTCATCGTACTGCATAGCATCCTCAAAAAATTTACCTAGCTGTAATAAAACTTTTTCGTCGTTTTGTGGTAACATAATTTGTACGATTTCCATCGCCATCGAATATTGACCTAGTCTAAGATAACTATTACTAAGGTAAAGAATAAGGTCGAGATCATGATCATGGGTTAATTCCAAATAGGTTTCCCAGGCTTTGATTGCCTCTTTATAGTTGCCTTCTATATAATAACTCATCCCCAAATTGTAATGCGCTACAAACAGATTCTTATCCTCTTGAATCGCTTGGCTAAAGAATCGATTTGCCCCTTCATACTGTAGCTCATCAAAAAGAATAATGCCAATTGAATTGCAGCATACTGCTCGAATCTTTGAATTAATACTGGAGCTTCTTAAGAGCGAAAAGTGTTGTAAAGCTTCTTCTTTCATTTCAGATAAATGAGCACTGTACGCTAAATAAAGACGAGCAAATTCATGATCGGGTTCCTTAAAAACAAATTCAGATAAAATTGAATAACTTTTTTTATATAATCCTAGATCATAGTATCCTTTTGCTTTATAAAAGTCCTCTTTTTCACCTCCAGCATGAGTCATTGTTTGAATTGCTGTTGTCTCTGTTATTGTAGAAGGTGTAAATATATCAGGAAAATGCCCACCTATTTTTAATTGCATCTTTTCTTCAAATTGAATCCATTCATCTAATATCGTATCACTTATCTGCTTAATTGCCTCTACTTGTCCTTCTAATTGTTGCTTTACTTTTAAGTCATTTGTCGGTAAAAGACTGGCTATTTCCTCCACTTTTTGACCCATTGAGATAAATAATTCCTTTATCAACATAAAAAAGCCCCCTTCGTCAGAGTTGTTTACATTTTTTCTCTTTGGAAGGAAAGCTATACAAATTTATTATTGAGTTATGAAAAGATTGTTTGCGGCTTTTCTCTATTTGCCATTTCCACTATTTTATTTTGGTCACCTATAAAGGCAACTTTGGGTTGGTATGTTGTTGCCTCTTCTGGTGACATAAGTGCATAGGCGATAATGATGACAGTATCCCCAACTTGAACTAATCTTGCTGCAGCCCCATTTAAGCAAATAGTTCCACTTCCACGCTCTCCGGGTATTACGTAAGTTTCAAATCGAGCTCCATTATTATTGTTTACAATTTGAACCTTTTCATTTGGTAATAAACCTACTGCATCAATTAAGTCTTCATCTATAGTAATACTTCCGATATAATCCAAATTCGCTTCTGTAACTTTAGCACGATGGATTTTTGATTTCATCATCGTTATAAACATTAGGTTCAGCTCCCTACTTTTACGATACAATTATCAATTAGCCGTGTATTACCAAATTTAACAGCCAACGCAACGATCACCGTCTCATTATCGATCTCTGAAATCGTTAATAAACTAGGATAAGTCAGAATTTCTATATAATCAACTTTAGCTAGTGGCTGTGTCTCTATTTTAGCCCTGATCATGCGTCTTAGGTTGCTTACATTAAAATTCCCTAATTTGATTTCCTCACGTACAACATCTAGGCTTTGAGAAAGTATAACAGCTTGTTTACGCTCTTCAGTATTAAGATATACATTTCGAGAGCTTTTGGCTAATCCATCTTCTTCCCTTATTGTCGGACAAATAACAATTTCAACTGGTATAAATAAATCAGTAACCATTTGCGCAATTACAGCTACCTGTTGAGCATCCTTTGAACCGAAAAAAGCCTGATCAGGTTGAACAATATTGAATAATTTAGCTATAACCGTTGCAACGCCGTCGAAATGTCCTGGTCTTGATGCGCCGCATAATTTATCAGTTATTTCCCCAACGGAAAGTACTGTAAGCGATGGATATATTGGGTATATCTCTTCTACAGAAGGGTAAAATAATAGGTCTACACCAAGCTCTTTTGCAAATGCTTGATCCTTCTCAAAATCACGAGGGTATTGCTCAAAATCTTCATTTGGACCAAACTGCATTGGATTCACGAAGATACTCATGACAACATAGTCCGTTTCTGCAACTGCTTTAGTAATTAAACTTCCATGACCCTCATGCAAAAAACCCATAGTAGGAATAAAACCAATTTTTCTTCCATCTCGTTTCTCTGCTTGGAGTATTGCCTGTAATTCATGCTTTGTATTAACTGTTTTCATTTTTCGTACCATCTCCATATAAGCCAGTTAAAATTTGATCATTTATTGAATACGTGTGTTCTTCTTTAGGGAAGCTACCCTCCCGCACTTCTTTACTATAATGAAGAATAGCATCTTCAATATTTGAACCAATTGATGCATATTGTTTTACAAATTTGGGGTAATGCTTTCCACCATATCCAAGCATGTCATGATATACCAAAACCTGTCCATCGCAATGATCTCCTGCACCTATTCCGATTATCGGGATGGAAACCTCTTTAGAAATAATCTCTGCCAAGCTTCCTGGAATGCATTCTAATACGATTGAAAAACAACCAGCCCCTTCTAATATCTTCGCATCTTCAATGAGCTTTTTTGCAGCTGTTACGTCCTTCCCCTGTACCTTAAATCCACCGAGCTGATTAACCGATTGTGGGGTTAGTCCAATATGTCCCATAACAGGTATACCAGCCTGAGTTAACTTGGTGATCGTTTCTGCCATTTCCCTACCTCCTTCAAGCTTCACAGCTTTAGCGTTCCCCTCTTGAATGATTCTGCCTGCATGCTGTAAAGTTTGATCCCATGATCCGTGATAGCTTAGAAACGGCATATCTGTCACTATAAAAGCTCTTTGCGTTCCACGTGCCACTGCTTTTGAATGATGTACCATGTCGTCAACGGTGACTGGTAACGTAGTATCATAGCCAAGAACAACCATTCCCAATGAATCACCAACTAAGATAAGATCCACTCCAGCCTGATCTGCTAATTTTGCTGAAGGATAATCATAGGCCGTTAACATAACGATTTTTTTACCATTTCTCTTCATTTTTCTAAGGTCGGTTGTAGTAATAGGTTTTTCCATACTCATTCTAGCCCCTTTCCCTACTCCAAGCCCATACAATAAATGTACATAAAGAAACCTTTTGAACCAAGCAGTCCAAAAGGTAGACGTTTTCTCCATAATAAATGAGATATGTCCCTTCTGTCTCGGTCCTTCATGGCTCAGAGCAGAATCAAATTGATTTGATCTTCTAACAAAAATTGTTTGAGTGTAGTTCCACTTAGGATACCACCTTGTAATAAAAGAACAATCACTAAATGCAAGAATATTATAACAGATTCATTCACAATCTGTATAGATTTCAATATCTGCAGAAATAATCTCGTGAGTCTTACCCGATTCGTCTTCAACAACTAAGATGCCACTCTCAGTAATTCCATTAATTTTTGCAATAAATGAAGTCTGATGTGTGTGCACCTTCACTTGCTGGTCTGTTGTCATTGCATACGTCTCCCAAATAGTTCGGATAGGAGAAAAACCATATTCGAGGTATAGGTTATATAACATCTCGAGTTGCTTACAAAGCTCAATAAATAGAGTTGAACGATCGGGTCTCTTTAGAGGGTCGACAATATAAAGAGAGGTTGCTTTTGATTGTATATCTTGATCAAATTCCTCTTTGCGCTGGTCAACATTTAATCCAATCCCAATAATCATATATTTCACACGGTCGATATCACCTTGAAGCTCTGTTAAAATACCACATACTTTTTTGCCTTTAATAAGTATATCATTTGGCCACTTGATCTCAGGTTCATAGCCAAAAGTAACCAATGTTTTTGCTACGGAGGCAGCTATCACTAAAGTCATTTGCGAAACGGATTCTAACGGAAGCTTAGGCCTTAGGATGAAACTAGTCCAGATTCCGACACCTGCTGGCGCATGCCATTTCCTCCCAAGTCTACCTCGTCCTCCAGTTTGTCGATCAGCCAAAACACAGGTCCCTTCTGATTTTCCTTCACGAGCAAGCTGATGAGCTATTACTTGTGTAGATTCAACAACCGGAAAATAGATCAACTCTTTTCCAATATTTTTAGTAAGTAAGCGAGAAGTCCATTCATTTACATTAATCGGTTCAATTTCAGAAATAAGCCGATAGCCTTTACGATGCATCGATTCGATCCGATAGCCTTTCACTCTCAATTCCTCAACATGCTTCCAAATCGCCATTCGGGAACATTGGAACTGTTCACTTAATGCTTTTCCGGATATAAACCTACTTGTATTTTCTCTTAAAGCTTTGAGTATCTTCTCTTTCATATTAATTAGGTACTCCTTTATATTCTACTCAGGATTGAAACACTCTTTGATAGACCATTTCATACTGATCTACAATTCGTTCAGCATTAAAAAAATCATATGCTCTGCTCAAAGAATTGCTAGAAAGTCTCATCCATAGCTTTTCGTCTCGTAACAGTTTGAGTACGTAATTTGACATTTCCGTATAATCGCCAACAGGAGCCAAGTAACCAGTTTCACCGTGTAGAACAACTTCTGGTATTCCTCCGGCATTACTTCCAACTACGGGTATACCACATGCCATAGCTTCTAATGCTACTAAGCCAAAGCTTTCTTTTTCTGATGGGAGGAGAACACAGTCTGAAACTGAAATCATTTCAGCAACATCATCGCGTTTTCCAAGAAAAAGTACTTGATCCTCCAATTGATAATCCGTGATCAGCTTACGAACATGTGGCATCTCAGGACCTTCACCTATAAGAACTAGTTTCGTAGGCATTTGTTGATTCACTAGGTACAAGATATGAATAACATCTTCAACCCGTTTTACCTTACGAAAATTAGATATATGCAGAAGTACCTTTTCATCATTAGCAATTAATTCTTGTTTTAATTGCTTCACCTCTTGCTGTCTAAAAATCCGATGATCAATAAAATTATAGATACAATCAATTCGTTTATTGATTTCTAACAAACTGCGAGTTTCTGCAATCAAAGATTCTGAGACAGCTGTTACTGCATCACTTTGCTCTATGCCAAAACGAATGAGATTGGATAGATTCTCATCATAGCCAAGTACAGTAATATCAGTACCATGCAAAGTTGTTACTACTTTTACAGCTCCATTTACCATTTGTTTAGCTAAGTATGCAGAGATTGCATGAGGAACGGCATAGTGAACATGAAGTATATCAAGCTTCTCTAACAGAGTAATCTGTGCCATTTTGCTTGCTAACGATAGGTCATATGGTGGGTATTGAAAAACTGAATAATTATTAACATCGACTTCATGATAGTAAATATTACGCTGAAATGCACCTAAACGAAAGGGCATGCTAGAAGTAATAAAATGTACTTGATGCCCACGTGCTGCGAGCATCTTCCCGAGTTCTGTTGCTATGACACCTGATCCACCGAGTGTAGGATAGCAAGTTATTCCGATATTCATCCAGATTGCCCCTTTATTAAACGTATGCCATATTTAGATTCTTCAAGAAGGAATTACTGTTTTTCTTACAATTTCCCGCCAAGCCAAATCACCATCTTGTAATGCATGAATTAATACCTCAGCTGTACCTATATTTGTGGCGAGTGGAATTGCATAAACATCACAAAGTCGCATAAGAGCAGCAATATCCGGTTCATGTGGCTGGGCAGTTAGAGGATCTCTGAAAAAGAGAACCAAATCCAATTCATTGCTGGCTACTAAGGCCCCGATCTGTTGGTCACCACCTAATGGTCCAGACATAAAACGATGAACCTCTAATTCTGTATTATCCATAATCATTTTTCCGGTGGTACCAGTAGCATAGAGTTTATGAGGCTTTAATAGCAATTGATAAGCGATGCAGAACTGAATCATCTGCTCTTTCTTCTTGTCATGTGCAATCAATGCAATATTCATTGCGATTCTCCTCTACTCAATTACATGTTCTAATCCATAGACCAGTTGATTTAGCTTCATTACTTGTTGAACAGCTAATTTAACGCCAGGCATAAAAGAGCTACGATTCAAGGAATCATGACGTATTGTAAGTAATTGTCCTTCTCCGCCAAAGATCACTTCTTGATGTGCAACGAGTCCTGGTAAACGAAGACTATGAATTCGAAAACCTTCATATTCCCCTCCACGTGCACCGGAAACCAGTTCCTTCTCTTCTGGATGTCCTTGTTTCGTTTTTGATCTATTTTGCGAGATCATTTCTGCTGTTTTAATTGCTGTACCTGACGGAGCATCGAGCTTTTGATCATGATGGAACTCAATAATCTCAACATGTGGTAAATGCTTTGCTGCCATTTGAGCAAACTTCATCATCAAAATAGCACCAATGGCGAAATTAGGAGCGATAATGGCACCAATGTCTTGGTCATCACATAATTGACCTATATGATTAATTTGAGCCTCTGTTAAACCTGTTGTTCCTACAATAGGGCGGACACCATACTCGATTGATAATGACATATTTTCATACACTGCGTTTGGTGTAGTAAAATCAATTAACACATCAGCTTCTATATTACTTAATGCGTCTTTAGTATGAGCAAAAACCGGAATATTGCCGCGATGACGTTCTCGTGGATCAACAATTGCAACGAGTTGAAATTGCTCCTCTCTATCAATTAAATTACATACCTCTTGTCCCATTTTGCCAAAAGCACCAGCTACGATAATTCTGATCAAGTTCATAAGCTACCTCCTAATTACTCTATTTTAGTCCAACGATTTGCGTCACGGATGTTATATTTATTCATAACAACATCAAACGCTTCATCTAATGATATATTCAGCGAATTAGCAAAACAGACAATGATAAATAGAACATCACCTAACTCACTTTTCATATCACTTTCTGCTTCAATCGCTTTTTTAGGTTTCTCTCCGTAATGATGATTCACTTCACGAGCTAATTCTCCAACCTCTTCGGTTATACGTGCTAGTAAAGACAAAGGGCTAAAATAACCCTCTTTAAACTGTGATATGTACTGATCTACAACATTTTGAATCTCTTCTAAGCTTTTTGATGTAGTCATAATCATCTCTCCATATTTTTTGTTCATTGTAATGTTAACGAAAAGATTTTACTTTGACAATAATAAGTCTCAATTGCATGATATAATAATTTGGTTACTATTGCGACATAATGCGAGTATAAGTACATAAGGAGAGAATGTTTTGACAATAAAAATTGGTAAGATTACCCTTAATATAAAAAATCTATTTGCGATTCTCATTGGCTCCGCTATTTTCTCACTTTCAATCAATAACTTTAACATAACAAACGGATTAGCAGAGGGAGGATTTACGGGAATTGCATTATTATTACATGCTTTATTTGAATTTCCTCCTGGTTGGTTCATTTTACTCGCAAATATCCCTCTCTTCTTTTTTGGTTGGCGCGTATTAGGAGTTCGTTCATTAGCGTATACAATCTATGCTACAGTTGCTGTTTCCATTTTTCTTGAAGTTTTTAGAGGTTATGGAGAACCGATGGAAAATGATTTATTTCTCGCTTCACTTTATGCAGGAGTTGGAATTGGTGTTGGGCTAGGTATTATTTTTCGCTATGGCGGCACAACTGGAGGTGTCGATATAATTGCACGAATCGTACAGAAGTATTGGGGTATTAGTATGGGAAAGACAATGTTTGTTTTTGACTTTTTCGTTATCGCTATCTCACTACCTGCATATTTGGATCGCGAAAGAGCGATGTATACGTTAGTTTGCGTCTATGTAGGAGCTCGCATAATCGATTTTGTTCAAGAGGGTGCTTATTCAGCAAAGGCAATTATGATCATATCTGACCATGCTAGGTCCATTTCTCAAGCAATCATGAATGAACTATCACGAGGTGTTACAATATTAGAGGGAAAAGGCGCATATACAGGAAGCGAAAGAGAAGTGCTATATTGCGTCGTAGCAAAAAACGAAATGACACGTATAAAAACGCTTGTACATACTATTGATGCACATGCATTTATTGTAGTGAGCGATGCTCATGATGTTATGGGAGAAGGCTTCACGCTTGATCAAAACAAAAAACCTATAGAAAAGTAAAAGGAGCCGTCATTGATCGGCTCCTTTTTATTTAATGGTTAGACTTTCTCTTCTTTGTTTATGTATCAAGAAAGCAACAAATGAAATACAAACTATACTTAACATAAACGTTAACAAACCAAGCTGAACATGATACCTCTCTACTGCTTCGGTTGTCCATGGATGAATTTCTAGAGTATAGTCTAATAGATCGTTGAGAAGTGTCCATACAGCGACTACAGCTAGATGTGTCCACTTAATTTGATAAAACCGATAAAACAATATTGCCTCTATGGCCATACCCAAATGTGAAAAAATGAGCATGTAATGATCAAAATATAATGGATCTCCTAGTCTTGCTCCCCAAACAATAGCCACCACTGCCCAAATACCGTACTTAATTGATGTAACTGCTGCAAATGCAGCAATAAAACTACTTTTTTTATTAAAGAGAAGCATTAAAAGAACTAGTGTAAAAAACAAACTCGCTGTAGGGCTATCGGGTACAAAAGGAACAAGCTCAAAAGGAGTGCTTGCTATTTGATCTTTATACCAATAGTAACCGTATACTGTACCTAGTAGGTTAATAATAAATAACGTCCAAATTATCCATCTTTTCTTTAACATATGGTTGATAAATATAATCAAAACAAACCTCTTCCTCCATAGCTTCGTCACTTTATAAGAAAAGCTGGCATTAGCCAGCTTTTTTAATTTGGTATTTACTTATGCTCAAGAATCCAATTTGCAAGAGCTGAAACCTCTTCATCGGTTCCTTTAAACATACCACCAGGCATTCCATTAAATTTGTCTGCCGGTTTTCCATTTTTAATAATGTCTGAAATCTCATCTGCAGATAGAGTGAGACCAACTAATGTAGGTGCTCCTGCATTTCCTTCTAAATTGCCACCATGACACATAAGGCAGGAAGATGAGTAAGCAGCTGCTGGATCAAATGGAACCTCTTCAACTGGTGCTTGGTTAGCAGACTCATCATTGTTGTTAGCGCCTACAAAAAATACAAGTGCCAAGAAGAAGAGAAATCCGCCCAACATAATAAGATAAAATGGTTTATTAGTCATTATAGCTCTTTCCTCACTTTAATCTAATTTATCTAACTGGAGACATAGCCTATTTATGCTCTAAAATCCAATTAGCTAAGGTAAGTCGCTCCTCTTCTGATCCTTTAAACATACCACCCATCATTCCGTTAAACTTTTCTGGTGGCTTTCCATTTTGGATTATGTCTGAAATTTCTTCTGCTGATAGAGTAAGACCAACTAATGTAGGTGCAAATGCAGTTCCTTCTAAATTTCCACCATGGCAACTTAAACAAGAGGCTGCATAAGCGGCTGCAGGATCAAATTCAGCCCGATTATCAGTACCTGCTATATCCCCAGAAGCTCCACCACTACCATCTTGACTTTGTTCAGTTTCTGCCTTGGCAGCAACTTGATTTTCATGATCAACGATTGATAGATACGTAAGCACAACAATCCCAATTACTGTTACAAGCATAACTCCGGTAGCAATTGGTCTTTTGGAAGGACGACGTTCAGGACCACGGTCGAGCCATGGTGCTAATAGGAATGCTAGCCCAAGAATCCCTGGAATTACGATAGAACCGACGATCTTCCAATCACCAGGGAAGTATTTTAGAAATTGATATAAGAATAAGAAGTACCAGTCAGGTAGTGGAATGTAATCAGATTCATTCGGATTAGCTGGTGTTGGTTCAAGTGGTGCTGGTTGGACAACAACAAGCATCATAAAAGCAATTAGTACAACAACCGCAACCATCCATTCTTTTAACAAGAAGTTAGGGAAAAACGCCTCTGTTCTACCCGGAAATTCTGAATAAGGACGTGGACGAAGCTTCCGTCGTTCGGCTGGAACACGTGAATCGCCAACGTATTTTACATCTTTATTGTGAGCCATCCTTTTACCCCCTCATTTTTTACAGTGCTTAGGGTGTTTATCTAATCACTCTTGCATTTAAAATTAATCTTATAGTGGACCTGAAATCCCTTGCTTCCGAATCATAATGAAGTGAGCGGCTAGTAGCCCGAGTAAGCCTGCAGGTAAGAAGAACACATGAACTGCAAAGAATCGAGTTAATGTTGCTGCACCAAGGATTTCTCCACCTTGTAAGAAGCTCTTAATAAAATCACCTAGAAGTGGAACTCCCGCAGCAATTTCTACTGTAACCTTTGTCGCAAAATATGATTTGTTATCCCAAGGAAGTAAATACCCTGTTAATCCTAAACCAAGCATTATTGCAAAAATTAATACACCAACTACCCAGTTCATTTCACGTGGTTTTTTATAAGCACCTTGGAAAAAGACGCGTAAAGTATGTAAGAACAACATCACGATTACTAATGAAGCTCCCCAATGGTGCATTCCTCGAACGATATAACCGAAGGCAACTTCGTTTTGCAAATATGAAACAGATTTCCATGCATTTATAATGTCTGGAGTGTAGAACATAGAGAGAAACATCCCAGATAAAATTTGGATGACTACGATAAAAAAGGTTAATCCACCAAAACAATAAACAAAAGCTGAAAAATGATGAGCAGGATTGACATGCTCCGGAACCTCATGATCTGCTATATCACGCCACATAGGAGTAATATCAAGTCGTTCGTCTACCCAATCATACACTTTCTTTAACATCTATTATGCCCCCTTTACCTTTAGGTACGACGAATTAGTTGACCTAAATATAACTTACCGTCTCTGATTTCATATTCAAACATATCAAGCGATGCGTTTGGAGGAGTTCCAGGTACGTTCTTACCATCTTTAGTATATCTACCATCATGACATGGACAGTAAAATTGATCAGGGTGATTCGGACTACCCGCCCAATTAACCATACAACCAAAATGCTTACATGTTGGTTCTAAGACAACATACTCTTCTCCTTCTTTGTAAATCCATGCTGTTTTTGTTGCTTGCTGTCCTTTTACCCATGCATCATCTTGCTTCACAGTAAAAGTAAAGCTTTTTGGTACGTCTGTGATCTCTGTAATGTCAGCAACAGGCACCATACTTCCACCTGCTCCAGCAGCCTTTAGTGCTGGATCGATCGCAAAACGAACCATAGGTCCAAGCATTCCAACCGCTAAGAAGCTACCAATACCCATTAACGTATAGGTGAGGAATTGGCGTCTAGATACTTCCTTGCCAGTTTGCTCTTTCTCCTTTTCGTTCATACTACTACCTCCTACATCATCTAGTAAAAATATAATCTCCAAAGAACACCATTTCATTTATTACAACTCTACAAATGATAGCCCACTTAACAATTTATTGTCAAGAATATGGTGTACCAATTGGCGAAAAGTATCCGTTTCTATTGTATATTAAAAAAACAAATTTTGAATTTGTTTTTTGTATTGTTCACAAATTTGTTATATATAGTTCACTTCTTATTCCAAATATCAACTATTTCTGTAAACCAATCAACTCTATCATTAGCTGATAACATCATCCCATTATTGTTCTTTAGCTGTTCCTGTAATAGGGCTGCCAAGGATTCGTCAAAGGGTGCATATATTACATATTTAAACCTTGTCATCGCGATAGAGGTTGCATCAATAATATTTTTAAATGGGGCATCATCGGTACCAAATACCACTATAGCAGGGAATAATACTATTCTTCCCTTTAGTCGATCCTCTAATTCTAAAACTCTTGCCATTTGGACTTCAATTGCTTTTACTGCCGCTTTTCCCTCTAAAGCTAAAGAAATCCGATAACATGGGATTACAGCAGTATCAAAAAACTCTGGGTTGCTTATGTATTGCTCAATTCGATCACTCAACCATTGCATTGTACAGTCTCCTCATTTAATTATAACACCAAAGAAAAAAACCTGGTATTTAACCAAGTTTTTATGCATTACATAGCATTATTATAATCTTTGTTCTTATTAATTTAAAGTGCTTGCTAAATTACTTACGTCTTTAGTATAATATTCAGCTCTTCAGTTAGAATTAAGAAGCGTTCTTCGTTTCTATCTTCTAATGCCTGGTCTATCTCTTTATACAACCGATTCACTTCGTAATCTCGAATCGCTTGATCGAGTACAATCTCTGCCATCACACTCAATAACTGATGATGCACAACATACTGTTTTCCCAACTTGAACACCTCCATCATTCCATTCCCTTTCACTTTCGGTGTTGTCAAAGTTTTAAACGATATGAGTAGTTACTATTATACATATTCGCTGGTCAGCAAAAATTCTCTACAGTTCAAGATAAAAATAAAGTCTATTTCTTTAATTTCATTTGAAAAGCAGGCATTATTTTAACATATTTCTTTTGATCCTCCTCCTCAAACCGTAATAACTCAAACCAAGTTAACGGCTGTATGATTCTCTTATGTAGCACATCTGATTTAGTGTCATAATAGAACGGCGAAATAAAATCAATGATTTTTAATTCCAAAGCTTTAACATCAACCCATTCATGACAATAGAGAGTAATCAATGATAATAGTAACTCAATATTTCGAATAGGCTTCTTATAAAGCTTGATCCAATAATGATAAATATCTGTAATTGAAAGAGTAACATCTCCACATAACAGCCGTTCTCCTTCTTCTGTCAAGCATAAAATATTTTCTTCCTCTCGAATATAAAAATGCTCGTATAGAAAGTCATAGATAATCGCAAATCGGTTTGGATATTGAGGAAACCTTCGACCATAACCAAAACGCCATTCCTTACCTTCTAATGTATTTTCAAAGACAATAAAGTTCTTTAAAATATGTTGAAGCTGTTTTTTATGAATTACACCCTCTGTAGTTAATTGAACAATCTCACGAGTTACATATAGTAGAAATGACCGTATATCTATAAGGAGGTCATTTCTGGGGTCGAACTCATTAAAAATTATATTTTCTCTATTGCTACTTTCCACTTGCTTGATACCGCTAATTAACCGATCTCTAAGATCAGCAGGGATACTAAACATTTGATGGCGCTCTCTTTTATCAATGTATAGCCAACCATTGTTTAGAAGCATATTAATTAGACTACGATTAGACGGTAAATCAATCTGATCCATTCCCTCCATTCTTAGGACCTTAGTAGCTTTGGCTAACAGATCTTCAATTGTATATCGCTGCAAGCTATCGCATAACAAAGTAAGTAAATAACGTTCTTCAGGAACTGTTAAACCTTTGATTTGATGTTCTAGGTTCCGTTGATCAAGAATTAATTGCAGGATAGATTGAATTAAACTGTTCTTTGAACTTAGGTTTACAGTAAGCTGATAATGCCGTGCGATTCGATTTAAATGATCAATATCCGCATATACTAAGGCTTCAGGCAGATTCATACTGATCCCTTCCTTATCTTTCCTTAGTACACTCATTTTTTTCCAAAGTTAGCTGCAATTATACATAAAAAAATCCTAAACCTTTTAAGGCTTAGGATCATGAACCACATAATTATGTTTATGACTTAGAATGACGAGTAATCCAGTTCATCAATAACAAAACTTCAAAAAAGATAAAAACAGATATTAATAGAGGGAAATTTAGTGTTTTAGCACCCTGATAGCCCGATATCATAAATGCATCACCAATACTAGCTACCATATCATCAACAGTAAAAGTGAACGAAGTGGAGTTTGTATCTGCATACCCAATATCCCCTACGCCTGAAATCTGGTTTATTGAGTTAGAAGACGATTCCCCAGTTTTAGTACTAGCGTTTCCAGATAAACCTGTTAATAGTAAGAACAGGCTTAATGTTAACAATAATAGCCCTAAAGCAGTTAACCATCTTACCATGCGATATGACATATGAAATAAATGGTTACTTTGGGCAAATGACCATGGCTCCTCTTGGCGAATTCGTTCCATAACCAATTTAGATATTGGTGTTTCAGCATGCTGAAGATTATGATTTTTATATTTCATACCCAATTACGTCCTCCCACGTTCTAGATGTGGTTCTATAATATAGGGTTCTAGCTGTAATTTAATACTTTGTCGCGCTCTAAAAAGAAGCGACTTAACAGAGCTTACAGTTAACCCTAGAATACTGGCGATCTCCTTATAATCCATTTCTTCATATTCTCTTAAAATAATTGCAGACCTTTGGTTTTCAGGCAAATGATTTATTGCATTACGAATCATACCTGAACGTTCTTCTTGTAATATTTTTTGTTCTGGCAGTATATCCGGTGAAGTAATGGAAAATGCATTAGTGTCTTCTATGTATACTTCTGTATTTTTACTGCGACGAAGCTCACAGATCACAGTATTTCGAGCTATTGTATATAGCCAAGTAGAAAATAAGGCATCTTCATCGCGAAACGTTTTTAAGCTTTTAAAAGCTTTGTAAAACGTTTCCTGACATAGATCCTCTGCTAAGGCTTCATCACGATAAGGCCTTAGTATATTGATAACAAATGCATAAATCTTTTTTTCATACCTCGTTATTAATTCTGCATAACTCTCTACGTTACCATCCTTTACTTCACGGATGATCTGGGAATCAGTTTTCAATTGATTGGGCCCCCCAATGAAATAGTAAATGACCCTATCTACAAATTTATACGCTTAAGGGTCCAATAAGTTGCGAATGACTATATAAATAATAATTCATATAAATTATAATCCTGTGTATATGATCTTCAATTGTACACCATTTATAATTAGTGGAACAGTTAATGATATTGAGTGGATCCTGCCTTTTGCGAAGATATAATGTGGTTCAATCCTCTTTCTCTATTTTATCGATTCAAGTGATCTGCATCACATCCTACCGATATACTCCCCTTTTGCGGATAAATCCCGCATTTTTAGCAGGCTTTATAGTCAGATCCTTAACGATTGAAGTGGAAAATCCAACATCATGTGCATACCTTTGTGTAGAATATAGTGATGTATCGATAAACATCGAAATTTATCCATATTTTTATTCAAATAATACCAATAATTCGTTATTTCGGCAACTAGTTTTTTTCCAATTTTGCTGTCTGCATATGATGTATGCAGATAAAGTTTCACAATTACGCCAAACTTTATTGCTAAAGTAAAGATTGCCTCCCAATCATATCCACGAAAGTGTTGAATATTATTTATTTCTAAAGCAATTTGTCGGATACCAAATTTACTCACATACCTGATTACAGAAGGACTTAAACGGTATATTGGCATTGATAAATGATATGTATAATCTACTGGTGAATCAACATGTAGTGAAATTAGATTTTGTAATGATTTATTTTGGTTTCAACGAACTACATCAATAAATAAGGTAATTCCCTTATTTAAGGGTTGTAATAAACTTTGTTGATACCGATTCGAATTCCGAAAATAACTCGACATTGAGGCTTCATAAATGAATCCAGGTAAAATTGCATAACCGTTCCCATTAAAAATTATCATTTCAGATGTAGATTTTATTTCATTTTCTCAGATTCACCTATGCCAAAAAAGAGCTGACCAGCTGTTATTAAATTAATCCACAACTTTACCTCTATCATTAAGCTTCTATTTTTTGTACTCGTAATAAATTCCCGGTTTTTCTCCTTTCCTGAAAGTGGATTAAGGCACCAGTTCCCATTAAAAGGATGGGTAAAAATAAGCCCAATAGATCGCCAAATTGATTTGTAAAGGTCAAAATTCGGTAAGGTTCTGCTAATAAATCAAGTGACAGACGACTCCAATTATATAACCACTCAACATTATTGAACCAGTTCGACATGAGAATAGGTGAAAACAATAAGTGAACAAAAATGATAAAGGATCTAGTATTAACATCAAAAAAACGATGGGCATAGTATCCTAAGCTAAAAAATAAAAAACAAGTTAGAATTCCAATTATTAATATGCTTATCTCAATTAATGTTGAACGGAAATCTGATAATGGTAGTATAAAAATTAAAATTGTTTGTAGCACTATATTTTTAAAATAGATTATGAGTGTAATTAATATCGCGGAAAAACATAAATAACGTACCAATCTAGACACCCCCTGCCAAGATAAATATGAGATTAAGGGCAAAAAAATAACCACATCTATTGATGTGGTGCAGTGTTTTACGACACTGCTCAATTAGGATAGGAGTGGAGAGAAACCATACTATAGTTTTTATTATACGAGCTTTCTAAAATATGTCAACCGAATTTTCTAAATATTTTTTTTATTGCGTTTATTATACCGATTTTATTTCCGTTAGAGCCTTCTCTAATGCATCAAAAAATCGGACATTTTGCTCATGTAAGCCCATCGATACTCTAATATAATTACCGACCATAGGACGAATAATAACACCAAACTTTAAGAGCTCCTCATAAATATTTTTACCTTGAACGCCTACGTCCATATAAATAAAATTAGTTTGTGAACGATAGTAAGGGATCCTCAATCGATCGAGCTCTTGATATGAATACTCCAGTTCAGCTCTATTTAATGCAATGGAGTTACGCATAAACTCTTGATCATCTAAGGCGGCTATTGCTGCTATTTGTGCGAGAACAGAAGTATTAAAGGGTTTTCGCACTCGTTCTATTATAGAGATAATGTCCGGAGCCGCAATGGCATACCCTATACGCAAACCTGCAAGTCCATATGCCTTTGAAAATGTTCTTAATACAATTAAATTCGTGTATTCATTCATTAGTAACAACGAGTCGGGAAAGTCTGAAGCAGATGCGAATTCATAATAAGCCTCATCTAGCACAATTAAAACTTCCTTTGGTACTTGTTCAATAAAAGTGACGAGCTTGTCATGAGAAATATAAGTACCCGTAGGATTATTTGGGTTACATACCCAAACGATGCGAGTAGTGTTGTCAACCATTTTTGACATGGTTAACAGATCATGTTCGCCTGCAATGGCTGGTATTTCTCTTACCTCTGCTGACTCGATGAGTGCATTAATTTTATAATTGGGGAATGTTGTACCTGACATAACTGCATTAGTTCCGCTTTCTAAAAAAGCTGCCGATATCATTTGAATGATATCTTCTAAACCTGCACCAAAGAGCAGCTGATTCTCTTCAATGTTGAGAAATGTAGCTAATGTAGATCTTAACGACGCAGCTTTTCCATCTGGGTAGTAATAGAGTTGATCGATATTTTTAATCAATGCATCTTTTACCTTATTCGGTAATCCAAGTGGATTTTCATTTGAGGCTAGCTTTATAGCCTCACTGACTCCATACTCCTTAAATACTTCCTCAATGGGTTTTCCCGGTACATAGATCGGAACCTGATCAATGATCTCTTTTCGTCTTAGCATTATATCCTCCTTAAGGGTCTATCATCTAAATTAAGTCTTATGTATTACATATACTGCATTAATCGAAAAATCCTCTTTTTTTAGAAAAAAAAAGATAGAACGATATTAATCATTCTATCTTTTGATAACATTATTGTTTTTTCCGATAAAAAAATGGAGCAACTGGGTCTAATTGATATTTTTGTGGTTGGAAGATTTGTTCAGTGCTACCCACAAAAAACAAACCACCTGGTCGTAGTGCTTGACTAAATTTATGATAGAGTTGATCCTTTGCTTCATCAGTAAAATAGATCATTACGTTTCGACAAACAATTAAGTCAAAGGGACCATTAAATGGATCGGATAATAAATTATGCTTTTTAAATGTTATTCTATTTTTAATTTCATCATTAATGACATAATTTCCATTATTAATTGTAAAATGTTTTTGCAGTAACTCCTTAGGCACTTCCTTTACGACACGATCGAGATACGTACCATTTTTAGCCTTTTCCATCACGTTCTCATCGATATCTGTGGCGAGAATTTCAATTTGATCTAATCGCATATATTTAGAGAGTACGAGTGCTAAAGTATATGGTTCTTCACCAGTTGAACAAGCTGCACTCCAAAATTTCGGTCTATTATTGGCTTCCAATAATTTTGGAATCAGTACCTCATCTAAATATTGCCAGCGACCTAAATTCCGAAAAAACTCAGATACGTTAATAGTTATACGATCAAGAAACTCATTTTTTAATTCGGGATTCGATTCCACATCTTTAAAATATGATTGAAAATCATTATACCCTCTTTTTTCTCGTAAAGAAGTCAGACGTCTTTTCATTTGTGCCTCTTTATAAAGGGCAAGATCAATACCAAACTTCTGATTTACTTTATCAATAAACAAAAGATAATCCCTGTTCTCCACAACAACACCCCATAGCTATTACTTTATTACTAGTTACTTTATTCGCTTTAATAGGTCAAAATCCTTCAATATTTTCTTAATAAAAAAAGCCTCAACAGAGGCCTTTTTAACTTGAGACTTAGATCCATTTACCTATTGTTTTTT
>JACDJB010000438.1_pt1 | contig 44649 bp, 25 predicted proteins | sample 7454121 | NCBI WGS metagenome assembly JACDJB01 (sample SAMN14253290, study PRJNA609438) | sludge metagenome | isolation source: sludge after 25d culture with pyrite | collected 2018-12-20 | reverse complement strand
CTTTTGTGCCGGTACCGGCGATAGTTGTAATGGTGCCTTTTGAATAGTCTCCGGTCGAATCAGGCGTGAATTTGCGAATTACATGATATAAAGCATCTGCAATATAGATTGTTCCGTTTGCATCACAACCCAATCCGAAGATCTGTCCGATATTGGCTGAAAGCGGATTCCCAGCCTCACCATCATTATAAGTTGTTCCTTTCACTCCATCTCCGGCAATGGTTGTAACCTGTCCGGTTGAAAGAGAGAGCCTGAGCAGAGTGTAATTACTGCTGCCTCCGATAACAATGTCGCCGCCCGGAGTAAGAATGAGACAATTGGGCGTCATGCCAATCGGATAGGTGGTTGTTTGTCCTTCAGGTGTTATTTTTTTAATGGCTTTGTTGTCTCTGTCGGCAACATACATGTTGTCGTTTGCGTCAAATACAAGAGACATCGGGTCGTCGAAGCCGGTAGCAAAGGTTGTGACTTCATGCGTTACGCCGTCGATCTTCTGTACACGGTGATTAGCTTTGTCAGCAACATAATAGTTTCCTTTCGAATCAAAATTACCTTGCCAGGGGTGACTAAAGAGTGTCGTTGAAGGTTCTCCCGCAATGGTCGTAACCTGCATGTCTGTTGATATGCTACGAATTGCAAAATTGCCGCGATCGGTAAACCAGATACTTCCATCCGGTGCAAAACTTAAACTCGTTGGTAATTTACAGGTCGCTTCTGTCCCTATTCCGTCTTTCATGGCGGCAACTCCGTTCTGACCGACGATGGTTTGAACAATCCAACCGTTATCGACAGATTTTTGAAATGTAAACTCCGGACCGACAACAATTGTATCTTTAATTGTAACTTCGACATTAAATTTGCCTTCTGCGATATTGGGTAATACAATCTGGAGTTTGCCGGGGTCTGCTTCAAGAATAACAGCTTCGATACCGTTGAATTTTACTATATTCTCTGATTTTACCGCACTGAAGTTTCGTCCAAGTATAGTAACAATATCTTTCGCAGAACCGTATGATGGATTAATGGAGACAACTACAGGGTCTTTCTTCTTCGGCTGTTCAACCTGTTCATCTGTACAGGATGTATTAATTATAAATACAATACCGGTTAATAAATATAATAGTTTTTTCATTTCTTAATTTTTTATTGTTATAAAATTATCTTAAGGTTCATCAACAACTACCATCCAGCCATTGATTACTGCACGCTGATTTCCATCCGATGGCCGGTTTCTGATCTGGAAAACATTTGCTTCCGGATGTCTGATCATCATCTGGGTAGATCCTCCACCATCAAAATTGACTGCGTAGGAGCATCCCAATGCTTTCATGATACTACCGAGTTCTTTGTACGTCATGCCATTAGAGTATAATGCACTCCGGCCATCAACGACATAGAAATACAATACATCGTCATTCGTATAGCCCCATACCGTGCGGGGGTCAACTTGTGTCCACGTTGCGGGTAGGCTTGCAACCTGTCCCTCGCGTAACACGATGGCTCCACCTCCAGTAACTTCTTTCAGGTTGTTTTTCATGCCATTATAAGCAATACTATCGGCAATCAGGGGTTTATTGTCATTTGTGATGGCGGCAAAACTTAAAGCTTGTTGAGGCAAAGAAGCTTTATAGATAAAGTAATTCTTTAAAATTACTCCATTTCTATGCAGTGGTCCTCTCAGGTCCATATTGCCCACATCCCAGAAGTCAGCGTTGATCATAGCAACCACCCGGTGATGTGGCCGGTCGGCGTAAACTGCCATTTCAGTCAGTGTTTGTTTTACAAAGTTTTTAGACGTATTCTGATCATACGGCATGGCGACTTTCACTTTTAATCCGGGGGTTTTCATGTCAATCTTTATAATATAAGCATGAGTCGTTAATCCGTTCATTTTCAGAAAGTGAATGTCAGTTTCTTCAACCCCCGGAGCAATGGTAAATGAGGTGTCGGAGAAAACCCGTGCAACAGCATCCGAATACTCGAGTAATGTTTTACCCAATGTAGTGCGTGGTTGATAAACCGGTTTGATGTTATCCTCAGTGTTTTCACATCCGTGATTCAATAAAGAAATCAGGATGATAAAAATAGCAGGGATAAAATATTGAATTGTTTTTTTCATTTTTTTCATGATTTAATATGTTAATGAAATGCTTAAGCTTAATTTTATTCTGCTGATTTCCAGTGTGAATTTTGTTCGAGCAGTTTGTTCAACTCCATTTCTCTGGAAGGAACGGGAAGTTTGTTGAATTTACTGTCCAGATTAAGCTTTGTTTCCAAACGACCTGTGCGCACAAGGTCAAACCACCTGAAACCCTCTCCCAGGAATTCTAAATGACGTTCCTGTAATATTGCATCAATGAATTCGGTTTCATTGGCCGGATTTACAGGAGCCAATCCTCTGAAAGTACGCAGCTCATTTAGTCTGCCGAGACCATTACTCAATCCCTTCGCTTCTGCACTGATCAGATACATTTCAGCAAGGCGCGTGATGATGATGGGGTCCGTACTTGTTTCACCGCTTGGATACTTGTTCAGCACATTGTTCGTTGCCTGAACAGCAACTGAAATATCTTTGCGTTTGTCGTTCGGGTCAAACATATTCATCACATCATTAGTGGGAGCATAGGTATAACTTCCTCCTACAGAAGAATCCCTCGTGTAGAAAAAAGTGCTTGTTCTGATACTTGATTCCTCCGGTAAGTTTGTAAAAGCAAATATGATCTCGTTGTTTGCTGTTCTTCTGAAAATTTTCTCAAACTGGTCGAGTCCGAAAAACCCACTGGTTATAACTTCTTCGGCTAATGTGGCAGCTTCGGCTTTCTTTCCGGTAGCAAGTTTTACCCGAGCCATCAAAGCTTTGGCAGCTTCTTTGGATACATACTCATTTGATGAGAACTGCGGACAGAATTGAATTGCTTTGCCAAATTCCTCTTCAACAAATTCCCATATTTCAGTTTCGGGAGAAGCTGCAACATCTTCTGTTGTTGGGACTTTAATTAAAGGTACGGCACCCCATCTGGTAACCAGGTTATAGTACACCAATCCTCTGAAGAAATGCGCTACTCCCAATAAACTGTTCTTTTTGTCCGAATCTGTCATTTTCTCAACGGATGTAATAAATTCGTTGATCTGATACAGATTGGTGTAATAGCCGTTCCAGGGGTCACTTACAAAACCACTTTCTGGAGTTATCAGATCGTTTAGCAGAATCTGATAAGTTGCGTATCCCGACGCACCACCACGGATAAAATTTCCACCTAATATATCCTGGGTGATATACCCGTTTACAGTGGGTTTGTTTTGTGTATAGTAATAAAGTCCCGTCAGCAGTAAATCTGCGTCTTCTTCTGTAAGATTATCTGTAGCAACGCTACTGTGCGGAAAAAGATCCAACATGCTATCACAACTTGTATGAAGTAATAGGAGGCTTACAGTAATAACTGTTATAAAAAAATTTCTTCTTAACATATCAGTAATCAAAGTTTAATATTAACACCTAAATTAATGGCCACAGGTTGTGAAGGGAGCAGGAAATCATAACCCATCTGAGATGGAGAAAGACTTACACTCACTTCAGGATCCAGTAACGGATATTTTGTTATCAGAAAAAGGTTGTCACCCTGTACATAGAAACGACAGCTTTCAATATTCATCCTTTTTGCGATGCTTTTTGGTAAAGTATATCCCAAAGTGGCATTTCTTAAGCGAATGTAGGAGCCGTCATGCAGAAATCTTGTTGTCTGGAATTTTGTAGAGTTCCACGAAACCCCGTACACCGCACGCGGTACAGTATTGCTTGTTCCGGGACCAGTCCATCGCTTGTCCGCTTCAGACTGAAGCATCGGCCAAGTTCCGTTTCCCATACGATATCCGCCTGTCCACAATTGATACACTTTATTCCCGTAAGAACTGTTCAGGAAAAAACTGAAATCAAAGTTTTTATATTTAAACGAATGATTCCATCCTGCAGTGAATTTAGGATTGGCAGAGCCAACAATCTGGGAATCATTTTCTTTGTCTATGTCTCCGTCTCCGTTCACATCTTCGTACATCACATCCCCCGCGCGTACGCCCTGTGCATAAATCTTAGCAGGTATTTCATCATTACTCTGATAGATGCCGATTTGTTTAATCATATAGAAACTACCTACTTCTTCTCCTACTTTCAGTATATGGGTGGCATCCGGTCTGATAATTACATCATCTCCAAGGAGAGAAGTCAACTTGTTTTTTACAAATGAAATGTTGAAGTCTGTATGGTAACTGAAATCTCTCTTATCAAAGTTATATCCTGCTGTAAATTCCATCCCCTTGTTTTGCATGGATCCGATGTTACTCATATAGGTGGTGAAGCCTGTGGTAGCAGCAGTCGGGCGACTGTACAACAGGTTTTTCGTGTCTTTTATAAAGGCATCAGCAGTAAATGTAATGGCTCCATTCAGGAACGAAAGATCAATGCCGATATCTGATTGATCTGCTTTTTCCCATTGCAGATTTCTGTTCCCTGCACTTGAAATGCCAAGACCATTCTGGTTGTTGTAGTTAAAACCGCCTCCAGCCAACGCCTGGTAAGCGTATGTCGCAATTCCTGCCTGGTTACCGGTTGATCCGAAGCTGGTACGAATTTTTGCGGATGAACGTTTTACCGGCCAGAAATCTTCTTCGGAAACCATCCATCCGGCAGATACAGAGGGAAAATAGCCATACCTGTTTTCGGGAGCAAATCGGGAAGAACCATCAGCACGGATTGACATGGATAATAAATAGCGCCGGTCATAATTCAGTTGAAATCTTGTGAAATAAGATTGCAGAGCATATTCTGAAATTCCGGTTGACACATCCTGAAGTTCAGCAGCAACAGAGTTGACATCGAATGATCTGGATGGGAAACCGATACCGGTTTGAGATGCGCTTGAGCTGGAATCAAACTGGAAAGAATGTCCCGCAATTGCATTTACATATAGCTTCTTAAACGTTCTGTCGTATGTAAACAAATTTTCAATCAGATATGAGGTCAGCATGCGCCGACCATCAACCAAACGTCCCACACTGTTCCCGTATGGATGCTGAGATGTATAATAAACATGTTCTTCTGTGTAGCCGACATCGCCGCCAAAAGTTACTTTGTAATTAAAATGATCAGTAATATTGAGTTTCCCAAATAATGAACCGATGGCTCTGAAGTTTTTAACATAAACGTCTTCTTCCTCCAGAATCTGTACCGGATTGTGATTTAAGAGTTCAACACCGCCCCTGTACCAGGTTCCGTCCGGTTTTACAGGTGAATCCCATGTTCGTTGCTCCAGTGCCCTCGGCAGTAGATTAGAGCCTATATTGTAGCCTGTCGGCACTCGGTTGTTGTTGCTGTAACTTAATGTGAAGTTAGCACCGGTGGAAAGTCTTTTATTGATAATGTTGTTTTGATTGACTTTAAAATTGTACTTGTCAATCGCATTTCCTTTGAAAACCCCTTCGTGATGTCTGATGTTTCCGGAAACGTAATAATTTGATTGTTCATTGCCACCGGAAACCGACAGGTTTATGTTATGTACCTGAGCGTTTCTGAGTATTAACTCTAACCAGTTTGTGTCTTCTTTGCCGGGATATGGGTGGTCGATACGTGGTATTTCATTAGTGCCCTGTTGTATATTCCAATTGTCGATAGCTTCGTTCATCACTTCCAGATAGGTTTCTGAGTTGGCTATCGTTAATTTATCAGTACGTGGAAGCCATTGGATACCACTCGTTACGTTAACAGCTACTTTAGGTTTTCCTTTGCTCCCGCTTTTGGTTGTAATGATAATTACCCCGTTGGTTGCCCGTGAGCCATAAATGGCAGCAGAAGATGCATCCTTTAATACATCGATAGACTCTATGTCGTCAGGGTTCAGGTTGTCGAGCGCATTCATTGATTGGCCGTAGTTTCCCAAATCAGCGCCGGAAGTTGAGTTAATAGGAACTCCATCAATTACATACAAAGGTTCGTTGCTAGCAGATAAAGAACCTGCACCACGTATGCTTACCCTGTTCTTGCTTCCCGGAATACCGGAGGAAGAAGAAATTACAACGCCGGGGACCCGTCCCTGCAATAATCCTTCAACACCCAGTGCCTGACGTGAAGTCATTTCCGATGGCTTGTAATTCCCGATTGATGCACTTACATTGCTTTTCAATTGAGTTCCATATCCCACTACCACAACCTCATCCAGTGTTTTGATGTCTTCTTCGAGCTTGACGTTTAAGATGTTATTGCTACCAACCCTGATTTCAGCAGGGGTATAACCTATATAAGAAATCTGGAGAACAGAATGATCCGACACGTCCAGCGAAAAGTTCCCGTTGAAGTCTGTAATGGTACCAATCTTCGTTTGCGGATCAAGCACGGTTGCCCCGATAATCGGTTCTCCGCTATTGTCGGTTACCATTCCCCTTATTTTGCGATTAGCAGGTGTGGATTGATTTGTGTCCTGTTCTGATTTTTGTCTTTTTCTCAGAACTATGTTTTTCCCTTCAATGCTGTAGGTGACATTTGTACCGTTCAGTACGCTCTTCAGTATTTCTTCTACTGAACTGTTTTTGGCGTTAATATTTACTTTCTGATTGATATCAATGGCTTGTTCGTCGTATACGAACAGATAACCGGTTTGTTTTTCAATCTGGCTGACAACAGCTTTTAACGGGGTGTTTCTGAGGTTGAAAGTAACCTTGTTGTCGCTCGCAGCAAGCTGTGATGTAATGAGAAACACAAAAGTAAAGATGCTTAATTTTCTGGTTAGTTTTTCCGGTATGTTGCTTTTTTTGAGCAAAAACAACCCCCTGCAAAGATATTTGAGCATGTCTTTGTAATTATAAAGATTAATAATGGATAATAGATTGTGCAATGCAAATTGCAGTCGGATATGTGCTCTAAACTAGAGCAGCGTTGTAATGAGACTTTTTATGTGCTGTTGCCGTGTTTCATGTTTTTCAGTGTTGTGATGTGTTAGTAAATGATGATCAGGTTTTTGTCTTCGTCCCGTTGATATTCAAAATTGTTGGCTTTTTGTAATACCTTAATTATATGTTCTATGCCTTCTTTTTGCCTGAACTTGCCAGTACATTTATTCGTACTTAAACTTTTGTTTCTTACTTCTATGCGTGTCTGATAGTATTGTTCAAGTTTTCTGAAGACTCTGGTAAGATCTTCGTTATTAAATACATAAATCCCGTCTTTCCATAAAAAATCATCTTCTGATTCGAAGGTTCTGGTTATAAGTCTATCCCCTTCAATTGACACTTTTTGTTGTGGTTTCAGTAAAGCTGTTTGATTTGACTGTTTCTCTGTTACTTTTACAGCGCCTTCTATTAATGACGTTTCAAAAATGCCGGAGTTTTTATAAGCAAGTACATTAAAGGTAGTCCCGAGTACTTCTATTTTGCACTTCTCGGTTATCACACGAAACGGTCTGGATTTATCATGCGTTACTTCAAAATATCCTTCTCCGTCAAGTATAATTTCTCTGTTATTCCTTTTGAATGAGGATGGGAAGTAAAGTTTTGAATTGGAATTAAGGGTCACTTTAGTTCCATCTGAAAGGGTTAGATTAACCCTTTGCCCCTGAGGAACCTCAATTGACTGGGTCAAAATTTTGTCAGCAGAGTTTAAAATGCGCTGTTGTATAAATATAGTTCCGGTTATTGCAATTGCGACAACTGCAGCAACCTGCATCCATCTCCTGATCGAAAGTGCCGGTCTGGTGGTTTTTTTCTCAATATTATCCGATGTCTGAGCAGTTTCATTCCATATTGCGGCATCATATAAGCGCCTGTAACGCAGAAATTCTTTGCGGTTATCAGGGTTGGCATCAATCCAACTAATAATTTCCTGATTTTCATGCGAGGATGTTTCGCCTTTCAGGTATTTATGTATTAAGTTTTGATTCATTAGAATGTATATAAAGTGTTTTTTTGTCACGAATACCACAGGTTCGTATGAAACACCCTTCTGTATGTATAGACAAACGGGAATAAGTTTTCACTAGTAACCTGATGAGAAAAAATAAAAACCGGTGTTTGTGTCCCTTGTAGATTGCTGATTTTCATAAGATATTAATACAACAAAAACAGCAAAGCAGGTAGGTAGTCTTTTAATGTAATTCGCAATTCTTTAAGTGCTTTGGCAACGTGATAGTCGACACCTTTCACGCTGATTCCAAATTTCTGAGCTATTTCTTTGTTGGATCTATCTTCAACACGACTCATTACAAATATCTTACGTGTTTTCTCTGGTAATGAGGCCAGCGTTTTCTCAAATATTGAACGTACTTCAGATGAAAACAGGATGTCCGGGTCGCACGATTCCAAAGTTGAAATTCTGAATTCCATCTCTTTTTGCGTATTGTTCTGTATGACCTCGTGTGCCTGATACTTTAGTTGCTCTCGTTTTAAATAGTTTAATGATAAGTTTTTTACAACTGTAAGCAGAAATGCTTGTATGTTGATTATGTCGTCGGCATTCTCAAAGTTCTCCCATAATCTCATCATAGCTTCAGACGCAAAATCATCAGCTACCTCAACCTGATGCACGTATGATTTCGCAAACAAAAAACATTTGCGGTAGTACGTGTTGTAGATTTCGTTGAAAGCTTTGAATATATCTTTTTCCATCATTCAGTTGAGCATACTATTCAAATATCTTTCGGCATTCTGCTCTGATTTGCAAATATAAAACAAAAACTGACAATATGTCAAATTTATGCTCGTGTGTTTTTCGTTCTGTAATGTCTTTTTAAAGATGCTATAATATATATGACAATTTAGATGGGGGTATCACTAGTTGTGTTCGAATTCATACTGATAGAAAGAGCTAAAAAGACACTGGAGTTAGGTATGCCGTGTCTTTTTTTGTTGGCGGTATTTCTTTTTTTTCGTACAGAAGCGGATTTGATCTCTGGGTTGAAATTAATGTTTTGTTATCAGTCGTTGTTGAGATCTGAACTCACTGGGAGTAAATCCGAGTTTCTTTTTGAATATTCTGTTGAAATTTGAGGTATTGTTAAATCCACATTCGTAGCATATTTCCGAGATATTTTTTTCGGTTTCAATCAGATGACGGGCGGCGTTGCCTATTCGCAGATCGGTAATGTAATCTGAAAATGACCGTTGCGTACGTTTTTTGAAGAAATGACTAAAAGCGGTTTCAGACATATTTACCAGATCGGCGGCCTCTTTTATCCGGATATTCTGATTCAGGTTCTGTTGTATGTAATTGTTTATTTTTTCAATCCTCCGGCTTTTCGAAGTGTTGAACTGTCCCAGATAGGTGGGAGTTGCCAGCACTTTCTGATTGCGGCTTACAGATAAGTCGTACAGGATGGAGAAAAAGTCGAGTAGAGAGTCGAAGTTCTGGCTCTCGGATAGTTTCATAATGCGTTCCCTCATATTGATAGCCGTTTCTTTCGAAAAGAGTATGCCGCGGTTGGCTTTGTCCAGCATCTCCCGAATGGGATACATCAGTTTTCGTTCAAGCATTTTATCACTTACAAAATCGCTGTGAAACTGTACTGTTACTACCTGTGCGTCATTGCTGTCGCTCCCTGTCCATGCATGAGGTGTGTTCGGGCCTATCAGTGCAAGGTCAAGTTCGTCATAATTTAAGATCGAATCCCCTATAATCCGTTTTCCGGCTGAATTCAATACCATGTTCAGTTCGAACTCAGGATGATAATGTATCGGAAAGTCGAACTTGGCGTGATAATGATTTAGTACGGTGAAGAAGTCATCTTCCGAAAGCGACGTGATTTCACGAATGATTCTTTTATTCATGTGTTTATAATTTATTTTTTATGGTCACATGGAACTCACAAAACAAAATTTAAACATTCCCTTGTGGGTCAAAATTGATTAAATTAGTTTATGCTCGTTTCATATCAATTTATACAATAGATTGTGTGATATTATATTGAAATAGCTTGGCAAAATTACATAATATATTTCATAATTTAACTATAAAATATGGTAATTAAATGTAAGAATATCAGCAATATAAAATATATGTATAAAAATTATAGATTTTTTTGTTCATAATAGTACAAATTATTGCCATATAAAGATAATAGTTGAGTGATTTTTATGCACTATGTTTGCACTATTGTTTTACTTTAGAGTTTAATGCTTATGAAAAAAAGAATTTGTAAACTAAGGCAGGCGTTTTTAGCTGTCTTTATTTTTTTTGCAATAATACCATTTTCTGCCCAATCATTGAAACTTGGCGGAAGAGTATCGACTAAACAAGGAGAGGCTCTCCCGGGAGTTAGCATTATTGAGAAGGGAACCTCCAACGGAACTGTCACGAATCACGAAGGTAAGTATCAACTGCCATTGACCTCGAAAGAGGCTGTGTTGATTTTTTCATACGTTGGTTTTAATACCACCGAGGTGAAGGCTGGTGATAAAACCAGGCTCGATGTAATCCTTGAAGAAAAAGCCCAGGGAATTGAGGAAGTCGTGGTGGTGGGTTACGGTGCTGTAAGAAAAAGTGACCTGACCGGCTCGGTGGGCACTGTCAAAATGGAGGCCTTACAAAATGTCCCTGCCAATTCGATTGACGGATTGCTGCAAGGACGTACGGCCGGACTTCAGGTAATTAATTCCTCACAGGATCCTGGTAGTGGCTCTACGGTACGTATTCGTGGTGGTAGTTCCCTCCGCGCATCCAATACCCCGCTTATTGTTGTAGATGGTTTCCCTTTAGGGGAGGCAGGTAATCTCAAGCAAATAAATCCGGCTGATATCGTTTCTGTTGAAGTCCTGAAAGATGCATCAGCATCAGCTATTTACGGGTCAAGAGGAGCTAACGGCGTTATCATGATTACTACCCGCAAGGCTAAAGAAGGAGAAACGCGTGTGAGTATTAAACAACAGGCTACATTATCGCAGTTTTCGTCAAAACTGAACCGTTGGACGGATCCTGTACTGCTGATTCAACTTAGCAATGAGGATCGCGTCAATGCTAATCTTCCTCCTTTGTATAATGGTTCTGTCAATCAATCTAACGGTGTTTATTATCCTTCGGCAACAGATGTACTTACCGGTAACTGGCCCCATTTCACCGACTGGGGAGAAGTTGTTTTCCGCGATAATCCGTTTTCAAACAACACTACTTTGTCTGTTAACAGCGCCAATGAAAAAACTTCATTCAACCTGAGTGTGAATTATTTTGATGAAAAAGGAATCTATATCAAAGATGATTATAAGAAGGGGATTGTGAAACTGGGTGTCGATCATAAAATATTCGACAATTTCACAATTCGGACGTCTAACTTATTTTCCAAGAACTTTAGAAACAACAATGGCGGACTGGCTTATTATCGTAATCCCCTTCTGCCCGTGTACAATGAAGATGGTTCGTATTATCTATCGGGAAGCACCGACTATAGTCACCCGCTGGCGCTGACCGACAAACAATTAAACAAAGGTGTTGGCTATGATTATATTTCATCCTGGATGCTCGACTTTCAGGTGAATAAATATTTGAATGTAAAATCGCAGCTCAACTACAAACTGGGGCTCACGGCTTCTGATGCTTATTATCCCAAAGTGTACTCGCAACTGGGAGCTACCAATAACGGAGCTGCCAATATAAGCAACTGGATGGGGCAGAACCTTGTAGTGGAAACATATCTCACCTACGATCGTACATTTGCCGGGAAACACAAGATTACAGCTATGTTGGGACATTCTTACGAATACTCAATGAGCCGTAGCTCAAGTCTTTGGTCGTATGACTTTGTAAATGAAGCTACCAGAAACGAGAATATGGCGTCGGGTAACCCGGAAAAGAATGAGCATAGCAATGGGTATGGCGAATCAAAATTGTTATCGCTTCTGGGTAGATTAAACTACACTTTCTCGGATAAATATCTTTTCACTTTTACCATGCGTGCCGACGGGTCATCTAAATTCGGAGCCAATAACAAGTGGGCTTACTTCCCTTCGGGGGCTATTAGCTGGAAAGCACATAACGAAGAGTTTATCAAAGATCTGAATGTGTTCGATGAGTTGAAACCTCGCTTGAGTTACGGGATTTCGGGAAATCAGGGTATCTCGGCTTATCAGACACTCAGCCGTTACGGAGTGGAAAAATACTACGACAACGGTCAGTGGAGAACAGCTATCGGTCCGGGTTATGTGGTTGGTTACGAGGGGGATTATAGCCGGTTTAAGATATGGGGAGGTATACCGAATATTAATCTGAAATGGGAAACTACAACTCAAACCGACTTCGGGATAGATATGGCTTTCCTTAACCGTCGACTCAGAGTAGTTTTTGATTGTTACGTGAAGAATACATCCGATTTGTTGCGTGAAAGGCTTTTGGCTTTGTCATCGGGTTATAACAGATTATGGGTAAACGATGGCGAAATTCAAAACAAAGGTTATGAAGTTTCAATTGACGCAGATATTATTTCGGGAAAAGATTTTAATTTGTCCGGAACCTTTGTTTTCTCTCAAAACAGGAATAAAGTGGTCAGTCTGGGTAACGAAATTACTTCAGGTCTGAACACCGATTACAATACGGGCATGAAATATGAATTCTGGGGGACAGCTCTTTCTCAGTTCCGTCAAAATCCTAACATACTGGCAGTAGGACAGCCAATTAACGTAATTTACGGCTACAAAGTTGACGGGATTATTCAGACCGAGGCAGAAGGACTGGCTGCCGGGCTGACAGGAGCAATGGCCAAGCCGGGAGAATTTAAATATGTAGACTATAATAAGGATGGCATATTTGACAGCAAAGACAGGACAATTATTGGTAATCCTAATCCTGATTTTACAGCTAGTCTGGCGGTGAACATGGAATATAAGAACTTCGATCTTGAAGTATTCCTGAACGGCGTGTTCGGCAATGATATTATTTTTCAGAATATGTGGGGTACTTCGAGCACCATGCCTTTGCGCTGGACTCAAGACAGCCCGGGCAACGAATATCCGAGTCTGAGACAGGACCGTACATATTACCTTTCTGATTGGTATGTGAAAGACGGTTCTTTCGTAAGAGTTCAAAATGTAAATCTGGGATACAATTTTAAACTGAAAAACAGCAAGTGGCTTCAGAACGCTCGTTTATATACCAATGTTTCCAATCTTTTTACTTTTACAGGATTTAAAGGTTACGACCCTGAAGTGGGAACCGATGGTATTTACTGGGGCGGATATCCGCGCTTGAGAAAATGGACATTCGGATTAGACATAACTTTCTAAAATTAATACCTATGAGAACAAAAATATATTTATTGATTGTAGCGTTTGGGCTGTTATTCACGTCGTGCGACCTTACGGAAACCCCTTACGGATTTTACTCCGAAGATAATTTTTATAAAACTCCCGAGGATGCAGAGGCTTCGTTGATGTTCGCCTATAACTCGCTTACGTTTATAGAATACTCGCGCGGTATATTTTATATCGGCGAACTGGCTTCAGACATTTGTGATGTGAAACCTGATGAAGCTTATGGCTCTCAGCAACTGAACAACTGGACAGCCGATGCATCCAACGAGACACTGACTTATTTTTATAAGTATTGCTATATCTCAATCAACCGATCCAACGCGGTAATCGACAATGTAAAAAACAGTACTTTCAACGATGAGATAAAGAAAAGGCTGCTTGGTGAAGCCTATTTTCTCCGGGCTTACAGTTACCACAACCTGGCTAAAGTATTCGGAGTGGTGCCTGTCCAGACGAATATGGTGAAAAGTATTTCGCAGACAACACCGGCCATGGCTAAAAATCTGGAAGAAGTTTATAATTTTATTATTTCTGATCTGAAGACTGCAGAAAGTCTTTTATCGGTCAATCAGAAAGTGGGACGTGCCGATAAAGTGGCTGCTCAGGCGCTTCTTGCACGTACGTACCTGACCATTGCTTCGGCTAAAGAAAGTGATGTGGAAAAATATAAGGAGATGAATAAGGATGTGAATGTTATGTATGACAGTGCAGCTTACTATGCATCAAAAGTACTTTACGATCAGAGTAATTATCATCTCGATACGGATCTTCATCACATTTATGATGTAGATTATCCCGATGGTCCTGAGCATATTTTCATTATGTCGGGAGACCGTACCGGAACCTCTGAAGGTAATTACTCAAAAATAGGAATGATGTTTCATCCTTGGGTGGATGGAGTGCCCTTTTACATCAAAAATCCGGATGGGACGTTTACTTATGCTACCAATGGATGGGATGTATTCAGGACTAACAGTGCCTTTTACAACACATTTGCCGGTAATGACAAGCGCAAAACCGAATTAATTGTCAGCAGTGTATATAATTCAAGTGGTGCTTTAGCCGGATCGGTAGGAGGAAAGTTTATGTATCCTTTTACGCGTAAATATGTCGATCCTAAATTTGTAGGCGAAAAATCGAGTGCCAGACCTTATTTAATCCGTTTCTCTGAGGTAGCACTCATTTATGCCGAAGCCGTGGGACCAACAGAGCAAGGTTATTATTGGGTTAACCAGATCAGAAACCGGGCAGGCCTTAGTGACCTGAACCCTGCATTAAACAAGGATGAGTTTCGTGACGCCCTGATACAGGAAAGAGCATGGGAGTTCGCCTACGAAGGACAACGCCTGTACGATCTAAGAAGAAAAGCCATAGTTACTCAGAAAGACCCTAAAGCTATTGCTGCCGGAATCACAGAAGCACAAGCGGCTTTTTATCCTATCCCACAAATGGAAATAGATCTTAATAGCAATTTACAATAACAACATAATTCCTGTGAAGCGAACATGTACATACTTTTCAATCGGATTATAAAGGTAATCTCTGCATGTGAGCCTCTACAAGTGTTAAAAGCAAATTTAAACGTATGAAACTATATAATTATTTTTTAATCATTTTGGTTCTGGCAGGAAATTATGCCTGTCAGTCCGATCCAATGGACGAAGTGCTCGATGGCAAATGGAATAAAGAAAGGAATATCCTGAATATAGTATTCGAAAACCAGGTTGGAGCTGCTACTATCAAGCGTGACGGCAATAAGGCTCAGGTTGATTTTACCTGTAATACGACCAATATGATGGATCTGAAGGCTGTGAAAATTAATCTGCTTGAAGTCTCTTTTGATGCAAACGCGTCAGTAAAAGTGGGTGATGTGCTGGATTTTGAAAATGCTGATAAGAAAGCTACTCTCACGGTTACACCGCAGAACGGCGAGCCATTGGAGTGGGAAATTACATTGCATCCGTTCAACGAAAGCCTTTTAGGCACATGGGACATTAAAAGTCTGTATGTCTATGGTGGTACAGGACCGGCTTACGGTGGGGCAGCTGTTGTAAAAATGAGTGACAAACCGTGGTGTTGGTCTACCACTGAGGGGCCAAGTAAAGAGCAGGATAATTACCTGACTTTCACACTGGATGGTATAACCTCCGAGGGAAATACTTATGGTACAGTGGTAAACAATGCAGGTAACGACGGTTTGTATGCTAACTTCATTTTCGTAGCTAAGACACCAAATATAGATGTAAACAACTTCTACCGTACTATCCCTAAAGGAACTGGGAAATGGGCACGCAACTACACCGCCGGTACTGTAACTTTCACTTTCCCTGATGGTTCTTCCAAGATAGGTTCTCTTGTCGACGAGGGAGTCACTATCGATCTTGGTGATGGTAAATCGCGTACTCTGACTACCAAGGCCTTTATGTTTGCGTTGTCGGGAGTAGATGATTGGGGGAGTATTTATACTGACTACGATGTATTTGTGAAACGTCCTCGGGTATACTGGATTGATGTTACAAAAAGATAATTGATTGCAAACCTGCAAAAGCTTGATGGCTTAAAATACGGTGCCCGGGCTTTTGTAGGTGTTTCTTTAAGTTTAATATTCAAAATTACGTATCTTATGAAATCATTACGCTTGTTTTTATTATGTGTTCTCTTCATTCCGTTTATGCTGAGTGCACAAAATGCGACAATTAAAGTTGCTGTACTTGGTTCCTCTACCGCTGCTGGTTCAGGGACAGTTAATACTGCCAATGCCTGGGTAAACCAATATCGTCAGTATCTGAAAACACTAAATGCTTCGAATGATGTGGTGAACCTGGCTGTTGGAGGATATACCACCTATCAGGTGATGGCATCAGACTATACGGCACCTGTCGGCCGCCCTTCGCCCGATGCCGAACATAACATTACCAAAGCATTGAGTCATAACCCGGATGTCATTATTATTAATCTTCCTACTAATGATGCGGCTGGTAATTATACGGTTGCAGAACAACTCGCAAATTATCGTGCTATACAGGCTAAGGCTGCGGCACGGAATATCCCGGTTTATGTTGCCACTACCCAACCTCGTTATTTTTCGGTTGAACAGCGTAAAAACCTGATGGATACTCGTGACTCGATCAAACTTTATTTCGGAACTAAAGCCATTGATTTCTGGACTGATATTGCGAATGAGGATGGAACTATACAAGCCCAATACAACTCAGGTGATGGAGTACACCTGAATGATGCTGCCCATACCGTGTTGAAAAACAGGGTTGTTGATGCCGATATATTAAAATACAGCCGGATTGAAAGTACCCATGACACAATCGATATCGATTTTGGATCAAGTTTATCGACTGGTACATGGAATAATTTAAACACTGCTATGCAAGATACGGTTCTGAACCTGATCAACACGCAAAATCAGAGCACCGGTATCTCTATCTGGATTCATGATGCTTTTACGGGCGTCAATATAAACGGCACCACTACTCCTGACGCTGGATTAAAAGTTCCGTCTTCAGCGAGTTCCGATAGCTTTTTCGGTAGTGTAGCTGCTCATAGCGGAGTATCTGAACCTACCGGAGGATTCACTGTGTCCGGACTGAATCGTAACAACAAATATTCTTTCACGTTTTTTGCCTCGCGAACCGGCGTTTCCGACAACCGTGAAACCGCTTATAAAGTTACGGGAGAAACAGAAGAAACCGTGGCGCTTGATGCCGCCAACAACGTGGCCAACACAGTGACGGTAAAAGATATGAAGCCTTCGGCTAATGGTACGATTATTATATCTGTTGGTCCGGGTGCTAATAATACCAATGCAAGTAAATATTATTTTATAGGTTTTATGCGGGTAGTTGTGGAGAAACAACAAGTCGTCTATGATCCGGATGGTACGATCAATATTGATTTTGGCAGTAAACCTTCAGGCGGGACATGGAATAATTTTACCACTCCTACAGGTGGACAAATTATTTCCGATTTAGTGAACACCGAAGGTAACAATACAGGTATCTCATTATGGGTGCATGATTCTTTTACAGGAATAAATGAAGTAGGTACTACTGCGCCTGATGCTTCGCTGGGTATCGAAAGCAATGGAAGTTCAGACAGCTTTTTCGGAAGTGTGGGAGTTCACAGCGGGGTTAGCGAACCTACAGGAGGTGTTACCCTTGGGGGATTGAAACAAGAGTCCTATTACACCCTTTCTTTCTTTGCTTCACGCGATCAGGCAACCGATAACCGTGAAACCAAATATACAGTAACGGGTAGTAAGACAGAATCGGTTTCACTCGATGCAGCCAATAATACCAAGAATATGGTAAGCGTATTCAACATGCAACCGGCTGCTGATGGAACGATTAAAGTAGATGTGGCTCCGGGGGATAAAAACAACAATAGTCTGAAATACTACTATCTGGGAATTATGCGTATTGTATATGATCACAACTCTTCCAACGGTATTGAGGAAAATATTGCTGATAAAGTTCAGTTCTCAGTATTTCCAAATCCTGTAACCGACAAAGCTACATTTAGTTACACAATATCTGAGGCAGCCAGAGTAAGTATTAGTATTTATGATATCTGTGGTGGAATTATTCATACTATACAGGATAATAATGCATTACCCGGGATAAATAACGTTACATGGGACATAACCAGGGCAAATGCACAGCGACTGAGTCCGGGCATATACCTGGGTAAGGTGACGATAACTTCACCGGGTAGCGTAAGTTCCCAAACAGTTAAAATTCAGGTTAAATAAATTATTATAGCACGGTTGTTTATGAGAGTACGATATTGGGTCATATTACTATGTTGCTTAAGCACTTTGTCGTGTGGCGAAAATTTAGCCGACAATCACCAAAACAATACAGAAAATGATGTGGTAATTGATGATAATATCGTGAATGCTTATTTCTCCGGCAATGGGATTCAGTGGGGTGGTTACGACATGGTGGAAACATGGACAGGAAACGCCACCCTGTCTGAATCTGATTGGGACAAGCTTTTCACCAGAATACGTTTTATGCGTCCGCCATTGGTAAGAATCATGGTGGCGCCCGGATGGAATTATATTGTCGATGGACAATATGCCCCTGAAAAGAGCAATCCGGTGTTGTGTAAGATGCTTGATTTTTGTCAGCAGGAAGATATTCGTGTTATTTTTGGGGAATGGGGACACGAGGGAGGTACGTCGATTAATCAGGAATGGCTCCAAAATGCGGTGAATTTTCTCGATTGGCTTATCAATACGAAGGGATTCACCTGCATTCACTATTATAATATGGTGAATGAACCTAATGGCGACTGGTCGTCAATCAAGGGAAATTATCCGTTGTGGTTATCGTTGATGCAGCAATTTCATGCAAAACTTGTACAGAAAGGACTTGATTCAAAAGTAGTACTTATCGGCCCTGATGTGGCTGTATGGAATATCGGCCTGGTTTCCTGGGTTGATAATACGGTTTCAGATCTGAACGGGAAAGTAACGGCCTATGATATACATACATATCCTACCGAAACGGAAGTCAGAGATGGTTCTTACCGGTTAATGACAGAAAAGTATCGTAAAGCAGTCCCGGCAGGAAAAGAGATGCTGATGGGAGAGCTTGGGTTTAAATACAAAGCAGCTTCTGAATTGGGTCAACAGAATCTGCAACGCATTGCATCTGATAAATATGCATCTGACGATTGTAATATGTTTGTGTATGATGCTTTTTACGCGATTGATATTGCTGATGCTTTGATACAGAATATGATCGCGGGCTATGGAGGAAATGTTTTGTGGAATCTTGATGATGCCATGTATAGTGTTGGTGGGTATACTTCTACCAAGCTAAAACGATGGGGCTTCTGGAATATCCTGGGGGCAGAGAAATTTGAAAATGCTGCAGACGAAGATATCCGGCCGTGGTTTTATACTGCTTCGCTTTTATGCCGGTATTTCCCCCGGGGAGCGAAAATACATTCGGTAACACTGCCGGATAAGTATGGGCTCAGAGCAGTTGCCGGAGAATACAATGGAGGTTACACGATTGCAATTGTAAATTCACATAGGGTTTCGTACACAATTAACCTCAAAATGGAAAACGGGAAAGCACTGGATAATATGAAGGTATACAAATATCTGTCGGGTGAAGGCAGTGAGTTCTCAGCGAAAACAGATGAGGACGGTTTTGCTTTACCGGATATGGTTGAAGAGAAGGTTGATTTCACAAATGGGAAATCTGTATCTGTTTCAGTCCCGGCTCAGTCTTTTTATCTTATGACCAATGTTGAATAATTGTTTTTTAAAAGATGTTTACAGGGAAATTATAAATATGAAAACACGCTTGTTGCTTATAATAGTTTTATCCTTTTCGATACTGTTGGTTCACTCCCAAAGCCGGTTTGCCGCTGTGTTTACCGATAATATGGTCCTTCAGCAAAATGCGGAGGTTAAAATATGGGGATTTTCAAAACCATCGGAAAAAATCAGCCTGCGTGTTTCCTGGGTGAGAACCTCCCTGGATATATGCTCCGGCCCGGATGGGAAATGGTCGGTTGCTCTGAAAACACCCAAAGCAGACGCTACGCCACATTTTATGATTTTATCAACTCCTGGACAACAATCTGTAGAAATCAACAATATTCTCTTTGGTGAAGTCTGGTTGTGTTCCGGTCAGAGTAACATGGAAATGGTACTGCAAAATATGCCCGAATGGAATCTGTTCATCGAAAATGCTGCTGAAGAAATAGCAGCAGCAAATTTCCCTGCTATCAGGATGTTGACCGTAGGACGTAAGGAGAGCTTTGAGGGGCAGGATGATATTGCTTCATACGGATGGAAAGTTTGTACACCCGTAAATGTCAAATGGTTTTCGGCAGTCGCTTATTTTTTTGGTAAAAAACTGTATGAGAAATTAAAAGTTCCTGTCGGGTTGGTGGTTTCTTCGTATGGTGGTTCACCGGTTCAGAGCTGGATACCTGAAAGGGTTATAGCTGCCAGCCCCATTTATCAACATGAAAAAGAAAGCCGTGAAGCAGAGATTGAAGCATCCCGCCAAACTGAAGCGGAATATATTGAGGCGATGAACAGCTGGATAGCCAAATCAGAAAGCCGGGTTTCAGCCAAACCAAAAGATAAAACAGGATTAAATCTGCCTGTAAATCTTGAAAACTCAAGCGTGGGAAATCAATTAGGTGAAGTTGCTTTTACCAGGGAAATATTCTTAACTGACAAGGATAAGGATGAAGACCTGCATATCAGTCTAGGCCGAATGGATGACAAAGGCAGGGTGTTTTTCAATGGCGAACAGGTGTGGAGTGAAGTCCGCGATTCGAGATCATACGCGGATATCCGGTTTACCGTGCCGGCAGGTAAAATCCGTGAGGAGAAAAATATACTTGAAGCAAGGGTGTTGAATGTTTTGTGGGGTGGAGGTTTGACTGGTCCTGCGGATAGCATGTACTATACCCGTGGAGAAAGTGAGGAGAGAATAAGTCTGACAGGTGAATGGAACTACCGTAAAATTTTCGATCTTCTGGATGTGTCGCCGATGCCACGCGAAGGTAAACCCCGGTTTCTGACATCTTCGTCGTTGTTTAATGGTATGATTTACCCGCTGCTTGACATGACTTTCAGAGGTTGTATCTGGTATCAGGGAGAAGGGAATGTGGGTGACTCCCGTTATGCCGAAATGTTTAGTGATATGATAAAAGCCTGGCGTGAAGAATTTAAACAACAGATGCCTTTTTATTTTGTTCAAATAGCTCCTTTCAGTTACGGTGATCCCCGGGGAGATAAATCGGTACTGCTTCGAAACCAGCAAAGCGATGTAGCTAAGACTGTTCCGTATGCTCGCATGGCCGTTACAATAGATTTGGGTGAACTGGAGAATATACACCCTGCCCGTAAAAAACAAGTGGGTGATCGTTTGGCTCAATTGGCTTTGAATGATACATACGGAAAAAATATTAAATGTGGTTATCCTGAAGTTAAAACGATAATTCGAAAAGGTAAAAGATTGATTCTTAACATGAAGAATGTGTACGAAGGGTTGAGATTGGAAGGAGAAAAGACCGAGATGGAAGTTTCGGAAAACGGACAGGATTACGTTCAGGCTAAAACAAAAATAGCGGGAAATATAATAGAGATAACTTCACCTGGCAATATCATTCCCCGATACATCAGGTACTGCTGGTACAACATATCAGAAGGAAATATTTTCAATTCAGAGGGTTTACCTCTTGCTCCTTTTAAAATGGCGATTTCTGAAAAATAAGCGACAAATAAAATAATTTTTAAATAAAATAATTGATATGATGTTGAAAAAAGATGGGAACAATCCCATTCTGCGACCCAATCCGTCCAACGATTGGGAAAATCTGGTAGTGTGTAATCCCGGCGCTTGGTACGAAAATGGAACTTTTTATCTGCTATACCGGGCAGCAGGTGATGATGAAGAGCATATTATCCGTTTTGGGCTGGCTGTCAGTAAGGATGGAGTTCATTTTAACCGTGTTTCCGACCAGCCTGTTTTCAGTCCAAGCATCGATGGACCTGATTCGGGTGGTGTGGAAGATGCGCGTATTGTGAAATTTGGCAAAGAGTTTTATGTTACCTATGCTTACCGACCTTTCCCTCCGGGTCGTTACTGGACATTTGCGCACGATGTGGTACGTCTTCCTGGTGTAGGACAGGATGCTCCAGCGGTTTATCGTGAGAATATTGCCAATTCGGGGTTAGCAATGACTACAGATTTCAAATCGTGGCGCAGACTGGGACGTTTGACCCGCTCCAATCTTGATGACAGAGACGTGATTCTTTTTCCTGAAAAAATAAATGGTAAATTTGCAATGTTGCATCGCCCAAAGCAATGGGTAGGTTCGGAATATGGTTGCAGTCAGCCATCTATCTGGATTACTTTTTCCGACGATCTGATGGTTTGGGAAGGTAAGAGTCACCTTCTTATGCAGGGACGTCCGGGAACCTGGGAAGAGAAAATCGGGGGTAGCACTCCTCCGTTGAAAACCAGTGAGGGTTGGTTGCTTATTTATCATGGCGTAGAAAATGGAGGCAAAGGATATTACAGGGTAGGGGTTGCTCTGCTTGACCTGAACGACCCCACAAAAATACTGGCAAGGGCTGAAAATTTCATTATGGAGCCTGAGCACGATTATGAAATAAACGGAATGTATAAAGGTTGCGTTTTTCCAACAGGAAATGTGATTGTTGACGGGACACTTTATGTTTATTACGGGGCCGCCGACAAATATGTGGGCGTGGCTACCTGCAAAGTAAACGATTTGTTGGATTTTCTGAAAAAATAAAAATGGGAAACAGGAATATTATGCTGGGAGCTTTATTGTCGCTCACATCCCTTCTTATTGGTAAAGCTGAAAGGTTACAGGTAACGGTTCAACTGAATGAAACTATTACTTCCTCGTTTTTAGGTAACGGGGTTCAATGGTCGGCCTATCCGCACGCCGATACGCCGGATGCGGAATGGGGTATGTTAATGACTGATGAAAAATGGGAAAAAGTTTTTTCGCGGGTAGGTTACATGAAACCTGGTTTGGTACGGGTTCTTGATCAGGCCAACTGGAGGTATCTCAAAGGGTTTGACGAGAAAGGGCAGGTGATGCTGGATTTTCATTCTCCAGAGGTGCAGGCCCTTGAAAAGTTGCTCGGTTATTGTCAGCAAAATAATATTTCCGTATTGCTTGGAGAATGGGGCTGTCCCTACAAAGTACATGATCAGCATGTGGGGTTCGGTAAAATGTTTACAGGTGCTAATGATCCGCGCTGGGTCGGGGTGATAGTTCGTTTTCTCGACTATCTGATCAATGAGAAAGGATACTCCTGCATCAAATACTATAATCTGGTAAATGAGCCCAACGGTAGCTGGGCTTCTACGGACGGGAACTGGGATGAATGGAGTCAGGGCGTTAGGCTACTTAAAGAGGCGCTGGATAAATCAGGCCTTTCTGATAAAATAAGTATCGCCGGTCCTGATGCTGTAGCGCACTTTGATCATCCTGGATCACAATATACAGGAGTTCAGTGGGTTGATCAGTCGGTTAGGCAGTTAGACGACTGTATCGGGTTGTACGACATTCATTCTTATCCGGGTTTTAATCAGGTACGGAGCGGAGGCTTTGGAAAGTTTTATGGCGATATAGCGCGAATTGTACGTGAAACAGGTAAGCAGATCATTCTGGGAGAAATAGGATTTAACCGGGATACTCAAGATAATCAGGCCAGGGTTAAATGTGACAGGTTTGCTTCTGAAGACAGCCAAATGGCCGTTTACGATTTTAGTTATGGAATAGATATGGCCAATGTGTTGATGCAGGCGATGAATGCGGGTTACGGTAGCGCTATAGCCTGGTCATTGGACGATGCCATGCATACCAATGGCGATACCGGTGATAAACACCAACTTAAGCGCTGGGGATTTTGGAATAGTCTGGGGACAGAACTTTGCAATGATCCTGCTGATGAAAATATCCGTCCGTGGTTTTACACTTGGTCACTTATGTGCCGCTATTTTCCGCAGGGCATTAACATCGTTACATCTGTTCTGTCAGAAACTGATGGGGTCAGAGTTGTAAGTGGTTACAGGAAGGATGGAGTAACCGTAGCTTTAGTCAATTTCTCGGATAAAGAACGCGATATCCGGATTAAATTTTCGTCTAAAGGTTTTAGACAGAACTTCAGGCAATATGTTTATTCAGATACATTACGCCTCGTTGACAGCAATGGATTCCCGGTGCCGGTTACGAAAATATCGACGAATTCAGGAAAACTCGGAGTAAGTCTTCCTGCCAACAGTTTTATTTTACTCACATCATTCAACTTTTGATTATGAATGCATTTTATACCAATCTGAATCCTGTCGATCTAATTATTATCATTATATACATTATCGGTATCACCTGGTGGGGACTTAAGAATGCCAAGAACGAGTCGTCGCAGGATTATTTTCTGGCAGGACGAAATATGACTTGGGTGACAGTAGGCCTCTCGCTGTTTTCAGCCAGTATTTCCACTTCGACTCTTATCGGACATTCTGGATCTGCTTACCAGTATGGGATGGTTATATTTAATTATAATCTTATTTCTATCTTGGTGATGATTTTTTTCGCCTGGATTTTCCTTCCTTTTTATATTAAATCCGGCGTGTTTACCATGCCTGAATTTCTTGAACGAAGGTTCGATCACCGGTCAAAGTATTATTTCTCGGGAATATCTGTTTTTAGCGGCGTGTTTATGGATGTCTCGGCTACGCTTTATGGTAGTGCCATGATTTTTAAAATTATTTTCCCTGAAATGGAGCTTCAAACCATCGTGATTATTGCGGCCATTATTGTTGCTTCTTACACCATTCCGGGCGGACTTAATTCTGTTATCAAAACAGAGGTAATACAGGCTGTAATTTTAATTGCAGGTTCGGTTATTTTATCTGTTATCGCTTACAGGAATGTTGGAAGCTGGGATGTTCTCGTTCAACGCTTCCATGATACGGCTTACCTGCATCTGATCCGAGGCGCCGATGATGTCGCCATTCCATGGCCGGCCCTGATATTTTCGCTGCCAATTCTGGGGTTTTATTTTTGGGGAAACAACCAGCAATTGGTACAGCGTGTTCTCTCGGCCAAGTCGGTCGACCACGGACGCAAAGGAGTGCTGCTGACAGGTTTGCTCACCATGCTGACCTTGTATTTCATTTTTATTCCTGCTATGCAGGCCGCGGTAGCCATCCCGGGAGTTAATCCTCCTGATGGAATATATCCCAAAATGGTTACCAGTTGGATGCCTAATGTTTTGTTAGGTATTTTGCTTGCAGTGATGGTTTCAGCGCTTACCGCCAGCCTGAGCGCCTGTCTCAACTCGGTTTCGACACTCTTTACCATGGATTTTTACCGGCGTATAGATAAAAAAGCGAGTTCAAAGAAACTTGTCCGTGTTGGCCAGATCTGCTCGGCTGTAGTGCTTGTTATCGGGGTGATATGGGCTCCATATATCGAAAAATTCGGAACGCTTATCAATTATTACAACGAAATGTTATCATACGTGGGACCTCCTATTGTGGCTGCTTTTATCATTGGGCTTTTCTGGAAAAGGGCGAATGGTACCGGAATTTTCGTGGGATTACTCTCTACCTTCGTCATGGCATTGTTCATGATATTTTATGGAAAGGAACATTTTATCCAATCGGCACAAAATCCCGATGCCCCCTTGCATTGGCTTTATCTGGCTCCTATTAATTTTGTCTTTGTAAGTATTGTTATGATTGTGGTCAGCCTGCTGACTCCGGCTCCGTTTCCCGAAAAAACTGAAGGTAACGTTATAACGCGTCAGTTCTTTATCGATGAGGCGAAATCTTACAAAAATATAAGATTCTACAAGGATTTCAGGTTGTGGGCTTTGGCTCTGTTTTTATTGTGTTTCGTAGTGATGTTTATTTATTGGTGAAAGTCTAAAGTTCAGATGTTCCTCGGCAAAATACCCCAAAAGTTTTTTGTCTAACTTTTGGGGTACAGTTCATTCTGTTCTGGCGTTTTTTGTTTTAATGCAATTTTTATATTATTTCAATTTGAAATGTTCAAATGAAACTATTTCTGTTACATCGCTCTGGTTTATTTTATTGATTTATTTTAATGGGTTGTATGCTTCGGCTTCCAAACAAAGAGAGCCAGCACAAACGAAATGGCCGATGCGGCAATCCAGAAGGTGGCCGCCGGCATGAAGTTGTACTGAACATCGGCGCCCACAATCACTTTGTTACTCTCGATGAGCCATCCGCTGGCGATGTCCTGCAATCCGGCGCCGATGTAACTGGCAATGCCCACAATGCCTAATGCGGCTCCGCTGGCATTGCGTGGTACGAGGTCGACAGCCATCAGTCCGCCAATGAAACAAATCAGTACCCCGATGGCGACCCCAAACAATACCATGCTCAATACATTTACCCAAACGCTGTTGCCGGAGAATACGAAGAGACAAAGCGCGATGGTGTTGAGTACACCGAAAATCAGCGCCGGGGCATTGCGTTTACCTTTGAAAAGTTTGTCGGAAAACCAGCCGGATAATACGGTTCCGAAAATGCCCAGCAAAGCATTGATGGAAATAATCTGAGTGGCAGATGCTAAGGAAAAACCTTTGACTTCCTGCAAATACAATACCCCCCAACCGTTGATCGCGTAACGACTTACGTACATAAAGGCGCTTGAAAGGGCAATAATCCAGACATAAGGGTTTTTCAATACTGCTTTTTGTGTGGCCGAAACCGATTTCTTCTCGACGGTTTTGGCTTCGCTGGATAGAATTTCAACGGGAGGCAAACCCTTACTTTGTGGAGTATCGTGCATGAAGAAAAGGATGATGACAACCCCGAGGATGCCGGCGAGCGATGAGCCTACAAAACCCCATTGCCATCCGGCGATACCTACCACAGCCCCCACAAAAATGAATGACAGAAACTCACCGATATTGTGACTGGCGCTGAAGAATCCGTAGAATGTTCCGCGTTCTTTCAGCGGAAACCAGCGGGAGAGGGCAATGATGGCAGGCGCAGCGCCCATCGACTGCGACCAGCCGTTGATTCCCCACAGGATGGCGAAGGACAGAAAAAACACAAAGGAAGTAATGGCCATGCCGTTGTTGGAAGTGAATCCGAGAATACCCACCGCCAGGTTGGCAATTGCCGATACCCCCAGCCCGGCAGCCATAAAGCGTTTTATATTGGAATGGTCGGCCAGAAAACCGTTTACGAACTTCCCAATCGCGTAAGTAAAGAGCAGCGCCGAACCAATCATACCCAACTGATGTGCATCCAGCACTCCCGAATCGAGTATGGGTTTTTTAACTACATTCAGACTGGTACGTGCCACATAATATAGACTATACCCCAGCGTTCCTGCGATGAAACTTGAATAGCGTAGTTTATTGTAATACTTCTTCTGCGCCGCCGCATCGCCCTGAAAAGGTTGTTCGGCCGGAGCGCTCGTTTTGAAAAATGAGACGAACTGTTTGAGCATGATTTTATTTTAAAGTTAATGATGTAATTTGCCACTCCTTACAATACACGTTTGAAAGACAACTTACCGAAGTGTTGGATAGTTTTTTTAGTTTAATTTAACAAGACAGTGTCATGATGAATATTCGAGGTGCCATATCTCAGTGTTGATATGAGTATTCAATGTTGATTTTAGTTAAAATTCAGACCCTACATTTAATCAGAAAGGCCGTATTCTTTGTCATTATTTTAATTGTTATAACTTTGATATTTATTGTCAGCATGTTCTTCGTTGTATGAAAATATGTTTAACAACACAAAAAACACATAGTACCAATCCTGTTAATAAACGTAATAAATGTGGTGTATGCCTTAAAAATACACTCCTTACAATATAATATTTTTCTTTATGGAAATAGATATTATCAAGTCCTATATAAGGGAATTGAAAAATGACTCACATAAAGCATTTAATGCCATTTACGACATGTATGCTGATAAACTATATGCTTTTGCACTTGCACATACAAAGTCGCGGCAAATGTCAGAAGATATAGTTCAGGACACATTTTTAAAGCTGTGGAAGATCAGAAAAACGATAAACACAGAGGGGTCATTACAGTCATTACTTTTCAAAATATCGAAAAATAAAATAATTGATATGTTTCGCTCCCAGATAAATAAAGTTGAATTTGAGCTTTATTTGTCCTACATGGAAGAAAATAGCAACGCAGAAGCTGAAGCAGAACGTCGGTTATATTATGACGATTTTTATAAGGCGTTGCAGTTGAGTAAAGAGCAACTTAGTGAGCGACAACTGGAAATATTTGAAATGAGTCGCGAAGAAGGTAAATCAATAGAAGAGATTGCCTCCGAGTTAAATTTATCAGAACAAACAGTGAAGAATCAAATCAGTAGCTCATTAAAGAAAATTCGTTCGCAAATTTTAAAATACAGTATATTTCTGTTACCATTCTTCAATCTGTATTCTGCAACATAAATTACAAGATGATGGTACTATTTTTTAAAAATTACGTGTAATAGATTAGAAATAAAGAAATGGAAAGTTTTATAGTCAGATTATATAAGAAATATCTCTACGGTAACATCTCGCGGGAAGAGTTAAGGGAGATGCGTTATGGCATTAATAATACATCCGACGATTTGCTGTCAAGCCAAATGAAGGAGGAATGGAGTGGAGATTTTTTAAACGAAAGTTTATCAAAGGAAACCAAAGAACGTTTACGAGGAAAACTGAATTTCTATATTGAAAACGATAACAGACATCGCAGAAAACGCCTATTTATGCGTATTGCTGCTATTCTGATTCCCGTATTTTTTGTCAGTACCCTGCTTATCAGCCGGTTTTTTCCTGCAGATTCACCGGGGCGCCTGGTTGTTGCAGTGGAACGGGGAAATAAAGCGATGGTTACACTTCCTGATAACAGTAAAGTGTGGATGAACTCCAATAGTACACTTGAGTATAATAATGTTGATAACGTTCGTGAAGTAAAATTGACGGGTGAGGCTTTTTTCAAAGTTTCAAAAGACAAAAACATACCTTTTGTAGTAACGATGAACGAACTTCAAATAGAGGTGTTGGGGACTTCCTTTAACGCAAAATCCAGGACATATTCAGATGCAATAGAAACCATGTTGATTGAAGGAAGCGTTAAATTGCGAAGCCCGGAGTTACCCCATGATTATTACCTGAAACCGAATGAAAAGGCGATTTATAGTCGTATCAACAAAAAACTGGAAATAGTGCAGGCAGATAATAGTCAGGAAACGGCATGGAAGGAAAATAAATTAAGATTTAATTCTAATCGCTTTATTGATGCGATGGCCATGCTCGAAGACTGGTATGGTGTAAGAATTATCAATCAGGTTCCGGGCATAGAAAATGATTTAATAAGTGGGACATTTAATAACGAAAAATTAGAAACGGTGCTGGATGCACTGAAGATGCAGTATAGGATTAATTACGCCATGGATAAAGACAGGGTTATTATATTAAGCAGGAAATAAAATAATAGTTTCTCTACCCGGCATTTGAATAAATACGAAAACAAACATATTAATTTTAAATCAAGAAGAAATATCATGTACACAAATCAGGAAAAAGTTGTATTTCTCAGAAAAGTTGATTGGCATAAAACATGTGTCTTTGCATTGTTATTGCTTATAGTAGGGTCTGTTCATGCCCAAAGCAACCGCCAACCAATAACGCTGCAACTTAACAATGTAACTATCAGGGATTTTTTTAAAGAGATAGAATCCAAAACGCAATTTAGTATAGTGTACCGCGATTCGTTAATTAATAACAAGAAAGATGTCTCTGTACGGGTTACTAATCGTCCTTTGGACGAAGTGATGAGATTGGTTCTTACGCCCAGAGGATTACAGGCCAACTTTTCCAATAAAACGATTATCATAACAGAAACAGTAAAAAAAAATGGAGTTAATCAACCAGGTAAGTCAAGAACGGTTACAGGGCAGGTTACAGACGCAGAAAATGGGGAGCCATTGCCAGGTGTAAATATTATCATTGAAGGCTCGTCAAAAGGTGTGATAACAGGAGAAAACGGCGTGTTTTCGATTGGTGTTGGCTCGAATGATGTATTGGTGTTTTCTCTCATTGGTATGGAATCCCAGAAAATAGCTGTGGCTGATAAAAATTATGTTGATGTGGTAATGAGAGAACAGTCGGAGATGCTTGATGAAGTCCAGATTGTTGGGTTCGGCCAACAGAAAAAAGGAAGTGTAACGAGTTCGGTGGCATCTGTTAAGGGTGAGTCTTTGAGGGTGCCGGTAGGAAAGCTATCAAATTCATTCGCCGGTCAGGTGGCCGGACTTATTTCGATTCAACGTTCGGGTGAACCTGGTTATGATGCTGCCGAATTTTGGATTCGTGGAATTAGCTCTTTTGCCGGAGGTACATCGCCTTTGGTGTTGGTCGACGGTGTTCCGAGAAGTTTAAATGATATAGAAGCCGAAGAAATTGAATCTTTTACCGTGTTAAAAGATGCTGCTGCAACAGCAATTTATGGTGCAGAAGGAGCTAATGGTGTTGTTTTGATTACCTCAAAACGAGGTAGAGCTCAGAAAGCAAAGATTTCATACAGGGGAGAAGCTAGTTATTTAACGCCAACCCGCCGTCCCCGTTATGCTAATTCGTATGATTACCTTAGTTTATATAATGAAGCCTTGGTTAATGAGGGAAAAGATCCTGTTTTCAGTCAGGATGTGTTGGAAAAATACAGAACAGGAGAAGACCCGGATTTATATCCCAGTGTTGATTGGTGGGATGTACTGATTAATGATCACACCTATAACACGCGTCATACACTTAATTTCAGAGGAGGAACTGAGAATGCTCGCTATTTTGTATCTGGTGCCTATTTTGAAGAATCCGGTTATTTTAAATCTAATCCTGAATACAACAATAACACGGGCGTGAAAAGATATAATCTCAGGAGTAATATAGATATTGATGTAACTAAGACTACTTTGTTACGTGTCGATTTCAGCGGGCAATACCTTACACAGAACCGAAGTTACGGAGGTACACAGGAAGTGTTTGACCGTATTTCCAGGATACCTCCTTATTTATTCCCGGCAGTGTATTCGGACGGGACATTTGCTCAACACCCGTCTTTTACTAATAACAGACAGAATCCATGGCTATTGCTCACCGAGACTGGTTATGCTAAGACATACAGGACATTTATTCAGTCCAAAATTGATCTGGAACAAAAATTAGACTTTATTACCGAAGGATTAAAAATCAGGGGAGTGATTAGTTATGACTCAGATGCTAATTTTTTTACATCCCGTTCTAAAACGCCGGCTACTTTTTATGCTACAGGCAGGGATGCTGATGGGAAGTTGATCTTTCAGCAAATTCAAAATGAGGTGAAATTCGGTGAGCCGTCAGAGTCCAATAACGGGGAGAAAAAGATATATTTAGAAGCAGCCATTGATTATAAAAGGGATTTCGATCTACATTCGGTTACCGGAATGCTTTTGACGTATAGAAAAAATCGTCAGTTGCACAATGAAGCTTTGTCGTATCGTAAGGAAGCTTATTTAGGCAGGGTAACTTACACTTACGACAATCGATATACGGTTGAAATGAATTTTGGTATTACTGGCAGTGAACAGTTCGCAAAAGAGAATCGTTACGGCTTTTTTCCGGCACTGGGTCTAGCATGGAATTTATACAATGAACCGTATTTCCCTGTCTCTTGGCAGAAAACAGTTTCAAATTTGAGATTCAGGGGTTCAATAGGTAAAACAGGTAACGATGCAACAGGTGGAGCCCGTTTCTTACATTTCCCTACTTTTACTGATACCAGTTCGTATGGTTGGGGCATTGGCAGTAGCGGTGTTACGAATAGTCTGACGGGACTAACAGAAGGACGATTTGAGTCGCCCGGTCTCGGATGGGAAATTGAAACCAAAAGGAATATCGGGGTTGATTTTGCTCTTTGGAATGGTCGCGTTGACATCACGGCAGATTATTTTAATGATGATCGTACCAATATTTTACTTCAACGCAGAACAGTAACCGATATGGCCGGGTTTCGTCAATCACCCTGGCAGAATTATGGTATTGTGAACAATGAGGGCTTTGATGCCAGCATTAATCTTAAACATAATGTTGGTGACGTAAGATTGTCGGGTAAAGGAACTTTTACTTTTGCCAGGAATACCATTGTCGAATATGATGAGCTTCCACAGCTGTACCCCTGGTTAGAAGTAACCGGTAAAAGAATTACCCAACAGGGAACAGGCCAAAATCCACTCATTGCAGAAAGATTATTTGCTGAGGACGATTTTGATATTACCTATGACAATGAAAATAATAAAATTTACACACTCAAACCAGGCATTGTTGGTTCTCCGTGGTTACCTCAGACACTTCCCGGAGATATCAAATATAAAGATTTGAACGGAGATGGTATTTTAGATAACAATGACAGGGTTTATGATCCGGATGGATGGCACCCTGCGGTACCGGAAATCGTTTATGGTTTTGGATTTGGAGCAGACTATAAAGGTTTCTACATAAATACGTTTTTCCAGGGTGCTGCGAATGTTACAGTGAACCTGAATAATTATTCTGCCAGTTTCATGCCTTTCCATTGGGGACTCATTGAAAGTAATGTCCGTCAGGAAATTGTGGAAAGCAGATGGACTCAGGAAAATCCAGACCCAAATGCCTTTTTCCCGAGATTGCGTCAGGCGAATATGGGTAACAGCAACACACATAGTACCTTTTGGTATAGAAGTGGTAACTTTTTGCGGTTAAAAAATCTGGAAATAGGATATAATCTGAATAGAAAAACATTGAAATATCTTGGTATTTCTGCATCTCGCATCTATTTGAGTGGATACAATCTCCATGTGTGGGATCAGGTTAAGATGTTTGATCCTGAACTGGGAAATGCGGCAGGAGGTACCCGTTATCCTTTGTCAAGAACCTGGACAATCGGTTTGGAATTCACGATTTAATTTAGTATTAACAGCGTCATTAAAATAAAATATGATATTATGAAAAGGATAAAATTTTTATTCATTTTTTTATTTCCCCTGATTTTATCATCCTGTTCCGATTTTTTAGATGTTTCCGATGAACTCGCAGAACAAAGGGATTATGAATCGATTTTCAATAGTCCTACTGATACCCGCAGGTGGTTGATGGATGTGTACTTGGGCATTCCGGATCCGTCCGATATGCATGCGTCTAACGGTTATAAGCATCCATGGCCCATACTAAGTGATGAGATTGATTTGAATGCACAGGCAAATGACTGGAATCTGGAGATTATTACACCTTCACATTTCCGGGCAAACCGATGGGGGGGCCTTTGGCAGCGTGTCAGACAGGCTAATATTTTCTTAGAAAGAGCACATGTTATACCAAAGTCAGGTGATGCAGATTATATAGATGATGTCGAATTAGTATATTTAAAAGCACAGGCAAGGTTCTTCAGAGCCTATTATCACTATTTGCTTTTTGAATTGTATGGTCCTATACCTGTTATTACAGAATCGGCTGATCCGGACAATACAAAGATTGATTACGCCAGAAATTCTGTTGATGAAGTGGTTCAATTTATTTACAATGAGTTGACTGACATTGCTGATGATCTGAGAGATCCGGATTTGAGTGCTGAATCTACCCTGGCTATACCAACCAAAGGCACGGCCCTTGCTCTTAGAGCTAAATTGATGGTTTATGCTGCAAGCCCCTTGTATAACGGTGGGTATGCAAATGCTTTGAAAGTTACTAATAAGGATGGAAAACGATTGTTCCCGGATTATGATGCAACCAAGTGGCAAAAGGCGTTGGATGCTTGTCAGAGTTTTATTGATTATGCAGAGTCAGGGAATTATGACCTCTACATAGAATATGATGGATTGGGAAATATAGATGCAGATAAAAGTATTTATGAACTACATAATTTTTATAACAGTGAGATTATTTTTGCCCGCTCGAGTGTGAACTGGGGAAATGTTGTATCTCAATCCGGATTAGATGGTGTCAGTATCCCGAGGGGTGCGCGTGGCGGAACTCAGTCTACAGGTAAAATAGCAATATTACAGGAATTGGTAGATGACTTTTTTATGATAGATGGCCTTCCGATTGATGAATCTCCGCTTTATTCTGAAACGGGTTTTACAACCAATGCATCGGAAGATCAGACAGGAAAAACAGAAGCAGGAACATTTAAAATGTATATCAACCGAGAACCACGTTTTTATCAGTGTGTGTTTTTTAACGGTCGGAGATGGCACATTGGTAATGAACAAATCTGGTTCAATAAAGGGGGAAATTCTGATAACAGAGTTCCCAGTCATGCCAAATCAGGATATGTATCTTATAAAAGGATAAACAGAACAGTGTACAATCAGGGTAGCCATCCCAGAAGTTTGTACCGACCGGGTGTCCTGATGCGATTAGCAGAATTCTATTTATTGTATGCAGAAGCGTTGAATGAGGTTAATCCCAATGATGGCCGAGTTCTTGATTATGTTGATAAAATCAGAGAAAGAGCAGGGATACCCTTGTTGGCCAATATTAAACCGGGGATCAAAGGTAACCGTGAACTTCAACGTGAGGCAATTCGTGCAGAAATGCGTGTGGAGTTAGCCACAGAAGGGCAGCGCTATTTTGATGTCCGCAGGTGGATGATTGCCGGAAATGAACCGGGTAAGGGCGGACAAGGTGGGAATTTCCATGGAATGGATATGGAAGCAACAACATTAGAAGGATTTTATACCCGTACCATAATTGAAGAACGGAGATGGGATGAAAGCATGTACTTTGCACCGATTCCTATTGAAGAAATACAAAACAGTAAATTGTTGGTTCAAAACCCAGGTTATAACTAAAAAATGTAAAACCCGGTTTTTCCCTTTCTGTAAAACGAAAAATTGATAAGTTAATACTTTATAATGAAGATGAAAAATGTCCTTGGAGTTGGTTTGATGCTTATTTTGAATTTGTTCCTGATCGGTAGCTCATTTGCAGCAAATGATGCAGTGTTCGATACGATCATGCAACGTGTACGGGTAAACGAATGGGAAGAAATAACAGATATAAAAAAACTAAATAAAACTGTTGCCGGATTGTTGAATACAATCAACGATGACGGCTCCTGGAGCGATTTGGATTACAATAGTACTGTGGCTTCAAACTGGCCGGGGACAACACATTTGAACAGGGTATTGGATTTTAGCCGGGCTTATTCACTAAAATCATCTGACTATTACAATAACAGCACAGTATATCAGAAGATTACTGCGGCATTAAATTTCTTCTACACGAGAGACCCTCAAAGTACAAACTGGTATGTTCATCAGATAGGTAATCCTCAACGTTTGGGTCGAATACTAATTCTGATGCGTGGAGGAACTGAAAAATCTCCGTCAACGTTGGAAAACAATATTCTGAAAAGAATAAAAGAGACCGGAAGCGACCCTCTGACTCGAACCGGAGCTAATAAATCGGATATTGCTATACATTGGGTATATAGAGGTTGTCTGACCAAAGACCACCAAGTGCTTGCACATGGAGTTGAACAGGTTTTCTATCCTGTTTTTATGACAACACAGGAGGGTTTACAGCACGATTACGCCTATTTTCAACACGGAACACAACTGTATACGGGCGGTTATGGTGTTGCTTTTGTCAGAAATACGCTTAACTTGGCTATTTGTACCAGGGGAACTGAATATGCTCTGAATAACGAGAAAACAAATTTATTAATCACATTCTTCAGAGATCATTATCTTAATATCATAAGGGGTAACACGTACATGTACAATACGATCGGGCGACATATTGCTCTTTCGGGAGGTACCGGAGCCTCGTATGTTGCTGCTTTAGCATTAAAGTTTAAGAAAATTGACCCCAAGAATGCTGCTGTTTACGATGCTGCCGTTGCACGACTGAGATCTTTAAAGTCGGCTGATTATAAGGTCATTAGTAGGCACTGCCATTATTGGAGGGGAGATTACACGCTTGTAAATTCTCCCGAATATGCGTTTGATATACGAATGGCTTCTGTCAGAAGCAGTAGGAATGAGAATGGAAATGGTCAGAATCTGAAAGGTTATTTTCTGACAGAAGGAGCTTACTCCATTGTGATTGATGGAAACGAGTATCGGAATGTATTTCCTGTGTGGAATTGGACACAAATTCCCGGAACTACTCTTCCACAAATGGTAGCAATACCTCGACCTACCCAGTGGGAAAAACCGGGAAATGCTGTTTTTGCCGGTGGAGTGTCAAACGGAAACTATGGTGTTACGACCTATTTTATGGATAATAAGGACTTTAATGTCAATACGCAGGCGAAAAAATCATGGTTTATGTTTGGTGAAGAAATCGTGTGTTTAGGTGCCGGGATAAAATCAACGGCTACCGAAGAAATAAACACGACAGTAAATCAATGTATGCAAAACGGAGAAGTATATGTGAAACAAAATGGTAACAAATCACATGTGTCGGTAGGGTCAACAGTTTCATATTCCGGAAGGCTAGAATGGGTTTATCACAATAGAATTGCTTATTATTTTCCAGATGGAGGAAATATGAATCTTAATTCAGCCCCTCAGTCAGGGACATGGTATTCCATAGCTACTACCGAATCGAAAACTGATGTTACATCCAATGTATTTAAACTTTGGTTCAATCATGGAATCATGCCTGACCAGGCTAAATATGAATACATTATCGTACCTAATAAAACATTGGCACAAACCAGAAATTATAATATGTCAGATATTGTAATTGCTGCCAACGATGCTGACATGCAGGTGGTATTTAATAAGAAATTGAAATTGTGGGGGATGGTATTTTATAAAGGCACTACCTTCAGTAATGATGATTTTAGTATTTCAGTTGATGCACCCTGTGTGCTGATGATCGAAAATTCCGGAACGGCATTGATTAGAGGATGGTTAGCAGACCCATCACAAAATAGTTCCAGTGTCAGAATTAACTATACGTCAAAATCGTCTGGTTATAAAGATGATATCGACTTGCAGTTACCAGAAAAACCTTATGCCGGTTCAACAGTTACATTCAGTATCCATAAAACATCTCGAAATAATTAGTATGCACGAAAAGTAATCTATTACATTTAAAAATACAATCATTCAATAGTGAATTGAGTGAAGAATGATAAATTAAATTATTTATGTTATGAAAAAAACTTTATTATTTACTTTGATTATGTTTGTTGTTTCAACAAGCATAATGGCTGTTACTAAAACGGTCTGGAATTTAAGTACTGAGCCATTTATTTCTCTTGTTACTTCAACCGGAGTATTTAATGCAAACGTTACTTATACAACTGAGGATGGATTAACATTTCAAACTGATGGACGTTATGCGTGGAACTTAAAACCGGATGAGAAAGTTCAACCCGAAATTGATGGCGTAACTTACACACACAGTATTACGACGGTAGGTGGAGTTAATGTTGCTCCCGGTCATTTTACCTTGCCATATGGTGGACGATACCTGGCTTTTGATGTGGCAGGTGACAGTGAGATAGCGGTACTTGCCAGAAGCTATAATAGTTCACCGGCGGGAAAAATTGTAATAACCGATCATGAAGAAACATTTGTTGATACCATTGGAAGGCCTACACAAGGTGTTGCTAAGTGGTATACGTTTTCATATTTTGGTGGCCCTACCCGGTTATATATATATCCGCCCAGGTGGACAAGCGGTAATTGTGGAGTTAACTTTTATGCGATCACTGCAACCAATGTAGTTCCGGTTGAAGGTGAAAAAACAACGTGGGATTTTAGTGATGCAGAATTTTCTTCTATGAATTTGGAAGGAGTTTTTAATAATAAACAAACTTATACGACAGAAAGTCTCCTCTCTGTTATCGGGAACGGTAGTTATGGTTGGACTTACCGCGCACCTGACAACAGAGTTGCTTCGTTAAATTATAAAGGTATGCAACACCCTAATTCACTTGAAGTTCCGAGTGGAGTTGCTGTGTCTTCTGATACCCGTTATTTTAGTTTTCCAGTAAAAGGAAATAGTCATATAGAAGTTGGAGTAAGGTCATATAATGCTACTCCGATGGGAAAGCTTATTATTACTGATAATGAAAATTTATTTCTTGATACGCTTGCAAAATATACCTTACGCGATTACGTAACCACTCACTCATACGTTTATCAGGGACCACCTGCTACTTTAAAACTGATGCCCAGTAAATGGATAGATGGTAATGCGGGGATGAATTTTTATTTTATATCAGCAACAAATGTTGGTGAAGTAGAATCATCAATAACTGAAAATAAGTATACTGCTTTTGTAAAATTCAATCAAAACGAACTATTCAATGCTAATAATGTAGACTTGGAAGTGTGTGATATTTCAGGTCAGATTGTGATACGCTCTAATGCAGCAACTGTTAATCTCCGGAATTTGACCTCGGGAGTATATATTATTCGTGATATAAAATCAGGTAACACTATGAAAATCCTAAAATAAGAGTTTTAGAGATAGGATATCCTTTTTTACTTCGATCTGTTAAAGATGGAAGGAAATGTGATTCATGCGACGAATATGGAAATTTCTCCTTTCGTCGCATGACTTTTAAAATACATGTTTAACAACATAAAATCAACATGGTACCACATCTTTGTTCAAACGTGAAATAGGTAGCAAGAGAAACACGTAAAGGGTGTCTCCAATACTTAGAATATTTTATGATGAAAGGGAAAAAACATTACAGCATTATTCTTATATTATTATATCCGTTTTTTTTTAATGCTTTATTTGCTGTTAATGATGCAGTATATGATACAATAATGCAAAGAATCCGGGTAAATGAGTGGGAAGGTGTGGCTGATGTACCGAAATTAAATACGACTGTAGCAAGTTTGCTGACGACGATTAATTCCGATGGTTCCTGGGCGGATATTGATTATAACAGTACAGCAATGACCAACTGGCCTGGCACTACACACCTGGAACGGGTCGTGGATTTTACCCTGGCTTATACGCTGATATCTTCAAATTATTATCGTAATGCTATTGTATATCAGAAAATTGTTTCTGCTCTTACCTATTTTTATAATAAAAATCCTATCAGTAACAATTGGTATGTTCATCAAATTGGCAACCCTCAACAGCTCGGGCGAATATTGATTCTGATGCGTTCGGGGGCACAACAGGTTTCGTCGACACTCGAAACCAATATCCTTACCAGAATAAAAAATACCGGAGGAAATCCGCTAAATTACACAGGATCAAATAAAGTTGCTGTTGCGATGCATTGGGTGTACCGGGGATGCCTTTCAAAAGATCAGACAGCTCTTACATTGGGGGTGAACGAAGTGTATGAACCAGTTTACATGACCACACAGGAAGGATTACAGCATGATTATTCTTTTTTTCAACACGGACAGCAACTGTATTCCGGAGGCTACGCTGTTGCCTTTGTCCGGCATGCGATTGTAATAGCCGGTGCAACTAAAGGTACTGAATTCGCGATGGATCAGGTTAAACAGGAGTTGTTAGTTAAATTTTTCAGGGATCATTTCTTGAACTTAATTCGTGGCAGCGCTTTTTTATATAATACAGTCGGCAGGGGATTAGCTATTCAGGGAGGAATCGGAGCGTCATACGTATCAGCAATTGTATCGAATTTCAAGAAAGTGGATCCGGATAACCAGTTTGTTTACGATGCTGCTATAGAACGGCTAAAAGGGAACAAGTCCGGAACCTATCTAGTGCCCGTAACCCATTACCATTACTGGAGAGGTGACTACACCTTAACCACCTCCCCCGGTTATACGTTCGATATCAGGATGGCATCGACTCGAACAGCACGTAGTGAAAATGGAAACGGGGAAAACCTGAAAGGCTATTTTCTAACAGAAGGGGCAAATGCGATTGTTATAGAAGGAAATGAATACCGAAATATATTCCCTGTATGGGATTGGACGAAAATACCCGGTACTACCCTTCCGCAAAAAACAACTATTCCGAAACCAACTCAGTGGGAGAAACCGGGAAATGCAATTTTTGCCGGCGGAGTATCAAATGGAAACTATGGCGTTACTACTTATCAGATGGATAATCCTGATTTTAATGTGAATACGCAGGCAAAAAAATCGTGGTTTATGTTTGGGGAAGAGATTGTCTGTCTGGGAGCCGGAATAAAATCAACGGCTGCCGAAGAAATTAATACAACGGTAAATCAGTGTATGCAGAGTGGAACTGCAGTAGTAAAACATAATAATAGTGAAACGTACATACAAATTGGTTCAACATCAACTTATACAAGCAATTTGGACTGGATACACCACAATAAGATTGCTTATTTTTTTCCAAAAGGAGGGAATGTAAATCTTAGTTTCGGACCGCAGTCTGGTACATGGCAATCCATCACGAGCGCTCAATCTTCAACTACAGTAACTTCTAACGTGTTTAATTTGTGGTTCAATCATGGTATAAAGCCTCTTCAATCAAAATACGAATATGTCATCGTGCCAAACAAAACCCTGGCGCAAACAAGGACTTATAATGTTTCTGATGTCGTTGTGGCTGCAAATGGTGAAGATGTTCAGGCGGTGTACAACAGAAAACTGAATTTATGGGGGATGGTTTTTTATAAAGCAACCACATTTAGTTACGGTGATTTAAACATTACTGTGGATGCACCTTGTGTGTTGATGTTCGAAAAGAATAACGCTCAGTTGAAATGCTGGTTGGCTGATCCTTCTCAAAATGCTACAACCATTAAAGTTTGCTATGCCTCAAATTCATCAGGATATTATGAAGAAATAGTCAATAATATGCCAAAAATGCCGTATGCGGGTTCAACCGTAGAATTTAGTTTTAATATCCAAACTTCTAACAATGATATTAAAGAAGCAGATTCTGTCAGGGGAAACAGATTAAATATTAATCCTGTCAATAGGGGTGAGACTGTTTCATTGACTTTTAATGCATTGAGTGATCTGCCTGTACGATTAATATTGTCTGATATGTCGGGTAAGGTGATTATGGATAAAATGAATGAAACCATTGCGGGGGAGAATCTCTTTTCAATTGAAACTGATATGCTAACTCCGGGTGTATATTTAATTTGTACGATAAACGATAAATCGGAAATTAGGCGTAATCGGTTGATTATAAGATGAGCCCGGTTTGATTTTAGAATGATTAAAGAGTTTTTGAAAATTGTATGGAAGTGTTATAGGACTTCGATACTTCCCTGTAATTTTTGAAAATGATAACTTAAATTTAATATGTAGAAGTCCCGTTAAATTATTAATGTTATGAAAAAAACTTTATGCTTTATGCTGAGTTTGCTTATCTTATCGACAAGCATGCTGGCAACAAAAACGGTTTGGAATTTTAGTGATGCAGAATTTACCTCTCTGAAGGCCCCAACAGGCACTGATTTTCATGCTAAGAGAACGTATGTTACTAATGATGGATTAACTATCCAAGGAGATGGACAGTATGGTTGGGCAATCATGGTAGATGATGCTGTCGCTCAACCTGAATTTGATGGTGTGACCTACACAACCAGCATCACTTCAGTGGGTGGAGTCTCAGTTGCTCCTGGACATACATCTTTGCCTTGGAGAAATCGCTATGTCGCCATAGATGTGGCAGGGAACAGTGATATTGAAATTATTGCCCGGAGTTACAACAGTACGCCGGCAGGAAAACTTACCATTACAAATCAGGAAGAAACATTTGTTGAAACGCTGGGTACTTTATCGCAGGGGACTCCTGCTAAATACACCTATCAGTATGTTGGAGGGCCTACCCGTTTGTATATTTATGCTGCAAATTGGACCACAGGTAATCCCGGAATAAACTTTTATGCCATTTCGGCAACAAATGTTGTGCCGGTAGAAGGACTAAAAACAGTTTGGAATTTTAGTAGCCCGGAATTCTCTTCTCTCAATGTAGCGGCCGTATTCAACAATAAACAAACTTATACTACAGAAGATTATCTGTCGGTTGTAGGAAATGGTTCCTATGGATGGACCTACAGAGCGCCGGACAACAAAGTAGCATCAGTTCCCTACAAGGGAACAACTTATACAAACACGCTTGAAGTATCAGGTGGTGTTGCAATTACATCGAATACCCGTTATTTTAAATTTCCTGTAAAGGGGAATAGTTTTATTGAGGTAGGGATGAGGTCTTATAGTGGCACTCCCATGGGGAAAGTGATAGTTACTGATACCGAAAACACGTTCATTGATACACTTGCGATACATTCCTTGCAAAGTTATGCTACGGTTCATTCTTATATGTACCAGGGAGATTCAACAACACTTAAAATTATGCCGATTGATTGGAGCGCCGGAAACGATGGTGTGGATTTCTACTTTATTACAGCAACCAATGTTGGGTTGTTGGGTACTTCAGATGTGTCGGAGCAGGCTTATAACAATAAGTTTATCTCCTATAATCAAGAGGATATTATTAATTCAGATAATTTGGATTTAGAAGTTTTTAACGCTTCAGGTCAGTTGCTGATTCGATCAAGCGCATCTGCCATTCGTGTTCAGCATTTGAAACCGGGGGTCTATATTGTTCGTGATAAGAAATCTGGTAATGCTTTAAAAATGTTGAAATAAAGAAGTTTGAGATAGTTTCTAATATGCGGTCGTTAGTTAAGTAAAATAATTGCCTGTTAAGGTGTCTGAACTTGACACCCTAACAGGCAATTTAAAGAGAGTTTTGATCATAATGAGGTTTAAATGGATTATTCCTGATGTGTTAGTTATAGCGTTGTGTTTGCCATTTATAGGTCTTGCTCAACCATTGTCAGTACCTTTAAGTTCTTATAGTAAAGGGAATTATTTGTTATCAGTTTTTCAGTCTGATATGGGAGGAGGAGGTTATATCACCGGAATAGTTCAAGATCCCCACAACAGCGACTTGCTGTATGCACGTAGTGATGTCGCAGGTGTTTTTAAAAGTGTAAACGGTGGGAAAAGCTGGAGAGTCATTAATAGTGGCTTAGATAAAATGAGTGATCACTATTGCCATTCGCTGGCAATTAATCCCTTTAACAGTAAGATGCTGCTTCGTGCATCGGGCGATGTAAGGAGTTTTAAATTTACCGGAAGAATTCACCGTTCAGTAGATGGTGGAAATAGTTGGAAGTTAGTCAAGGATAAACTTGATTATTATGGAAATGGTCCAATCCGCAATTATGGGGAACTGATTGCATTTAACCCATCAAAAAAAGGAGAAGTCGTTGCCGGAAGTTTTTCCAATGGCGTTTGGCTAAGTCGTAATAATGGGACGAGCTGGAAGTATGCAGGTTTGAAAGGTGAACGTATTGCTTGTGTGACGTATTGCGATAACCGGATTTATGTGGGTACTGTTGCCGACAGCTATGTTTCTTCAAATTCATCAGATCCGAAAGTAATCGAAAGTCTTTTGAAAAGAGTGCAGGACTTTTCCAGAGGTAAAGATAAAGGACGAATTTATATGTCGTCGAATGGTGGAAAAACTTGGGAGGTAGTATTCGAAAAAGAGCATATTGCTATATTCGAGATGGTGGTTTTGGATGCAGGTAAAACTATTATATATGTATCAAACCCCGGAATTTATCGTAGTACAGATAGCGGAAAGACTTTCGATGCAATCAAAGGTTTACGGTCGGATGCAGGTTATCGCACCATTGTACAGGGCAGTTCAGATGCCAATATGTTGTTCACGGCAGAAGCTGGTACTGAAGTCGCTGATATTCCGATTTTTCGCTCTGATGACAAAGGAGCGACATGGAAATTAATTTCTCCGGATCCCAAACCTGAAAATTTGTGTTGTTTCCCTACATGGCATGGTTTGAATACCAAACGAATCGGAGCTCGTATTTCACATATTCTGCAAGATTATAAACAGCCGGATAAACTGTATGTCTCAAACTGGTGGGGAGTAACCATTACGGAAGATATGGGTAAAACATACAATGGAAATTATTTCGAAGGAATAGGAATCCTTTGTATGGAGAATCTGAGTAAACATCCGTCAAAGCCTGGTGTCATAGTTGCAGGTGTGTGCGATCATGCGCCTGCACTATCAACAAACGGAGGAGCAACTTTTCAGTCTCTCCCTATAAATATATGGCCCCCTGCGAGATTGGTTCGTTTCTCTGCGCATAATCCTGATTTGCTTCTTTTTGTGTCACAGACAAAAGGTCGTTCAATCAGTTTGTATAAAAGTGAGGATGCAGGTAAAACTGCCCGGGTTGTATGGACATTGAAGGGTACAAACTATATTCAGGATATAAAGGAAGATCCGTTTAATAAGGGGCGATTTTATGCTTTTGTTGAAGGGAATGAAAATTCAGAAAACACCCCGGGTATCTATATTTCTAATGATTACGGAGAAACATGGTCCTCTTTTGGAACTTCGCCATTTGCTCATCTTGCCTCGGTACCCGCAGATGTATATAAAATAGAAAGGAATCTTACACCAATTGTTAATTTTCAACATAAAAATGGTAGCGGTACAGGTCAGTTACTTACCCTCGACCATTTTAAAGTCAATGTAATGTATGTTGGTGAATGGACCAGCGGTATTTTCAGAACAACCGACTATGGTAAAAGTTGGACGAATGTCGGGAATAAACTGCCTTTTGATAAAGATAAGAACAAAGTATTGCAGTTTGTTTATGCACATCCTTATGAAGAAGGTGTGGTATATGCAGGTTTCTGGAATGCTGGATTATGGAAGAGTGATGATTTTGGTGACAGTTGGAAGCAGGTATCTCCGCTGTATCCTGCAAATGCCTCTTCATTATCCATTCATAAGAATAAAGAAGGAAAAACTTTGATGGCGCTGGCT